>Ga0209656_10000142_pt1 | contig 45695 bp, 48 predicted proteins | sample BogFormECP12_OM2_FD_188239 | JGI IMG/M metagenome (GOLD analysis project Ga0209656, IMG submission 188239) | Bog forest soil microbial communities from Calvert Island, British Columbia, Canada - ECP12_OM2 (SPAdes) (version 2) | ecosystem: Environmental > Aquatic > Freshwater > Wetlands > Bog ...
CGCACGATACAAGCTGGAGTTCCGCCATCGTCCATCCCTGCGTCGTGAGGCCTCCAAGAAGCTCAGAACATACTGCTTGACCACTCTACCATCATGTGAGGCTTGCCAAACGATCGCCGGGTTACCTGCGAGTAATCCCAGTGAATTGCGCAAATCGGGCGGCCCGCGCGGCCGCACGGTGCCGGGCCTGCTCGGCGCGGTTGCCGCCAGATACCGGTCGCAAAAGGTTGACATGCGCCGCCGCTCCCAGCATCACGGAGCCATGCACAATAAAACCGGGCGGGGCCTTCGGCCCAACGCGCCGAGGCAGTCGACTAATTCAACCGCTGGTCAATGCAGTACGGGCGGTCCCGCCTGGCATGGCGGAAGACGGGTCAGCAACAAACGCGGCAGGCATTCTGTCTTGTCGCCTGTTGTCGTCGCACCTGGCCCAATACTGATCGCAGCTTCGGTCATTGTTCTTGGGTTGTCATTATCTTCTCACGCTCGGGCCGGTTGGATCGGCGCCCAGGCAAATGACCAAACAGTAACGGGGAACCCGTCCGCTACCGCAACGGATGCGCAGGCTTCGTTCAATCAGGAGCACGGCGTCGCTTCATGGTACGGCGGGGCGTGGAACGGGCGGCGCACCGCAAGCGGCGAGGTGTTCGACAAGAACGCCATGACGGCTGCTCATCACTGGCTGCCGTTCGGCACCCGCGTCCGGGTGACGCTGCAGGATACCGGCGAGCAGATCGTCGTCACGATCACCGACCGCCTCGCCGCCGCCAAGCGTGTGATCGATCTGTCGCAAGGCGCGGCGCAAGCGCTCGGCATGCTCGGCCGCGGGGTGGCGCGGGTCACGATCGACCCCGAGTAACGCCGCGCATCGCATCGCGCGGCAACCCAGGTAGGCCGCCCGCGTGTTGCTGATCATGCGGATCCAGGCCGTTACTCTCATGGCATCCCTCGCGACGCCGGCGTTCGCGCAGGGCGTGGGGAGCGGGCCGGTGGTGTTCGGCGATTGGCGGCAGGACGCGCCGGGCGTGGTGCATCGGATCACGCCCTCCGATCTTCCGGCCCCGTTCGCGACATCATCGGCGGCGCGCGGTCCGTCGGTGGTGGCGATGCCGCAGCCCGCGCCGCTGCATGTGCTGCCGGGCTTCAAGGTCAGTCTCGTCGCGCGCGGACTGGACATGCCGCGCGAGATGAGGACGGCGCCGAACGGCGACGTGTTCCTCGCCGAAAGCGGCGCAGGAGGCATTCGCGTCATCACACAAGATGACCCGCAGCATCCGGCGATCTTCGCGCGCGACCTCGAGCTTCCCTACGGCCTGCTGTTCTGGCCGCCCGGCCCGCACCCGACGCAGCTTTATGTCGCCGCGGGGAACCGGGTGGTCCGATTTGGCTATCAGCCCGGCCAGCGCGTCGCTGCCGACGGACCCGAGGTGGTGATCCCCCGCCTGCCCACGGGCGGGCATTGGACGCGGGACCTCGCTGCCTCGCCGGACGGCCGCACGCTCTATGTCGCGGTCGGCTCGGCGAGCAACCTCGGGGGCGGCATGCCAGCCGAGCCACCCGGCGGCTTGGCGGCGTGGCAAGCCGCGCACGGGCTCGGCGCTGCCTGGGGCGACGAGCAGGGGCGTGCGGATGTGCTCGCCTACAGGCTGGACGGCAGCGAGGCGAAGACCTTTGCAACCGGGCTGCGCAACTGTTCGGGTGAGGCGATCCAGCCGGAAACCGGATCGCTGTTCTGCGCGGTCAACGAGCGCGACGGGCTGGGGGACAACCTGCCGCCCGACTACGTCACCCATGTCGAACCGGGCGCCTTCTATGGCTGGCCGTGGTTCTACATCGGCGACCATCCCGACCCGCGGCTGCACAATGCACCGCCCGGGTTGTCGTCACAGGTTACGGTGCCGGACATGTTGATCCAGCCGCATTCCGCCCCGCTCGGCATCGTCTTCTACGAGGGCACACAGTTCCCTGCCGACTATCGCGGCGACGCGTTCGTCGCGCTGCACGGCTCGTGGAACCGCGCCGAACGCACCGGCTATAAGGTCGTCCGCGTGCGGTTCCGGAGCGGAAAGCCAACCGGCGAGTACGAGGATTTCCTCACCGGCTTCGTGCTGTCCGACCGCGCGGTGTTCGGGCGTCCTGTGGGTGTTGCCGTCGCGGCTGATGGCTCGCTGCTGGTCAGCGAAGACGGCAACGGCACCCTTTGGCGCGTCAGTTACCGGCCGTAGCCGCCGCGGCGAACGGGCAACCGCCACCCTTGCGGCGCTTACGTCCAGCGACGGCATAAGCGCCGAACGGCCGGTCCCGATCCTGATTGGGCAAAACGATCGTGCGGACGTAGTCGTCCCAGTCGGCCGGCGTGAGCTGCGCCGGCTCGTCGACGATGTTCATCGCGGCGACCGTCTCCTCGGAATACAAGAAGCGAGGCAGCGGCTGGACCATCGCGAGCGGGAAATTCGCATCGAAATGCACCGGCTGATCGGTGCGGGTCAGACGCAGATTGGTGAACAGCGGGCCGAACCAGCGATCCGTCTCGACGATGCCTTCGTAGAGGGCGAAGCCGCCCCGCGTCGGGATATTGGCCAGCGGGCGAATCAGCAGGCTCCACCCGGGTGCAGTGCGGGCCATCAGGCCGCTCCAGACCTGCACGTGGCCGGGTTCCGGCAGCGCGGTCAGAAATGGCGGGGAGCAGCCCTGCAGTTCGTCCGGCGCAACCGCGTTGAAGGTCGACGCGAAGCCGGGGAACTGGGCGGCGTCGGCCAACGGGTAATAATCGTCCTGGCCTTTCCAGGTCCAGAACACGTCGTTGCCGTCCCACAGAAGCGAGAAGGACAACGGCGCGAACAGCCACCAGCCGAACCCGGAAGCCTGAGTCACCGCGTCGCAGTAGCGCGCCGCGCGCACCGGCAGCGTGCCGGATGCCGAACGGTCGGCGCGTTGCGGCAGCCGAACCTCGGGGATCAGGCGGTAGAAGGTGGTGTGCGGCCGACCGGCCCCCGCGTCGGCGACAGGGAGCACTCCCGGCGCTCCAGCATTCGAAGAAAGCTGCAGATCGACGGTCATGGTATGTTTCCTTGCCTCGATGCGTGAAGCCGGCGGCCGCACGTCCGCCTGGTTAGCCGCGCACGATGCGGCAGGCGCCGCCGGTGCGGATCTTGCCCGCGTCGGCGATCTTGGCCGGGACGCTACGCGCGATCCGGCAGGCGCCGCCGGTGCGGATCTTGCCCGCGTCGGCGATCTCGGCGGGGGTCTTCACAGCGATGTTCTGCATGGGAGCACTCCTTGCTGCAGTGTTGGCGAAATCCGGGTGACGCACGGCTAGGCACTCAAGCCGCGACCCGGACGCGGCTGAGCGATCTCAAGGGCAGGCGATCGGGAGCCCGACTGCGCGACGGCCAGGCCGGCCAGTACCGCAAAGAAGGGAAGAACGGCGGTCGGCGCAGGGAGCCGTCCGTCGATGAGGGCTGACAGCGCGGCGCCGAACACCGGCACCAGAAGCGTGAACGGCGCGACGGACGAGGCGGGCGCCTGATGCAGCAGGCGCGTCCAGAGCGCCGTGCCGGCGACCGTGGAAATCAGGCCGCCGTAGACGATGGCGGGCGCGAGTACCGCCGGGTCGACGTCGCGGATCGTGGCCAGCGGCGACGTCTCGACGACACAGGAGAGGGCCAGCAGTGGCAGCACGGGGAAGGGCGATATCCAGACCGCCAGCCGCACAGGTTCGGCGAGTGGCGCGACGCGCTTGATCAGGATGTTCAATGCAGCCGCGACCAGCGCCGCGCCGCTCGCCAGGGCGAGACCCCGTCGAGATGGCGCGCCCATCGTGACCAGTCCGGCCATGCCGACCAGCGCGAACACCGAGCCGCCGAGCGCGCGCGGCGAGAGCCGCTCGCCAAGGAGAGCGGAGCCGAGGCCCAGGGTCGCCAGGCACTGCATCTGCAGCACCAGGGAGGTCAGGCCGGGCGTCAGGCCTGCCTGCATCGCCAGCGTCGCCAGCCCGAACTGCCCGATGCCCAGTCCGAGCCCGATCAGTGCCAAGCAGGACCAGCCAACCCCTGCGGGCCTGGGCGTGACCAGCACCAGGCTCGAAGCCAGCGCGAACCGTGCCGCGACCAGGAGCAGCGGCGTCATATGCGCATCGAGCGCCGCTTGGGTGAGGACGAAATTCCCGGCCCAGAGAAGCGCGACAAATACGGCGGTCGCTGCAAGACGTGGCGGCATCAGTCCTCCTCTCGGGCCCGAGAAGGAACCACTCCCTCTCAACCGGCCGATGAAGGATACTTAGCCTACACACGCGGCAGTTGCAAGCTTTTTTTCTTCTAAGAGGTCGCCTCATAGGACCGAATAGGTGTTATCGGCTGTGCCGGCGTCAGGGGCGGCCGTTTCGTTTCCGCTGCAAAAGGCCTGGAATAACAGAAGAATAGCGGCGTTATAAATCGACAGCGTGGCCGGCTATGCTTGATCTTGCCTGCACCCGCTATTTGCGAGTTCGTGAGGCACAAAATGTCCCAGGATCTTCCACCAGACGAGCATGCCCCGCTCAGCCCGTGCGAGATCGTCGCGCTGGCCGAAGAGATGAACACGGCGGGGTTTCCCGAGATCGCCGAAGTCCTGGTCGGGTTGGCCTACGAGCTGGCCGACCGCTCGGAAGCCAATGCGCTGTCCGCCCGGATGATCGAGAAGGACTGGCCGGCCGAAGCCCGGTCCGGCTGGCTGCGCGGCTGAGGGCACGGGTTCTCAGCCGGCGCCGGGTGACAGTGCAGGGGGTCGCGCGCTAACTCAGGCGCATGACCAGCAATGACATCCGCGCGGCCTTCCTGGCCTATTTCGCGCGCGAAGGACACGAGGTGGTGCCGTCATCGCCCCTCGTGCCTCGCAACGACCCGACGCTGTTGTTCACCAACAGCGGCATGGTGCAGTTCAAGAACGTCTTCACCGGCCAGGAACGCCGCCCGTACAGCACGGCGACTACGGCCCAGAAATGCGTCCGCGCCGGCGGCAAGCACAACGACCTCGACAACGTCGGCTACACCGCCCGGCATCACACGTTCTTCGAGATGCTGGGGAATTTCAGCTTCGGAGATTACTTCAAGGAGCGCGCGATCCCGCTGGCCTGGGGATTGGTGACGCGGGAGTTCGGCCTGCCCGCCGAGCGGCTGCTGATCACCGTCTATTCCGAGGACGACGACGCGGCCGCGATCTGGAAATCGGTGACGGGCTTTTCCGACGACCGCATCATCCGCATCCCAACGGCGGACAACTTCTGGCGCATGGGCGACACCGGCCCGTGCGGCCCGTGCAGCGAGATCTTCTACGACCATGGCCTGGGAATCCCCGGCGGCCCGCCGGGCAGCGCAGATGCCGACGGCGACCGCTTCATCGAAATCTGGAACCTCGTGTTCATGCAGTTCGAGGAGGGGCCGCCCGGCGTTCGCGTCCCGCTGCCTCGGCCGTCCATCGACACCGGCATGGGCCTGGAGCGGGTCGCCGCAATCCTGCAGGGCAAGCATGACAACTACGACACCGACACGCTGCGCGCGCTGATCGTGGCGAGCGCCGAGGCAACCGGCACCGACCCGGACGGTCCAAACAAGATCAGCCACCGCGTCATCGCCGACCACCTGCGCGCGAGCAGTTTCCTGATCGCCGACGGCGTCCTGCCCTCCAACGAGGGGCGCGGCTATGTGCTGCGCCGGATCATGCGCCGCGCGATGCGCCACGCGCACATGATGGGCACCACGGAACCGCTGATGTGGCGGCTGGTGCCCGCGCTGGTTCGCCAGATGGGCGCCGCCTACCACGAACTGACACGCGCCGAGGCGCTGATCGAAGAGACGCTGAAGCTCGAGGAAACCCGCTTCAACGCGATGCTCGAGCGCGGACTTCATCTGCTGGCGGAGGAGACCGGCCGGCTCGGTGCGTCCGAGCCGCTGCCGGGCGCCGTCGCGTTCCGTCTCTACGACACGTACGGCTTTCCGCTGGACCTGACGCAGGACGCGCTACGCGAGCAGGGACGGACGGTCGACCTCGCCGGTTTCGAAACCGCGATGGCCGAGCAGCGTGCGCGGGCACGCGCCGCCTGGGCCGGTTCGGGCGAGGCGGCGACCGAGCGCGTGTGGTTCGACCTGCGCGAGCGCCTCCCGGCGACCGAATTCCTCGGCTACGCGACGGAGACGGCGGAGGGAGAGATCCTCGCGCTGGTCGCCGACGGGAGCCCGGTCGCGGAACGCGCCGCCGGGCACGACGTCGCGGTGATCCTGAACCAGACGCCGTTCTACGCCGAGAGCGGTGGACAGGTGGGCGACACCGGCACGATTACGGGACTCGACGGACTACGGATAGCCGTCGCCGACACGCAGAAGAGAAACGGGCTGTTCGTGCATCTGGGGCGCGTCGAAGGGGGCGTCGCGCAGGTCGGGACCGCGGTGGTCGCCGATGTCGACCATGCACGGCGCACGGCAATCCGTGCGCACCACTCGGCGACGCATCTGCTGCACGAGGCGCTGCGCGAGCGGCTCGGCACGCATGTGACGCAGAAGGGCAGCCTGAACGCGCCCGAACGACTGCGCTTCGATGTGAGCCAGCCGACGCCGATCACCCGCGCCGACCTCGAGGCGGTCGAGGACGAGGTGAACGCCAAGATCCGCGAGAACACCGAGGTCGCGACGCGACTGATGACGCCGGAGGCGGCGGTCGAACTCGGCGCCATGGCGCTGTTCGGGGAGAAATACGGCGACGAGGTGCGCGTGGTGTTCATGGGCGCGCCGGAGGGCAACAAGCCGGCTTGGTCGATCGAGCTGTGCGGCGGCACTCACGTCGCGCGTACCGGCGACATCGGCCTGTTCAAGATCGTCGGCGAAGGCGCGGTCGCCGCCGGCGTGCGCCGGGTGGAGGCTGTGGTCGGCGCCACGGCGCTCGAGCTTGTCCGCGAAACCGAACGCCGGCTGAATGACGTGGCAGGCGCGGTCAAAACGTCGCCCGCCGAGGCTCCGGCCCGCGTTGCAGCGATCGTCGAAGAGCGCCGCAAGCTGGAGCGAGCGCTCGCGGACACGCAGCGCAAGCTGGCGACAGGAGGGGGCGGGGCGACCGAGGCGGAGAGCGTCGGCGGGGTACGCCTCGTCGCGCGGAATCTGGGCGAGGTTGCCCCGCGCGAACTGAAGGGACTGGCGGAGACCATCCTCAAGCAGATCGGCGAGGGCATCGTGACCCTTGTCAGCACGGCGGACGGCAAGGCGAGCGTCGTCGTCGCGGTGGCCGAGCCACTCACCGGGCAGTTCAGCGCGATCGATCTGGTGCGTCTGGCGAGTGCGGCGGTCGGCGGCAAGGGCGGCGGGGGACGGCCTGATCTGGCGCAGGCCGGGGGGCCGCTCGCCGATCAGGCCGACGCCGCATTGGCGGCGGTGCGCGAGAAGTTGGCGGCGTAGCGCGCACGATCATGGCCGGGACATCCCCGGCCATGAACCGCATGTCGCCGTTCGGAATGTAGTCAGACCACGTGCAGATGCACGTCGAGATTGTTGCGGGTCGCGTTCGAATACGGGCAGACCTGATGCGCCTTCTCGACCAGCTCGTGAGCCTGCTCCTTGGGTAGGCCGGGAAGCGAGACGTCGAGCGATACCTCGATGCCAAAGCCGCCCTTCGTGCGCGGGCCGACGCCGACGGTCGCCGTGACCTTGGTGTCGGCCGGGACCTTCAGGGCGCCGCCGGATTGCGAGGCGACGAATTTCATCGCGCCGAGAAAGCAGGCCGAGTAGCCCATTCCAAACAGCTGTTCCGGGTTGTTGCCCGGTCCGCCGCCGCCGCCGAGTTCCTTGGGCGTCGCGAGCTTGGCGCTCAGACTGCCGTCCTCGGTCTGTGCCTGGCCATCGCGTCCGCCGGTCGCCCAGGCTTTCGTGCGGTAGAGCACCTTCACTTCGTCAGCCATGGTCTCGCCTCCTCGTTTGATTGGCCTTGCCGGCCACTGTTGCGCCGGGGACCGGCACGGTGCAGCGCCTGACGATATGGCGTTGTGGCCGGACTGCCCAAGCGGGAGCGAAGCCGGGAAGTGGCGACCGTCGGCCCCGGCGGCTGGGACGGATCAGCGCTCGCAGGACAATGGCGACCCGGCGATGACCGGGTCGATGTTCTCCAGGTCGTTCGGCGGGCAAATCAGGGACACAGTCGGTCCACCGCCGCCGGCACTGGCGCCGGACGTCGTGCCGGTACCCGACGCGGTCGAACCGCCGCGGGCCGTGTTCGCACCTGCTATGGAGGACGGTGTCGCGCTCGGGCTGGATGCGTTGCCGCTCGCCGAGATCACGCTGCCGCCGCCTCCCGTGGTTGCTGCTGCCGATTGCGTGCCGTTGATCGTCGCCGCGTTCGAACTGCCGTAGGTCGTCGCGTAGCTGGGCGTGACGCCAGGGCCGGAGAGCGGCGTCGTCGACGAGGTCACGGGCGTGCCCGTATTCGGCACCGATGACGTGGCTGTGATCGTGCTTGCGGTGGTGCTCGCGCTGCCGACCTGCTGCGCATGGCCAACGCTGGAGGCGAGTGCAGCGACGAACGCCGCCGCGGCGATCCTCGCGGCGGTCACGCCACACCGTACTTGCGGAACCAGTCCATCATCAGCCCCCAGGCCTTCTTCGCGTCGGCCTCGCGATAGCTTGGGCGATAGTCGGCATTGAAGCCGTGCGGCGCATCCGGGAAGATCACGATCTCGACCGTCTTGCCGGCTTTCTTCGCGTTCTCCTCGGCTTCACGGATCGACGCGATCGGGTTCACCGTGTCCTTGCCGCCATAAAGACCGAGCAACGGGCATTTGAGGTCCGCGGCAATGTCGATCGGGTTCTTGGGCTGAATGTCTGTGTCCGGAGTGGCGACCTGGCCATACCACGCGACCGCGGCCTTCAGCTGCGAGCTGTGCGCGGCATACAGCCAGGTGGCCCGCCCGCCGCGGCAAAAGCCGACGATTCCCAAACGGGCGGGGTCGCCGTGATTGGCGGCCGCCCAGGACACGGTCGCGTCCATGTCGCTCATCATCTGAGCGTCCGGCGCACGGCTGATGACGTCCCGCTGGATTTGCTCCGGGTCCGTCATCTTCGACAGGTCGCCGATGCGCGCGTAGTACTCGGTCGCGACCGCCAGATAGCCGAGTTTCGCCAAGCGGCGGCAGATGTCCTTGATGTGCTCGTGCACACCGAAGGCTTCCTCCATCACCAGCAGGATCGGAAACGGCCCGGCGCCCTGCGGACGGGCGTAATAGGCTGGCAGGTCACCCTCATCGGTGGGCACCTTGGTCTCGCCGGCGTCCATACCGATGGTGTCGGTATGGATCGCCTGCGCGTCTACCCGCGTCGTTGCCAGTGTGAAGCCGCTGATCAGGCCCGCCATCAGCAGGCCCCGCCTCGCGAGCGGGTAGGCGCGTAGCCCGGCGACCTCGTCCATGCACGACGTCCATCTCTCCTGTGATGGCCAGGAGCGTATCAGCGAGCGTATCAGCGGGTTCGTTTCAATGCATTGCAGCGCGCAGGTTTTCGTCGATCTTTGCCAGGAAGTCCTGCGTGTTCAGCCACTTTTGATCGGGTCCGATCAGGATCGCGAGATCCTTGGTCATGAATCCACTCTCGACCGTCGCCACGCACACGCGCTCGAGAGTCTCGGCGAAGCGGGTCACCTCGGGCGTGTTGTCGAACTTGCCACGGTAGAGCAGGCCGCGCGTCCAGGCGAAGATACTGGCGATGGGGTTGGTGCTGGTCTCGCGGCCCTTCTGGTGCTCGCGGTAGTGGCGGGTGACGGTGCCGTGCGCCGCCTCGCTCTCGACCGTCTTGCCGTCCGGGCTCATCAGCACCGACGTCATCAGGCCGAGCGAGCCGAAACCCTGGGCCACGATGTCGCTCTGCACGTCGCCATCGTAGTTCTTGCAGGACCAGAGGTATCCGCCGGACCACTTCAGCGCGCTGGCGACCATGTCGTCGATCAGCCGGTGCTCGTAGGTCAGGCCGTTCTTCTCGTATTCGGCCTTGAACTCGGTTTCGTAGATCTCGTGGAACACGTCCTTGAACATGCCGTCATAGGCCTTGAGGATCGTGTTCTTGGTCGAGAGATACACAGGGTATTTGCGCGCCAGCCCGTAGTTGAAGCTGGCGCGGGCGAAGCCTTCGATCGACTTCTGTGTGTTGTGCATCCCGAGCGCCACGCCCGGGCCGGTGAAGGTGTGCACGCGCAGGATCTGGGCGGGTGCGTCGTCGTCGTCCGGCTCATAGACCATGCGGACGCGCCCAGGGCCGGGCACCTTCATCTCGGCGGCGCGGTAGATGTCGCCGTAGGCATGGCGGCCGATGACGATCGGCTGGGTCCAGTGCGGCACCAGGCGCGGGACATTCTTGCAGATGATCGGCTCGCGGAAGATCGTGCCGTCGAGGATGTTGCGGATCGTGCCGTTCGGGCTGCGCCACATCTTCTTGAGGTGGAATTCCTCGACCCGGGCCTCGTCGGGGGTGATGGTGGCGCACTTCACACCGACGCCGTACTGCTTGATGGCATTGGCGGAATCGACGGTGACTTGGTCGTCAGTCTTGTCGCGGTACTCGATGCCGAGATCGTAATATTTCAGATCGATGTCGAGGTAGGGCAGGATCAGCCTTTCCTTGATGAAGCCCCAGATGATGCGGGTCATCTCGTCCCCATCGAGTTCGACGACGGGGGTCTTCACCTGGATCTTCGCCATTCTGTCCTCTCGCTCCGGCCGTGGCGCAGGCACCGGCTATCGCCGCGGCCCCTACGGGGCGGGTTGTCGCATCGCACCAAAAACGGGACAAGCCGACGGCGGGACGGCCACAGTTGCGGCGGGGGGCCCGCTCGGCGCAGGCTCCCGGCATGTCGATGCGAGTCTATCTCGCCGGGCCGGACGTGTTCCTCTCCGAGGCACACGTGCGCGGCGCCCGCATGAAGGCGGTCTGCTCGGCGCACGGCCTGGTCGGCGTCTTTCCTCTCGACCCGATCGCCGTACCGGGTGGCCCGCTGATGTCGGAATGGCAGCGCATCGCGCTGAGCAACGAGGCGCATATCCGCAGTTGCGACATGCTGATCGCCAACCTGACGCCCTTCCGGGGTGCGAGCGCCGATCCGGGGACCGTCTATGAGCTCGGCTTCATGCGGGCCCTCGGACGGCCGGTCTTCGGCTGGTCGGCGAGTGGGCTGACGCTGAAGGATCGGACCAGCCCCGACGGGATGCAGGTCGAAGATTTCGGGCTTGCCGAGAATCTGATGATCGCAGGCGCGATCGCCGAGTCGGGAGGCGTGTTCCTGGCCGAAACGCTGGCCGAGCCGTGGTCGGACCTGAGCTTGTTCGAGCGGTGCGTCGCGCACGTCGCGGGCGGGGTCAGCCCGGCGAAAGCGGCCCCAGCGCCGCCGCGATCCCGAACGCGCCCGGCAGCCCGCCGCGCGGGAACAGGCGGATGACGTGGCCCATCTTGCGGCCGGGGCGGGCTTCGGCCTTGCCGTAGAGATGCGGGATCAGTCCTGGCGTCCCCAGGATTTCCAGCCAGAGCGCCGCCTCGTCGGGTCCCACAAGGTTCTTCATCACCGCGTCCGAGTGGCGCTCCGCCACCGGCAGCGGCAGACCGGCAATGGCGCGGATGTGCAGCTCGAACTGGCTCGCGGGGCAGGCGTCGATCGTCCAGTGGCCGGAATTGTGCGGGCGAGGCGCGATTTCGTTGGCCAGCACGCGGCCGTCACGGTCGACGAACATCTCCAGGGCGACCAGCCCGGTGAGCTCAAGCCCGTCCGCCACGCGCCGCGCCATCACCTGTGCCGCCTCTGCAATGGACGGGGCGACCGGCGCTGGCGCGAGGGTAAGGTCGAGGATGTGGTCCCGATGGCGGTTCTCGACCGTGTCGAATGAGGCGAGGGCGCCGCCCGCGCCGCGTGCGACGACCACGCTGATCTCGGCGGCGTAGTCGATGAAACCTTCCAAAATGAGGGGCTTGGGCTCCAGTTCTCCAAAGGCCACCGCAAGATCGTCCGGCGTCCGCAGAAGAGCCTGCCCCTTGCCGTCGTAGCCTAGGCGAGTGGTCTTCAGGACAGCCGGCAGGCCGAGCGCCGAGACGGCGGCGCGAAGCTCGTCGAGGCTCTCGACCAGGTGCCAGGGAGCGGTCGGCGCCCCGTGGCGGTTCAAGAACGTCTTCTCCGTGATCCGGTCCTGACTGATGCGCAGGACGGCAGGCGAGGGGCGGACCGGCTTCAACGACGCGAGAAGATCGAGTCCTTCTGCGCTGACGTTCTCAAATTCGAAGGTGATGACGTCGACCGCTTCGGCGAACGCGCGCAGCGCCGCCCGGTCCTCGTACTCGCCGTGCGTAACCGCGGCGGAGACCTGCTCGGCGGGGCTGTCTGGCTCAGGCGTCAGAATGTGGCAGCGGTAGCCGAGCCGGGCGGCAGCCATCGCCGACATCCGCCCAAGCTGGCCTCCACCCACGATTCCGATCGTGGCGTTCGGCGGAAGCGGGGTCACCCGTGATCGGCCGGCTGCTCGGCCACGGCGGCGGTCTGCGCCTCGCGCCACGCTTGCAGCCGGTCGGCCAGACCAGGGTCGGTCCCAGCCAGGATCGAGGCGGCCAGCAGAGCCGCGTTAATCGCGCCGGCCCGGCCGATCGCGAGTGTCCCGACAGGCACGCCTGCGGGCATCTGCACGATCGACAGGAGACTGTCCAAGCCGTTGAGCGTGTTCGTTTGTACCGGCACACCGAGGACCGGCAGCGTGGTCCAGGCTGCACACATGCCGGGCAGATGTGCGGCTCCGCCCGCGCCGGCGATGACCACGCGCAGACCGCGGCCTCGCGCCTCTTTCGCGTAGCGAGCAAGGCGGTCCGGCGTGCGATGGGCCGATACGATCCGGGTCTCGTGTGCGACCTTGAGCGCATCGAGCGTCGAGGCGGCGTGGCGCAGGGTCGCCCAATCGGACTGGCTGCCCATGATGATGCCGACGAGCGCCGTCATGGATCAGGCAATGCTGTCCGGGATCAGCCGGCTTTCGAGGCGCGCAATTTCGTCCTTGAGCAGCAGCTTGCGTTTCTTGAGTCGCTGGAGATGCAGCTGGTCGATCGGCCCCTCTTCGCCGAGGCGCGCGATCACGGTGTCCAGATCCCGGTGCTCGCTGCGCATCTCGTGCAGCTGCCGCAGCAGTGAGTCACGATCCGTGAGCATGAGAACCTCGTAGCATGAGGCGACGGGCCCGTGGAAATCAGCGGCAGCGGAGATTACGCTTTTAAGTCGACGTTGTCGTTCAAGGAGAGGCCATGGCCATGCAGTCACGTCTCGAAGCCCTGAAGGCCCGCCACGCGATGCTGGAAGACCGGATCGCCGACGAGGACCACAGGCCCCGACCCGACTCCGAGACGCTGATGCGACTGAAAGTCGAGAAGCTCAGGCTGAAAGAAGAGATGGAGCGAATCCAGGCCGCCGGGGGCAGCTAGCCGACCGATCGGAGAGGCGGCCTGAGTCAGGCCGCTTCCTCCGTCTCCGGCATCGGGGGCGGAGGGACGGCCTGCCCCTCGCGGACCAGCCGCTCGTTTGCCTGCGCCACCATGGCATTGAGGTCCGTCTGGCTGCAAAGGCCAAGGATCACGGGGTCCCGCGGCTTGATATTCGCCGAGTTCCAGTGGGTCCGTCCGCGCACCTTTTCGATCGTGTCCTTGGTGGTGCCCAGCAGCTTGCCGATCTGTGCGTCCGTCAGCTGCGGGTAGCTGCGCAGCAGAAAGGCGATCGCGTCCGGCCTGTCGTTGCGCTTGGCGACCGGCGTGTATCGGGCGCCGCGCAGCCGCTTGGGCGCCGGGATCGTGCTGGCCGCCAGCCGGAGCTTCGCCGAGCTGTCCGCCTCGCAGCGCTTGATCTCCTCGGCGGTGAGCTGGCCGTTGGCGATGGGGTCGTAGCCGACGATGCCCTGCGCCACCTCGCCGTCCGCGATGGCCTGGACCTCGAGCGGATGCATGCCGCAAAACTCGGCGATCTGGCCGAACGTCAGTGCCGTCTTGTCGATAAGCCAAACGGCCGTGGCCTTGGGCATCAAGGGAAGGGTCATTCTGGTGATTCCAATCGCCGCGCCGCACGGTGCGTAGCCAGTGCCGACGGGCGGAAAGCCGGGATATGAAGAGCGACCCGAGCCGGGTCAAGCCCGTCGGGCGATACAAGCCATTGATCCAGCGAGGATCAGGAATGTTTGACGAAGACGAGCCGCCACGGCCGAAGCGCCGGTTGATCCCCCTGGTCCTGGACACGCTCGGCGTGGACGAGCTGCGCGAGTACATCGCCGAGCTTCGCGCCGAGATCGCGCGCGTCGACGGTGATATCGCGAAAAAACAAGGCCATCGCAGCCAAGCCGAATCGTTTTTCAAGGCCCCGAGCCGCAGCGACGAATAAGAAAGAGGGGCCGGAGGACCGGCCCCTCTTTCGATCAGTCCCGCAAGGGTGCGACGCTCAAGCGGCCTGGACGGCCGACCCGGTGGCGTCGTTGGCGATCTGCGGCTGTGCAACGGCACCGCTGCCCTGGCCGATCGCGATGCGGCGAGGCTTCAGGGCCTCGGGCACCACGCGCTTCAGGCCGACATGCAACAGTCCGTTCTGAAGATCCGCGCCCTCGACCACGATGTGGTCGGCAAGCGCGAAGCGCCGCTCGAACGCGCGGCCGGCGATGCCGCGATACAGGACCTCGCCCTTGGTGGCCTCAGTTCCGATACGGCCCGAGACGAACAGGGTGTTGTCCTTCACCACAACCTCGAGGTCCTCGGGACGGAAGCCCGCGACCGCCATGGTCAGGCGGTAGCTGTCGTCACCGGTCTTCTCGATGTTGTAGGGCGGGTAGCTCGAGGCGTCGGTGCCGGACTGGATACTGTCCATCACCCGGGCCAGACGGTCGAAGCCGATCGCGGTGCGGAAAAGGGGTGTGAAGTCGAACGTGGTCATGGGGAACCTCCTGCAAGAGCAAGGTTGAAGCCGATGAGCCGCCCCCCTGGGGCCGGCCCGGCGCGACTCCCCGAAGCCCCTGACGGGCGCCTCGGACACCCCCGACTTAGAAAACGGCGCCCCTGGGTTCAAGGGCGCCGCTCCATCGAATCGGACAGAAAAAAGCGTCGTCGATCAGAGGCTTACTTCTTGCGTAGTCCGATACCTGCGAACTTCTTGTTGAACTTCGCGACCTGCCCGCCGGTGTCGATGATGCGCTGCTGGCCGGTCCAGGCGGGGTGCGACTTGGGGTCGATGTCCAGCCGCAGCGTGTCGCCCGGCTTGCCCCAGCAGGAGCGTGTGACGAACGACGTGCCGTCGGTCATCACGACGGTGATCTCGTGATAGTCGGGGTGGATATCCGCCTTCATGGTCCGCTCCAGTCCTGGCGCCGCCGATCCCGACCGGCCGCGCGAAGCCGGGGCGTATAGCGCCGCGGCAGCATCGCGGCAACCGTCGGCTCAGGTGGACGGACCGGCGGCCACGGCGGCTCCCTGCGCGGCCGCGAGCGCGCTGCGCAGCTTGTCCTCCTGGGTGTGGTCGAGCGAGGTCCGCAGCACCGTGCCGCCCACGCCCCGCAGATCCTCGATCACCTTGTCGGCCGTCATCTTGCGGATCAGCAGGAACAGCGCGGCATTGCCAGGCTGCAGGACCTGCGACACCTCCCGCATGAAGCTGTCGTTGATGCCGACGTCGGTCATCGCACCGCCGAGCGCGCCGGATGCTGCGCCGATCGCGGCACCTACGGCCGGCATCATGAACAGCAGGCCGATCAGCAGACCCCAGAACGTGCCGGATACCGCCCCGGTCGCGGTCGGGTGGAAGAGCTGATTGAGCTTGATGTGTCCGTTCGGCTGTTTGACGGCGATCACCGCATCCCCGAGTTCGATCAAGTACTCGTTCTGCAGTTCCAGCACCTTGTGCCGGACCTCCTCCGCCTTCTCCTCGGAGGGAAACGCGATCACTACCAGATCCGCCATCGCTAGAACTCCTACCAAGCTGCCCGTTAATGGGCGCCCCGACACGGCCGCGCAAGCGGGCGGTGCGTTGCCGGACGACGACGGCAACACTAGCGTCGGGCATCCGGCAAGGGGAGCGAAACGGCATGCGTCTGGCGGGCAAGAGCGCCGTGGTGACGGGCGGAGGCGGCGGGTTCGGCGAGGGCATCGCGAAGGCTTTCGCCGCGGAGGGCGCGAAGGTCGTCGTGGGCGACATCAATGGCGCGGCTGCCGAGCGGGTGGCGGCAGAGATCGGCGGCATTCCGGTGGCCGGCGACGTGACCAGGCAGGCCGACGTGCAAGCCATGGTGGACGCCTCCGTGCGGGAGTTCGGCGGGCTGGACGTCGTTGTCAACAACGCCGGCACAACGCACCGCAACCAGCCGATGCTGAACGTGGACGAGACGACGTTCGACCGGGTCTACGCCGTCAACGTCAAGTCGATCTACCTGATGTCGCAGGCAGCGCTTCCGGTGCTGCGCCGGCAGGGTCGCGGCGGCTCGATCATCAATATCGGCAGCACCGCCGGCATCCGGCCCCGCCCCGGCCTCGTCTGGTACAACGGCACGAAGGGAGCGGTGAACGTCATCAGCAAGTGCATGGCGGTCGAGCTCGCTCCGGAAAACATCCGCGTCAACGCGGTCTGCCCGGTCATCGGCGCCACCGCGCTGCTCGAGAACTTCATGGGCGGAGCGGATAGCGAGGAGTTGCGCGCACGCTTCATCGCCACCATCCCGCTCGGACGCATGAGCACGCCCGACGACATAGCCAACGCCTGCGTGTTCCTGGCCGAGGGCGCATCCGCGTTCATCACCGGCATCCTGCTGCCCGTCGATGGCGGGCGCACCGTGTGAACGTTCTGTCGATCCAATCCTGGGTTGCGTACGGCCACGTCGGGAACGCCGCCGCTGTGTTTCCGCTGCAGCGCCTGGGAGCGGAGGTGTGGGCAATCCACACCGTGCAGTTCTCGAACCACACCGGGTACGGCGGCTGGACCGGACGGGTGTTCGACGCGGCGGACATCACCGCCTTGCTCGACGGGATCGAGGCGCGCGGGGTCCTGCCGCGCTGCGACGCCGTGCTGTCCGGCTATATGGGAAGTGCCGAAACCGGGGCAGCGATTCTGGACGCTGCCCGGCGTGTACGTTCTGCCAACCCCCGTGCGCTGTGGTGTTGCGACCCGGTGATCGGGGACATCGGCCGGGGGGTGTTCGTGCGCCCGGGTATCGCGGAACTGCTACGAGAGTCGGCGGTGCCGGCTGCCGACCTGCTGACGCCCAACCACTTCGAGCTTGAGACGTTGGCTGGCCTGCCGTGTCCGACGCTCGCTCAGGCAAAACAGGCTGCGGTGGCTGTGCAGGCGCGGATGCGGCAAGACGGGCCGCGGGCGCTGCTGATTACGAGTCTGGTGACTGCCGAGACGCCGGACGACGCGCTCGACATCCTGGCGATCGACCAGGACGGGGCGGCGCATCTCGTACGCACGCCCCGGCTGCCGATCGCCGTGAATGGTGCGGGCGACCTGATCGCGGGGTTGTTCCTCCTGCATCTGACGCGGCTCGGAAGTGCAGCGTGGGCGGCGGCAGTCGCGGTGTCGTCGGTGCACGCCGTGCTGCGGGCGACCCACGAAGCCGGGTCGCGGGAGTTGTTGCTGGTCGCGGCCCAGGACGAACTCGTCCGCCCCTCCGTCTGCTTCGAGCCTGTGCCATGTTAGCCCGCCCTGTTCCTGCCACACGCTGAGGCAAGATCGAAGGAGGCGGACGAGCGGCGCGCATGCGATTTTTCCGGATCTACGGCCGGGTTCTCGGAGTGCTGGGGCGGGACAAGCGTGTCGCCGCCGCTCTCGCTGTCGCCAACCTGGTTGTGGCCGGACTTCAGTTCCTCGACCCCGTCCTGTTCGGCCGTGTCATCGGCCTGCTGTCGCGCTCGTCCGAGGTGCCGCGCGAGACTCTGTGGAGCGACGCAGCTTGGTTGCTCGGCATCTGGGCGATGGTCGGCGCCGGCGGGATCCTGGCGAACCTCGTCGTCGTGGTAGCCAGCGAGCGTATGGCGCATCGCAACCGGCTCAAGGCGATGAGCCGCTTTTACGAGCACGTACTGTCCATGCCGCTCGCCTTCCATGGCGACACGCAGTCCGGGCGGCTGATCAAGATGATGCTCGGCGGCACGGATGCGTTATTCGGCCTGTGGCTGACCTTCTTTCGCGAGCAGTTCGCGGCGGTGCTGACGGCCGTCGTGCTGCTGCCCCTGACGGTGCTGCTCAACTGGCGGCTGTCGATCGCGCTGATCGTCCTGGTCGTGCTGTTCGTTCTCGTGACGATCTTCGTCGTCGGCCGTACGCAGGCCGGGCAGCGCATGGTCGAGACATACAATTCCAGCCTGGCCGGCACGGCGCAGGATGCGCTGTCGAACGTGATGGTCGTGCAGTCCTTCACGCGCCAGAAGGCCGAGACAAGCAAGTTCGGCGACATCGCGCGGCTGGTGATCCAGTACCAGTTTCCGGTGCTGAACTGGTGGGCGGTGGTGAACGTGCTAACGCGGGCCGCCAGCACCACGGCGGTCATCAGCATTGTGCTGATCGGCACGTTGCTGCACATCAACGGCGAGGCGACCGTCGGCGAGATCGTCGCCTTCATGGGCTTCGCCACGCTGCTGATCGGTCGACTGGAAGGCTCGGTGAACTTCGCCTCGCGCCTGTTCCTGCTGATGCCAGGGCTGGAGGATTTCTTCGGCGTGCTGGACGCGAAGTCGTCCGTCCCCGAGCGGGCGGATGCGCCGCCCTTGGAGGCGACCGCCGGCGAGGTGGTGTTCGAGGATGTCTCGTTCGCCTATCCCGGCGGGCCGCGGATCCTCAATGACGTGAGCTTCATCGCGAAGCCGGGGACGTCGATGGCGCTGGTGGGCCAGACCGGCGCGGGAAAGTCGACCGCCATGGCGCTGTTGCAGCGTCAATGGGACCCGGTTGCGGGACGTATCCTGATCGACGGTCAGGATCTGCGTGACGTGTCGCTGGAGAGCCTGCGCCGCGCGATCGGCGTGGTGTTCCAGGAGAGCATGCTGTTCAATCGCACGATCCGCGAGAACCTGCTGATCGGCCGCCCCGATGCGAAGCAGGAGGAGATCGAGGCCGCGTGCCGCACGGCGGACGCGCACGAGTTCATCGTGCGTCAGCCGCAGGGATACGACACGATGATCGGCGAGCGTGGTGCCACGCTGTCGGGCGGGCAGCGCCAGCGGCTGTCGATCGCGCGCGCACTGCTGAAGAATCCGCCCATCCTGATCCTCGACGAGGCGACGAGCGCGCTCGATGCGGCCACCGAGGCGCGGGTGGCGCGAGCCTTGCGGGCGCTCGTGGCGGGGCGGACCACGTTCATCATCGCGCACCGCCTGTCCACGATCCGCGATGCGGACGAGATCATCCTGTTCGAGGGCGGACGCATCGCCGAGCGCGGAACGTTCGACACGCTGCTCGCGCGGCGGGGCAAGTTCGCGACCCTGGTTGAAACGCAGCTCACCGGGACGCCGCAGTTGCAGGCGGCGGACTGAGGTCGAATTGAGAACTGCGACAACGCCGGCTTAACCCGATCAGACAATGCTTATCGGGTGAACCACGCGAGTCTTGCAGAAGCGCTCGGGGCGTTCGAACGGTCCGCGTTCGCGGATGTCGAGCAGCTATGGGTCGCTGCTTCGGCGGAGGCGCGCGCGGAGGCCGGGTTCGGCTACATCCGGGCGCTCGCGCTCGGGGGGCGGGGCAGGTGGGGCGCGCGGGTCGGTTGCTGGATCGGCTCGCGTGTCCGGGTATGGCGCATCCGCGGCGGGATCTCGGAGACGTGCTCGCCAAGCTCGGGCGTCACGCGGAGGCAGCCGATCAGTATCGCGCGGCGCTTCGCGCGTCGCCCGACGATCTGGCGGCATGGCATGCGCTCGGACTGAGCCTCGCGGAGCACGGCGACTTTGCCGGCGCCGAGCACGCCTTCAGGCGCGCGACCTGGCTCGATCCGGGAGCGGCGGCTTCCTGGTCGAACCTCGGCATGATGCTGAAGATCGCAGGGCGGTTCGACGAGGCAATCGCCGCGCACGACCGGGCAGTGGCTCTGGCGCCGGATGCAGCGCAGATCCGGCTAAACCGCGCGATCGCGTTGCTGCACATGGGGCGCATGGCGGAGGCCTGGGGCGACTACGAGGCAAGACTTCTGGTCAATCACCGCGCGCGGATGCTGCCCGGTGAAATGCTGCCGCGTGTCGATGACATCGACCTGACCGGGCGCACTGTGCTGGTGTGGCACGAAGAAGGCTTCGGCGACACGATCCAGTTCTGCCGGTATGTCCCTGCGCTGGCGGCGCGTGGGGCGCGCGTGCTGCTGGCCGTGCCCTCGCCGCCGGTGCGGCTGATGCGCTCGCTGTCCGGCGCCGAGGTGTTCGATACGCGTGCGCCTGTGCCGCCCTACGACTTCCACTGCCCGGCATTCAGCCTGCCGCGCGCATTCGGTACAACACTCGAAACCATTCCAGGCGAGGCGCCGTATCTGGCAGCCGATCCGGCATTGGTGGCCGACTGGGCACAAAGACTGCCACGCCACGGCTTGCGGGTGGGTGTGGTTTGGGCCGGGCAGGCGCGCCCCTGGTTGCCCGGCTTCGCCACTGTGAACGCGCGCCGCAGCCTTGATCCGGAGGCCCTCCGCTGCCTGCATGAGATAGCAGGTGTTCAGCTGGTCAGCCTGCAGCTTGGTCACGACGGACCGGACTTCATGCTCCATCCGATGCGGCAAGTCAGCGACTTCGCCGACACCGCGGCCGTCATCGCCAACCTGGATCTGGTGATCAGCGTGGACACGTCCGTGCTGCATCTCGCAGGTGCGCTGGGCAAGCCGGTCCTGCTGCTCGATCGGGTGGACAATTGCTGGCGCTGGCTCACGGGCCGGGAGGGCAGCCCATGGTATCCGACGCTGCGCATCCTGCGTCAGGAGCGCGTCGGCGATTGGACGGGGCCGCTGCGCCGCGCGAAGGTGATCTTGCAGGGTTGGGGGCGTCGCTAACCGCCGCCAAGCGACAGGTTCTCAGGCCGCCGCGAGACGCCGCACGATCGCAGTGAGAGCAGCGGGCGTGCTGGCCAGCGTCAGATGCGGGCCAGTCAGTTCAATGGCGTCCTGCCCCGTCGCGTCGATCCGGCAGCTCTCCGATGCAACGATACCGTCGTCGCGCGTATAGATGATCGTCGTGGGCACGGGCAGCGGCAGTTGGAGGCGCGCAGGATCGAGCGCCGGGCTGTAGCGACGGGCGCACAGCCGGACAAGCGGTTCAAGCGTGCTGGCGGTAGGCAGATGAAGCGGGGTGGCGACCGTGACGACATGGCTGATGTCGCCTGGACGATCATACGCGAGATTGCGCGCCAGCAGTCCGCCCAGACTGATGCCGATGAGCGCCAGCGGCCCATGCTGCGCATGCAGATGCCGCGCGCGCGCTTCCAGGCCGCTCAGCAGGCGCGGTGTAGGTCCCCAGTTCATGCCGAGGTTCCAGCCGAACGCACGGAAGCCGCAAGCCGACAGGGCAGTCCGGAGCGGCGCGGTAAGGCCGTCGCCACAAAGGAAGCCAGGGATGACCAGAACCGCGCGGCCGTCGCCGCACGGCAGATCACCAGGGACCGGTCGCGGGGAACGATAGCTTAGAAGCGACCACAGTTCGCGCAGGAGCGCCGCATAGGACGGGCGCTCGACGCAAGAGTCGAACACCGACCCGAAATCAAACCCATCGCGCCGGCCGGGTGAAGCGGCCCGCATCAATGGAGCTTCACGATCCGGTCAGCCCTGCGCGACAGCGTGCGAGCGATAGTGTCGGCCATCATGCGGCTGGTGCTGTAGACCGCACGCTCGTGCATCTTGTGCAGCGAGCGGTACATCAGGCGCGCAAACATGCCCTCGACGAAGAAGGCCCGGTCGACGAGCCCCATCAGGCTGCCCACCGTGCTGTAGCGGCCGAGCGACACAAGCGAGCCGAAATCGTGATACTTGAATGGCAACAGCGGCTTCCCGGCGAGCCGTCGCTCGATCTGCCGCGCCATGTGCATCGCCTGCTGATGGGCAGCCTGCGCACGCGGCGGCACCGGCGACGTGAAACCTTCGCGCGGGCAGGCAGCGCAGTCGCCGATCGCAAAGACGTCCGGATCGCGCGTCGTCTGCAAGGTCGGCAGTACGACGAGCTGGTTGATGCGGTTGACCTCGAGCCCGTCCAGCTTGGTCAGGACCTCCGGCCCTTTCACGCCGGCGGCCCACACGACGATCTCGGCCGGGATGAAGTCGCCGCCGTCCAACGTCACGCCCTCCGCGCTGACGGCGGTGACCCGCGCGTTGGTTCGCACCTCGACCCCGAGCTTCTGGAGCAGCTCGGTCGTCGCGGTAGAAATGCGTTCGGGCAGCGCCGGCAAGATGCGCGGGCCGGCCTCGACGAGGACAATGCGCACGTCCCGCTCCGGGACGATGCGATCGAGACCCGCCGCGACGATCTGGCGCACCGTGTGGTGCAGCTCGGCTGACAGTTCGGTGCCCGTGGCACCCGCGCCGATGATGGCGATGTGCAGCTGGCCCGGACGCACCGGGCCTTCCTGCGTGTGCGCATGCAGGCATGCGTTGACCACGCGACGGTTGAAGCGCACGGCCTGCTCGGGTGTCTCCAGCGGGATGGCGTGCTGGGCGGCGCCGGGGGTGCCGAAATCGTTGGTGATGCTGCCGATCGCGATCACCAGCGTGTCGTAGGGGACCGAACGGCGCGGCGTAATCGGACGGCCTTCGTCGTCGAACGTCGCGGACAGGTGGACGCGCTTGGCGGCGCGATCGAGGCCGATCAGGTCGCCGAAGCGGAAGACGTAGTGGTTGCGCGCGGCGTGGGCGAGGTAGTTCAGCTCCTCCTCACCGGCGTCCAGGCTGCCCGCGGCGACGGCGTGCAGCAACGGCTTCCACAAGTGCGTCCGCGCGCGGTCGACCATCGTGACGTGGACACGGTCGGTCTGGCCGTAGCGGCGACCGAGCTTGGTCGCCAGCTCAAGCCCCGCGGCACCCCCGCCGACCACGACGACGAGGTGGCCGCGCGCGCGCTGCACCTCGACGACGCGCTCCGGCGCGGCAGCAGCGCCGGTCGCCGCTGCATCCGTGACGGTCAGGTCACTGGGCATACGTCGCCGCCGTTTCGGTCAGGATCTCGTCCAGCCGGCGCCCCTCACGCCAGGCGGCGAGGCCGTCGCGGGCTCGATCGGCGTCGGGGTGCTGACGCTCGCACTCGACGGGCGCGCCGACCGTCGTCGCGATCGGCAGCAGCGCCGTCCAGCAGGGGACCGCGTAGTCCTCCTCCTCGTCGTGCACGGGCAGGGCGCGGATCTTGGCGCTGGCGTCCTCGATCTGCATGGAGACGAAGCTGGTGGCCTTCACCTCCTGCGCGCTCGGCGGGCGAACGGCGCGGGCGCGGCCGGGGAAATAGCGATCCAGGAACGCATCCATCGCGTGCAGCTTGGCGGGCTCGCCGGTGATCAGGCTGGCGTGGCCGAACGCGATCACGGATCGGTAATTGATCGAATGGTTGAAGCCGCAGCGTGCCAGCACGATCGCATCCATGTGCGTCACCGTCAGGCATACCGGAACAGCATTCGATTGCGCCCGGATCATCCGGCTTGCGGACGAGCCGTGCCACATCAGCGTGTCGCCTTCGCGCCAGAACGCGGTGGGCGTGCAATACGGCTGGCCGTCGCTGACGTAGGCGATGTGGCAAATCATCGCCGCATCGAGGATGACATACACAGTTTCCCGGTCGTAATGGCCGCGCTCGTGCTTGCGGCGCAGGCGGTTGCGGTTGGTGATTGGGTAGTCTTCGGTATCGGCCATTTGGGCGGGAACTCCAGCTGTTGCGGCGCAGTATGACGCAGCAACGCCGGTTCGGCCAAACCTCCGGTGTCGTGAGCGTCTGGCTCGATGCCCCGGTCACACCAGCACGGACGCTCCATCGCGTCGCGCGAACACGTCGATCAGCAAGCGCCAGGTCTCGCCCCGGTCACGCGACAGTTCGGCCGACCAGTGGAACGACGTCGGCTCGATGTCGGTAAAACTCCAGCGTGACAACGCCCCGTCGCCGGCGCTGCCTTCCTGCACAATGCCCGCATCGCGTGCACGGCCGATCTGCTCGCGAAAGGTATTGGTCGGCGGATTGATCCAGTAGATCCGCCACGCCTGCAGCGCGGTATCGTAGATGCGCAGTGTGGTGCCGAACCATGTGCCGGTGACCGGTAGCGGCGACCCGCCCGGCTCGCGGCGGTCACGGGCGGGCAGGATCCAGGTATCCTGGATCGCCCGGCCTTCGAGGATCCACCCCGCATGGATCTCCCCCGCGGCCTCGAACCGGCCACCCTCTGCCGGATACGTCACGACCTGCATGCGCCAGTCGCCGACGAGGAAGTCGTACAGGCCGGCCATCTCGGTGCGATCGGGCGCCGGTGCCTCGGCGTGCAACGCAGCGACCAGTCCGAGTGTGTCCGCAAGCATGCGCAGTCCTCCGTCGGCCCACCCAGCTCCGCAAGCAGCACGCCGGCGATGCATTGACTTGGAGAAAACTGCGACGGCAGCAGGGGCCGAGGAATTCCTCCGACACCGACCCGTCAATAAAGTCGGTTGACGTAGCCATCTGCGATGCGGCGCTCGGATTCCTCGACGCTGATGTCCTTCAGCTGGTCGGCCAGGATGCGGCCGAGGCTGGGAACCTCCGTACATGGTACATAGCGCTCCGGGTTCCACAGATCGGCGCGAATCAGCGCCTTGCCGCAGTGGAAATACACATCGCGCACCGATACCAGGAGCCCCGCGGACGGCGCCTTGCCGTTCGCGGCCAGCGGCGCAAGCAGGGTCGGATCCGAGGTCAGGCGCGCGCTGCCATTCACGCGCAGGGTCTCGACGATTCCCGGCACCATGAACAGCAGGCCGACATGCGGGTTCGCGGTCACGTTCAGCATCGTGTCGACGCGGTTGTTGCCGGGCCGGTCGGGGATCAGCAGCGTGCGCTCGTCGAGAACGGCGACGAAGCCGGGCGCGTCGCCGCGCGGCGTCGCATCCGCGCGACCATCCGCATCCGCGGATGCGATCACCACGAAGGGCGACAGGCCGATGAACCGGCGCGCGTGCGTGTCGATCCGATCGAGCTGCTTGAGAAGCGAGCGCGGGTTGGGTCGCCCGTAATGCGCCCTGACGCGATCGGGAGTGCCGAGATCGCCGTCCATGCTGCCTCTCAGTCGCTGGCGAGTCGCACGCAGCCCATCGGCACCGCGAGACGCATCAAACCGCTGACCGACGGCGCGGCATGGAGCGCCAGGACGGCATCCGCCAGCGCCGACGCGCGATCCGTGCCCAGCACCGGGACCGCCAAGGCGGAGAATTTGCTGCGCAGCTCGTCCTCGGTGAGGAAGTTCTCGGGCTCGCCCCTCGCGACGGTGACGGTTTCGGTGAACGTCTCGCCGCGGGCGCGGATCGTCAGCTTGCCGGCCATGTGGGTGGGGAACACGGCCTCGATCTCCGGATCGGGCACGCAGTCGATCTTCGGCAGCAGCGCGCGGATCGCGGGGTCGTCGAGCATCTTATAGCTGTCCCAGCCCAGCCCGCCAGTCGCCAGCGCGCAAGCGATGACGAAAGGACCGCTGAACTGGCCATCGACCGTGCTGCGGGGGTTGCGGCGGCGTTCGATATCGTCGCCGATGAGCTGCATCCCCGCGTTCGGCAGCCCGAGCGTCACCGCGTCGATCTGCTCGGGCCGAAGCTCGTGTCGCGCGCGCAGCGCCAGTGCCGCGTCGATCCCGGCATGCCCGTAGCGGCAGGACGGATACGGCTTCACCGCGGTCGCCATGAGTTCGAACACGGTACCCAGGTCCTGGACTGCCCGTGCGGGGTTCGGCGCCGGGGCGTAGGCGTGCAGGAAGCCATAGCGGCCCTCAATTGCCTCGGCCGCGCCCTTGAAGTGCTCTCGGGCGAGTGCGGTTGCCACGAGGCCGGACGAGGCGGCCCAGCCGACCTGGAAGCGCTTCGTCCAGGCGCCGTTGACGAGGAACTGCAAGCTGCCCGAGGACTGGCTCAGTGCGATCCCGAGCGCGTCGGCGATGGTCGCGGCATCGAGGCCGAGCACGCGCCCGGCGGCAGCCGCGGCGCCGAACACGCCGCAGGTCGCGGTGGGGTGGAAGCCGCGCCGGTAGTGGTCGGCCGCCGGAAGGGCGAGAGCGAGGCGGCAGGTGATCTCGTAGCCGGCAACGATGCCCGCGATGACGTCGGCACCACTCGCGCCCACCATCTCGGCGGCCGCCAGCGCGGCGGGGATCACCGGTGCGCCCGGATGCAGCGAACCTGCCGCGTGGGTGTCGTCGAAATCGAGCGAATGGCCGAGGGCGCCGTTCAGGAACGCAGCCCCGGGCGGCGTGTAGCGGCGCACGTCGCCGAAGACGCTGGTGTTGCCGGCCGAAAAGCCGAGGACGCGGGCCGCAGACAGCATCGGCGGCGTGCTTTCGGCGTCGTGACGGGCGCGCACGATGTTGCCGACCAGATCGAGGATCAGCAGTCGAGTCCGCGCGACCACCGCCTCGGGCAGGTCAGGCAATTGCAGGCCGGCGGCATACCGGGACAGCGTGTCGGTCACACCGGCTGCGATGTTCGTGTCCATGACGTTTCCAGCGTTGGGCGTTGTTCTTGCGACTATACGCCATTTCCCCGCCCGGTGGGTCAAATCCGACCGAAGCGTAAGTTGCCGCCGACTCCTAGGCCGTGGCATGCGTCGGCGCCATGATCCAGCGCCGATTTCTGCTCACCGCGACCGCTTCGGGCGTTGCCGCTCGGCCATTCGCAGCCTGGGCCGACGGGTTCGACGCCTTTGTCGCGGGCGTGAAGGCGGAGGCGAGGCGTTCAGGCGTGTCCGATGCCACCCTTGCGCGCGCTTTCGCCGGGGTCCGGCCGAACGCGCACATCCTGGAACTGGACAGCCACCAGCCGGAATTCACCCTGACCTGGGCCGAGTACCGGGCGAAGGTCGTCAACGACAACCGCATCGCCACCGGCCGGCAGGTCTATGCCCGTGACCGCCAGCTTCTGGCGGCGGTGTACGATCGCTACGGGGTCGATGCCGGCGTCGTGATGGGCATCTGGGGGCTGGAGAGCAATTTCGGCGCGACCAAGGGCAATTACGGGGTGATCGAGGCACTGGCGACGCTGGCCTATGCCGGCCGCCGCCCGGGGTATTTCCGGGGCGAGCTGATCGCGGCGCTGAAGATCCTGGACAACGGCGACATCACGCCCGAGCGGATGCTCGGCAGCTATGCCGGCGCCATGGGCCAGCCGCAGTTCATGCCATCGAGCTATCTGCGCCTCGCCGTGGACTTCGACGGGCGCGGCCGGCGCGACATCTGGGACGATCAGGCCGACGCCCTCGGGTCCATCGCCAATTACCTTGCCAAGTCAGGCTGGCGCTCGGGCGAACCCTGGGGCCAGCCGGTCAGCGTGCCGCCCGGCTTCGATCCGGGCTACGCTGGCCGGGACAGCCGCCGCACCCTGGGCGAGTGGATGCGGCTCGGCGTGCGCCGGCAAGACGGCACGCCGTTCGCGCGTTCGGACGTGGCGGGAGCCCTGGTCATGCCCGGCGCTGCCGGGGGCGAGGCGTTCATGACCTACGCCAATTTCGGCGCGATCCGCCGGTACAACGCCTCGGACTACTACGCGCTGTCGGTGGGCCTGATCGGCGATCGCATCCTGGCTTGAGCAGTCGTAGCTTGAGCAGCGTGTGGAAGCCGCCGGTTCTCGGGGCGGCGCTGGCTGTCTGTATGGCCGTTGTGTTGCTGCCCGGCTGCCAGCGCCGTCCGCCGGCGACTGCCGCCAATCCGCACTACGTGGTAGGCGCCGCATGGCGGGGCGACGGCGTCTGGTTCTACCCCGACGAAGCCTACAAAGCGACGCAGACCGGTATCGCCCAGATCGATCCTCGCCGGCACGCACCGTTGACCGCCGACAGCGAGGCGTACGATCCCGATGCGTTGGCGGCGTCGCACCAGACCTTGCCACTGCCGGCGATCGCCCGCGTCACCGATCTCGACAACGGGCGGCAGATTGAGGTCCGGATCAACGATCGCGGTCCGCCCAACCCGGCGCGGCTGATCTCCGTGACGCCGCGGGCGGCCACCTTGCTCGGGATGACCGGACCGGCGCGGGTGCGGCTCGAGGTGCTGCACGAGGAGACACAGGCGGCCATCGAGGGGGTCGGCGGCGCGCCGAAGCTGGCGCTCGTCGCGGCTCCGGTCGGCAGCGTCCAGGTGACCGACCTGCCGCCGCCCGGCCAGACCGCCCCGCCGCAGGCCGCGCCGTTTGCCGGGAGCCCGGTTGCGACGCCCGTACCTGTCAGTGCCGCGGCACTGACGCGCCTGCCGCAGCGGGTGCTCCAGGGCGCGCCGGAGCCCGGGAGAATCGCGTTGCTGCTCGGCACTTTTACCAATGCAGGCCCGGCCGGAATGCAGGCCGCCGCGGTCCCGGGTCTGGCACCCCGGATCGAGCGCGAGCGCACCGGTCGAAGCGTCGCGTACACAGTGATCGCCGGGCCGTACGACGCGATCCTGGACGCCGATGCCGCGCTGGACCAAGCCATCCGCGCAGGAGTAACCGGGGCCCGACTCGTCATCGAGGCGCAGTCTGGCGGGCCCGCCGATTGACAATGCCGGCCGTGCTCGCCGGCTGACAGGAGTGTCGTATGAATCGTCGCCAGCTACTGTTGGGCGCTGCTTCCCTGCCGCTGCTGCCGGCTGCGGCGGCGGCTGCCCCGCCGCACCACGCGGAACATCATCACGGCGAGGGCAAGCCGACGGACGCCCAGGCGTCCACCGGCACGCCCGCGCAAACGCCGATCGGGCCTATCGATACGGCGGCCAAGTGGGCGATCATCACCGACTTCAACACCGGCGCGGTGCTGCTCGACAAGGACGCCGACGTGCTGATGGCGCCGTCGTCGATGACCAAGATCATGACTGCCTACCTCGTCTACAGCGCCCTCAAGTCCGGCAAGCTGCGGCTGACCGACCAGTTGCCGGTCAGCGAGAAGGCCTGGCGTATGGCTGGGTCGAAGATGTTCGTGCAGATCGGCACGAGCGTGGGTGTCGAGGACCTGATCCGCGGCATGATCGTGCAATCCGGCAACGATGCCTGCATCGTGCTTGCAGAAGGCATCGCGGGTTCCGAACAGCAGTTCGTCGAGCAGATGAACGCCAAGGCGCGCGAACTCGGCCTGACGCATACGACGTTCATCAACTGCACCGGCTGGCCGGATCCCGGGCACCTCAGCACGTGCCGAGACCTCGCAACGCTGTCGGCCCGCATCATCCAGGATTTCCCTGAATACTATCACTACGACAGCGAGAAGACCTTCAAGTACGACAACATCGAGCAGGAGAACCGGAATCCGCTGGTGCAGAAGGGTATCGCCGACGGATTGAAGACCGGGCATACCGACGAAGGCGGCTACGGGCTGGTCGGCAGTTCGCTGCGCGACGGTCGACGCGTGATCGTGGTGCTCAATGGCATGACCTCGATGCATCAGCGTGGCGAGGAGAGCGAACGGCTGCTCGATTGGGCGTTCCGCGAGTTCGAGAACGTGAAGCTGTTCACCGCCGGCGACGTCGTCGACCGCGCGCCGGTGTGGCTCGGGGCCTCGCCCACGGTGCCGCTGGTGGGCGGCCGCGACGTGGTGCTCACGCTGCCGCGGTCATGGCGGAAGAACGCTACCATCAGCGTGCAGTACGACGCCCCAGTCCGTGCGCCGGTGGCGCGTGGCACGACGCTCGGCAAGATCTCGGTGTCAGGCGAGGGAGTGCCCGCGATGGACGTGCCGCTGCTGGCAGGCGCCGACGTGCCGAAGCTCGGGCTGCCCGGACGGGCGATGGCGGTCTTGTCGCATTATGTGACGGGTAGCTGACCTGACTTTCATCACGCTCGAAGGCGGGGAGGGGGCGGGCAAGTCCACCCAGGCGGCACTGCTTGCGGATGCGCTCCAGGCGGCGGGGCGTGACGTGCTCGCCACGCGGGAGCCGGGCGGCTCGCCGGGTGCGGAGGTGCTGCGGGCCTTGCTGCTCGATCCGCGCGGCGATTGGGCGCCGCTGACGGAGACCCTGCTGCACTTTGCCGCCCGCGCCGACCATATCGCATGCACGATCGGGCCAGCACTGGCGGCTGGGACGTGGGTGGTGAGCGACCGGTTCTATGACTCCACGATGGCCTACCAGGGTTACGGCCAGCTCGCCGATCGTGCCGCTATCGCCCAGCTGACGACGCTGATCGGACTGCGGCCCGACCTGACGCTCATCCTCGATGTCAGCGAGGCGACGGCGCGGACGCGCATGATTGCGCGGGGGCGTTCGCCCGACCGGTACGAGCGCGAGGGCGCGGCGTTTCACGAACGGGTTCGCGCCGGCTACCGAGCCATAGCGGCGGCCGAGCCGGATCGGTGTGTTCTCGTGCCGGCGGACGGTGCCGCGCAGGAGGTGCACGAAGCGATCATGGCCGCGGTTCGGCAACGGCTGCTGTGACCGCCTCCGATTCCGGACCGCCCGAGCCGAGGGCCAACCCGCTGTTGCTGGGCCATGCGGCTGCCGAGGCCGCGCTCGCGGAGGCGGCGCGGGCAGGGCGGATGCACCATGCCTGGCTGATCACCGGGCCTCGCGGGGTCGGCAAAGCCACCCTTGCCTACCGGTTTGCGCGGGCGTTGCTGGCCGGCATGCCGGACGGCGGCGGCCTCGACCTGCCACCGTCGCATCCGGTGTTCCGCCGCGTCGCTGCCGGCGCGCATGCCGACCTGCGGACGCTGACACGGACGGTCGATCCTAAGACCAAGAAGCTGCGCGGCGAGATCGTCGTCGATGATGTGCGCGCGGCCGGCGCCTTCCTGCGGCTGACCCCCGCCGAGGGCGGCTGGCGGGTGCTGGTGGTGGACGCGGCCGAGGAGCTGAACCGCAACGCCGCCAACGCCCTGTTGAAGATGCTCGAAGAGCCGCCGCAGCGCGCCGTGCTGCTGCTGGTCTGCAACGCGCCGGGCCGGCTGCTGCCGACGATCCGAAGCCGCTGCCGGCGGCTGCGGCTCGATCGGCTGGACGACGCGGCGATGGACGCGCTGCTGGCGCGCTACCTGCCGGACCTTCCTGCGGACGAACGCGGCCGGCTGGTCACCATCGCCGAGGGGGCGCCCGGACGGGCGCTGATGATGGCCGAGGAGGAGGGCACGCGGCTTGCCGGCCTCGTCGACGGTGTGCTGTCGGCCCTGCCCGACCTGCCGTTGCCGAAGGTCTGGGACATCGCCGACGGGATCGGCCGCGACGCCAGCGCGTTCTCGACCTTCATGGATCTTCTTCGGGCCGCCGTATCGGCTGCCTTGCGCGACGCCCTGCGGGGACGCGCCGACCCGGACCAGGCGCGGCTCGCCGACGCGCATTCGCCGGAGCGCTGGGCCGAGTTGTGGAGCGAACTCGGGCGCATCCAGGACGAAACGCGGGGCCTGAACCTCGACACGCGGCAAGCGGTGATCGAGGGGCTGACGATGCTGGCCTCGGGCGCGCCGGCGCGATAAGCCCTCGCGCCATGGCCCGCTACTACCTCACGACCCCGATCTATTACGTCAACGGCGCACCGCATATCGGGCACGCCTACACCTCGATCGCGACCGACGTGCTGGCGCGCTGGAAGCGGCTGGACGGGCACGACGTGTTCTTCCTGACCGGCACCGACGAGCACGGGCAGAAGGTGGAGAAGGCGGCCGCGGAGGCCGGCCTCGATCCGCAGACCTTCGCCGATCGCAACGCCGCCCGGTTCCGCGAGATGACCGAGCGGATGGGCGTGTCCGCCGACGACTTCATCCGCACCACCGAGGAGCGGCACAAGATCGGCTGTATCGCCCTGTGGCGGAAGCTGGAGGCGTCGGGCGACATCTATCCCGGCCACTACGAGGGCTGGTACGCCGTCCGCGACGAGGCGTTCTACAACGCCGAGGAGATCACCGAGCACCAAGACGGCCGCCGCACCGCGCCGTCCGGCGCGCCGGTCGAGTGGGTGCGCGAGCCGTCGTATTTCTTCAGGCTTTCCGCGTGGCAAGACCGGCTGCTGGAGCTGTACGAGTCGCAGCCCGACTTCATCCTGCCGTCCAGCCGCCGCAACGAGGTGATGAGCTTCGTCCGCGGCGGGCTGACCGACCTGTCGATCAGCCGCACGACCTTCAGCTGGGGCATCCCGGTGCCGGGCGCGCCGGGGCATGTGATGTATGTCTGGCTGGATGCGCTGGCGAATTACATCACCGCGCTCGGTTATCCGGACGAGGACGCGCCGCGCTGGGCCTACTGGCCGGCCGACGCGCATTTCGTCGGCAAGGACATCGTGCGCTTCCATGCCGTCTATTGGCCGGCCTTTCTGATGGCGGCCGGACTGCCGCCGCCGCGCCGGATCACGACGCATGGGTGGTGGACCGTGGACGGCGAAAAGATGAGCAAGTCGCTCGGCAACGTGCTGGATCCGCTGGAACTTGCCGAGACGTACGGGCTCGACCCGCTGCGCTACTTCCTGTTGCGCGAGATGCCGTTCGGCAACGACGGAACGATCAGCCGCAAGTCGCTGATCACGCGGCTGAATGTCGAGCTGGCCAATGACCTGGGCAACTTGGCGCAGCGCACGCTGTCGCTGATCGCCCGCAACTGCGACGGACGGCGTCCTGCGAAGGGTGTGACCACCGCTGACGATGCGGAGCTGTTCGCAGCAGCGCGTGCGTTGCCCGACCGGCTCCGTACGGTCATGGATCGGCAGGCGTTCCATGAAGCGCTCGAGGAGACGTGGCGCATCATCCGAGCCGCCAACGCCTACATCGACCGGCAGGCGCCCTGGGCGCTCCGCAAGACCGATCCAGTTCGGATGGCGACGGTCCTGCGTGTCCTCGCCTACACGATCCGGGTCGTCGCGACGGTGCTGCAGCCATTCATGCCGAGCAGCATGGGGCGGATGCTGGACCAGCTTGGCGTGCCGGTCGCGTTGCGGGATCTGGCGTCGCTGGGGGTCGAGCTGCCGGCCGGCGAGCTCCTGCCGCCGCCCAAGGGCATCTTCCCGCGCTACGTCGAACCGACCATGTAAGGGTTCGATGCTCGTCGATAGCCACTGCCACCTTGACTACTGGCGCGAGGACGAGCTGCCGGACCTGCTGGAGCGGGCGCACGCGGCCGGGGTCGGCGAGCTGGTGACGATCAGCGTGCGCCTCGCGCAGGCCTCGTCGCTCATCGAACTGGCCGACCGGCATCCCGGGGTGTGGTGCACCGTCGGCATCCACCCGCATCACGCCGCGGCGGAGGCGGTGCCGACACCCGAGGCGATCGCCGCGCTGACCGGCCACTCCAAGGTGGTCGGCATCGGCGAGTCAGGCCTGGACTATTTCTACGACCGCTCGCCGCGCGACGTGCAGGCCGCCGGTTTCCGGACCCACATCCGGGCCGCTCGCCTCACCGGCCTGCCGCTGGTCATTCACGCCCGCGATGCCGACGACGACATCGCTTCTATCCTGCAAGATGAATGGGATAGAGGGGGAGAATTCACGTTTGTCCTGCACTGCTTCAGTTCTGGCCGGAAGCTTGCGGAGGCGGGGATCGCATTGGGCGGGTATGTCAGCTTCTCGGGGATACTGACGTTCCCGAAATCGGCTGAACTCAGAGAGCTGGCGCGCGATCTTCCAGCAGATCGGCTGCTGGTGGAAACTGATGCCCCGTACCTCGCGCCTGTGCCGTACCGCGGCAAGAAGAGCGAGCCGGCCTGGACGGCGCATACGGCCAAGGTGCTGGCCGAGGCGAGGGGCATCACGCCGGAGCAAGTGGCCGAGCTAACGACTGCGAACTTCCGCCGGCTGTTCAAGAAGACCGTCTAGACTCATGCGAATCAAGCTTCTCGGAACCGGCGCGTCGGCCGGCGTGCCGATGATCGGCGGCGCCGACGGGCGCGGCGACTGGGGCGCGTGCGACCCTGCCGAGCCGCGCAACGTGCGCACCCGGGCAAGCATCGCGGTGGAGTCCGGCACCGGCGAATGCCTGCTGGTGGATACCGCGCCGGAGATGCGGGAGCAGCTCGTCGCGAACGGCGTCGCGCGCGCCGACGTCCTGCTTTTCACCCACTCCCACGCCGATCACATCACCGGCCTCGACGATGTCCGCATCCTCAATCGGATCGCCGGACGGCCGCTGGAGGCGTATGCGACCGAGCGGACGCTAAATGAGCTGGAGCGGCGCTTCGACTACGCTTTCCGGCCCTGGGAGCCGCCGGGCTTCTACCGTCCTGTCCTGGTCCGCCGCGCGGTGGAGGAACACGCCGAGCTGGACGTAGCGGGGCTGCATGTGCGGCTGTTCGACCAGGACCACGGCTTCGCACATACGCTGGGGCTACGCATCGGGCCGTTCGCCTATTCGACCGACGTGGTGCGGTTGGACGCGACGGCCTTCGCCACGCTGGCAGGGGTGGACACGTGGGTAGTGGGCTGCTTCCAGCGTAAGCCCGCGCACAAGACGCATGCACACTTGCCGGTGGTGCTGGACTGGACGGCCCGGGTCGGCGCGCGACGGACGATCCTGACCCACATGGGCGTGGACATGGACTGGGCGTGGCTGCGCGCGAACCTTCCACCGGGCGTCGAGCCTGGTTACGACGGGATGATTCTCGACTTTCCGGACGGACGATAAGCCGGGCATCCTGGCCGAGCTTGGCAGGGAGGCTCCGTCATGCAGGACGTGCTCGCGGCCTTTCCGCGGCGCCCGTTGCGGGTGCGCGTGCCCGGAGCAGGCGTGCTGAACAACCTGATCTTGCTGTTCGGAGCCGCCTTGCTTCTCTTCGGCGCAATCCTCCTGACAGGCTGGCTCGGGCCCGAGCTGGCGCAGGACTGGCGTATCCGCGACACCGCCCGGCCGGCGGCCCATGGTCACCTGGTTCACAGCAACTGTTCGGAAAAGCTGTTCGTCGCTCTGTGCGACCTGACCCTGAGCGCCGATCTGCCCGGAGGCGGATCGATCGAACGGACGGTCTACTATCTGTTCGCCACCGCGCCGTTCGAGGAACTGGTCGTGCGGGTCATGGCAGACCCAGCGCAGCCGACGCAGCTGACCACCGATCTCGGCCTGGACCGGCTGGTCAACCGAACGCTGATGATCGCGGGCGCGGGGATGCTCGTGTTGCTCTGCGTGGTCGCTGCAGGCCGAACGTCTTTCGCACGCGGTCGGCGCCGGGCGGCGCTGCAGTCCATGCAGGGGCAGGTACTGACACCGCAGGCTCTGGTCCTGGAACGCTGGTCGCGCTCCAGGACGTCGGGCACTTGGTCCGTGCGTGCCGACGGCCTGCGCCAGGTCTGGCGGCTGCCTGCGAAGGCCAAGCCGCTGTTCCTGGGGCCTGGGCACGTGCTGGGGGTTGTCGGTCCGCAACGCGAGTTGCCGGTGCCGCTGGATGCCGAGCTGCGCTGGGTGGACCTCACGGACGCGGAGCGCCAACGCATCTCGTCTACCATCGCGTCGAGCGCGCCGAAGGCAGGTGGCGCGTTGGTCTCGGTTGATCAGCCGCCCTACTTTCCATAATATAGATTATGCGGCAATATAGTGTAGGCGCAATATAGAGATGACACCCCTCTGCAAAGTTCAAATGGCACTCCTCCTGAGCGCGGGGTCTCGGGAGGTGTGCCGTGGCGGCGGTGTCGATGAGCAAACAGGAATTCAGCCGGCTTGAGGTATTGTTGGAAGTTCAATCTGGTCGACTGCGTGTTGCCGACGCGTGCGCGCTGATCGGCCTACACCGGCGTCAGGTATTTCGGCTGTTGCACGGCTTGCGCCAAGACGGCGCCACGAGCTTGCTGTCGAAGCGGCGCGGTAAACCCAGCAACCATCGGCTGCCGGCGGAGATTCGCGCGCTTGCGCTGTCGATCGTGCGCGAGCGGTATGCGGATTTTGGTCCGACCTTGGCGGCGGAGAAGCTGGCCGCAAATCACGGCTGCTCGGTGTCGCGCGAGACCTTGCGCGGTTGGATGATCGCAGACGGTCTGTGGCGTGACCGGCGGCATCGGCTTGCCTCGCCACACCAACCGCGCCGGCGACGTGATTGTCTGGGTGAGCTGGTGCAGATCGATGGCTCAGAACACGCATGGTTCGAGGATCGTGGTCCAGTCTGCACCTTGTTGGCGTTCGTAGATGACGCGACGAGTCGGTTAATGCAGCTTCGGTTCGTCGCCTCGGAGTCGACGTTCGACTATTTCCGGACGATGCGTGCCTACCTGGAAGCACATGGCAAGCCGGTTGCGTTTTACAGCGACAAGCACGGCATCTTCCGGGTGAATAGCAAGGATGCGGCGGGCGGCGACGGCGTCACTCAGTTCGGGCGCGCGCTGCTAGCGTTGAATATCGACATCATCTGCGCCAACAGCCCGCAGGCCAAGGGCCGGGTAGAGCGCGCGTTCGGCACGCTACAGGATCGACTCGTCAAGGAACTGCGGCTGGCGGCGATATCTTCGATCGAAGCGGCGAATGCTTGGCTGCCGGGATTCATCACGGCCTACAACGCGCGCTTTGGCCGCGAGCCGGCAAATGCCAAGGACCTGCACCGCCCCCTGACCGCAGCGGATGACCTCGACGAGATTCTGGCTTGGCGGGAGACGCGGACGGTGACGCACAACCTCACCCTGCACTACGACCGGATGAAGCTGATCCTCGACCCGACGCCTCTGGCTCGTGGGCTGGTGCGTAAGAAGGTTGAGGTGGTGAACTACCCCGACGGGCGGTTCGCGGTTCAATTCAACGGACGGTCGCTATCTTTCCGGGTGTTCGACAAGATCCGCACGGTCGAACCGGGCGCGATCGTGGGAAACAAGCGACTGTCGGCGGTGTTGGAGCACGTCAAGGCGCAGCAGGCTGCCTACGCGCCGCATCAGCAACGAGGCCACGTCGCGCGGCAGCGACCGCCGAATAACCTCGAGGCGCCTGGCTTGCCCTCAAAGGGGCGGGCTCCGCGTGGCGGTGTCCTCGCAGCCCCGGTCTGAGTGCATCATCCATATCCGAAACGGCCGCACGGCGTTCTCATGGTGCAGGTCACGTGCGACGGCCTCAAGGGCTGCGCTATGCGCACCGGCAAGGGCCGGCTTCGGCCCTTGACCCCGTCGCCCGTGCCCCGCGTGTGGCGATGATGCCGTTTCGCACAGCCATGTCCGCCGACCATGGGGTGTCATCTCTACTTTGCGCGCCGGGTGACATTTCTACCTTGCGCCGACATATAGCATGCCTGCATGGGCTCGACGCCGCCCGTCCCCTCAGGGCTGTTTCGTCGCGTCGAAGTGGAAGCCGCAGTAATGGCTCTCGGAATCCGCGGTGAAGTGTCCGCCTGCGATCCTGCCCGAGACCTGGTAGTCGCCCTGGCTCAACTTGAACGAGCCGTCGCCGGAAACAGGAATCCTCACCTCGGTGGGCAGACCACCCAGCTGCGGGATCTTCCAGTTTAGCTGGCCGCCGCTAACCACCACCCGCAACGGTCCGCCTTGGCAGTGGAACGAGCCCGTGCGCGTGCGGTCCGCTGTCATCGTGTACGCACCGTTATACGTGCCGTCCACCGACGACTGAGCGCCGGCCGGCAATCCGACCATGAAGCTCGCCGCAGCGACGACGGCGGCCAGACCAAGGCGATACATACCCATGGTGATCTGCCCCTGTCGTTCCGATGGCGGCCTATCTGCACGGGGCAGAGCTGTCCAGCGACTATGGGGCGAGTATCGCGCCCACCGCTCAGCCGTTATGCGCGGACTTCCAGTCGCGGAACGTGCGGTAGACCGTCAGGTGCCCGTTCTCGATCCGGCCGACCATCGGTGGGATCGGCGGCGTCGGCACCGAGCCGTGCGTCGTCGAGACGGCGTGCAGGTCGCCGTGCGACGATACCGTTGTCCGCGCCATCACCTGGATCGGACGCTGCACCTGCGGCAGGCCCTCGCGATGGGACAAGGTGTGGCCCCAGGCCTCTCGCGCCAGCTCCTGCCGGGCCAGCGCCCTGCGCGCCCATGGCTCGCGCATCCAACCCGGCTCCCGCGAGACGCGCGTCTCGGCGTAGTCGGTCTGCACCGCCCCCGTGCGGGGCCACGTCCCCTCCGGCTCCACGGCCATGACGGCCGGCTGTAGCTGGTAGCGGGTCGAGACGCTGTAGTCCGGCACGCCCTCGCCCAGGCGCGCCGCAATGGTCTGGTAGCCGGCGCCGGTGGGATGGACACGGTCGCGCGCGATCATGCCGCTGTAGTCACGCAGGTCGAGCGTGCGGTCCCCATTCTCCTGGGCGACCTGCTGCACCGCCTCGCGGGCGTAGTCCCGCGAGTACGGGACGATCCAGTAGACCTTCTTGGCCCGCAGCGTGGCGCGGACCGTGCGCAGATTCTCGAGCGTGGCGGCCGACGGGTCGTCGTTGACGCCCAGGCTGATGACGGCGGTATCGGCGTTCACCTGCGCCAACGGCAGCAGGTTCTGGATGTAGGCGGCAGAGGTGATGCCGACCCGAGCGGTGGTGTCGCACTCAGGCCGGTTCTGGCCCACGCCTACGGCGATGCTGTCGCCCAAGACCACGCAGGGTATCAACGTGCTGTCTCCCGCAAGATCGCGCCGCCGGTATGGCACCCCGGTGATGGCATCCCCGGTATGGCACCCAGAGACGGCGCAATCGTTAATAGATCAACCTGCACCGTTGCGGTGCAAAGCGACCTGGCCTCCCAATCATGGCCAATCCGTGGCGGGACTAACACCAGGTTGGTGGTCGTGGCTACTGTTGGTCCTCAGGCGGGCCGAACCGCAGATGCTGCAGCGCCCTCGCCTGTCGTCGAATCCAGACGTAAGGTTCTGCAAGCCCAAGCGACTCGGTCGCGTTCTTCAATGCCGTTGTCACCTGCTGCACGGACGATAGTTCCGCCAGCCGATCGTCCGACGCCGCCCAGTTCGCCAGCGGGACCGCCCCCAGCAGCACGGCCGTCAGGCACCCGGCCGCCAGCATCCGGAGCAGCCGCCCGACGCGCCGGCCCGCCCGGGCGGGCGTGGCAACGATTGTGCGGACGGGGAGATCGGGCAGGTCCATCAGAACTGGAAGTAGATGAAGGGCGCGACGCCGTCCGGACCCACGGCGTCGATTGCCAGGACAAGGGTGCCGGACGCGGCACCCAATGCCCATTCAGGCCAAGCCAGGACCCAGGCGGCGACCCGCCGGTGCATGTCCGGAGGCGCGAACTGCAGCGCCATGCCGAGCACGATCAGCCCGATGGTGAACGGTGTCGCCTGGACCAGGGATGGCGAGCCTTGCGCCATCATCTGCAAGTAGAGCCAGGCAGTATCGAAACTGTCGGCACGGAAGAACAGCCAGCCGAAGCAGACGAAATGGAACACCACGATGGTCGATACCCCCTTCGCCCATCCGCGCGGCTCCGCGTGACCCCTACCGAAGAGTATCCGTTCGACGCCAAGCCCGAGCCCATGCAGCACGCCCCAAAAGACGAACTTCCAGGCCGCGCCGTGCCAGATACCACCCAGTAGCATCGTCACCATGAGGTTGCGCGCGGTGAACAGCGCCCCGCCCCGGCTGCCGCCGAGCGGCTTGTAGAGGTAGTCGCGCAGCCATGACGACAGCGAGATGTGCCACCGCCGCCAGAAGTCGCGCAGGCTCGACGCCCGGTAGGGCTGGTTGAAGTTCGGCGGGAATTCGAAGCCGAGCAGCGCTGCGATCCCGATGGCGATGTCCGTATAGGCACTGAAATCGCAATAGATCTGGACCGCATAGCCGTAGATCCCAAGCAGCAGGTCAGGCGTGCCGTAGTGGATCGGGTCGTCGAAGATCGGATCGACCAAGCCGGTGGCCAGGAAATTGGCCATCACGACCTTCTTGAAGAGACCGCCCACGATCAGCGCGAGCGGCCAAGCCAGGCCGAAGTCGCGTTCGGGCCGGCGGTAAAGCTGCGGCAGGAACTTCGCCGCCCGCACGATCGGGCCGGCAACCAGCTGCGGGAAGAACGCCAGATACAGGAGCATGTCGGTGAGGCGCCGGCACACCGCGACATCGCCGCGATAGACATCGACGACGTAGGAAATGCCGTGGAAGGTGAAGAAACTGATCCCGACCGGCAGGATCACCTCGATGAACGGCAGCGCCTCGGGCACGCCGAGGGCGCGCAGCAGGCCGTTGCCGGATTCAACGAAGAAATCGAAATACTTGAAGAACCCGAGCGTCAGCAGATGCACGGTGACGGTTGCCGCCACCACACGCTTGCGTGACCGCTGGGTGCGCACTCGCTCCAGCGCCAGTCCCGCGATATAAGTGACTGTGGAACTGAAGGCGAGCAGGAAGCAGAATCGCCAGTTCCATTGTGCGTAAAAGAAATAGCTGGCCGCCACGAGCCAGATTTTCTGCGCTTCGTAGCTGCGCTGCAGGGTGGCGAGCCCGATCGTGACAGCGACGAAGAAGATCAGGAATGCGGTGGTCGGAAACAGCATCAGGCAGAACTGGGCTCGCCGCTCGGTTGCGGGTCCGAAGCACGGCAGGGTTGGGGAACGCGTCGGATCATCCGCCTCCTGACGCCTCAAGCGGACAGCGCCTGCAAGTGCCAGTAAGCCACGGTTGCCGCGGATTCGCGCGACCGGTCCGCAAAAAAGGAATGATCACTTTACTCGTTGACGACAGGCTGCCGTCTGAACGACACCAGCATGCCGCGCACAACCGGGGCGCGCGGAGTCCCAAGCCCGACGGCAGCGCCGCCGCACGGGCGTCACCAAGGCGCACCGTCGAACTTGGACCGATCAACTCGGGCCGACCAGGAGCATCATGACCGAGCTTACCCGCCGCCGCATTGGCCGGCGCCCCGTTCTCCTCGGCGGACTCGCGGCCATCTCGGCTGCCCTTGTCAGCCGCCCGGCCCGGGCCGCGACCAGCACCGAGCTTCAGCCGGACGCCCTCGCCCCCGACGTGCACCGGATCCTGGTCATCGGCGACAGCCAGGCGCAGGGGCTGGCTGGCGGCTTCATGCGCCTGTTCCGCCGCCGTCCCGACATCCGGATCATCGACAAGTCAAAGATCGCAACCGGCCTGATGCCGCGCCCGAACTACGACTGGCCGGCGGAAACGCCGAAGCTCGCCGCCAGCGAGCACGCCGACGTGGCCGTCGTGATGTTCGGCGCCAACGACCGGCCGCTGGTGCGCACGCATGGCGAGATCGATCCTGCCAAGCGCGCCGCCTTCGTCGCCGACTACGGCGCCAAGGTCAACGCCATCGTGAGTGCGCTGCGCGCCGCCGGCATGCCGGTGGTGTGGGTCGGCCACCCCAATGCGCGCGACCCCGTGTTCAGCCAGGACATGAAGCTGCTCGACGAGATCTACGAAAGCGCCGCGACCCAGGCTGGCGCCGATTACGTGTCGTGCTGGCAGCTGTTCGCCGACCCGAGCGGCAACTACACCGCCTTCGGACCGGGCACGGATGGCGAGACGACGCGCCTGCGCGCCGACGACGGCGTGCACCTCACGCCGGCGGGCTACGACCTGCTGGCCCGCGATATCATTCCGCATCTGCACGGGCCGCAGCCGCAGATCGGCCCGACCGCAACCCGGCCGTGACCGGCCGTCGCAGACTGGCCGCGACGCTCCTGCTAGCCCTGGCCGGCGGAGGCTGCACCGGGCCGGCGGCGACGGTCGACACTGACGCGATCCCACGCGGCGAGCTGCGCCCCCTGCCCCTCGCCTACTGGCCGCATGCGGCCGCAGTCGGATCCCCGCGCGACCTGGGTGCGCTGTTCGCCGCCCTGTCCGTCGCGCACGCATCGCCTGTCTCGATCATTCAGGTCGGCGACAGCCACAGCGCGGGCGACTACCTGTCCGCCCGCCTGCGCGAGCTGTTCCAGGCGCGCTTCGGCGCCGCCGGGCGCGGCGTCCTCCCGCCCGGCATCCCCGACCGCTACTACAAGCCGAAGCTCGTCGCGGTCACCGAGAGCGACGGCTGGCAGCGAGTCACCAGCCACGACGGCAACGCGGTCGCCGCGTTCGGCATTGCCGGCGTAGTGCAGCAGACCGCGACCCCGAACCAGACGATGGCGCTGACCAGCGACGAGTCGGACGGCTTCGATCGCGTCGTCATCGATTATCGCCGCCGGCCGGACGGCGGCAGCCTGTGGCTTTCCGTCGATGGCGGACCGCCTGCCGTCATCTCGACACGCGGCGCGCCGGCGAAGGTTGAACGCGCCATCTTCGCGAGCGCGCCACACGGCCGGACGCTGACGCTGCAAACGGACGGCGACGGGCCGGTGGAACTGACCGGCTGGGGCACGTGGCGCCATGGGCGCGGCGTTCTGTACCAGAACTTCGGCATCGTCGGCGCCCAGGCGGATGTCCTGGAGCGCTACGACCGTCAGGCGCTTGCCACCGAGCTCGCGGACTCGTCGCTCGTGGTCGTCGTGTACGGGACGAACGAAGCGTTCGGGCCGGCAAGCGACCTGAGCGACTACCGGTCACGCTTCATCACCAGCGTTCGGGAGCTGCAGTCGGCAGCGCCGCACGCCTCGATCCTGATCGTAGGACCGCCGGACGTGAACCGCAGCGCCGCGTCCGCGACCGCGGGCGGCTTGCCCTGCCAGCCGGCAGTTCCGAGCCAGACGTCCCTTCCCGGCGTTTTCGTCGGCTACACGCAAACGGTCGGCGAGACCCGCGCGCTTGACCCAACGCCCGGCCATCCAACTACGGTGGTCCGTCAGGCGGCTCACCGCATCATGGCGGAGTGGGTGCGACCGGCACAGCTCGACACCGTGCTGCAGGTTCAACGCACCGCGGCGGCACAGCATGGCTGGTACTTCTGGGATTGGTCGGCCGCCATGGGTGGACCTTGCGCGATGCAGACCTGGGTGGCCTCTGGCCTGGGACGCTCGGACCATGTCCACATGACCATCGACGGCTACGACCGCAGCGCCGAACTGCTGTTCGCAGACCTGATGGATCGCTACGACGCCTGGCTGCGGCAACAGCGCGGGCGACCGCAACGCTCCGAAAACACGCCCGCCGACACGGACACGGAAACCGCCGCGGCTCCACGTTAGCTGCGCCCGCTTATGGACGTCGCGCAGCCGACCGGCGTCAGGTCGTCAGCGCTGCCCGCCCGCGCCAGTTGCCCACCGCGACGTCGAGCGCGGTCGCCGTTTCATCCGCCTGCCAGTGCATCGAGAACGCGGCCGAGCTGCTGCGGGGCCGTTCGGCGGCCGGCAGCTGCGCCATGCAGAGCCGCATCGGAACCGATACCCCCTCGCCGACCGCGATCGCCTCGCTGTTGCCGAGGATCGGCAGCGCAGAGAACAGAGCCGACGAACCGTCCGACAGCGTGGCGCGAATGATCTCCTGGTCGCGTTCGCTCGACATGCGGAAAGCGAACACCGTATTGCATTGCGAGAGGATCGACGACGCAAGGTCGGATGGACGCTGGCTGAGCACACCGAGGCTGACGCCGTATTTGCGCCCTTCCTTCGCGATGCGCGCGAGGCCGCGCTTGGCAGGCTCGAAGCCGGAACCGGTTTCCTGTGGCGCGTAGCGGTGCGCCTCTTCGCAGATCAGCAGGATCGGCAGGTCCTGTCCCGCGCTGACGGCGAGATCGAAGGCGAGCCGGGCGACGACGGCGACGATGACATTGAGGATTTCCGACGGCACGCCCGCCAGGTCGAACACCGCCAGCGGCTTGCCGTTGGTGGGTATGCGGAACAGCCGGCTCAGCACGCCGCGCAAGGTGTCTCGCGTGGTCAGTCCGAGCGAGAGGATGAAGTTGTAGCGCTGGACGGCCTGCAAGCAGCTCAGTCGTGTCCTGAGGCTCTTTAGCGCCGGGAGCGCATGGTTCGCGTCCAGCTTCCCCATCGCCAGGTCGACCAGCCGCATCAGCTCGGCGAACGCATACGGCATCGGTGTGTCGACGTTCACCCACGGCGCATCCTTGGCGTCCTTCACCGACGACAGGCGTGCCGAGATGATCAATTCGCGCAGATGACCGATCTCGTTCGCCATCTTGGCGCGGTCGGCGCCGAAGACGACCTCGACCACCTCCTCGAAGTTGAACAGCCAGAACGGCAGCTTGAAATTATCGACCGTGATGTGCTCGGCCATGTCGCCGAATGCTCGGCCATACTCGCCGTGTGGGTCGAGCAGCAGGATGTGGGCCCGCGGGTTCTTGGTGATGATGTTCTTCAGGATCAGCGTCAACGCGCAGGACTTCCCGGTGCCGGTCGTGCCGAGGATGGCGAAGTGCTTGCCCAGCATGTCGTCGACGGCAACGTTCGCCGGCACGTCGGGACTCTGCTGCACGTGACCGACGGTGATCGACTGCCGGTCCGCCAGCGAATAGACGGTGGCCGCGTCGTGATGATCCGCCCACTCGACGGCCTGGTTCAGCGCCGGAGTGGTCGAAACGCCGCGGCGGAACGTCGGCGCGCCTTCTGCTGTTTCCACCAACTCGCCGATCAGCCCGACCTCGGCGATCTGAAGCTCGCGGTCGTCGCCAGCCTCTCGCGGCATGGGAATGCTCATGCCTTCCAGCACGCCGAAGGTGACCGACCGGTCCTGCCGAACCTTCACCAGACCGCCGACCTGGATGTGCCGGTCGACGCCCGATGCCGGCTCGAGCAGGATGACCAGCTTGGGGCCGCTGACGGACACGATGCGGCCGATCCTGCCGCTCGACGAGGCTGACGTGGTTCGTTGATCGTGCTGGATGTGCATGACGGCTGCCGGATCTCTATGCGAAATGTTCAATCGCGCGCGATGCGTGGTCGCGCCGGTGACGCCCGAGCGGATGCCCTGAGCTGACGATGCGTTGGAATTCGTCCGAGCGGGCCGGATGCGAATACAGGAAGCCCTGCGCGAACTGGCAGCCGACCATCCGGACGAAGGCCGCCTGATCCTCCGTCTCCACACCCTCGGCAACGACATCAAGCCCGAGGTTGGCGGCCATCGAGACAATCGTCTTGGCCATGATCACCGCACTATCGCTGTGCGGGACATCGATGATGAAGCTGCGGTCGATCTTGACGCGGTCGACCGGCAGTCGCCGCAGGCGGCTGAGCGAGGAGTAGCCGGTGCCGAAATCGTCGATCGCGATTTTCACACCGACGGCGTGCAGCCGCCGCAGCACGTCGGCGCCGTCCCGCATGTCCCGCATGATGCCCGTCTCGGTAATCTCCAGCTCAAGACGGCTCGCCGCCAGCCCGCTTTGCCGCAGCACGTCCTGGATCTGGCCATGCACGTCGCCGGTGCTGAACTGAACCGGCGAGACGTTGATGGCGAGTATCAGCGGCGGCACTCCGGCCGCGTCCCACTCGAGCAGGTGCTTCACGCTCTGCTCGATCGCCCATGAGCCGAGCGCGTTGATCATCCCGCAGCGTTCGGCGATGGGGATGAACTCCTCCGGGCTGATGGCGCCGAACTCGCGGCTGTTCCAGCGCATCAGGCTTTCCGCGCCCGTGAAGGCGCAGGTCGCGGTCTCCACCTGCGGCTGGAACACGAGGCGCATTTCATCGGCAGCGATCGCGCCGCGCAGCGCCTGCTCGAGCGTTGCCCGGCGGTGCCAGGGCAATCGCATTTCAAAACAGGGTCAGGAGCTTGGTGAGATATGCGTCGTCCCATCCGGCGCGTTTGAATTTGCCGCGAAAGGATCCTTTGGAGGGATCCT
>Ga0209656_10000143_pt1 | contig 45622 bp, 56 predicted proteins | sample BogFormECP12_OM2_FD_188239 | JGI IMG/M metagenome (GOLD analysis project Ga0209656, IMG submission 188239) | Bog forest soil microbial communities from Calvert Island, British Columbia, Canada - ECP12_OM2 (SPAdes) (version 2) | ecosystem: Environmental > Aquatic > Freshwater > Wetlands > Bog ...
AAGTCAGGTCCTACATCGCTTACGGGCCGCAGTTCGGGCAGGCCATTCCCGCCGATGTTGGCTGGCTCAAGTTGCCGACCTTCGACTGGCCGACCAGTCCGGTGTGGCTGTACCGGCTGACCCAGGGCCTGCACGTCGGGCTCGGCCTGGTGCTGATCCCGGTGGTGCTCGCCAAGCTGTGGTCGGTGATCCCGCGGCTGTTCGCCCGGCCGCCCGTCCGCTCGGTCGCCCAAGCGCTCGAACGTGTGTCGCTGGTGATGCTCGTCGGCGGCATCCTGTTCGAGATCGTCACCGGCGTGCTCAACATCCAGTACGACTACATCTTCGGGTTCAACTTCTATGTCGCCCACTACTTCGGCGCCTGGGTGTTCATCGCCGGCTTCCTGATGCACATCACGCTGAAGATCCCGCGGATGGTCACCTCGCTGCGGTCGATGTCGCTGAGGGACGTGTTGCGCACCAACCGCGCCGCCACCTTGCCGGAGCCACTCGATCCCGATGGGCTTGTCGCCGTCGATCCGGCACCGGCCACGATGAGCCGCCGCGGTGCGCTGGCATTGGTGGGCGGCGGCGCCCTGTTCTTGGCCGTGATAACGGCCGGGCAGACCCTCGGCGGCTTCACGCGCCGCGCCGCGCTGCTGCTTCCCCGCGGCCGCGATCACGGCAACGGCCCGAACGACTTTCAAATCAACCGAACCGCCGCGGCTGCCGCGATTGCCCCGGCGGGCACCGGGGATTCGTGGCGGCTGACGCTTCTGGGCGGCCACGCCCCGGTGGTGCTGGACCGAAAGACGCTGATGGCGATGCCTCAACACACCGCACGGCTGCCGATCGCCTGCGTGGAGGGCTGGTCCACCACCGAGACCTGGAGTGGGGTGCGGCTTGCCGACCTCGCGCGGCTTGCCGGGGTGCCGGACCCGCGCTCAGCCCTGGTGTCGTCCCTGGAGCGCTTCGGCGCGTTCAATCATGCCGTCCTGCAGGCGAATCAGATCAGCGATCCTGATGCACTTCTCGCACTGGGTGTCAACGGTGCCGATCTTTCCCTCGACCACGGCTACCCGGCGCGGATCATCGTCCCCGCGCTCCCCGGTGTGCACAACACCAAGTGGGTGGCCTCGATCGACTTCGCGGGTCGCTGACATGCGTTCGTTGCTGACGCGCTACCGCGACCTCTACGGATCCCATCCGCTGCATCTGTTGACGATGCTGGCCGGCTTCGCGCTCGCCGGCTACGTGGTGGCCACCTTCAAGCCCGTGACCCTGTGGAACCCGCAGGTCTGGTGGCAGTCGATCGCCGTGTGGTTCGCCGCGGCGATCGTCCTGCACGACCTGGTTCTGTTCCCGGTGTACGCGCTGGCCGACCGGCTTCTGGCCATTCCGGCGCAGCGCCGCCGCCGGCGCCGCGGCGAAGCTCTGGTTCCGGCGCTGAACCACATCCGGGTCCCCGCGCTCGCGTCAGGCCTGACGCTGCTGGTCTTCCTCCCCGGCATCATCCAACAGGGCAAGTCCACATACGTCGCCGCGACGGGACAAACCCAAGAGCCGTTCCTGGGCCGGTGGCTCCTGCTCACCGCGGCAATGTTCGGCATCAGTGCCGTTCTGTATGCGATCCGAAATATATTGGTGCACAGGCGAATTACTCGTTGATTCTTGCTCAGGCCGGCACCAGGCTGGCCACCACCCGCTCCCCCACCCGATGAACCTCTGCCACCGCAAGATCGACCTGCTCGGCCAGCCGCCCCGCGCTGTCGACCCCGACCGATGCCCACCGAAACCAAGGCCCGACGGTGTGGGGAGACTCCAGCCGCACCCACCGCAGCCGCACTCCCGTGATACAGGGTTCGAATTCGGCCAGACATCGACCGCTGCGTCGCAGCAACTCCCGTGCACGCGCCAGTATCCGGTGCGGGTCGCCGCCGAGCCCGACGTTGCCGTCGGCCAGCAGCACGGTCTCCCACCGGCCGACGCCGGGCAGCGGCTCGAACACGTCGCGATGGAGCACGGGCGCCCCGTTCCGTCGCGCCAGCTGGATCGCGGTCGCCGACTGGTCGACACCCAGCGCCGGTATTCCCCGGCGGATCAGGTGTGCAACCAAACGGCCCGGGCCGCAGCCCAAGTCGATCGTCGGGCCGCTGCACATCGCCACCACGTGGTTGTCGAAGGCCTCGTCGGCGCCGCGGCCGCCCAACCAGCTGCGAACGGGCAGCCGGTGCACACACCCATCGTCGTGACGGATCCAGCACCGCTCGCCGACGAGCGCTCGGTCGTACAGGTTGCCCAGCACCTCACACCCCCACCGTTCGTGTCACCCGCGCAAATCGGGAGTCGGCCGCGCCGGCCCGGCGCACGGGGGCCACGTCGTCCACCGTGTCCACGTCGCGAAGCTCGTCGACGAGCGTCACTCCTATACCCCGGCTGGCCAGCGCGGCAAACGTCAGTGCTCCGGTGTCGCCCCGCGACATCGGCACCCCGCGCAGCGCATCGGCCGTCCGCGCCGACCGCACGCCGAGCACCCACCATCCGCCGTCGGCGGCCATGCCCAGCACCGCGGGCGCGCCCAACAGCGCCTCGGCACACCGGGTCAGCAGCTCGGCGGTGACCTGCGGGGTGTCCATCCCGATCTGCAGCACCGGCATTCCCCCGGCGGCGTCGGCAGCGTCGATGTGTGCGTTGGCCAGCCGGTCGGCGAAATCCCCCCCGCGCTGCGGGACCACGGTGAATGCCTGCAGCCGTTCGCGGATTTCGTCCCCGGCTCGGGCCTCGTCGAGATCGCCCGTCATCGCCACGACGCGCGCGCTCACCGGTGCGGCCACCACCGCGTCGAGTGTGTCGAGCAGGGCAGCGGCCGCGATGTCGGCAGCCGCCTCAGCGCCGACCGCCGCGGCCAGCCGGGTCTTCGCTAGCCCGGCGACCGGCGCCTTGGCTACCACGAGAAGCGTGACCGGTAGCGGCGTCATGAGATGGCCCGCCAAAAGTCAACGGCGGCAATGAAACTACCGCGCAACGACCCGCTGACCTTTGACTTCCCGCCGGTACGGGGGCCATAGCCGACATCGCGTTCGACCACACGCCATCCGGCCGCGGCGGCGCGCATCAACAGCTCCACCGGATACCCCGACCGGCGGTCGCGCACACCGAGTTTCAGAAGCGCGTCGCGGCGTGTGACCCGCATCGGGGCGATGTCGTGTACGGGCAGGCCGTATCGGGTGCGCAGCCGCCACGACACCGCCGCGGTACCCAGCCGGGCGTGCCACGGCCAGCGCAGGCCCCTGACCGGGCGTCGACGGCCTGTCACGAGGTCCGCGCCGCGATCCAGTTCGGCGACCATCAACGGCAGCTCCGCCGGATCGAGCGATCCATCGGCGTCGAGCACGGCCACGATCGGCGTCGTCGCCGCGACCACTCCGGCGTGCACGGCCGACCCGTAGCCGGGCTGGGTTTCGACCACCACATCCGCGCCATGGCGGCGCGCCACCAGCGCGGTGGCGTCGGTGCTGTTGTTGTCGACGACCAGGGCCCGATAGCCGGGCGGAATACCGGCCAGTACCCCCGGCAGTGATGCCTCCTCGTTCAGGCAGGGCAACACCACCGTGACCGGACAGTCGGGCATGTGTCCCGAGACTAATCACCCCACCATGCGGCGGTGTTGGTTATCGGTGACAAATCAGTGACATCACCGCAGGTCGACGGCCTGCCAGGCTAACCTCGTAAATTGTGAACGCGCGTGTGCTCATCGCCGACGATGACACGGTGGTGCGTGATGTCGTACGCCGCTACCTCGAACGGGACGGCCTCGACGTCAGCGTCGCCGACGATGGGACCGAGGCGTTGCGCCTGTTGGGCACCGAACGCATCGACGTCGCGGTGCTCGACGTGATGATGCCCGGGCCGGACGGGTTGACCCTGTGCCGCAGCCTGCGCCAGCGCGGCGGCTACCCGATACCGGTGATCTTGTTGACGGCGCTCGGCGAAGAGGACGACCGCATCGCGGGTTTGGAGGCCGGCGCCGACGACTACGTCACCAAGCCGTTCAGCCCGCGGGAGCTGGCGTTGCGGGTGCGGTCGGTGCTGCGCCGCGCCCCCGCGCCCGCGACCGCGCTGCCGATGGAGATCACCTTCGGCGACCTGACGGTTTCCACCGCCTCCAGGGCCGTGCACGTCGCAGGTCAACCCGTCAACGTCACCAATCGCGAGTTCGATCTGCTGCTGTTCTTCTTGACCCACTCCGGTGCGGTGTTCTCCCGCGAGGAGCTGCTCAAGAGGGTGTGGCGGTGGGAGTTCGGCGATTTGTCGACGGTCACCGTGCATGTGAAGCGGTTGCGTGCCAAGCTTGGCGACCACCACCGCATCCAAACCGTATGGGGGCGAGGGTATCTTTGGCAGGACGCGCGATGAGTGCTCGCGCGAAGAACGGACGGCACGGCCGTGCAAACGCGTGACATCGCTGAGATCCTCGGTTTGGCGGTGGCCTGCACGCTGCCGGTGGTGCTCGCCGGGTGGCTGGTGATCCGGCTGGCGAGGTCGTGGTCGCTGGCCGTCAGCATGGTGGTGCTGGTGCTGATTCCGACCCTTGCGACGTTCACCGGTGTACTGGGCGCGAGCGGGTTCATGATCACCCAGACGTTCGAGCAGACCGCGGTGGTGCTGGTGATCGTCGCGGTGGTGACGATTCCGACTGCGGTCATGATGGCGCGTTACCAAGCGCGAAGGACAGTGTGGGAGAGACAAATTCGCGACGCTGAACGCGCATCCGAACAGTCACGGCGGCGCCTGGTGGCGTTCGTCAGCCACGACCTGCGCACACCGCTTGCCGGGATACGCGCGGTGTCCGAAGCGATCGCCGACGGCGTGGTTCCCGATGACGAAATCAGGGTACACGCCAAACACATTGAGCAGGAGTCGGTCCGGTTATCGGAGATGGTGGACGACCTGTTCGAGATGTCGAAGATCAACGCGGGCGCGGTGAGGTTGCCGCACGACAAGGTGGCTCTCGACGAGGTGGTCGATGACGTGCTCGCCGCGCACCGGATCGCCGCCGAGCGTGCCGGGGTCGCACTTCACGCCACTCTGCCCGCGGAGCCGGTGCGCGTGGTCGGCAGTGACCGCGCACTGGTTCGGGTGCTGTCGAACCTGGTGGCCAACGCGATCGCACACACTCCGGAGGGCGGCAGGGTCGAGCTGGCGCTCGGTGCCGACGAGAACGGAGCGTTCGCACGCGTCGACGACACCGGCGTCGGCATCGACGAGTCCGACCTGCCCCGGGTTTTCGACGTCGCCTACCGCGGCTCGAACGGACGGGTGCCGCGCAGCGACCCGTCGCTGCCCAGCGGTTCCGGGCTTGGGCTGGCGATCGCGGCAGGCCTGGTGCAGGCCCACCGCGGCACGCTCTCAGCCCACAACCTGGGCGACGGCGCTCGCTTCGAGGTGCGGCTGCCGCTGGCGTCGGACGATTGACTCTTGTAGTTGAGTGATCATTCTATTAACGTTGTTCACCTAATCCGCGGAAAGGGTGCACGATGGCTGCCACAGGCGTACGGAAATTCAGATTCGAGCGAAATGTGGGCCGCATCGTGGTCAATCCGCTGGTCGCGGCGTTGGACCGCGCCGGCATCCGCTCGGCACTGGTGGTGGAGCTGGAGACCACCGGGCGCAAGTCGGGACAGCCGCGGCAAGTCCCGCTGACCGGCAGTGCCGACAACGACGGCGTCTGGCTGATCTCGCAGCACGGCCACCGATCCGGCTGGGCGCACAACATCACGGCCGACCCGCGGGTGCGGATCAAGGTGAACGGCCGCTGGCGCACCGGCAGCGCGGTGTTTGTGCCCGACGACGACGTTCGCGCCCGCGCCCGCAGCTTCGCCCGCGGCAAGATCGCCGGCGCGGCGACCGCCGCCGCGATGCGGGCGCTTCAGAGCGATCCGATCTCGGTGCGGATCACGTTCGACGAATAGCGAAAAGACAGGCAACGAGTCAATCGCGCAGCGGCGCCTTGGCGAACTCCCGCAATCCGGCTCTTGGCTGGATCGTCGCGCTGAAGCCCAACAGCTTCTTCGCGCGCGCCGGATCGGCGACGATGTGGCGAACATCGCCGCTGCGGTACTGCCCGGTGACCTGCGGTGCGGGGCCGCCGCTGGCGACAGACAGCTGCTCGGCCACATCGCGGATCGAAATGGGTTGCCCTGAGCAGACATTGGCGGCGACGAAGCCGGCCTCGCAGTGGTTCAGTGCTGCGACGTTCGCGAGAGCCACGTCGTCGACGTGGACGAAGTCGCGCATCTGGCCGCCGTCTTCGAACACCTTTGGCGCTTCACCTTTTTCGAGCGCGGAACGGAATATCGCGGCGACGCCTGAGTATGGGGTGTCACGCGGCATGCCGGGACCGTAGACGTTGTGGTACCGCAACGCCACGACGGACGCGTGTGCGGCCTCGGCCCAGGCCAGCGCATAGTGCTCCTGCGCGGTCTTGCTCGCGGCGTAAAGGCTGCGCGGACGCAGCGGCGCGTCCTCGTCGACCAGCCGCCAGGACAGCTCCTCGCCGCCGATCGGACAGCGGTGCTCGAAGATTCCGGCGTCCAGGTCTTCGCGGCGCCGCGGCATCGGTTCCACGGCACCGTGGTCGGGGCAGTCGTAACGCCCCTGCCCGTAGACCACCATCGATGACGCCAGGACGAGCCGACGGCATCCCGCGGCGTACATCTGCGCCAGCAGCACGGTCGTCGCGTAGTCGTTGTGCCTGCCGTATTCCGGAGCGTCGGCGACATCGACCCCGGCGCCCACTATCGCGGCCTGATGGCACACTACGGCAACACCGGCGAGAAGCGGGGCGAGGGCGGAGGCGTCGGCGACGTCCACACGGTGGCAGTCCGGCGGCGGCTGGCCGGCGGGGCCGTGCGCGGCCGGCAACATCAGGTCCACGCCGACGACGTCGTGGCCGTCGGCTTCCAGTGCCCTTTTCACCCGCGATCCGATGAAGCCGGCCGCACCGGTCAGCAGTACCCTCACGGCAACTCGATCGGCAACGTCACACCCTCGTGCGGCAGGCAGTGGGTGCAGGTGCGCTCGGCAACCACCCCACCGATGGCCTCCAGCACCACTTGCTTGAACGGGCCGAGGTTTCTGTCGAACTCGGCGAACACGTCCACGGCCCGCACCCCGGTTCCGGCGTCGATGCCCGCGTCCAGGTCGGTGACGAGGGCGATTGCGGCGTAACACATTTCGAGCTCGCGGGCCAGAACGGCTTCGGGATAGCCGGTCATGTTCACCAGCGTGAAGCCCTGGCCCGCGTACCACTGGCTTTCCGCCCGGGTGGAAAACCGCGGGCCCTGCACGACGACCATCGTGCCGCCGTCCTGCACGCCCGGCACCAACGCGGCCTCGCGCAACGTCGGGCAGTACGGGTCGGCGAAGCTGACATGCACGCCGCCGGAGTCGAAGTAGCTGTCCTCGCGGCCGGTGGTCCGATCGACGAGCTGGTCGGGCACCACCATCGCGCCGGGGCCGAGCTTCGGGGTCAGGGAACCGACCGCACACGGCCCGAAGACGCGGCGCACACCCAGCGCCCGGAGCGCCCACATGTTGGCGCGGTACGGCACGGTGTGCGGCGAGTACTCGTGGTGCAGGCCGTGCCGCGGCAGGAACGCCACCTCGTGGTCGCCGACCCTGCCGATGGTGATGGCGCCGCTCGGTTGCCCCCACGGGGTGTCGAGGTGGATGCTGCGCGCGGCCTCGTCGAAGAACGTGTAGAAGCCGCTGCCGCCGATGACTCCGAGCATGCCGACCATTCTGGGCTATGCGCCATGAAAGGATCGCCGCGTGGCCACATTCGCGCAGTGGGTCGAGGGTGCCCGCCCGCGCACCCTGCCGAACGCGGTGGCGCCGGTGATCGCCGGGACGGGCGCGGCGGCGTGGCTGCATTCGATGGTGTGGTGGAAAGCGGTGCTCGCGCTGGTGGTCGCCGTCGGGATGATCGTCGGGGTCAACTACGCCAACGACTACTCCGACGGCATCCGCGGCACCGACGACGATCGGTCCGGCCCGATCCGGCTGGTGGGGTCGCGCCTGGCTGCGCCGCGCGCGGTACTGACCGCAGCGGTGGTGAGCCTGGTGCTCGCCTCGGCGGCCGGGCTGGCCCTGGCGCTGACCAGCGCGCCGTGGCTGATCGCCGTGGGGGCGGTGTGTCTGCTCGGCGCCTGGTTTTATACCGGCGGCTCGCGGCCGTACGGGTACCGCGGCTTCGGCGAGGTCGCGGTGTTCGTGTTCTTCGGGCTGGCCGCGGTGCTGGGCACGCAGTATGTGCAGGCGCTGCGGATCGACTGGGTCGGGGTTGTGTTGGCGTTCGCGACGGGGTCGCTGTCGTCGGCGGTGCTGGTGGCCAACAATCTGCGTGACATTCCAACCGACAGCCGCTCCGGCAAGATGACGCTCGCCGTGCGTCTGGGCGACGCGGCGACGCGGCTCCTGTACCAGGTCCTGCTTCTTGTGGCTGGGCTTCTGACGCTGGCCTTGATCGTCGCGACGCCGTGGTGTGCGGCCGGGCTGGTTGCCGCGCCACTGGCCGTCCGGGCCGCCGCGCCGGTGCGCAGGGCGCACAGCGGCGCGGAGTTGATTCCGGTGCTGCGCGACACCGGTCTGACGATGCTGGTGTGGTCGGTGGCCGTCGCCTCGGCGTTGGCCTTCGGCAGGTAACGATCGCCGGTCAGAACAACGTGGTCACTGCACGCCTTTGGGTATCCAGTGCGGTGAAAGCTGCCAGGAGAAAGACGGTCACGACGGCTCCGGCCGAGAGTTCTGGTGCCGACGTCGAAACACTCTCTGTCCCTTCCGAAACCTGGGCAGTCCACCTAGTCCGGTGACTCCCCGCGCAGGCGCGCGCGCAGCTGCTCGCGCGCGCGGCGGCGGCGTTCGTCGACCGCCATCATGCTTGCGGTGGCGCGGCGGCGTAGCGGGGTGAAGATCCAGATACCCAGCGGCAGGGCGATCACGATCGCGAACGCGACCGCGACGTAGACGGGAAAGTCATCGACGCCGAGCAGCCTTGCGGCGCCGTAGATCAGCGCGGCGAGCGCGGCCGCCAGCAGAAGCCGCGCAGCGGCGTACACGATCACATCCCGGATCATGCGCGGCGTGGACACCTCTTCGGGCACCGCCCGAGCCTACCGACACGCGTATATTCGGACCAAGGAGGTATTTGTGCTGTTCTTGCTGCTCTTGCTCATCGTCGCAGGTCTGATCTACGCCGGTTGGCGGATGATGCGCGCCAAGGACAGCCGGCCGAAGACACGGGTGATCGGGCCCGACGACGATCCCGACTTCTTGTGGCGACTCGGTCGCGGTCCGGACAACCCGCGGGACAAGCCAAGGCGGTGACGCCTAGCCGAACAAGTCGCGCCGGTCAGCACCGGCGAAGCCGTCGGCCACCACCGCCGCCAGTTCGATCAACGCCTCGCGGGTTTCTCGTTTCAGCCGCTCCAGGTGGATCTCCGCACCCTCCTCGAGGTGCGGGTCGAACGGGACGAGCCGCACCGCGCGGCATCGCCGGGAGAAGTGGTCGACCACCTTGTGCATGTCGACCTTGCCCGACCGGGGGCGCACGGCGTTGATCACGGCGATCGAGTTGCGCACCATGTCCTGGTGGCCGTGCGCATCGAGCCAGTCCAGCGTCGCGGAGGCGCTGCGGGCGCCGTCGACCGAGCCGGAGCTGATCACGATCAGCGCGTCGGCCTTGGCCAGCACGGCTGACATTGCCGAGTGCATCAGGCCGGTGCCGCAGTCGGTGAGCACCAGGCTGTAGAAGCGTTCCAGGATATCCAGGGTCTGCAGGTAGTCGTCAGAACTGAATGCTTCGGACACGGCCGGGTCGCTCTCCGAGGCGAGCACCTCCAGCCGGCTCGGGCCCTGCGACGTGTAAGCGCGGATGTCGCTGTAGCGCTCGATGCCCTCCGCGTCGCGCAGCAGATGACGCACGGTAGCGGGGGTTTCCAGTGGCACCTTGGCGCTCAGCGTGCCGCGGTCCGGGTTTGCGTCGACCGCGACCACCCGATCACCTCGGATCGACGCGAAAGTCCCGCCCAGGGTGGCGGTGATTGTCGTCTTGCCGACGCCGCCCTTGAGGCTCAGCAGCGCGATCCGGTAGCAGCCGTGCAGCGGCTGGTTTACCCGCGCGACCAGGTTGTGGTGATTGATTGCCTTGGCGCTCTCGCCGACGTTGATCAGCTTGAACGAGGCCATATACAGCCACTTTCGCCAGCCTGCGGACGGTGGCGGCGGGACCGGGCGCATCAGCGTCTCGATGGACAGGTCCTTCGACGTTGGAGGCGGGGGCGGCTGCCAGGGCGGGTTCGCCGGCTGCGGGAATCCCGTCGGCAACCCGGTCGGCGGGGTGGGCGCCGTCCACTCGGGCGGCACATGCTCAGCGTGCCGGCCGCCCAGCGTGGGGTCGGTGAATCGCTGCTGTGCGCGAAAGCCGCCGGTGTCGAAACCGTCAGACACGCGTTTGACCCCCTACGTCGCTGGCTTTCTGACCAATGACCATAGCCCCTAGCCGACTCCTGCGTACGAGTGCAGGCCCACCGTCACCAGGTTGATGAAGAACAGGTTGAACACCATGGCCACGAATCCGGCGACGTTGATCCAGGCGGCCTTCTTGTCGCGCCAGCCGGCTGTCGAGCGGGCATGCAGGTACGCGGCGTAGACCACCCAGGCGATGAACGACACCGTCTCCTTGGGATCCCAGCCCCAGTACCTGCCCCATGCTTCCTCAGCCCAGATGGCGCCGAAGATCACCCCGAAACCGAACACCGGGAACGCGAAAATAGTTGTGCGATAAGCGATCCGGTCAAGCGTCTGGGCATCGGGCAGGCGCGCCACGACGCGCGCGACAGCTCCGTCGGCATCCGGTCGGCCCAGCGCTGACATCTTGACCAGGAACAAAATGCTGGCCACGCCCGCGACGAGGAACACGCCGGACCCGAGGCTGACCACCGACACGTGGATCGGCAGCCAGTACGACTGCAGCGCGGGCATGACGGGCGCGGCGTTGGTGTACAGCCAGCGGCCCGAAACGGTGAGCAGGATCAACACCGGTAGCAGGACGAACACCCACAGCGCACGGTATTGCCCGTGACGCAGCACGATCGCCGCGGCGACCAGACCCGACAGGCACGTCAGGTTGATGAACTCGTACATGTTGCCCCACGGGGCGCGCATCGTGGCCAGGCCGCGCAACACGATGCATGCCGCGAGCAGCCCGATGCCGACGTACACGAGTGCGAGTCCGGCCTTGCCGACGCGTTCGTCGATGGGCCGCCGCGGCGCGTCGATGACGATGCCCGGCATCGCGCTGTCGGCAGCTACACCCGCCGCGTGCGGGTACCTCCCGCCTCCGGCGGGGGAGAGCTCCCGCTGTTCGGCCTTGCGGCTGCGGTTGTAGGCCAGCTCGACGGCCAGCAGCATCAGCGCGCCGACGAGCACGACGATGGCGGACGTGAACGCCCAGTCGGAGTATCGGGCGAGGCCGATGTCGACGTGCACTGTGTTCATCTGGCGTGCATCTCACTTTCCCTTCCGGCCACCGCCGGGGCGGCCGTCGGCGCGTCAAACCCGTTCGGGGGGCACCTCCCGCCGGCAGGGGACAGCCGCTCGCAGAGCCTCTCGAACTCGTCGCCCCAACCGGAGTTGTCGGTACGCGCCAGGCCGCCCAGCTCGATGTTCACCGTACCGGGCAGGTCGGCGTCTGCAATCTGTGATGTCAGCGGCCCCGGGGCTCCGATCCGTACCCAGATGCGCCTGCGGCGGATCGCCAAGGACGCCAGCAGGCCTGCCATCATCGCCAGCGCGAACGCCAGGACCCAGATTTGTCCCGGGTCGTGGGAGACCTGGATGTTGACGAACGGCACCGCCCCGTCGAATCGCACCACGGTCCCGTCGCCGAGCCCGACCTGCTGGCCGGCGCGGAGGTTCACCCGCGCGACCTTCGTCAGCCTGCCCTGGTCGATGAGCTCCGGGTCGAGGTTGAACAGCGACTGCGGGCGCCCGGTGTCGAGCCCGGTGTCACCGCGGTAGATGTCGACGGCCACAGCGGGTTCGTTGAGCGCCGGGAAGTTCGACGACAGCAACGTGCCTTCGAGTTGTTCGGTCGGCGCGAACAGCCCCTGGATCGCGATCTGGTGCTTGCGGCGCTCCAGCGCGTCGGGATAGGTGCCGCCGGGCGGGTCGATGCGCGCGACGCCCGACGACAGCAACGTGCGCTGATCCTCGGGTCGCCACTGGATCGTGCTGGTGCGGGTCTGCCCGTCGCGGAACGTCACCGTGAAGGTCGGGGCGTACCCGTGGCCCTGCAGGTAAATCCGGTCACCGCTGATACGCAGTGGGTGGTTGACCTCGAGCTTGTAGGGTCGCCAGGTGCCGGACGCCAGGTCGCCGCCGGCCTGGTAGTCGATGTTGGCCGCGAACGACGTGGCCTGGCCGGTCGGCAGATAGCGCGCCTCGAAGTCGTTGACCCGCAAGCAGATCGGGTGCAGCGAGGTGCCGTCGACGGTGTTGCCGGCCTTGAACGAGTCGAACGCCGCGGGCGAGGCCGAGCAGAATCCGGGGCCACGGTCGGCGATGACGATCACGTTGCCCTCGTAGCCGAACAGCTTGCCCACCGCGACGGCGACGAGCAGGCCCAGCAGCGAGAAGTGGAAGACCAGGTTGCCGAACTCGCGCAGATAGCCTTTCTCCGCGGAGATTTCGACGGTGTCGCCGTCACGCCGGGTGATCCGTCGCCAGCCCTTCAGCCGCTCGTTGACCGCCGCCGCGACCCCGTCGGGGTCACCGGCGACCTGCCTGGTGTCGTACTTCGGCAACCGGGTGAGGTTGCGCGGCGCGGCAACGGGCGTGGCTCGCATGCTGCGCACATGGTCGACCGTCCGCGGTAGCAGGCAGCCGACCAGCGACACGAACAGAAGGACGTAGACCGCGGTGAACCAGAAGCTGGAGAACACATCGAAGAACTGCAGGCGGTCCAGCCACGGCCCGATCACCGGGTGCTTCGCCACGTACTCGTCCACCTTGGACGCATTGAGGCTGCGTTGCGGCAGCAGGGCACCGGGCACGGCCCCCAGGGCGAGCAGGAACAGCAACACCAGCGCGGTGCCCATCGACGTCAGCGCGCGCCACGTGTTGCGTCCCCACGCCACAAGCGTTCTCAAATCGGGAGCCTCGCATCGCTCACGAAGGCGTCGCGCAGCCATGACACGAAGTCGTTCCAGACACCGGTCACCAGCGCGACGCCGACCAGAATCAGCAGCACGCCGCCGAAGATCTGAATGGCGCGCGTGTGCCGCCGCAGCCAGCCCAGGCCCTGCACGGCACGCGCCGAACCAAACGCCAACAGCACGAACGGGATGCCCAGACCGAGGCAGTAGGCGGTGACCAGCAGCACGCCGCGGGCAACGCTGGCGCCGTCAGTTGCCGACGCCACTGCGATCACACCGGTCAGCGTCGGCCCGAGGCACGGTGTCCAGCCCAGCGCGAAAACCGCCCCCAGCAACGGCGCGCCGGCGAGCGTGGACAGCTGCCGGGGCGTGAACCGCGCCTGCCGCTGCAGGGCCGGGACGAAGCCGACGAACACCAGGCCCATCACAATCGTCAGTACCCCGCCGATGCGTTGCAGCAGGAGCTGATTCGTGATCAGCGTCGTGGTCATCCCGAGCACCGCGACCGTACCGAGCACGAACACGGCGGTGAAGCCCGCCACGAACAGCCCGGCCGACCCGGCGACTCGCCATCTCGCGGTGCGCACAGCGACAACGCCGGGCTCCTCCGAAACACCGACCACCGCCGCCAGATACGACAGGTAACCGGGCACCAGCGGCACCACGCACGGCGATGCGAACGAGACGAAACCAGCTACCACACAGATTCCCAGCGCCAGCAGCAGCGGCCCGGCCGCGGCGGTTTCGGCGAACCCGGTCATTGGGGACTCGGATTCGGCGGGGCCTCGGCGGCCACCCGCGCAACGACGGGCTGCAGATCCTCGGCCAGCAGTTCGCGCAGGAACACCGCCGCCACCCGGTGCTGGCGGTCCAGGACCAGCGTGGAGGGGATCACGGTGGTGGGATATTTGCCGCCGAACGCGATCATCGTCCGCATCGCCGGGTCGTAGATCGACGGGTACGTCACCTTGCGGTCGACGACGAAGTCGCGCGCCGCCTGACCCTCGTTGTCGCGCACGTCGATGCCGAGGAACGCGACGCCCTGGGCGCGGGTGGCGTCATACACCCGCTGCAGCTGGGAGACCTCGGCCCGGCACGGCCCGCACCACTGTCCCCAGACGTTGACGACGACGACCTTTCCGGCGAAGTCGTCGAGTGCCACCGTCTTCGCGGGGTCCATCAGGTCCGGACCGGCCAGTTGCCCGGGGCGGCCGCGGGACTGGGGCGGATCGTAGAAGATGTCGGTCTTTCCGCCGGGCGCGACGAATTCGAAGGTGCCGCCCTGGGCCACGGCGTCGTGCCCGGTGGAGCAGCCGGTGAGCCACGCCGCCAACACAGTGCATGCCAGCACCGGGACCCGCCGCACCGGTCAGCTCCCCGCCGGCTCGGAGTAGCGGATGTCTGCCAGCTTGTCGCCGGCGAACACAAACGACGTGAGCGACGCCAAGCCGCACTGCCGCCGGCGCGGGTCGTGCCACAGGTGGCGGCCGCTGAGGTGACGCCGCAACGTCCAGATCGGTAGCTGATGGCTGACCAACACCGCCTCGTGGCCTGCGGCCTTGGCGCGGGCTTTCTCCAGCGCGGTGGTCATGCGCGCTGCGACCTCGGCATACGGCTCACCCCACGACGGCCTGAACGGGTTGCGCAGCTGCCACCACACCCGCGGGTCGCGCAACGCGCCGTCACCGGGAGAGATGCGCTTGCCGGCAAAGAAATTCGCCGCCTCGGTCAGGTCGGGGTCGGTGGCCACCTCGAGGTCCTGGCGCGCGGCGATCGGCACGGCGGTCTCCTGCGCCCGCTGCAGCGGCGAGGCCACCACGACAGCGATGTCGTTGCCGGCCAACGCGTCGGCGATGGCTTCAGCCTGGGCTTTGCCCTTGTCGGAGAGTACGAATCCCGGCAGACGCCCGTAAAGGATGCCGTCGGGGTTGTGCACCTCGCCGTGGCGCAGCACGTGCACGGTTGTGGTTTCGGCCATCAAAACTCCGACCGGTGGGCTGCGGCTGCTGCGTCGGCTGCGGCGGGAAGTGCGGCTTCGATGCGATCAAACGCCTCGTCGTCCAAAGCCGCCGAAACGAACCAGGTTTCGAACGGACTCGGCGGCGCGTAGACACCGCCGTCGAGGAGCGCGTGGAAGAACGGCGGGTACCGGAAGGTCTGGCTGGCCCGCGCCGAGGCGAAGTCCTTGACCGGGCGGTCGCCGAAGAACACCGACAGGAATGTGCCTGCACGTGGGATGGCATGCGGCACACCTGCTTTCGCCAGCGCGGTGTTGAGCAGGTCGACCAGCCTGTCGGCGTTGCGGTTCAGCGCGTCGTAGACGGCGTCGTCGGCAGCGCGCAGGGTCGCCAGGCCGGCCGCGACGGCAACCGGGTTGCCCGACAGCGTGCCGGCTTGATACACCGGCCCGAGCGGCGCCAGCCGCTCCATCACCTTCGCACGGCCGGCGAACGCCGCGGCGGGCAGGCCGCCACTCATCACCTTGCCGAACGTGTACAGGTCGGCGACGACGGGTTCCAGCCCGTACCAACCGGACGGGCTCACCCTGAACCCGGTCATCACCTCGTCGCTGATCAGTAGCGCACCGGCGTCTTCGGTGATGCGGCGCAGGGCTTCGTTGTAGCCGGGTAGCGGCGCGACCGTGCCCATGTTGCCGGGGCAGGCCTCGGTGATGATCGCGGCGATATCGGTGCCGAAACGCGCGAACGCCTGCTCCACGGCCTCGACGTCGTTGTAGGGCAGCACGATGGTGTCGGCGGCGGTGGCGCCGGTGACGCCGGGTGAGGACGGCAGCGCGAGTGTCGCCACGCCCGAGCCGGCATCGGCGAGCAGCGCGTCCACGTGCCCGTGGTAGCAGCCGGCGAACTTCACGATCTTGGGCCGGCCGGTGAAACCGCGGGCCAGTCGCACCGCGCTCATCGTCGCCTCGGTGCCGGAGTTCACCAGGCGCACTCGCTCGGCGGGTGGCACCCGGCGGGCGATCTCGGCCGCCAGTTCAGTCTCTGTCGGCGTGGGGGCACCGAACGACAGCCCTCCGGACGCGGCCCGCTGCACGGCCTCGACGACCGCCGGGTGCGCATGGCCGAGGATCATCGGGCCCCACGAGCACATCAGGTCGACGTAGCGGTTGCCGTCGGCGTCGGTGAGCCAGTAGCCGCTGGCCTCGGTGATGAACCGTGGTGTGCCGCCGACGGCGGTGAATGCGCGCACCGGCGAGTTCACCCCGCCGGGGATCACCTTGCACGCCTCTGCGAACAGCCGCTCGCTGTTGGCGGTCGCGGCGGCGGCCTGGTCGGGACTGCGCATGCCACCAGTGTTCCAGCCGCGAGTTTCGCCTCGACTACAGGGTGTAGTTGTCAGGAACTGGGGGTCAGGCTGAACACCGGGTGATCGGTTTCGCGAGGCAGTTGGCGGAAGTAGCCCTCCACGGCGCGTCCCGCTTTCTCGCGGTAGGCGGTCAGAATCGGCTGTCGATCCTGCTCGGGGGTTTCGCGGGCGACGTAGCCTGTCGTGCCCGACTTGTTGGTCAGCGTCACGTTGGGGTTGGCTCGGACGTTCTTCACCCATTGCGATTCGCCGCGGGTCGAGACGAGATACTTCGTGCCGCCGACGTCGACGGTGATGACCGGGGTTTTCTGTGGCTCCTTGCTGCCGCGCCTGGTCACCGTCAGGGTCTCGCTGTTGCTGACGCCGGTGGCCATCGCGATCTTGTTGAACACGTTCACGGTGAACCACGGCGGCTTTAGATAGGCCATGACCCTAGAGTCTTGCCGACCCCGCTCAGCGCCCGCAATGGCTCGTTTGCCATCGTCGCGTATTTCGTGTCGCTCGATGTGCCCACCGGCGGCACCGTCTGCCGATCGGACTGCTCCCCGTTCGACCCGCAATTCGGTCGGTGCGGGTTGTGATTCGGCGAGGCCGGCGAGTTTGATTGTCATATGCGACTCCCGCAATGGCTGGCCGAATTCAACCGTTACTTCACCAACCCGATTCAGCGCATGTGGGCGGGTTTTGTGCCGGGGATGGGGATCATCGGGCACCGGGGACGGCGCTCCGGCAAGGAATACCGCACACCGGTGAACGTGTTCACCACCGGCGACGGGCTGGCGATTCTGCTCACCTACGGCCCGAACCGCGACTGGGTGAAAAACCTCGATGCCGCCGGCGGCGGGCGGATCAAGCACTACGGCAGGACGCACACGTTCACCAACCCGCGGGTGGTGACGAAGGCGGAGGCGTTGCCGAGCGTCAAGGGCGTGTGGCGGCCACTGTATTCGGTGCTGCCCTTCGAGTACGCGCTGCTGCTCACGCGCGGTTAGACCGGCACCGCCCGCAGCAGTGTGGGCAGGCTCGGCAAAAGTGCTCGGTCGCAAAGGCGCGGACGTCGTCAGCGGTGACCAGCGTTCGCCCGCCGGGCAGTAGGAGGGCCATGAGCGCGTAGCGCAGGATCGCCGCGGTGAACGCCTCGACATAGTAGTTGCGCTGCGGCCCGGCACTTTTCAGCTCGTCAGCGATGTCGTCCGTCGGCGCGGCGTTCTCGCGGTCGATGACTGCGCTCACCAACTCGTCTCGGCTGGCGAAGCGGCGGTAGATCGTCATCCGGCTGACGCCGGCGCGGCGGGCGACATCGTCGAGCGCGACCCGGCGAAACCCCTGCCGCTCGAACTCGACCACCGCGGCGTCGAGGATCGCGGCGGCGGCAGGATCAGCCCCGGGGATAACCTGCGCGGGCATATCCGTTGTAGCGCAACCGCATCGGCAGGTGGTCCCAAAGCCAGTTCACCGGCCGCGAGCGGCACAACGCGGCGAAGCGTTGGTAGCGCCTTTCCTGTCGGTCCGTCCATGGCAGCCCGAGCAGCGTGCGGGCCCGCGGCGGCAGCCCGCCCGTCGTCAAGAACGCCGCGATCGGGTTGAACACCACCGCTGCCACCCGCCAGACCGCGGGCGGCACGCCCTTCGGACAGGGAAAGCCCCTGGTGACGTAGCCGACGCCGTACTTTGCGGTCGGGTGCGCGACGACGGTCCCGTCGAGCATCCCCTCCCAGTGCCGATCGATGTGAGCGGCTTCACGCCGGTTGCCGGCTGCGTCGCAGCCGCGCCACCCCGATCACGACCATCACCCCCGCCAGCGACGCCAGCACCAGCGCAAGCACGAGCAGCGGCGCGTAGTAGGTGACCGACGTGGTGGCCGGCTCGCCGTCCGCGATCGGGGCCACCTCGACCGTGGACAAGGATTGCCGCCAACTCACCACGCAGCCGACCGCAGCGAGGACGGCGAGCACCAGTTCGACGACAGCGCGGCGGCGGTCGGTCATCGCGCGGTGCCGGGGACTTGTCGGTTCTCCACCAGCTCGGTCAGCGCCGCCCGCAGCTCGCGATGCCGTCGTGCCCAGGCCTGTGCCGTGCGGTCGCCGGCGAGTTTCAGGCCGATGCCAACCCGTCCGCGCGGCACGCCGGTCAACTCGCCGAGTGCGCGGGCCGACTGCCACGCGGCCGGCTCCGCGCGCGGCGCGGGTTCCGGATACACGCTCTCGATCCTGTCGACGTCGAGGACCTCGGTGCCCTGTCGCAGCCGCTCGCGGGTCAGCTCGACCGATGTGTGAATTCGGGCGGCCTTGACCTGCAGCGCGATGAAGCCCGACACCAGGACCAGGAAGGCCAGCGGCACGATCCACGCTGCGCCGACGCCGGCGTGCAGTTCGATCCCGAGCATGATCGCCGCGGAGATCGGCCCCGCGAGCACCCAGTACCAGCTCGCGCCGGCCTCGAGGAAGAGCGGTTCGACGGCGGACTTGTCGACGTCGGCCTCCGGTCCGTCAGACATTGCCGCCCTCCGGCTGGTTCACTTCGTCGAACCACGCAGCCGCATTCGGACGCGTGATAAGTCCGACGGCGACGATCAGCGCGATCATCGCCGGCAACGCGTACAACGTGACGATCGCTGCGAACCAGCCGATGGCCAGCAGCACCACGCCGGCCAGCGATAGCGCCACCGCGGCGCGCCGGAATCGCTTGTCGCCGCGGCGGGTCCGGCTGGCAAGATACGCGATCGCCAGGCCGAGAAGAACGCCGACGACCCCCGCGCTCTTGTGCAGCAGCAACCACGAGCGGATCTGCTCGTCGGTCACGGTCTTCAGGGCGGCACTGCGCACGGTGCCGAACGACAGAAACTGGGGCAGGATGCCGCCCACGATGAGCAACACGGCGGCGGCCAGCCAGGACCAGAACGCCACGTCGACGATGCGTGGCCGCGGGGGTGCTGCTGTCATGATCGGACCAGCCTACTGACCGCTCACCGCGTGAAAAAAGCGTGGGCGTCCTTGCGGTGCAGCAGGAAGACCCCGCCTGCGATCAGCACCGAAGCGACGATGGCGGTGATCGCGTAGACGACGGCCGCCGCGGTGCCCCGCTGCACTGTGAACAAACTGGTGGTGACGTACACGATCGTCGCGATTCCCCCGCCGGTGAGTACCGTGCGGGCCCACCGGTAGCCCTGGCGCATCAACAGCAGGAAGGTTACGACCACCGCGCACAGCAGGACGAGGAACACCCCGGCGGCGGCGTAGAGGATGAAGGCGTGGGGCCGGTTGGCGGTCAGCACGGTGTCGGCGGCCTGGCCGATCACCAGCAGCGGCAGCGCCGCCAGCCACAGGCCGTACCCGGTATCGACGTCCAGCGGTCGGGCCGGCGGCTGTTGTGGTGATTCCATCGACTCAGCCGAGCCAGCCCGCAACGTCGGCCGCCCAGTAGGTCAGCACGATGTCTGCGCCTGCCCGGTGAATGCTGGTCAGGGTCTCCAGCGCTGCCGCCCGGCCGTCGATCCAACCGTTGGCCGCCGCGGCGCTGATCATCGCGTACTCTCCCGACACCTGGTAGGCGGCAACCGGCACCGGCGATATCTCGGCGGCGGCACGCACGACGTCAAGGTAGCCCATCGCCGGTTTCACCATGATGATGTCGGCGCCCTCGTCGATGTCCAAGGTGATCTCGCGGATCGCTTCGCGGGCGTTGCCGGGTTCCTGCTGATAGGTGCGCCGGTCGCCGGTCAGGCTGGACGCGACGGCTTCCCGGAACGGCCCGTAGAACGACGACGCGAACTTCGCGGCATATGCCAGGATCGCTACGTCGATGTGGCCCGCGGCATCCAGCGCATCGCGGATCGCCGCCACCTGACCGTCCATCATTCCGCTCGGGGACACCACGTGAGCGCCCGAATCCGCCTGCGCCACGGCCATTTCCACGTAGCGCTTCAGCGTGACGTCGTTGTCGACCCGGCCCGCGCCGTCCACTACGCCGCAGTGGCCGTGGTCGGTGAATTCGTCAAGGCAGGTGTCGGCCATCAGCACGGTCGCGCAGCCGAGGTCCTTGGACAGGTCGCGCAGCGCGACGTTGAGGATGCCGTCGGCCGACACCGCGCCTGAGCCGGTCGCGTCCTTGTCGTCGGGCCGCGGCACGCCGAATAGCATGATGCCCCCGACCCCGGCGGCGACCGCGTCGGCTGCGCTCTGCCGCAACGTGTCTCGCGTGTGTTGCACAACACCCGGCATTGACGAGATCGGCCGCGGCTCGTCGATGCCGTCGGCCACGAACATCGGCAGCACCAAGTGCTTTGGTTGCACCGAGGTCTCGCCGACGAGCCGTCGCATGGCCGGTGTCGAACGCAGCCGGCGCGGGCGTTGTCGGGGGTAGCCCACCTCCGCCCCCTACCGCCTGCGGGTCTTCTTACGCGGCGGGGGCAGCGCGCCGTCGGCGCGCAGTCGGGCGGCGTGCTCGGCCAGCGCGTCGACCAGCGGTCCGATCGCCGCGGTCTCGGGCTGCACGTCAACACGGAGCCCGAATTCGGCGGCGGTCTCGGCGGTCTTGGGCCCGATGCACGCCACGATCGTGCGGGTGTGCGGCTTGCCCGCGATGCCGACAAGGTTGCGCACCGTCGAGCTCGACGTGAAACACACCGCGTCGAAGCCGCCGGACTTGATCATCTCGCGCGTCTCCGCCGGCGGCGGCGCGGCGCGCACCGTGCGGTACGCGGTGACGTCCTCGATCTCCCACCCGCGTTCGCGCAGTCCTTCGGCCAGCGTCTCGGTGGCGATGTCCGCCCGGGGTAGCAACACCCTGTTGACCGGATCGAAAACGTCGTCGTACGGCGGGAACTCGTCCAGCAGGCCCAGCGACGACTGCTCGCCGGATGGCACGAGTTCGGGGTCGATCCCGAACGCGCGCACGCGGTCTGCGGTGGCCTGCCCGACGCAGGCGATCTTCACTCCCGAGAACGCCCGAGCATCGAGCCCGAACTCGTTGAACTTCTCCCAGACCGCACGTACCGCGTTGGTCGACGTGAACACCACCCACTGGTAGCGGCCGTCGACGAGGCCCTTCACGGCTCGCTCCATCTGCGCGGGGCTGCGCGGCGGCTCGACGGCGATCGTCGGCACCTCGATCGGCAGCGCGCCGTGCGAGATCAGCCGCTGGCTCATGTCGGCGGCCTGGTCCTTGGTGCGCGGCACCAGCACGGTCCAGCCGTACAGCGCGCGGCTCTCCCACCAGTTCAGCTTCGCCCGGTTGGCAACGGTGCGGCCGATCGTCACGATCAGCGGCCCGGTGAGCGGGCCTGCCGGATCCGTGCCGCCGATCACGGCCCGGTCCGTCAGCCCGGACAGCGTCGTCTCGACGGAACGCTGCTGGGTCGTCGTGCCGTGGGCCGTCACGACGCACGGAGTGGTTTCGACCAGCTCGAAGTCGATCAGCGCCTTGGCGGCTTCGGCCAGGTGCTCGGCGGTCGCGTGCAGGATCAGCGGCCCGGGCGCCGCGGCCAGCGCCGCCCAGTCGACATCGCCGCGCACATCTGCGACGGTGTGTGACGACCCCAGCGGCAACCCCGCATATGTGGGCACCGCGCTGCTGGCGGTCAGCCCCGGGACGATCTCGAACTGCAGCGCCGTCTTGGCGATCGCGTTCACCTCGGTGATCACCGGGTCGATCGACAGCGGGTCGCCGGCCACCAGCCGCACCACGTCAACGCCGGCGCGCGCCTCGCTTGCCAGCGTCTTGGCAACCTCGGCCGGATCGCCGAGCGCGGGGCGGACGTCGGGCACCGGCAGCTTCACCTCGACGGTGTCGTCCACGATCCCCGGGTCGGGTTCGGACAGCTTCGGCCGCTCCGGCAGCCCCGCGCCGACCAGGGCGAGCACCTCGGGCGGCACGTCGGGGTCGGTGAACACCACCTCCGCGCACGCGAGCACGTTTCGGGCTCGCACGGTCAGCAGACCCGGGTCGCCCGGACCCGAGCCGACGAACACGACGCGCCCCGGCCTCGCCTTCCGCCCTCGCGTCATCTGTCCACTCATCCTCTTGTCATCACGCGCTAGCGCACGTGTCCCATCAACTCGCGCGCGCCCAGCTCGAACAGCTCGGCGGCGACCGAGGAGCCGAGCTCCCCGGCCCGCTCGGGCGTTCCGACGCCGGACGCACGGATCACGTCGGATCCGTCCACCGTTGCCACGCAGCCGCGCAGCGACAGCTCTTCGAAGACGCGGCCGTCCTCGTCGATCGACTCGACCACCTCGGCGATCGCGCCGACCGGCGCGGAGCAGCCGGCCTCCAGTTCGGCGAGCAGGACCCGCTCAGCGGTGACCGCCAGGCGCGTGTCGGCGTCGTCGAGCTCCGCCAACAGCGCCGCGAGCCTGGTGTCGCCGCTGCGGCACTCGACCGCGAGCGCACCCTGAGCCGGCGCCGGCAACAGCTGCACCGGCTCGAGCGTCTCGGTGACAGCGTGTAGGCGTCCGATGCGGGCCAGGCCCGCCCGGGCGACCACGATGCCGTCGAGATCACCGTTGCTTACCCTGTTCAACCTGGTATCAAGGTTGCCTCTTAGGGGGCGGATTTCCAAACCGAGACCCAATGCTCTAAGCTGCGCGGCCCGTCGCGGGCTTGACGTGCCTATGACCGAGCCCGCGGGCAACTCGCCCAGGGTCAGCCCGTCGCGGGCCACGAGGGCGTCTCTGGGGTCTTCACGCGGCGGGACCGCGGCGATCACGAACCGCGGATCGTTGGCGGTCGGCAAGTCCTTGTAGGAGTGCACGGCCATGTCGACGCGCCCCTCGGCGATGGCCTCGCGCAGCGCGGCGGTGAAAACCCCGATCCCGATGTCGGCGATCGGTGCGTCGGAACGGTCCCCCTCGGTGCTGATGACCACCAGCTCCGCGGCGTGACCTCGAGCCGCCAGGGCATCCCTGACGGCACCGGCCTGCGTTGTGGCCAGCAGGCTGCCCCGGGTGCCGATCCGGATCACCGAGTCTTGCGAGCTGGCCAACCGTTACCCGGATATTTCTGCCGGGCCGTCGAATTCGCCTGGCTGCAAAGGCAGCTCGCCTGCGGCGACAGCGTCGACGGCCTGTTGGTCGAGTTCGAACAGTTCCCGCAGCGCCTCGGCGTAGCTGTTGCCGCCCGGCGCGCTGGCCAGCTGCTTGACCCGCACGGTCGGCGCGTGCAGCAGCTTGTCGACGACACGGCGCACGGTGCGGGCCACCTCGTCGCGCTGCCCGGCGTCAAGCCCCGGCAGCCGGTTGTCCAGCCGCAGCAACTCGGCCTCCACCACGTCGGCGGCGCGCTGGCGCAGCGCGGTGACCGTCGGCGTCACCTCGGCCATCCGCTGCCCGGCCAGGTACGCGGCGACCTCCTGGGCGACGATTCGCCGGGCCGCCTCGGCGTCGGACGCCGCCGCCCGCGCCGACGGCTCCCGCTGGATGCGGTCCATGTCGATGACGAACACGCCGGGCAAACCTGCGACGGCCGGATCGACGTCGCGTGGCATCCCGAGGTCGCAGATCACCAGCCGGCGTGGTTCTCCCCGGCGAGCGGAAGGTGCCCCCAGGCCCAGCGCCAAGCCGCGGTGCACGTCGGCCAGTGACACGACCGGGCGCACCGCGCCGGTGCAGCAGACGACCACGTCGGCCCCCGCCAGCAGCGTCGGAAGGCGGTCCAGGGCCGCCGGGTCAGCAGGCACTCCGAGGTCGCGGATCGCGTGGGCCAGCCGGCGCGCCCGCGGCAACGACCGGTTCGCGAGGTGGAGGCGCCCGATGCCTGCGCGAACGAGGTGTTTGGCCGACAGCGCGCCCATCGCGCCGGCCCCGACGACGACCGCCGTGCGCCCCGCCAGGGCTTCAAGCTCGGTCCCGGCCATCCCGAGTGCGACGGACACGACCGACGCGCCCGCCGCGTCGATATCGGTCTCGGTGTGTACCCGCTTACCCACGGACAACGCCCGCTGCGCCAGCTCGTGCAGCACGCGGCCGACGGTCCGGTTGGCCTCGGCGCCCGCATAGGCCCGGCGCACCTGGCCGAGCACCTGCTGCTCGCCGACGACCGCCGAATCCAGGCCGCTGGCCACCGCGAACAGGTGCTCGACGGCGGCTTCGGCGTAGCGCACGTAGGCGTGCTTGGTCAGGTCGTTCAGCGACATCCCGGATTGCTCGGCAAGCACCTGCCCGATCACCGACAGGCCGCCGTGGAACGCGTCGACGACCGCGTAGACCTCGACGCGGTTGCACGTTGACAGCACCATCGCCTCGGTCACGAGTGAGGACTGCAGCATCTTGTCCACGATCTTGGCCTGATCGGATTCGTCGGTGCTCAGCTGCTCCAGAACCGACACCGGAGCGCTGCGGTGTGACACCCCGAAAAGCAGCACGCTCACGGCTTAATCACCACGTCATAAACGGTAGTCGCTTGTTGGTTGGGCGACCAAATTCGTGATCCGGCTCATCCCCGTACACCGAGACTTAAACTGCTGCGGCGCCGCCCGGCGTGTCGCCGCACTTGGTTAAGTGTCGGCGCCGCCCACGCCGAGATCCGCCCGCAGCCGGGGTTCGTCGACCTCCCAGTAGCTGTGCTCGCGCCCGTCGAGCAGCACCACCGGCAGTAGGTCCCCGAATTCCGCGCGCAAGGTCGGCCGACCGGCCGCGGCCTCGGCATCGACGTCGGTGACCGACAACTCGAAGCCCAGTTCGCCGGCCAATCCGGCCAGGCGTTGCCGGGCCCGTTCGCACACCGAACAGCCGTCACGGGTCAGCAACACCACCTGCCGCAGGCTCACGCGGTCAGTATCCGCCAGTGGCTTAATGTTGAACGGTGACAGGGACGGATTCGCAGGATCTCGCGGGTGACGCGAGCGCGGAAGCGGCCGTTAGCCATTTGCGACCGGCACCGTCACCGCCGCCGCCGCCCGCGGACCTGACCGCGGCCGCCTTCTTCGACGTCGACAACACCCTGGTGCACGGGTCGTCGCTGGCGCATTTCGCCCGTGGCCTCGCCGCCCGCAAGTACTTCACCTACGGCGACCTCGTCCGGTTCGTGTATGCGCAGGCCAAGTTTCAGCTCACCGGCCGCGAGAACAGCGACGACGTGGCCGCGGGCCGACGCAAGGCGCTGGCGTTCATCGAGGGCCGCTCCACGGACGAGCTGGTCGCGCTCGGCGAGGAGATCTACGACGAGATCATCGCCGACAAGATCTGGCCCGGCACCCGCGCGCTGGCCCAGATGCACCTGGATGCCGGTCAGCAGGTGTGGCTGGTCACCGCCACCCCCTTCGAGCTGGCCGACACCATCGCGAGGCGGCTGGGGTTGACCGGGGCGCTGGGCACGGTCGCGGAGTCGGTGGACGGCGTTTTCACCGGCCGGCTGGTCGGCGACATCCTGCACGGCTCCGGTAAGGCCCATGCGGTGCGGTCGCTGGCCATTCGCGAGGGGCTGAACCTCAAGCGCTGCGCGGCATACTCCGACAGCATCAACGACGTGCCGATGCTGTCACTGGTCGGCACGGCGGTGGCGATCAACCCCGACGCCGCGCTGAGGGAGCTGGCCCGGGACCGGGGCTGGGAGATTCGCGACTTCCGGACCGCGCGCAAGGCGGCCCGCATCGGGGTGCCGTCGGCGCTGGCGCTGGGAGCCGCGGGGGGCGCGCTGGCCGCGATTGTGTCGCGCCGCCACGACGGTCGCTGACGGTCCGCTGATAAGCTCGCGCCGCTGAGCACGAACGACAGCTGGAGAGCACCCGCAGGCATGAGCTTCGCCGAAGAAATCATCGGAACTCACTACCGGTACCCCGACTACTTCGAGGTGAACCGCGAGAAGATCCGCGAGTTCGCCCGCGCGGTGAAGGATGACCACCCCGCCCACTTCAGTGAGGAAGCCGCCGCGGAGCTCGGGTATCCCGCGCTGGTGGCGTCGTTGACGTTTCTCACCGTGGCCGGACGCAGGGTCCAGCTGGAGCTCTTCAACCACTTCGATGTGCCCATCAACCTGGCGCGAGTCCTGCACCGGGACCAGAAGCTCATGTTCCACCGCCCGATCCTTGCCGGCGACAGGCTGTTCTTCGACTCCTACCTGGACTCGGTCATCGAGTCACACGGCACCGTGATCAGCGAGATCCGCGGCGAAGTCACCGACGCCGAGGGCAAGCCGGTGATCACCAGCATCGTGACGATGATCGGCGAGGCCGCACACGAGAGCGAAGCCGACGAGGTGGTGTCGACGATCGCCTCCGCCCGCGACGCCGCGCTCGCGGGCCAACAGCCGGCCGTGGGGGTACCTCCCGCTCGCGGGGGAGGCTCGCCCGCCGGCTAACCCAGGAAGGTGTTGCGCCGGCCGGTCAGCAGCCGGTACAGCGTCTGCTGGATGGTCTCGCGCACCTGGTCGGTGAGCTCGAAGGTGATCATCGGGTCTTCCGGCGCGGCATCGTCATAGTCCGCCGTCGAAATCGGCGTGCCGAACTCGATGTGCCATTTCGACGGCAGCGGGATCAGTCCGACCGGTCCGGCAAGCGGGAACAACGGCGTGATCGGGAAATACGGCAACCCCAGCAACCGGGCTACCAGCTTGAGGTCGCCGATCATCGGGTAGATCTCCTCGGAGCCGACGATCGAGCAGGGGATGATCGGCGCCTTGGCCCGCAGCGCCGACGACACGAAGCCGCCGCGGCCGAATCGCTGCAGCTTGTAGCGATCCTTGAAACGCTTGCCCAGCCCCTTGTAACCCTCCGGGAACACCGCTGTCAGCTCGCCGTGGGCCAGCAGCCGGTGCGCATCGTTCGTGCAGGCCATGGTGTGCCCGGCCTTGCGGGCGGCCTGGCCCAGGAACGGGCTGTCGAACACCATGTCGGCGGCCAGCAGGCGCAGCACCCGGTGGGCGGGGTGCTTGTCGTGTACCGCCACCGCCGCCATCAGGCCGTCGAACGGCAACACCCCCGCGTGGTTGGCCACCACCAGTGCCGCACCGCTGTCTGGCAAATTCTCGATGCCGGTGACCTCGACCCGGAACCATGCCTTGAAAAACGTTCTCAGCAAGGGCATCACGATCGTGTCGTTGAAGTGCGGATCGAAGCCGAACTCGTCGACGGTGTAATCACCTGTCATCCGGCGCCGGACGAACTGCGCGATCGAGGCGATGCGCTGTGCGATTTCGTTGGGCTCTTCGGGGGTTTGATCGCCGGCGGCCGCCCCGCCCCGGCGCGCGTCGATGTCCCGGACGACAGCCGCGAGCTGCTCCGCGGATGCCCGGCCGTCCGGATCGGACATCACCGATGGATGTCGGCGCGAGGCCTCGGCGCGCTGGCCGGACCGTCGCGGCACCGCCGCGCGACCTGAATTGCCGTGCAGCGGAATCACTTTGGCCTTGGGTTCGCCCGCCACCGCTATTCCTTCTCCCCGCCCGTCACAGTTCGCCTACCCGCCCCAGCGCTGAGCTGCGGCGACGGCACGACTCTCCAGTGAGCGTACCCATCGTGGATCGATGATCGGGGTCAAATTACGACCGCGAAGATAGTCATCGAAGGCTTCGAGAGTAGTCCACCTGGGGCTGAAGCCGAGTTCGACACGCATCCGCGTCGTGTCCATGACTCTGCCATAGCTCAGGTAGTTCAGCTGCTCTCGAGTGACCTCAGTGTAGCGGGTCGCCCTGCGCAGCGAATCAATTGCCCAGACACCGAACCCGGGCACGGGCAGCGGAATCCGCCCGGACCGGCGGATGGCCTGCGACATCATGATGATCCCGTCGGCCGCGATGTTGAATGTGCCCGCCTTGCCCGCCATCGTGCCGCGCTCGAGCGCGCCGAGCGCGTCCTGCTCGTGCAGCAATTGCAGCCGTGCGTCGTGGCCGAGCACCGTCGGCACGATCGGGCCGGCGAGGTACCGCGACAGCGCGGTGTCCATCGCGGGGCCGATCATGTTCGCCAGCCGCAGGATCGTGACCGCGATGTCCGGACGGCGGCGGCCCAGGCCACGCGCATAGCCCTCGATGTCGAGGCTGTCCTGCGCGAAGCCGGGGCCGAGCGGCCTGCGGCTGCTGCCGTCCTCGGTGAAGACCACCGGATCGTGGGCGCTGGAGCCGTACACCTCCGACGTGGACTTCAGGATCACGCGCCGCACCGCGGGGGCCTTCTGGCAGGCCGCGAACAGTTGCATCGCGCCCATCACGTTGAGTTCCTTCAACGCGGCCCGGCCGCCCGCGCGAGGAGCGTACGACGCCGATGCCGCATGCACGACGGTGTCGACCTCGCCATTGCGAATCACCTTGGCGATGAACGGGTTTCGGATATCTGCTCGCACGAACTCGGCGCGGCCCATCCGCCGCAGCAGATCCTTGCTGGGCGCTACGGCGTCCACCGCGATCACCCGGTTGATCAACGGGTTCTGTGCCAGCCTCGCGGTCAGGTAACCGCCGAGAAACCGGCAGGCACCGGTGACCAGCACGACCTTCGGGTAATGCGGGGTGCCGTCGTCCCGCGGGGTCGCAGAATCCACCCCGACAGCCTAGCGAGCGATGCGTCGCCGGGCATTTCGGCGGAGCACGCTACGGCCGGATGCGCCCGGGCGGCTACTTGCCCAGTTTCCGGCGCTGCACCCGAGTGCGACGAAGCAGTTTGCGGTGCTTCTTTTTCGACATGCGTTTGCGCCGCTTTTTGATCACCGAACCCATAGAGAACCCGAGCCTCCGCTACCTACGTCGTGCCTGCGCCTGGCCCTGCGTTGCGAAGCCAAGCGATCCCGGCCACCTTACCTGGGCGCGGCCAGGTGAGCGGGCTGGGGTGCCCCGCGACCGGCGGGCTCGAGGCCCTTAACCGGCGTCGAAGAAGGACGTCTCCAGCAAGTCGTGCACGGCCTTGGCGTGCACGCGAAAGGATCGCCCCACCCGAACGGCGGGCAGCTCGCCGTTGTGAACGAGCCGGTAAACCGTCATCTTGCTGACCCGCATCAAGCTGGCCACCTCGGCGACTGTGAGAAATTGAGCTCTGGCGACCGGCTGACCGTCAGCAACGCCCGAATCGCGTGCCTTTCCGCTAGCCGAATCCCGCGCCGATGGCCCGTTCGAAGACGTCATCGCAACCCAATCCTTCAGGCACGGCCAGGGCCAGCGGCTTCCCCACCGCTGGCACGGAACACGTGCATACAACGAGGAGAATAGCGGGACTAGTGGGGTTATTGCGACGGGTGTTGGGTAATCCATCGAAAATTCATGAATTACTCTGATGTAATTCCTAACTGCTCAGAGCGGCTTTTTGCGGCCTGAACAGCCGCGGCGAACGTGGCCCGCAGCCCGCCCCGCTCCAGTTCGCCGAGGCCCGCGGCCGTTGTACCGCCCGGCGAGGTGATCGTGGCCCGAAGTTGCGCGGGGGTGGTGTCGGGGGCGGCGCCCGTAGACGCTTCCTGTTCCGGCGTGCCGGCGCCCCCCATCCGGTCCAGCAACATCGCGGCCGAACCCGCCATCGTCTGCACCACCAGGTCGGTGGCTACCGATCGGCTCAGCCCCACCGCGACCCCGGCGTCGACGAGCGCCTCGACCACCAGGAAGAAATAGCCCGGCCCGGAGCCCGACACCGCGGTGACCGCGTCCAGCTGCGGCTCGGGCACGGTCAGCACGCCGCCGACCGAATCGAAGAGCGCCGCGACCTCTTTGAGCTGCTTCGCACTGGCGAAGCGGCCCTTGGCGATCGCGCTGACCCCGGCACCGACCACCATCGGCGCGTTCGGCATCACCCGGATCACCGGCGTTCCGGCGGGCAGCTTCGCCTCGTAGTACCCGGTGGTGACGCCGGCGGCGACGCTGACCACCACCTGCTCCGGGGCGTCAGCCGCCGCGCGGGTGACGGCCTCGGTGATCGCCCCGGTCACCGCATCCACATCGGCCGGCTTGACGGCGACGATCACGAAGCTCGCGTTCGCGACCGCGTCCGCGACGCCGGTCACCGGCACTGAGTACTTCTCGGACAGGTGGCGAGCTCGCGCCTCGACGTGTTCGGCGACGGCGATGTCCTCGGCTTGGCGGCCCGAACGCAGCAGCCCCGACAGCAGCGCTTCACCGATGTTGCCGCCACCGATAATCGCGATTCTGGACACCGCGAAAGCATGCCAGATGCCGATGGCGTTCAGTGCGACGGCACGAGCGCGAGCTGGCGTGTCTGTACGACGACGCGGCCGTCTGAGTCCACGACGATGTGATCCTCGTCGAACCAGTCCCGGCCGATCTGGGTGGTGGTACACAGCACCCGCAGCCAGCCGTCGGCCGGCACACCGCGCAGGTACGCGGTCAACTGCACCGTCGGCGCCCAGCCGCGGCGGCCCACCGCGAACGCGACCGGTACCGAGATGTCGCCGCACATCAGCGCGAACAGGATGTCGGGAGCCGCGCCGCGCGGTCTCACCCACATCTGGATCAGCGGCGGTCGGCCGTCGGGCGGCATCCCTTCCATGGGTACTGTCGACATCAGCGGGCGCACCTCGCATCCGGCAGCCAGATTCACCAGCCCGGCCATCGGGTGTCCCGGCCCGATCGGCTGGGCGTCCGGTGGCGGTTCGGGATCCATCAACGGCACCACGGGATTGGCCGACAGCAACGGCGCCGCCCGGTGCTCGGGCTCACCGAGCGTGATGACGGCGTGCACGCACGCTCGCCGGTGCTGATCGCCCTGGTCGCCCTGACTCAGCTCCACCTCGACGACGCTGACCGTGCGGCCCCGCTTGCGCACGAACGTCTGCAGTCGCATCGGCCCCGGGTCGGGGGCCGACAGGTAGCTGGCCGACACCGCCACAGGCTGCACCGTGCCGCCGTGGGCAGCCCGCGCTGCGCCCGCGCACAACGCGAGCATCGCGCCGCCGTGCACCTTCGGCCCGATCGTCCAGTGCTCGTTCAGCTCGCCCTGAAAACGGCCGTCATCCACCTGCCGTAACGCCATCGCGTCGGAGAACAGGGTGGATCCGGTCATGGGCATCCTTTGGTGCAGGTGCTCAGCGGAGCAGGTGGGTGCGGGCGAAGTCCAGCGACTCCGTGAGCAGGGCTTCGCGCTGGTCCTCGGTACGCACCCCGGATGTGGTCACCTCCAGGATCACATGCCCTGAGAAGTCGCTGTTGGCCAGCGTCTGGCACACCTCCACCGTGGGCTGGGCCCCGCGGCCGGGAACCAGGTGCTCGTCGACGGATGCGCCGGAGCCGTCGGTCAGGTGCAGATGAGACAGCCCGGACCCCATCCGGGCGGCCATGTCGAGCGCGTCGGTGCCGGCGGTGGCGGTGTGCGACAGGTCCAGCGTGTAGTGGGCGTGGTTGCCGTCGAGAGGGTCGTATGAGGGTGCGAACGCCGATATGGCCGGGCCCGGCTTGCCGCCGCGCCTGCGCATGCGCTCGATCGAGGCCTGTGTGCCGCCGAAGAACCGGTCGGCGCGGAACGGGAACATGTTTTCCACGGCGACCACTACGTCGCTGCTCTGATCGAGCCGCGCGACCTGCTCGGTGAATCCCTCCGCGTAACGCCGCTGCCAGCGGAACGGCGGATGGATCACGACGGTCTGCGCCCCGAGCGCTTGTGCGGCGCGCACGCTGCGGTCGAGCTTCGGAATCGGGTTGGATCCCCACACCCGCTGCGAGATCAGCAGGCACGGCGCGTGCACCGCCAGCACCGGCATCCCGTACCGCCGGGACAGCTTGGCGACCGCGTCGACGTCCTGGCTGATCGACTCGGCCCACACCATCAGTTCGACACCGTCGTAGCCGAGCCGAGCGGCGTATTCGAACGCGGCCTCGGTCCTCAACGGGTACACCGAGGCCGTCGACAGACCGACCTTGATTGCGGGGCGCACAGTGTGTTCCCGGGGCCCCTAGCCAGATTGCAGCAGCGCCAACGGCCCCAGGGTGACCAGAGCACCCACCGCGACGGCGATCAGCGTGCTGGCGATGTCCTCGGTCTTGCGCACCACCCGCACGGCCACCACCAGGCCGAGGATCACCAGCACCGACAGGACCAGTGCGACGATGTTGTTCCACTTCCACAGTTGGTCGAACGCGATGAACAGCCCGGCGCCGAAGGCGACCGCGACGACCGACTGCAACACGATCAGGCCGGCGCGCAGCGCCTTCTGCATCGTGGTGGGCAACTCGTGTTCTGCGAGTTCCTCGGTCGTCGTGGTCTCTGGCGGCGCGTCGGGCAGCAACGCCGCAGGCGATCGGGTGCCGCCGTCGCGGGCCTCCTCGTCGGCCACCGGATCGGGCTCTTCGTGCCGGCGCTCATCGCGGGTCGGGCCGCCGAACAGCGGTGCGCGGATGCTCCGCAGGTATCCCGGCAGGTCGTCGTCTTCCTCGTCGGCGGGCGGCTCCTCGAGCAACACGTCCTCGTCGTGTCCGTCCTCGACGACGGGATCCGGCCGCATCTGCTCGGCAACCGACGAGCCGCCGTGGTAGTCGGCGTGCTCGTCGATCTCGGGCTCGTAGTCGTGCTCGTACTCGTCCACCGCAGCCGGCTCGGCTGTGCCGTTCGATGGCACCGCGTCCACCGGCTGGGGAACCGTGTCGTGGTGCTCATCTTCCTGGACCGCCGGGATCTCACCGGTCAGTTCGGCGACGGTCACCGCGTCGCTGTTGCCGCGTCGGCGACGGCGCCGGCCACCAACCGGCGGCGCGCCGATCGTGCCGTTGCGGGCAAGCAGCTCAGCTACGGAGATCGGCCGGGTCTCGCGATCTGGCCCGGTCATCCGGCATCCCGCACGGTGGTCTCCACTAAGGCAGTTCCGTCAGCTTCGCTGTCGAGTTTCCGCAGAATGAGGCCCTCACGCAACGCCCACGGGCAGATGTCCAGGGTTTCGATAGACAGCGCTCTCATGGTCGCCTCCGCTACCAAGGCGCCGGCCACAAGCTGTGGCGAGCGCTCGGTACTCACTCCTTCCAACTCGGCGCGGTCGGCCACGGTCATTCTCGATATGAACGCGATCAGCTGCCGTATTCCGCTAGCAGTCAGTGTCCTCTTCACTCGCGGCCCGGCGCCGGAAGGCGCCGCGCCGGTGAGTCGGGCCAGCGACCGGACCGTCTTCGATGACGCTACCGCCAGATCCGGGCTGCCCGCCTTCAGCAGGGTACGGCTGGCCTCGGCCAGCTCGCTATCCAGCCAGTCGCGAAGCATTGCGACCCGGCGCCGGCCGGGCGGATCGTCGGGCAGCCACTCGCGGGTCAGGCGGCCGGCACCAAGCGGGAGCGATATCGCCACATCCGGCTCCTCGTCGACCCCACTGGACAGTTCCAGCGAGCCCCCGCCGATGTCGATGTTGGTGATCCGCCCCGCGCTCCACCCATACCAGCGGCGCACCGCCAAAAACGTCAACCGGGCCTCGTTCACCCCGCTGAGCACCTGCAGCTCGACCCCGGTTTCGGCCAGCACCCGGGCCAGCACGTCCTCGGAGTTCTTCGCATCACGGACGGCCGAGGTGGCGAAGGCCATCAGCTCGGTGCAGCCGGAGCTGGCCGCGATCTTCGCGAACTCGTCGATGGTGGCGATCAGCTTGTCGGCGCCGCGGCGGGTGAGTTTGCCGGAGCTGTCGATCGACTCCGCCAGGCGCAGCGAGGCCTTGGTGGAGCTCATCGGCGTCGGATGGCCGCCGCGGCGTGCGTCCACCACCAGCAGGTGAACGGTGTTGCTGCCCACGTCGAGAACGCCCAGTCGCACGGTTTCCAACCTACTGGGTCTACCGTTGAATACTGTGGCTGATTCGCACCCTGGCGAGGTCGAATTGGACTTCGCCCGCGAATGGATCGACTTTTACGACCCCGACAATCCCGAACACCTGATCGCCGCCGATCTGACCTGGCTGCTGTCGAGTTGGACCTGTGTGTTCGGCACCCCGGCCTGCCGTGGCACGGTCGCGGGCCGGCCCCATGACGGCTGTTGCTCGCACGGGGCGTTCCTCTCCGACGACGACGACCGCGCCCAGCTCGACGACGCTGTGAAACAGCTCGCCGACGAGAACTGGCAGTTCCGGGAGAAGGGCCTCGGCCGCAAGGGCTATCTCGAGATGGACGAGTACGAGGGCAAGCCGCAGCTGCGGACTCGCAAGCACAAGGGAGCGTGCATCTTTTTGAACCGGCCCGGTTTTCCGGGCGGCATCGGCTGCGCGCTGCACCTCAGGGCGCTCGAGCTCGGCGTGCAACCGCTGACGATGAAACCGGAGGTCTGCTGGCAGCTGCCGATCCGGCGCAGCCAGGAGTGGGTGACCCGGCCCGACGGCTCGGAGATCCTGAAAACCACGCTGACCGAGTACGACCGCCGGGGCTGGGGCGAGGGCGGCGCCGACCTGCACTGGTACTGCACGGGCGACCCGTCGGTCCACATCGGTCGCAAGCAGGTGTGGGAGTCGATGGCCGCCGAGCTCACCGAGCTGATCGGCGAGAAGGCCTACGCCGAACTCGCGGCAGTCTGCAAGCGCCGCAACGGTTTAGGACTCGTTGCCGTGCACCCGGCCACTCGGGCGGCCGACCGGAACGTACCGTGACCGACAAGCTGTTCCTGTTCCGGCTGATCCCGCCGCGATCGGACTTCGCACAGACCCTCACGCTGGCCGAGCAGGACGCGATGGTCCGGCACGCGGAGTACTGGAAAAACCTGCTCGCCGCCGGCCGGGTGGTGGTCTTCGGCCCGGTCGCCGACCCCGAAGGGGTCTGGGGGCTTGGCGTGGTGCGGGCCGGCACCCAGGAAGACGTCGTCGCGCTCGGCGAGAAAGATCCGGCAATAGCCGCCGGGGTGGCCACGTTCGACGTGGCCGAGATCATGGGCGGCCTGACGGGCTAGCGCTAGCCCAGTCGTCGGCCCACGCCTGCAGTGGCTCCAGGGCGGCCATCAGCGAAACGCCGTGCCTCGTCAGGCGGTAGCCGCCGCCGGAATGCTCGACGATGTCGAGGGCCCTGAGTTCCTTGAGCCGGGTGTTGAGCGAACCGGGATTCATCTCGCAGGCCGCCTGCAGCGCGCGAAACGTCAGTTGCTCGCCGCGCAACTCCCACAGCACACGCAGCGCGCCGCGACGGCCAAGGGCATCGAGGGCCACCATGATCGGCCGCCCCGAGGTCGACCCCCGTACCGGCGCGCCGATCCGCGGAACAGTCATGCTTCACATTCTGGAGCAACGGGGCGTAAGCTGGCCGGCCATGGACCGCTATAAAAACAGTAGCGCGCGGATCGCGCCGGCTTCCGCGCCCCTCTCGCCGGACATGCAGCAAGCCATCGACAAGATCATGCGCGGCAACCCTCCGCTGCGGTTGTTCACCACGATGGCACGCGATCGCAGGCTGTTCTTCAAGTTCTTCGACTCCGGGCTGCTCGACCGCGGCCACCTGAGCATCCGCCAGCGCGAAATCGTCATCGACAGGGTGACCGCGTCGTGCGGCGCGGAGTACGAATGGGGCGTTCACGTCGCGACATTCGCCGACAAGGCAGGCCTGACCGACGAGCAGATCGTGTCGCTGACGACCGGCGGCCCCGACGATGCCTGCTGGGATGAGCACGACCGCGTCCTCATCCGGCTCTGCGACAGCCTGCACCGCGCCAGCGACGTCGACGACGAGCTGTGGGCCCGGCTGAGCGCCCGCTTCAGCGACGAGGCGATCCTCGAGCTGCTCATGCTCGCCGGCACGTATCGCACTGTGAGCTATCTGGTGAACTCATTGCGGCTGCCGCTTGAGCCCGGCGCGCGTCGCTTCCCGCGGGCGCCGTCGCCGGGGTCGTGGCCGGCCGGCGCTGCAACAGCACCGACACCGTGAGCACCGCGAGGCCGGCCGGGGCGGGCGCGAGAAGTCAGGCGCCCTGCCAAGCGTGACGACGATCGGCGGCAGGTTCAGCTGCTCGTCGGTGTGTAGGCCATTGCTGCTTGCTTCCTCCGATCTGATAACGAGGCGGGGGCACTGTCGGGTTCAGGTCGAACCCTCCGATCCGGACCGCAATTTTTCCTTTCCGTCATTTACTGGGCGTGCCGTGTGTGACGATGCTCACTCGTTGACCTGACTCAACCGACGCTGCAGACGCTGACCGAAATCGGCTATGACCACACGAGCTACGGCCGGCCCACTCCGTTCAAGCTGATTCCGATCGTGAACCCGATCACGCTCACAACCCAACTCGTCGCGGATGCCGGCGAGGGTGTCAACAATGCCCTGGGCAATCTCGGCAACACCACACCTGTTCCGCTGACGCCGGATCCGCCCAGCGACTCGCCTGACACCTCGGCGCTGACCACCGCGGCGGCAGCGGGGCCGACCCTGTCCACGCCGACAGTCAGCCTGCCGGGACCGAAGCGCAACGTTGTCCGCACGTCCGCCAACGCGACGTCGGCGTCCGGGCCGGCCACCACCGTGGCCGCGAACGGGACCGGGCCGCTGCGCACGATCGGGCAGGATTTGTCCCAGATCGCAAAGAAGGTCGGCGGTAACGGCGCCCAGACCGGCGCATCGTCGAAGGCCGGCGCGAAGTAGCGCTAACCCTCGAGCTTGTAGCCCAGCCCGCGCACCGTCACCAGGTGCGTTGGGTTGGCGGGGTCGGCCTCGATCTTGGAGCGAAGCCGCTTGACGTGCACATCGAGCGTTTTCGTGTCACCGACATAGTCGGCCCCCCACACCCGGTCGATGAGCTGGCCACGGGTGAGCACCCGCCCGCTGTTGCGCATCAGGTACTCGAGTAGGTCGAATTCCTTGAGAGGTAACGTGATCGGCTCGCCGTTGACGGACACGACGTGGCGCTCGACGTCCATCCGTACGGGGCCGACCTCGAGCACACCGTCGCCGACGCCGGAGTCGTCGGCGTCGGCGCCGCGGCGCAACACCGCCCGGATCCGAGCGATCAGCTCGCGCGCCGAATACGGCTTGGTGACGTAGTCGTCGGCGCCGAGCTCGAGCCCGACGACCTTGTCGATCTCGCTGTCCCGCGCGGTCACCATGATCACCGGCACGCTGGACCGCGATCGCAGTTGCTTGCACACGTCGGTGCCACTCATCCCGGGCAGCATCAGATCGAGCAGCACGATGTCTGCCCCGGCGCGGTCGAATTCGGCGAGCGCCGCCGGTCCGTCGGCGACGACCGTGGCCTCGAATCCCTCCTTGCGCAGCAGAAATGCCAGGGGATCGGCAAGGGACTCCTCGTCCTCAACGATCAGCACACTGGTCACGACGTCATACTTCCTCTCCCTGATATGCCGGGATCGACAACGTGAAAGTCGACCCGGTTCCCGGCTGGCTCCACAGCCGGATGGATCCGTTGTGGTTGGCGGCTACGTGCTTGACGATCGCCAGACCCAGGCCGGTGCCTCCGGTCGCACGCGAGCGAGCCTTGTCGACCCGGAAGAACCGCTCGAACACCCGCTCCTGATGCTCCCGTGCGATCCCGATGCCGCGGTCGGTCACGGCGATCTCGATGCTGCCGCCGCGCCGGCGCCTGCTGATCGACACCGGTGATCCCTGCGGCGAGTACGAGATCGCGTTGGAAACCAGGTTCGCCAGCGCCGTGACGAGCAGGCCCTGGTCGCCGAGCACCCGAAGCCCGCTGGGCCGGTCGGTGGTGATCGCGATGTCGGCGTTGTCCGCGGCGACCTTGGAACGCGAAAGCGCCTCTGCCACAACGGTATCCACGTCCACCACCTCGAGCTCGGGCAGCGGCTCGGCGCCCTGCAGCCTCGACAACTCGATCAGCTCGTTGACCATGTTCGCCAGCCGCTGGGACTCCACGTGCATCTTCTGCGCGAAGCGGCGCACGGTGTCCGGGTCGTCCGCCGACTCCAGCAGTGCCTCGGCCAGCACCCCCATTGCGCCGACCGGTGTCTTGAGTTCATGGCTGACATTGGCGACGAAGTCGCGGCGGGTGGCCTCCATGCGGGCCACCTCTGAGTCATCGGTGACGTAGATGACCGCAAACCGGCGGTCCTCCTCGGTGAGCAGGCGGACGTGCCCGCTCACCGACAACCCGGACCGCCCCGGTGTGGGCCGCAGCGGCGACAGGTCCACGTCGACGCCCTCGCCGGACAGCAGCGTGCGTTGCGCAGCGGCCCAGGCGCGTTCGTCGAGCAGCCTGTCACCCACCAGGCCCAACTCCTGCGCCCGGGCGTTCATGAACACCACGTCGCGATGGTTGTCCACCACCGCGACACCGGTCGGCGCCAGCGCGACGATGTGCTGCAGCATCTGCGACACGGTGAGCCCGGCCCGTTCGGCCGCGATCCGCCGCTTGCGCTCGGCGATGCGGGACATCAGCCCGGCGCCGATCGCGACGCCGAGCCCCAGGGCCGCCAGCGCCGCCACCGTGGTCAGCAGCGCCACCGACACCACAGTCACGGCCAAATCGTACGCAAGGGGTGAACGTCACCCCAGCAGCGTGCGGCCAATTTGGGACAAGTCACAGACACCCGCGCAGGAGTTCGGTTGGCGTTCACCGAGTGTTTGCCGACAACACGTTGTGAAGCCGCGGTGCGGGCCAACGCGCCTACTTGGCGCCCTGGCTCGCCACCGCGGCCGCCCCGGCGGCCGCCGCCTCCGGATCGAGGTACCTGCCACCGGGAACCAGCGGCCTGAGGTTGTCGTCGAGGTCGTAGCGCAGCGGGATGCCGGTCGGGATGTTCAGCCCGACGACGTCCTCGTCCGACATCTGATCGAGGTATTTGACCAACGCGCGCAACGAGTTGCCGTGCGCGGCGATCAGCACGGTCCTGCGCACCCGCAGATCCGGGACGATCACGTCCGTGTAGTAGGGCAGGAAGCGGGCCACCACGTCGGCCAGGCACTCCGTCAACGGGCCGCCGCCGATGTTCGCGTAGCGCGGATCGCGGTCTTGGCTGAACTTGCTGCCGGGCTCGATCGGCGGCGGTGGCGTGTCGTAGCTCCGCCGCCACGCCATGAACTGCTCCTCGCCGTACTTCTCCTTGATGTCGGACTTGTTCAGCCCCTGCAGCGCGCCGTAGTGCCGTTCGTTGAGCCGCCAGCTGCGCCGGACCGGAATCCAATGCCGGTCCGCGGTGTCCAATGCGAGGTTCGCGGTCGAGATGGCCCGGCGCAGAAGCGAGGTGTACACGATGTCGGGGAGCAGCCCGTGCTCGATCAGCAGCTCGCCGGCACGCACGGCTTCCGTGCGGCCCTTGTCGGTCAGGTCGACGTCCACCCAGCCGGTGAACAAGTTCAGTGCATTCCATTCGCTTTCGCCGTGGCGAAGCAGCACGAGCGCCGCGTCTCCCATGCGCAGCAGTCTCTCACGGCGCCGCCTTGTCGGCGTCCTCGTCGTCGATCAGGTGTGAGAAGGCCTGCAGGTTGTTCAGCGACTCGCCCCGCGACACCCGCCAGGCCCATTCCCTGCGGATCGACGTGCTGAACCCGAGTTCCAGCAGCGTGTTGAAGTCCTCGTCGACCGCCTGGAGTATCTGGCCCAGTACCCGGTCGAGTTCCTCGGCGGTGACCGCCTCCAGCGCTATCCGGCCGACGAGGTAGACGTCGCCGACGTTGTCCAGCGTGTAGGCCACGCCGTAGAGCCGGCGGTTGCGCTTGAGCAGAAACCGGTACACGCCCTCGTGGTTCTCGTCGGGCTTGCGGCACACGAACGCCTCCACGCGCACGGAGTGCTCGCCGATGGTCAGGATCGTGTTGGTCTTGAGCTTGCGCTCGCCGGGCAACTCGACCACGACACCCGGCAGGCCGCCGTGCGCACCGCGGTGCCAGGAGTACGGCAACTCGCGCTCGTCGAGCGTTTCCTCGATGATCCGCTGCACATGCGAGTTCACGCCCGCACCCCCAGCCGCCTGGTCCACCGCCGGCCGTTGCGTCGCGACGCCGGGGCCCGGGCCGGGCCGCGCTGATGCGTGACGGCGTACTCGTCGCTCGCACGGCCGTAGGCGGCCAGCAGCCCGTCGACCGTGCGCGACCAGGAGAAGTTCGCAGCGTGTGACACCGCCGCGTGGCTCGCCACCTCCGCACGCCGGTCCAGCTGGGCGCCGATCGCGTCGGCCCACTCGTCGACGCCGTGACCGCCCACCAACGCGCCGCTGACCCCGTCGCGCACGGCGACCGGCAGCCCACCGACCGCCGCGGCGACGACCGGCGTGCCGCATGCCTGCGCCTCGATGGCCACCAGGCCGAACGATTCCGAGTAGCTCGGGACGGCGACCAGATCGGCGGCGCGGTACACCGTCACCAGGTCGCCGCGTGATTGCGGGGGCAGGAACGTCACCCGGTCGGTGATACCCAATTCGGCCGCGAGCCGAACGAGAGTGTCAGGTGCTTGCAGCCCCGAGCCGGATGGGCCCCCCGCGATCAACACACGGAGCCGGCCGGACCGCCCGGTCAGCCGCGCCGCGGCGCGCAGCAGGATGTCGGGTGCTTTCAGCGGCTGGATCCGCCCGACAAACGCGACGATGCGCTCGTCCGCGGCCAGGCCGAGGGCGGCTCGCGCGGCGCCGCGGTCGCCCGGGGTGAACACTTCCAGGTCCACCCCGGGGTGAACCACGTCGATGCGCGACGGGTCGGCGCGGTGCAGCGAAACCAGTTGGTGCGCTTCATCTTCGGTGTTGGCGATGAGCCGGTCGGCCTCGTCGACCACCTGCTGCTCACCCACGGCGCGCAGCGGCGGCTCGGGGGTGTCGCCGTCGGCCAAGGCGGCGTTCTTCACCGCGGCGAGCGTGTGCGCGGTGTGCACCAGAGGCACCGCCCAGCGGTCACGCGCCAGCCAGCCGACCTGGCCCGACAGCCAGTAGTGGGAGTGCACGATGTCGTAATAGCCCGGCTCGTGATTGGCCTCGGCACGCAGCACGCCTGCGGTGAACGCGCACAGCTGCGTGGGCAGGTCGTATTTGTCGAGGCCCTCGAACGGCCCGGCCACCACGTTGCGCACCAGCACGCCGGGCGCGACGTGCACCGTCGGCGGGTCGGCCGACGAGGTCGCCCGGGTGAAGATCTCCACCGCCACCCCGCGGCGGGCCATTTCCAGCGCGGTCTGCAGGATGTAGACATTCATCCCGCCGGCGTCGCCGGTCCCCGGCTGGGCTAGCGGCGAGGTGTGGACCGACAACACCGCCACACGAGCCGGAGCCGCAAACCCGGCGGCATCAAACCCGGCGGCATCAAACCCGTCGAATGGCCCCACACTGCCATGTCTACAGGACGCCGACCTCCGGGCGGCGCGCCAGGGCACGTCGCATCGCGCCGATCGGGTCCGCGTACAGCGCGCCGAGCGACACCACCCCCGCACCGGCCTCCTGGACCCGGTTACCGAAAGCGGTGACGCGGATGTCGCGGGCAGGCAGCGTCGAGCGCTCGGTGTAGGCGGCCTCGACCAGGTTGATGCCTTCCGGATACTCGGTGAACGCCTGGCCGCCGACCACCAGGTCGTCGGGGTTGAGCATGTCGCGGAGCAACGCGACGGCCCCGCCGAGCACGCGCGCGCGTTCGGCGAGCAACTCTCGCGCGGGCCGGCTTCCGCCGCGCGCGGCCCTCAGCAGCGTCGCCATCGTCGCGTCGGCCACGATGCCCCGCCGGCGCGCCGCGGCGAGCACCGCCTCGTCGCTGACCGTCGACTCGAGTCGGCCGGAGCCGCCGAGCAGGTCCGACTGCACGGGCAGCGCGGCGATGGTGCCCGGTCCGCTGGCCGGGCTGTGCACCCGGCCGCCGATCACGAGGGCGTAGCCGACCGTCTCGCGGGCATAGACGTACAGGCTCGACGCCGCCGGGCCGGCGAATCGCCGCATGCCCAGCAGCAGCTCCGCTCCGGCCATCGCGTCGACGTGGGAGGCCACCGACACCGGCAGCGCCAACGTCTCCGCCAGAACCGGACCGACCGGAGCCGACGTCCACCCCAGGCGCGGGTGGTGGACCAGTCCGGTCGCGCCCTCGACGACGCCGCCGACGGCGACGCCCACCCAGAGTGCGCGCCGGCGGTGCCAGCGACTGAGATAGCGGCGTGCGCTGGCGGCCAGTGCGCCCAGCGCCTGCCCCTGTGGCCCCGTCGGCGTGGGTGTCTCGACGGCGTCGAGCGTGCGGCCGAGCAGGTCGGTGGCGACGATGCTGGTGGTTCGTGCGCCGATGTGCACGCCCACGGTGACGAACGGTTCATGGTTGAGCTCTACGGGCACGCGCGGCCGCCCGATCGCCCCGGACACCGCCAGGTCGGCCCGTTCCCGCAGCAGCCCCGCGTCCAGCAGCGCCGTCACCTGGCGGTTGACTGTCGCAGTCGACAGCGATGTGACGTGCGCGATCGCATCGCGCGCGATCGGCCCGCGCGTCCGCGCCGCGCCGAACACGAGCGCAGCGGCCGCGTCGGGCAGGCACAGGGCGGGCGCGACGATGTGGTTGCGGGTTACCAGCGGGTGGGACGACAGGGCTGTGGTTCGCACGGGGGGTGTCCTTCGAAGTCGGGTTGGCGGGACCGGGCCACGCCGGCGACGCTGATGTCAGGCGCGGCGAAGACCGGGGCGACAACACAATCCGGTGAAGGACACGAGGCAAACTTAGCATGGCTTCGCTCCGCACTATCGTGGGGACGATGACGACTCAACACGGCCGCCGCGTCGCGGTGGTCACCGGCGCCAGCTCCGGGATTGGAGCGGCGACCGCGAGAACCCTGGCGCGCCAGGGTTTTCACGTGGTCGCAGTGGCCCGTCGCGCCGAGCTGGTCCAGGCGTTTGCCGACGAAATCGGCGGTACCGCGGTTGTGGCGGACGTCACCGATGCGGACGCGATCGCCGATCTGGCCGATCGCGTGGACCGGGTGGACGTGCTGGTCAACAACGCCGGCGGCGCCAAAGGGCTCGAACCGGTCGCCGATGCCGACCTCGACCATTGGCGCTGGATGTGGGAGGCCAACGTGCTCGGCACGCTGCAGGTCACCCGCGCGCTGTTGCCGAAGCTGATCGAGTCCGGCGACGGGCTGATCGTCACGGTCACGTCGATCGCGGCCTTCGAGATCTACGACGGCGGCGCCGGCTACACCTCCGCCAAGCACGCTCAAGCCGCGCTGCACCGCACGCTGCGCGGCGAGCTGCTCGGAAAGCCGGTGCGGCTCACCGAGATTGCGCCCGGAATGGTCGAGACGGAGTTCTCGCTGGTGCGCTTCGGCGGCGACCGGCAGCGTGCCGACGCCGTCTACGAGGGCATGACGCCGCTGGTGGCGGAGGACATCGCCGAGGTCATCGGCTTCGTCGCGTCACGGCCGTCCCGCGTGGACCTGGACCTGATCGTGATCCGGCCGCGAGACCAGGCCAGCGCTACCCGCCGGGTCGGGGGATAGTGGTCGCAGTACCCGAGAGCGTGGGCGCATCGCTGGGCGTGGCCGGCGCTGACTTCGGAATCGACGTCGTCGCCGGCGGTGCGTTGGGCGGAGGTAGCGCCGACATCGACACCCAGGTGTCCCAGTCGACGGCCCAGTCCCAGATGTCGCCGTCGGCGGCTGACAGCTGGATCGACGTGCCGGTGACTTCCACCGGGTCGCCGTAGATCGCGCTGTTGTAGTACTCCTGTGCATTTTCCGGCGACAGGTTGATGCAGCCGTTGGTGACGTTGGTGTTGCCCTGCGCGCCCAGGCTGGCCGGGTTGGCGTGGATGAACTCGCCGTTGTTGGAGATCCGCACGGCCCAGCGTTCGTGCGCGTTGCTGTAGCCGGCAGCGGGGTTGGACATGTAGAAGTCGGAGTGCTTCTCGCTGACCACGTGTACGCCGCTGCGGGTGACGTTGCGCGGCAGGTCGGCCTCGCCGTAGCTGCAGGGGAAGTCCATGATGACGCCGTCGTCGGTGACCACCTGGATGTGGTGCGTCGTCGCGTCCGCCTTCACGATCTGGCGCCTGCCGATGTCGATGCTCAGCGTCTCGTCCTGCGCACCGAACGCGCCGGCGCCGAACGCGACCCCGTACAGCTTCGCGTCGACGTTTACCTTGGTGCCGGGCTGGTAGTACTCCTTGGTCCGCCAGTGAATCCGCGAGCCTTCCGCCTCGTCGGGCAACCACGCCCAGCTGCCTTCGGTGGGCGGATCAGTGGTCACCGTCAGCGCCCGCTCGACGGCGGCTTTGGCGCTGATCGACGCGTCGAACTGAAAGATGATCGGGGCCGCGATGCCGACGGTCTGCCCGTCGGCGAGCTGGAACTGGCCGCTCACGGTGTTGGTGGGCTTGACCGTGGTGAGCTTGCCGGTGACGGGCACAGCCACCCCGTCGTGGCCGACCACCGAGCCGCCCCACGTGTAGGCGGCGCCGTACCCCAGCGGCTCGGTGACCGTGAACGCGGTGCGGTCCTGGTTGAGCACGCCGGAGACCGCCTTTCCGTCCGGATTGGTCAGCGTGACGCGCTGAAACCAGCCGTTGCGGACCTCCGCGCTGACAGGCGCGGTCGGGACCACGTCGGTGGCGCCGCTGTCGGGCCGAAACGTCACAGTGGGCTTTGGCGGCGGTCCCGCGGCCTCCCCTTGTTTGCCAGCACCCCCGAAACACGACGCCAGAGCACCCGGCGCCACCACCCCGACCGCGAGCGCGGTCAGTGCGCGGCGCCGGCTCAGCCGCGGCACGGGATTGGCTGGTGTCACGTCGACCAAGGTTACGGGGACCGCCCCGGTGTCGCTAAATCGTCACTCCGACCAGCACCGGTTCGGGTGTGAGGGTGATCCCCAAGGCTCCGTGGACGCCGTCGCGCACCCTCCTCGCCACCGACGCCACGTCGGCTGCCGTCGCCGTCCCGCGGTTGGTCACGGCCAGCGCGTGCTTGGTGGACAACCGGGCCGGCGCTCCCTCACCGGGAAATCCCTTGCTGAAGCCGGCTTGCTCGACCAACCAGCCGGCCGCCAGCTTCACGCCGTCTGCGCCGGACCAGTGCGGCACGGGACCTGCGGCCTGTGCCTGCAGCGCGGCGAATTCCTCGACCGTGACGATCGGGTTGGTGAAGAACGAGCCGACGCTCCAGGTGTCGTGGTCGTCGTAGTCGAGCACCATGCCCTTACCCCGCCGCAGCGCCAGCACAGCCTCGCGGACCTCGCCGGGCGCCGCGCGCTCCCCCTCGCACGCACCGAGCGCGGTGACCAGCTCGCGGTAGCGCAGCGGCGCGCTGCGGCCGTCGGCGTACAGGCCGAACTCCACCTCGAGCACCACCGCGTCCGCGCAGTCCTTCAGCACGCTGCGCCGGTAGC
>Ga0209656_10000144_pt1 | contig 45312 bp, 45 predicted proteins | sample BogFormECP12_OM2_FD_188239 | JGI IMG/M metagenome (GOLD analysis project Ga0209656, IMG submission 188239) | Bog forest soil microbial communities from Calvert Island, British Columbia, Canada - ECP12_OM2 (SPAdes) (version 2) | ecosystem: Environmental > Aquatic > Freshwater > Wetlands > Bog ...
CCGACACAGCAATCCAACGCATCGTCGATCTGCTTGCTGCCTGACGTCCACCTGGCCAGTGCAATTCTCGGACTCTTCTTGTCTACGATCCGCCGAGGTAGAATCTATCCCCACCGGACCCCGAGGTCATACAAGGGCGGCCGCAGTCCGCCGCCTTTCTGTCCACCGACAGGCGGCGGATTGCGTTTCACTCCATCCGCCCTTGCTTGATTAATCCCTCGGGCTTGCGGGGAACTTCTCCAGGAGCCAATCGAAAACGGCTGCGCGATAGAGCGTCAAGGCGCCCATCTGGCAGTGCCCGGCGCCACCCGATGGCCGATCGAAAATCCGTGTGGTCACGCTGCGCGCGTTGACGAGTGCTTTCTCGAAGTCCGCGGTCTGGTGGAACGGAATGAAATGATCCTCCGTACCTGCCAGGATCAAGACGTCTTGCCGGATGCGATCGGCGACAGGCGCGAGAGTGTAGGCAGCGCATGCCTTAATGGTTTCGTCGACGTCCTTGGTACCCATCGTCCACAGCGCATTCTTGAGGCCCCACGAAACACTAACAATCTTCAGCGCTTCGGGATTTTTCGCTGCTGTCAAGGGTCGACTCACCACCTCACCGAAATCGTAGCAGGTGTCGTACGCCACTACGCCGTCGATGCGATCTTCGAAGGCGGCGGCGCGCGGCGCGAAATAGCCGCCCATGCTCATGCCGATGAGTACGATCTTCGGAGGCTTGGCGTGAGTACGCAGAAATTCGTCCAGCACCGCCTTAACCGGCTTCTCCCATTCCGGTGTGTACGTAAGGCCGTACTTGCGCAGCGCCTGGCCCTGGCCCTGGCCTGGTCCTTCGTAAGTCAGTACGGAGTAGCCACGCTTAAGCGCTGCCTCGGCGAAATTTGGATAGTATTCTTCCAGAATCGAGTCGAAGCCGCCGCCAAACATGAGCAGTGGCATCGTCTCAGCGCCTTGCGGCCCCGGGAAGTACAACGCCCGCAGGCTCCCCGCGCCGTAGGGTGCCGTGATGCGCTCGTAGCGGACGCCGAGCGTGTCCAGGCCCTTGAAGAAATAGCTCCCTGTCTTCTCGAACGATGGCGGACGCTTGGGATCGTCTGGCGGCAGCAGAAACTCGGCCGTGCGCTGGTACGTAGCGGCGCGCATGTAGGCCCCGCCTTTGCTGAGGGGATCTTGCGTCTGCTCGGCCAGCGCGAGCACGCGATCGGCCGTAGCCGCCCATCCGTGGTACCAGCTCTGTACATCGCCTTCGACGATGACCTTCACCGTCTCCAGAACTTCGCCCAGCTCGGCACAGCCGGACGCGATGTATCCCGCATTCCGCAACGTCTGATAGTGGAACTCCTGGGTGGCGAAGAAACAGCCTCTAGGGCTGACCGATTGGGCGGGGCCCGTTGCCGCTGGACCCGTGCTTGTCATGTGCCTTCTCCCTAAATTGATATAATGCGGATTGGCCGCGACAGGTGTCGCGGACATCACGATCATGGAAGCACCCCCGCCGGTGAGGCGACTGCTTCCGCCCGTAGCGGAATATCCGCTGCTGGGGCGACGGCCAAGATAGCTGGATGACCGGAGTGGGCGCATTGGCGGCGCCCGGCCGGCCCTGCCGGATGACCGCTTGGGGGTCGATCGCGGCTGTTTCGCCATCATTCACAGACACGCGCTCAGGCTGAACCAGTCCTGGTGCGCCCTTCCGCCTGGCTTTGCTGTTCGAAGAGCCATTGCGCCGTCTGCGCGAGTTCTTCGTCCGATCCAAGGCGGCCGATCACTTGCAAGCCGAGCGGCATGCCTGACTCAGCGGTCCATAAAGGCACCGCGAATACCGGAACATGCAAGGCAGTCCAGAACCGGTTCATCACCGCATCGCCCGTATCGGCAAAGGGCGGAGCCGATCCGGTCGCCGCCGGGAGCAGGACGGCGTCGAAGCGCGAGGCCAACGACTGGAACTCGGCTTGATACCGCAGGCGGCGCTGCTGGGCGCTCGCATGGAACGACACGTCGCACCGGAGATAAGGTTCGAACGCCGCGCGCAATTCGTCGGCGATGCCGCTGGTGCGGGTTCCGAGAAGGATGCGCGCGGCTTCCCAATAGCAGAGATCCTTCTGCAGTCCGGCGAAGTCGCCGGGCGGAAACGGCAGCGCGCTCATTTCGAGGTCCACGCCGTCGGCGCGCAGATCCTCGCACAGCCGCGACATGGGCTCCTGGTACTCGGCGAGCGCTGCGATCTCGGGCGGCGTTTGCAGGACCAGGATGCGGGCGGGCCTCCGTGCTTGCGCGATCCGTGGCCGGTCGAGCACGAGGGCGCTGGTCAGATACCACGCGTCGCGCGGGGACGTCGCGAAGATGCCGACGTGATCGAGCGTGGTCGACAGCGGCCGTATGCCCTCGGTGCTCAGCAGGCCGAAGCTGGGCTTGAACCCGACGACGCCGCAATAGGACGCCGGCCTGATGGTCGATCCGGCGGTCTGCGTGCCGATCGCGAAGGAGCAGAACCCGGCGGCAACCGCGGCGGCCGATCCGCTCGACGAGCCGCCGGGTGTGCGGCTGGGATCGTGCGGGTTGCGCGTCGGGCCGGGGATGCCGACGCCGAACCGCGTGCAGGCGGTCTTGCCGAGGATCGTCGCGCCGAGCGATTTGAGCCGGGCAACCACCCAGGCGTCGATGCGAGGGATTGGCTCTCCAGTCGCGGGGTCATCGCCGCAGCGCGTCGGGAAGTCGGCGGTTGCGATGATGTCCTTGATGCCGACCAGCGCGCCGGACAGAGGCCCGACAGGCGGTCCGGCCAGTTCGTAACGTGCCCCAGCCGGATCGACGCAGGCGAAGGCGCGAATGTCGGGTTCGCGGGCGGCCAGCCGCGTGAGTTGGCGCTCCGCGACATCGATGCGAATGGCGGCCTTGCTGCAGCAGAACTCCTCGTCCGCGTGCATCTTAGTTGGTCGCGGCAAGATGGCACGCAACCGCGTGGCCCGTCGCGGCGGGCGCCAGGACGGGACGTTCGGTGCGACAGATCGCGACGGCATAGGGACAGCGTTGGTGGAAGGCGCATCCGCTCGGCGGATCGATGGGCGAGGGCGGATCGCCGCTCAGGCGGATGCGCGCCCGTGTGCTGCGCGTTGCATGAGGAACGGCCGAGAGCAGGGCCTGCGTGTAGGGGTGGCGCGGCGCGATCACGATGTCCCTCGTGGTGCCGCTCTCGACGATGCGGCCCAGATACATGACGGCGATGCGCTCGGAGAGGTGCGCCACGACGGCGATGTCGTGCGAGATGAACAGGTAGGCGAGGCCGAACTCGCGCCGCAGCCGTTTCAGCAGCGCGAGAACCTGCGCCTGGATGGAGACGTCGAGCGCGGAGACCGGCTCGTCGCACACGACGAGCGCGGGATGGGTGACGAGCGCGCGGGCGATGCCGATGCGTTGCCGCTGGCCGCCGGAGAACTGGTGCGGATAGCGATGCAGATGCTCCGCACCCAGGCCGATCCAGTCGAGCGCCTCGACCACGCGCTCGCGGCGCTCGCGGGGCGGCAGGCGTGTGTGCAGCGCCAGCGGAAGGCCGACGATCTGCTCGACGTTCCGGCGTGGGTTGAGGGACGCGTACGGATCCTGGAAGATGATCTGCATGCGCGGACGCAACGCGGCGAGAGCGCCGGGCGACAGGGCCGCGAGGTCGACGCCGTCGAAGCGGACCGTGCCGGCGGTCGGTTCGAGCAGCCGGAGGGCGAGCCGTCCCAGCGTGCTCTTTCCGCAGCCGCTCTCGCCGATCAGGCCGAGGCATTCACCGGGCGCGACCGCCAGATCGACGCTGTCGACGGCGCGGATGCGGCGGCGCGGCACGCCGAACATCGACCCGACAAGCGTGCGGCGGATGAGAAAGTCTTTCGTGACCGACGACAGTTCGAGCAGGGGGACGGACGGCGCCTCCTGACGCTGCGCCGGCGTGGTGCGAGAGGACGTTTCCACGCTCATGCAGCATCCGCGAGGCAGCAGCGCACGCCGCCGTCCGTCGCCGGCCGCATGGGCTGCGGGGTGGCGCAGTCGTCGGCGCGGTACCCGCAGCGGTCGGCGAAGCGGCAGCCGGTCGGCCAGGCGCGCGGATCGGGGATGCGGCCGGGGATCGGGACGATCTCGGCGTCGAGACGGTCGACCGTCGGGATCGACGCGACGAGACCGGCGGTATAGGGATGGCGCGGCGCGGAGACGACGCGCACCGCGGGACCGGTTTCGACGACCTGGCCGGCGTACATGACGGCGACGCGATCGCAGTGCTCGGCGACGATCGCCAGGTTGTGGGTGACCAGAACGAGGCTCATTCCGAGCCTGGCCCGCAGATCGCCGAGCAGCTCGAGCACCTGCGCCTGGACCGTCACGTCGAGCGCGGTGGTCGGTTCGTCGGCGATGAGGAGGTCGGGACCGCAGGCGAGCGCGACCGCGATCATCGCGCGCTGCCGCATGCCGCCGGACAGCTCGTACGGGTAGGCGCGCAGACGCCGCGCGGGTTCGGGGATGCCGACAAGCTGCAGCAGTTCGACCGCGCGCGCGCGCCGGTCCGTGCTGCTGCGGTACGCGCCGTGCGCGGCGAGCGTTTCGTCGATCTGGGTTCCGATCGAGAGCACCGGGTTGAGCGCCGTCAGCGCGTCCTGCATCGTCAGGGCGATCTCCCGGCCGCGCACCGCGCGCATCTCCGCAGCCCGCAGCTTGAGGAGATCCCGGCCTTTCCACGAGATGGTTTCCGCCGTCACGACGCCGGGCGGAGCGACGAGGCCAAGGGTTGCGAGGAAAGTCACCGTCTTGCCGGAACCGGACTCCCCGACCACGCCCAGGCATTCGCCCGCAAGCACGTCGAGGTCGACGCCGTCCACCGCGCGGACGATGCCGGTGTCCGTCGGGAAGCCCACATGGAGACCCCGGATGCGCAGAACCGGGTCCGTCATCGGCGCGATTTCGGATCGAAGGCTTCGCGCAGCCCCTGGCTCGCGAGGTTGGCCGCGATCACGACCAGCATGATCGCCAGGCCAGGGAACGTCGCCACCCACCAGCCGTCGGCCAGCACGTCACGGCCGTCCGCGACCATGCCGCCCCAGGACACCGCGGGCGGCTGCACGCCGAGGCCGAGGAACGACAGGCTCGCCTCCATGATGATGACGCCCGCCATGCGAACCGTTGCGACCACCAGCACCGGCGAGAGGATGTTCGGCATGATCTCGTCGCGCATGATGCGCCCGCGCGGACAGCCGAGGGCGCGTGCCGCTTCGACATAGTCCTGCCGGCGCGCGGCCAGCGTCTCGCCACGGGCGACACGAAACGCGACGACCCATTCCTTGAGAACGAGCGTCAGGACGATGTTGGAAAGCCCCGGCCCCATCATGCCCATCAGGCCGATGGCGAACACCAGATACGGAAAGCCGAGCAACACGTCGGCGATGCGCGACAGGATGGCGTCGGGAATGCCGCGCGCGAATCCCGCGAGCACGCCGGCGCTCGCGCCGATCACCGTGGCAAGCGAGACGACGAAGATGCCGATCCCGAGCGAGATCCGCGCGCCGAAGATCAGGCGCGACAGCACGTCGCGGCCGAGCCCGTCGCAGCCGAGCGGATACGACCAGTCGCCGCCGTCCGTCCAGACGGGAGGCTGCAGCCGGCGCAGCAGGTCCGCGTCGGCCGGGTCGTGCGGCGCGATCCAGGGCGCGCCGATGGCGACGAGGGCGACGATGACGAGAAACGCGAGGCAACCGAAAGAGACCCAGTCGCGCCGGAACCGGCGAAGGGCGAGCGTGCCGGGAGAGAGGGCGAGGCTCGCGCTCATGCCGCCACCCGCGGATTGAGCAGCGCGTAGAGAATGTCGGCCGCGAAGTTCAGGATGGCGTAGAACACGGCGTACAACAGGACGGCGGCCTGGACGAGTGGGTAGTTGCGATCGAAGATCGCCTGCACGACGAGGCGGCCCACGCCCGGCCAGGAGAAGATCGTCTCGACGATCATGTTGCCGCCGAGCATGGCGCCGATCTCGATCGCGGCCACGCTGACGGCGGGCGCGAGCGCGTTCTTCAGCACGTGCAGCAGCAGGATGCGCCGGCGCGCGAGGCCTTTCGCCTCGGCGAACACGATGTAGTCGGCGCGCATGACGTCGATGACGGCGGTGCGCGTGACCTGCATCAGCACCGCCGCCATCGGCAGGGCGAGGGTGACCGAAGGCAGGATCAGGTGGCGCAAGGCAGTGGCGAACATGTCCGGACGGCCGGCGAGCACCGAGTCGAGCAGCAGGAGATGCGTCACGGCGGGCGGCTCGTCGCCGCTGCCCATCCGGCCGGACACGGGCAGCAGATGCAGCGTGACCGAGAAGATCAGCATCAGCACGAGACCGAGCCAGAACCCCGGCATGGAGACGCCGACCAGCGATCCGAGGCTGGCGATGCGGTCGGTCGGCCGACCCGGGCGCGTGCCGGCGTAGAGGCCGAGCGGAATTCCGATCAACAGGGCGATGACGGAGGCGGCGAGGGTGAGCTCGATCGTCGCCGGCAGACGCTCGGCGATCACGCCGATCACCGGCCGGTGGTGGAAGAAGCTGCGGCCGAAATCGCCGTGCAGGGCGCGCCACAGGAAGCTCGCGAACCGGCTCGGCAGCGAGAGGTCGAGCCCCATCTCGTGGCGCAACGCCGTCACCTGCTCGGGCGTGACGCGCTGGTCGGCGAGCATGACCTGCACGGGATCGCCGGGCGTGGCCCACATCATCGCGAACACGGCGATGCTGGTGCCGAACAGCACGCTGAGCAGGTGCGACACCCGTCCGGCAAGCCACATCGGGTCCGCCCCCAAATCCTTTCGGTTTACGCGACCGTCGCGCGCGAGAGGTCGATCATGCCGCTCGGCGACGGCATCCAGCCCTTCAGTCGCTGGGAGACGCCGTAGATGTCCTGCGGCAGCCACAGGAACACCCAGGGCGCGTCGCGGTTGATGATCTGCTGCGCCTGCAGGTAGAGCGCCTTGCGCTTCTCGCGATCGACCTCCGTCTCCGCGTCGTCGAGCAGCTTGTCGACCTCGGGATCGGCGTATCCGGCGGTGTTGCCCCGGCCGCCGGTGCGGATCGCCGGCATCATGATGTCGGACGGATCGAGCGAGGCGTTGCCCCAGGACGTGTAGAACAGGTCGTGGTCCTGCCGCTTCGCCGGATCGCGCCAGATCGGCACGATGACGGCGGTTTCCCAGACCCGCGCCTTCGCATCGATCCCGGCCCGGGAGAACATCGAGGCGATCGCCTCGCTGATCTCCTTGCCGGACCCGTCGGTGTCGATCGTCAGTTGCAGGTCGCGCACGCCGGCGTCCGCCAGCATCGCCTTGGTCTGCCCGGGATCGTAGGCGTAGTCCGGAAGGGTCGGGTCGAAGCCGAACGCATCGGGGCTGAGGACGCCGTTGAGCGGAACGGCAAGCCCGTTCAGCAGCTTGGCGATGATCAGCTTGCGGTCCACCGCGTGGTTGAGCGCCTGACGGACCCGCACGTCGTTGAACGGCGGCTTGGCGTTGTTGATCGACAGAAAGAAGGTGCGGGTCCCGTTCACGGCTGCGACGCGGGTGCCTTCGTTCGCCTGCACTTGGCGAATGGCGGTGACCGGAAGGTTGTTGATCAGGTCGACATCGCCGGCCAGCAGTGCGGCGACCCGCGCCGAATTGTCCGGCATGATGCGGTAGATCAGGCGATCGACGCGGGCGGGGCCGCCTGAGTCGCCGCCGTAGTAGTCGTCGAACCGCTCCATGACGATGCTGTCGCCGTGGCGCCACGCGACGAGCTTGAACGGACCGGTGCCGTTTTCCTGCGAAACCATCCCCTGGTCGCCCGCCTTCTCCACGAAGGCTTTGCTGACGATCTCCTGGAAGGGCAGCATCGCGGGCAGGAGCGGCCAGGGCTTGGCGAGGACGAAGCGGACGGCGAGAGGACCGGTGACGTCCACGTGCGAGAGCGGTCCGAGGAGGTCGCGCCGGGGATTGGTCTGGCCGCCGATCTTGCCCGCCAGAACCCGGTCGATGGTGAACTTGACGTCGTCGGCGGTGAGCGGCGTTCCGTCATGAAAGCGAACCCCGCTGCGCAGCGGGAACTCGTAGGTGAGCGGGTCGGTCTGCGTCCAGGAGACGGCGATCTGCGGGACGATCTGCATGGCGGAGTCGCGTGCGACCAGCCCGTCATACATGTTGCGAATGATCGTTTCAGTGTCCCGGTTCCCGGGATTTGCGGGATCCAGCGTCAGCGCGTCCTGCGTGAAGCCGACGCGGATCTCTGAACCGGCCGCGCGCGCACGTGAGAGCGCTGGCAGCGTGAGCAGCGAGGCCAGCAGCGGGCGGCGGCGAAGAACGAAGGACGTCATGGACATCTCCTCCTCCTGGCGTCGTTGGAGAACCCCGCGCACGTCGTGGCGGAGGCGGATGGGAATCGAACCCACCGCCCGCTGTTGGCGGGCCACTGGTTTTGAAGACCAGGAGGGCCACCAGACCCTGATCGCCTCCGTGCACGGAGCCTAGCAGCGCCCGCTCGCCCATGCCAAAGCGCCTTATCGCGACTGCGCGAGAACGCGGCGGTCGGCGACGCGGCGGGTGAAGCGGATCTCGTCCAGATGCTCCAGCAGCGGCACGCAGAACTTGCGCGAGATGCCGAGCGCGGCGCCGGCCTCCGAGACGAGCAGCCCCGTGCCGCCAAGCCGCGGCGCCAGGACGCGCTGCGCGGACTCGATCGCCTCGCGATGGAAGACCAGCTCGCGCTTCTGCACGCGGTCGAGCGCACGCACGGCGATGCCCTCCTTGATGAGGCGGTCGAGCAGCCGGCGGCGCGGCGGGTCGGGGGCAAGCTTCCATGGCTCCGGCGGCGTGAGCCCGGCTTTGCGCAGCTCCTCGGCCAGCTGCGCGGCCGCGCTGTCCTGGGCGCGGGCCTGGTCGCGTTCGCGCGCGGCGTCGGCGACGCGCACGACGCCGCCGGCTTGCCGCAGCGCGCCGCCGGCCACGAGCCGCGCGATAGCGTCGTCCAGCACGACCGCCGACACCTTGGGAAGCAGATCGAGAAGCGCGTCGCGCCCTAACCCGTCGGGATGCGACGCGAGCACGTTGCGCAGCTTCGCGAGGGTGTCGTCGAAGGCGGCGGCCGGGACCGCGACGCGCTCGCGAGCGACGAGCACCGCAGGTTGGGCACGCAGCGCGGCGACGACGCGAGAAGGTGCGATGCCGGCCAGCCGGGCGAGGCGTGCGACCGCGATGCCCTGTGCGCCGGCGCGGGTCGTTTCGTTCACGACGATCTGCTCCGGGGGCGTATCGGCCAGCGCGCGGAGCCACGTCAGGACGCCGGGCGCATGTCGCCGTTGCCGCCGCGTGTCCGGGTCCAGCACCGCGCCGCCTGCGACCGTCAGCGCGGGCGAGGGGAGGCGGAGCACGAATTTCTCGCGGGCAGGGGCGGCGATCGGGGTGGCGGTCCGCAGCTGCGCGAAGGCGACCTGTCCCGCGTCGAGCGCGTCGCGGTCGAGCAGCCGCAGGCGCGCCTCGACTTCCGCCGTGCCGAACAGCAGCTGCAAGCGCATGCCGGTCTGCAGCGCCGGCGCATCGGCGACCGCGCGCAGCGTCACGCTGATCCATCCCGAGGGCGGCAGCAGGTACGGGGTTGCGAGGGCCGTGCCGCGCGGCAGCTCCGACGGTTCGACCCCGCGCAGATTGACGGCGACCCGCTGGCCGGGCCGCGCCTCGGCGACCTTGCCGCCGTGGATCTGCAGGCCGCGGATGCGCAGGCGGCGCCCGTTCGGTACTGCCTCGATCTCGTCGTCCGTACGCAGGACGCCCCGGCGCAACGTGCCGGTGACGACGGTGCCGTAGCCCGCCAAGCTGAACGCGCGGTCGACGGGGAGGTAGGCGAAGCCGGAATCCTCCGGCGCGATCGCCTCGGCCAGGGCCACGACGATCGCGTCGCGCAGCGCCGGCAGGCCCGACGCGTCGGTGATCGCAACCGAAACCGGCGCGCCGGCAACACGCATGCCGGCGCTTTCGGCAAGTAAAGCGGCCTCGGCGCCGACGGCGGCGCAGCGGTCGGCGGTCGCGAGGTCGGCCTTGGTGACCGCGACGACCGCCTGGCGGATGCCGAGCAGGCCGGCGATGTCCACGTGCTCGCGCGTTTGCGGCATGATGCCTTCGTTGGCGGCGACGACGAGCAGCACGGCGTCGACGCCCGTTGCGCCGGAAATCATCGTGCGGACGAAGCGCTCGTGGCCGGGCATGTCGATGATGTCGATCTCGCCGGCCGGCAGGGCGAGATGCGCGAAACCGAGGGCGATCGAGATGCCGCGGCGCTGCTCCTCCGGCAGCCGGTCGGTCTCCATGCCGGTCAGCGCGCGGACGAGGCTCGTCTTGCCGTGGTCGACATGGCCGATGATGCCGAGGGTCAGCCGGCGGGCGGGTTCGGTCACGTCAGTGCCGCGAGCACCGCGTCGGCCACGACCGGCACATCGGCGTCGTCGAGCGTGAAGACGTCCAACAGCACGCGACCGCCGCCCACACGGCCGACGACGGCGGGGCGGTGCAGCCGCAAGCGCCGCGCGAGGTCGTCGGCTGAGGCGCCCGGCACGGTGAGGGCGACGGCGACGCTCGGGATGTCGGACGCCGGCAGCGTGCCGCCGCCCGCGTAGGCGGTGCTTGCGACGATGTCGGCCGTGACGGGCGGGCGAAGACGGTCCGCGAGACGTTGCGCGCGGGCGTGCAGCGTCGCGTCGGACTGGGCGAGCATGTGCAAGGCAGGAACGCGGGCGAAGGCTCTTGCGGGATCCTGGTGCAGCCGCAGGGTCGCTTCCAGTGCGGCGAGCGAGAGCTTGTCCAGCCGAAGCGCGCGCAGCAGCGGATGGCGGCGCATGGGCGCGATGGCGGCCTCGCTGCCGACGAGCAGCCCCGCCTGCGGACCGCCGAGGAGCTTGTCGCCGCTGAACGCCACCACGTCGGCGCCGGCGGCGATGCTGTCGGCCGGAGTCGGCTCGTGCGGCCGGCCGACGCTGCGCAGGTCCTGCATCGCGCCGCTGCCGAGGTCCTGCACCAGCAGCAGGCCGCGTTCGCGGGCCAGTGCGGCGAGCGAGGGCAGGTCGGCTTCGGCGGTGAAGCCGACCATGCGGTAGTTGCTCGGATGGACCTTCAGGATCACGCGCGTGGCCGGCGTGACCGCGGCGGCGTAGTCGCCGAGGCGGGTCTTGTTGGTGGTGCCGACCTCGACCAGCCGCGCGCCGCCTTGCTGGATCACGTCGGGGATGCGGAAGCCGCCGCCGATCTCGATCAGTTCGCCGCGCGAGACGAGCACCTCGCCGCCGGCTGCCAGCGCGGACAGCGCGAGCAGCATGGCCGCGGCGCAGTTGTTCATGGCGAGTGCGGCCTGCGCGCCGGTCAGGCGGCACAGCAACGCCTCGATCGCCGGCGCGCGGGGGCCGCGGGTGCCGGTCTCCAGCACGTACTCCAGGTTGGCGTAGCCGCTTGCCTCGGCGATGGCCTGCAAGGCTTCCGCGGCGAGCGGGGCGCGGCCGAGATTGGTGTGCAGGACGATGCCGGTGGCGTTGAGCACACGCCGCAAGCCGGGCGGGTCGGCGCTGTCCAGCATCTGCGCGGCGCGGGCGACAATGGAGGCCGGCGAGGGCGGGCCGCCGATCCCGGCCTGCAGGTCCGCCCGCGCGGCGTCCACCGCGGCGCGCAAGGCGTCGACGACGGCGGGTCGGGGCAAGCGCGCCAGCAACGCTGCCGCCTCCGGCGTCTCGAGCAGACGCTGGACCTGGGGCAGGGCGCGCAGGGCCGATGCCAGTGGGTCGCCTGAGTCTTCCTGTTCGGGGCCGCCGTGCATACCGTGCATTTGCAAGCACTATGTGGCCGGCCGGTGGAAACAGCCAAACGCACCGGATTGGGAGGAGAACGCCTTGGACGCACCGCACCCCACCTCGCCCCTCGGCACGCCGCGTCTGACGTCGCTCGCGCATGGCGGCGGCTGCGGCTGCAAGCTCGCGCCGGCCGTGCTTCAGCGCCTGCTGTCGGGACTGCCTGCCGGCGGGCCGTTTCCGGATCTTCTCGTTGGCACCGAGACGGCCGACGACGCGGCGGTGCTGCGACTCGATGCCGAGCGCGCCCTGGTCGCGACGACGGACTTCTTCACGCCCATCGTCGACGATCCGTACGAGTTCGGCCGCATCGCCGCGACCAACGCGCTGTCGGACGTCTATGCGATGGGCGGCCGGCCGATCCTGGCGCTGTCGCTGCTCGGCATGCCGGTCGGCAAGCTGCCGGAGGAGATCGTCCGGGCCATCCTGGCGGGCGGCTCCGCAGTCTGCGCCGAGGCGGGCGTTCCGGTCGCGGGCGGGCATTCGATCGACAGTCCGGAGCCGATCTACGGGCTGGTGGCGCTCGGCCTGGTGCATCCGGATCGCGTGCTGCGGAACGCGACCGCGCAGGCCGGCGACGTGCTGCTGCTGACCAAGGGCCTGGGCATCGGGATCTTCAGCGCGGCGCTCAAGCAGGGGCGGCTGGCGGATGCGGACTACCGCACAATGCTGGCCTCGACGACGCAGCGCAACGACGTCGGCCCCGTGCTGGCGGGACTCGACGGCGTGCATGCGGCAACCGACGTGACCGGGTTCGGGCTGCTCGGCCACCTGCTGGAGATGTGCCGTGGCTCCGGGCTGCGCGCGTCGCTGCGCGAGGCCGACGTGCCGATCCTGCCCGGGGCCACGGCGCTGGCCGAAGCTGGCGTCGCCACGGGCGCGGCGAGACGGAACTGGGACAGCTACGGCGCCGAGGTGATCCTGCCGGCGCCGATCGCGTCCTGGCGGCAGGGCCTGCTGTGCGACCCGCAGACCAGCGGCGGGCTTCTGGTGGCGATCGCGCCGGATGCCGCCGAGCGCGTCCTCGGAGTCGTGCGCGGGGCGGGGTTCGAGCGCGCAGCGATCATTGGCCGCCTGTCGGCCGGTGTCCCGGGCGTCGAGGTCACCGACTGAACAACCGGCCGCGGCTGGTGGCTGGCCGTCAGCCCGGCTGGCTTGACAGCGCAGCACGCCAGACTGACCCTGATTTCAACGAGCGAATAGCTGTCGTCGGTGCGCTGGGAGGCACGACCATGACCATGCAGTTGACCCGCCGAGGCCTTCTCCAGGGCGTCGGCGCGGGGCTTGCGGTTTCTTCCCTCGGCGCTCTCGGCTTTGGCGCGCTCGAACAGGCGGCGGCCGCCACGGTGCGGCCGTTCAAGCTCGCGGGCGCCAAGGAGACGCGGAACAACTGTCCGTATTGCTCCGTCGGCTGCGGCATCATCATGTACAGCCTCGGCGACGGGTCGAAGAACGCCAAGCCGTCGGTGTTCCACATCGAAGGCGACCCGGACCATCCGGTCAGCCGCGGCTCGTTGTGTCCGAAAGGATCCGCGCTGCTCGATTTCGTCCATTCCGACACCCGCACGAAGTTCCCGCTCTATCGCGCGCCCGGATCGGACAAGTGGGAGATCAAGTCCTGGGATTGGACGCTCGATCGCATCGCCCGCCTGATCAAGGAAGACCGCGACAAGAACCTGATCACGAAGAACGCCGACGGCGTGACGGTGAACCGCTGGATCACCACAGGTTTCCTCGGGGCGTCCGCCACCACGAACGAGACCGCCTACCTCACCTGGAAGGTGGTCCGCAGCATGGGCGCCTTGGTCTTCGACAACCAGGCCCGAGTATGACACGGACCCTCGGTGGCCAGTTTGGCCCCATCCTTCGGCCGCGGCGCGATGACCAACACCTGGATGGACATCAAGAACGCGGATCTGATCATCGTCATGGGCGGCAACGCGGCGGAGGCGCACCCGGTCGGCTTCAAGTGGGTCATCGAGGCTAAGGTCAAGAACAAGGCGCGCCTGATCGTCGTTGATCCGCGCTTCACGCGCACCGCATCGGTCGCCGACTTCTATTGCCCGATCCGTCCGGGAACCGACATCGCGTTCCTGTCGGGCGTGACCAGATACCTGCTCGAGAACGACAAGATCCACCACGAATACGTCACCGCATACACCAACGCGAGCTACGTCGTCCGCGACGGTTTCGAGTTCAACGAAGGCCTGTTCAGCGGCTATCACGAAGACAAGCGCGCGTACGACACCACCAGCTGGGAATACGAGATCGGCGACGACGGCTTCGCCGTCACCGACCCGACGATGCAGCATCCGCGCTGCGTGGTGCAGCTGTTGCGCAAGCACGTCGAGGCGTTCACGCCCGAGATGGTCGAGCGCATCTGTGGCAGCCCGAAGGACAAGTTCCTGAAGGTCTGCGAGATGATCGCGTCGTGCTCCACGCCCAACCGCGTGATGACGTCGTTGTACGCTCTTGGGTGGACGCAGCACAGCAAGGGTGCGCAGAATATCCGCGCGATGTGCATCGTCCAGAGCCTGCTCGGCAACGTCGGCATGCCGGGCGGCGGCGTCAACGCGCTGCGCGGCCATTCGAACATCCAGGGGCTGACCGATCTCGGCCTGCTGAGCGAGTTGATGCCGGGCTATCTCGATCTGCCGACCGATGCCGACAAGGACATCGGCGGCTACATGTCGCGCCATGCGTTCAAGCCGCTGCGTCCCGGCCAGACCAGTTACTGGCAGAACTATCCGAAGTTCTTCGTCAGCCTGATGAAGGCGGTGTGGGGCAAGGCGGCAACGGCGGACAACAACTGGGCCTTCGACTACCTGCCCAAGCGCGACGTGCCGACCTACGACATCCTGCGCGCGTTCGACCTCGCCAAGCAGGGCAAGATGAACGGCTACGTCATGCAGGGGTTCAACCCGCTGATGACGTTCCCGAACAAGGCAAAGATGACCGAGGGGCTGAGCAGGCTGAAGTTCCTGGTGGTCATGGACCCGCTGCAGACGGAGACCGCGCGGTTCTGGGAGAACCACGGCGTCTACAACGACGTCGACCCGTCGAAGATACAGACCGAGGTGTTCGAGCTGCCGACCACCTGCTTCGCGGAGGACGAGGGCTCGCTGTCGAACTCCTCGCGCTGGCTGCAATGGCACTGGGCGGCGCAACAGCCGCCGGGTCAGGCGCGAGCCGACACGGAGATCATGGCCGGCATGTATCTGCGCCTGCGCGATCTGTACCGGCTCGAGGGCGGCGCCTTCCCGGACCCGATCCTGAACCTGCAGTGGCCCTATACGAATCCCGAGGCGCCGCGTCCCGACGAACTCGCCCGTGAGATCAACGGCTACGTGGTCGAGAACATCACCGATCCCAGCGATCCGACGAAGGTGGTGATGCCGGCGGGGCGGCAGCTCGACGGGTTCGCGCAGCTGCGCGACGACGGCAAGACCGCGAGCGGCTGCTGGATCTATTCCGGCTGCTACACCGAGGCGGGCAACATGATGGCCCGCCGCGATTCGACCGATCCGGACGAACGCGGCATCGCGCCGCGCTGGGCTTGGGCGTGGCCGGTGAACCGGCGGATCCTGTACAACCGCGCTTCGTCCGACCCGAACGGCAATCCGTGGAACGCCGAGAACCGGCTGGTCTGGTGGAACGGCAAGCAATGGGTCGGCTACGACGTGCCGGACTACGCTCCGACCGTCTCGCCCGCACAGGGCGTGGGCCCGTTCATCATGAACCAGGAGGGCGTGGCGCGCCTGTACGTGCGCCGACTGATGGGCGACGGGCCGTTTCCGTCGCACTACGAGCCGTTCGAATCACCGCAGGCGAACCTTGTTGCACCGAAGCTCCGGGGTGCTCCGGCCGCGCGCATCTTCAAGGACGACCTGGAGCAACTCGGTCTCCCGAGCAGCTTCCCCTACGTGGCGACGAGCTACCGCCTCACCGAGCACTTCCACTACTGGACCAAGCACGCTGAAATCAACGCGATCCTGCAGCCACAGCAGTTCGTCGAGATCGGCGAGGCGCTGGCCCGCGAGAAAGGCATCGCCGACGGCGCCTGGGTCCGTGTTTGGAGCGCGCGCGGCGAGCTCAAGGCGCGGGCGAGCGTCAACAAGCGGATCCGGCCGCTGATATGCGACGGCAAGCCCGTGCACGTGGTCGGGATTCCGCATCACTGGGGCTTCGTGGGCCAGACGAAGAAGGGCTGGAGCCCCAACTCGCTGACGCCCGTGGTGGGCGACGCCAACACGCAGACGCCCGAGTTCAAGGCGTGGCTGGTCAACGTCGAACTGACGACCCCGCCCCCGCCATCGCCGCAGGAAGCGGTGAGCTGAGAGGGGGAGCGCCATGACCGTCCAGACCAACAACTACCCGTCGCTCGACATCATCCGTCGCTCGGCGACGAACTCGGCGCCGCCCCAGATCCGCACCGAGATGGAGGTCGCGAAGCTCATCGACGTCACGCGCTGCGTCGGCTGCAAGGCCTGCCAGTCGGCGTGCGACGAGTGGAACGACCTGCGCCAGAAGCCCGGCACGTTCGACGGCTCGATCCAGAATCCGCCCGACCTCGATGCCAAGACGTGGACGCTGATGCGGTTCACCGAGCACGAGACCGAGGGCGGCGACCTGGAGTGGCTGATCCGCAAGGACGGCTGCATGCACTGCAGCGATCCGGGCTGCCTGAAGGCCTGCCCGTCGCCCGGTGCGATCGTGCAGTACGCGAACGGCATCGTCGACTTCAACGAAGGCGAGTGCATTTCCTGCGGCTATTGCGTGAAGGGCTGCCCGTTCAACATCCCGCGCTACGCCGAGGTCGACAGGAAGGCGTACAAGTGCACGCTGTGCTCGGACCGCGTCTCGGTCGGCCTCGAGCCGGCCTGCGCGAAGGCGTGCCCCACGGGGGCGATCATGTTCGGCAGCAAGGCCGGCATGATCGAGCAGGCGGCCGACCGCATCGAGGAGCTGAAGGAGCGCGGGTTCCAGAACGCCGGCCTGTACGATCCGCCCGGCGTCGGCGGCACGCACGTCATGTACGTGCTGCATCACGCCGACCAGCCGGAGCTGTATCAGGGCCTGCCGAAGGATCCGCGCATCAGCCCGCTCGTCAACGTCTGGAAGGGCAGCGCGAAGGTGTTCGGCTGGGCGATGATGGGCCTCGCCGCCATCGGCACGTTCGTGCACTACATCACGGTCGGGCGCGACGAGGTGGAGGAGGACGCCGAAGACGCGGCGCTGCGGATGGAGGCCGAAACGAAGGCCCGCGCCTCCGAGAGGAGGGCATAGTCATGGATGCGACGACCGAGCGCCACCAGCGCGTTTATGTGTATCGCTACGGTCCGCTGCAGCGTCTGAACCACTGGCTGACGGCGACGCTGTTCATACTGCTCGCGGCCAGCGGCCTGTCGATGTGGTATCCGTCGCTGTTCTGGCTGTCGTGGATCTTCAACGGGGGCGAGGCGGCGCGCTGGGTGCACCCGTATCTGGGCTGCGCGCTGGTGCTCAGCTTCTTCCTGCTCGCCGTCCAGTTCGTCAGCAACAACGTGCCGAACGGGGACGACGTGCGGTGGATGCGGAAGATCCGCACCGTCATGGCCAACCGGCATGACGACCTGCCCGATCTCGGCAAGTACAACGCCGGGCAGAAGATCGTCTATTGGGGCCAGGTGACGATGATCCCGATCATGTTCGTCACCGGGCTGATGATCTGGCAGGTGTATTTCGGCGGTTGGCTGTCGATCGAGGGACAGCGGATCGCCATCCTGCTCCACTCGCTCGCGGCGGTGATCGCGATCACGATCATCATCGTGCATGTCTACGCCGCGTTCTGGGTCGTGGGCACCGGCCGGGCGATGATTCGCGGCACGGTGACCGGCGGCTGGGCCTACACGCATCACCGCCGCTGGTATCGCGAAAGCCTGGAGAAAGGCCTGACCCGCACGGGCCCTGCCATGCACGGTGATGACTGACCGCAAGCAGGACCGCCCGCAAGACACTGGCAGCCGGTTCGATCAGGTCAGCCGGGGTGGCATCGGCGAGCCGGACTTTGCCCGGCTGCCCGATCCAAGCCGGCTGTTCGCGACGCGCGCGGCGCGGTTCGCCGCGCTGGCGGCGGACAATGCGCTGGGTCCGTATCTGACGTTCCTCGTCCGGATCGCGGACGCACAGCACCGCGCGGTCGGCGCGCTGCCGCCGTTGCCGCCGCCCGACCAGGACCGCATCGCCCAGCGCCTGTCGCACGGCATGCCGCTGCTGTCGAAGGACGACCTGGCCGGGGATGACGATTTCGCGCGCGCGCTCGACTGGGTCTGCCACGCGCTCTACGTGTCGGCGGCACCCGAGCCGGCGGTCGCCGCGCTGTCGCGTCTCGCCGAGATGCCCTGGCCCGAGCGCCTGACGCTGGCGAACGCGGCCTTCGACGGCAGCTATCCGGCCGAGCAGTTGGGCGAGTGCCTGTACGTGGCTGCTGCGCTGCAAGTGCATCTCGCGCGGCGCGCGGCCCAGCTCGACCAGGCGTCGCTGCGGCCGCTCGAAGCCGCCGTGTGTCCGGCCTGCGGCAGCATGCCTGTGGCGAGCGTCGTCGTCGGCTGGGCGAAGGCGGACAACGCCCGCTACTGCGCCTGCGCGCTTTGCGGCACGATGTGGAACTACGTGCGCATCAAGTGCACGTCCTGCGAGTCGACGGCCGACCTGACCTATTACACGATCGAGGAACAGTCGAAGGATCACGCCGTCGAGGCGTGCGGGATCTGCAGGACCTACATCAAGCATCTGCACCAGGAACGCGACACCAGGATCGAGCCGCTGGCCGACGACATCGGATCGTTCGGCCTCGACCTGCTCGTCCGCGAAAAGGGTTTCGAGCGCGGGGCGGTGAACCCGTTCATGGTGACGCCGTAGGTCGTCGCAGCGCGAACACGGGAGCAGTCCCGGTCTTCGATCAGTGCGGCGGCGCGAAGATGAAGTCGTTGTAGGTCAGCTGTGACTGCGACTGCCCGCTGCCGCCAATCTGGAATGCCCCACCGTCGATCTGCGCCACGACCTGGAAGCCGTTCACTGTCCCCGTCGGGGAGACTTCCAGGAAGCCGGTCAACGCGGTCGGGCCAAGCGGCACGACTTTCACATACTGTGCGAGATCACCCGGCGTGACGTTCGCGCCCACCAACAGGGCCGCGAGGTTGATCTTGTCCTGACCCGGCTGGAAGTCCGTGATCCGGCTATACGTCGGCGACAGGTGCGTGAACACGAACGTGTCGTTTCCCGGCCCGCCGGTCAGCACGTCCGCACCCAGGCCCGCGACCAGCACGGCGTTGCCGTCCCCGCCGTCGAGCACATCGTTGCCGCTGCCGCCGATCAGGGTGTCGTTGCCCGGCCCGCCGAGCAGGACATTGTTGCCGCTCCAGGCGACCAGCGCGTCGTTGCCGCTGCCCGCGACGAGCGTGTCATTGCCGCTGCCGCCGACCAGCAGGTCGGTGCCGCCCTGGCCGATCAGAGTCTCGCCCTGCGCATTCGCCAGCAGCACGCCGCCTGTCAGCGGCGCGAGCAGGATCGCGCCCTGACTGTCGCCCGGACCGGCAGTCTGGACGCTCGACCCCAGCTGCGATGCGCTCGCGACCCCGTTGAGGATGACGGTCTGTGCGGATCCGCCGGTGCCGAGCGTGATCGTCAGATCGCCGTGCCCGTCGGTGCCATAGCGCTGCTGTCCGGAAACGCCGGCCAGCACCAGCCGATCGCGGCCGGCGTTGAAGTTGGTGATTGTTGTGACGGCGCCGGACGCGCGCTGGATCACGAAACGGTCCGCTCCGGACCCGCCCGTGAGCGTGTCGGCCCCGCTGCCGGCCACCAGCGTGACCTCGCCGGTGCCGGCATTGAGCGAGTCCGCGCCGCCGCCGGCGACGAGGTAGTCGGTGCCGGTCCCGCCCGACAGCGTCGCGTGGCCGCTCCCCGCGATCAGGATGTCGTTGCCGCTGCCGCCATCGAGCACGTCGGTGCCCTTGCCGCCGAGCAGCAGGTCGTTGCCGCTTCCCCCCGTGACCGTCGTGTTGCCGTCGCCCGCACCGAGGATGTCGTTCCCCGATCCGCCGACCACGGAGGTGAAGCTCAGCTTCGACACCTCCTGCTCGACGCTCACCAGCCCGTAAGGGGCGGGCTCGACGCTGCCGTCAGGCTTCTGGATGACGCCGGCGGTGCCCACCGCCGGGCCGTTCGGGCGCGTGTCGATCACCGATCCGGTGAATGCGGACAGATCCAGCGTCGAGAACTGCGACAAGTTCTGCGTCAACGCGCCCAGCACGTCCTGCGTGAAGTTGGACGGGTTCAGCAGCACGGAGAGGAACTCGGCGAACGGCAACGCCGGGCCTTCCGCATTGGCCGCCGCCGACACCGCGAGCTTGCCCGTCGTGTCGTCGGTGACCGTCGCGGACAGGAACTGCACCGGATAGTGGCCGGCCGTCGCCGGCGTGAGTGCCGCGATGATCGTGGAAAGCGTGTCCGGCACGATCGAGGCGAAGTTGCCGGTGAAATCGAACGTGTAGTCGAACTGCCCCGCCGGCAGTCCGAACAGCGAACTGTCCAGCGTGAAGCTGAGCGAGGTCGGCGTAACCTGCAGACCGAGCGGCCCGAGCAGAAGCCCGGCGATGTAGGAGGTCGATAGCCCCGCCAGGCTGGGATAGGCGGGAAACCCGGCGAGGCCAGGACCGAGCTGAATCGTTGCCAACGTCGTCGTGCCCCATTCTGGTGCGCCGGCACTGCGGGTGACGGCCGGGCTCGCGACAGCCGGCCGTCATCGATCGCAGACGTCCCGCAGGATCCGGCGCGGCAGATGAAGATTTGGTAAAGAGACGAGGGACGCGACCCGGAACGGGTCAGGCGGTTGCCCGGTCGGAGGGCGACACCGCTTCAGCGGCGTCCATAGACGCCTACGAGTTCGGCTGTCGCGACGGCGTGCGCCGCGGCCGCGGCTTCGACATCGCGGCACTGTCGGCGGGCGCCGACCTGCAGGCGCTCGGCGTCCACGGCATACAGCCGGAACACGTAGCGATGCGTCGCTCCGGGTGGCGGGCAGGGGCCGCTGTAGCCGCGGCGCCCGAAGTCGTTGGTCGCCTGCTGCGGCCAGGGACCGACCGCCGGCCAATGCTCGTCGAGCGCCTGCGTGGCGTGCGGGATGTCGTAGATCGCCCAGTGATAGAACGTGCCGCCCGGAGCGTCCGGATCGGAGCAGACGAGCACAAAGCTCCTCACCGCCGCGGGCGGATCGGTCCAGGCAAGCGGCGGCGGAACGTCGGCCCCGTCGCAGGTGAAGCGCACCGGCACCTGTCCGCCGGGCGCGAACGCGGCGCTGGTCAGACGCATGCGACGATGCCCCCTGTTTTCTTGAGGGACCATAGACCTGCGGGCCGTCCTCGCGTAGCCATGCCACGGTTGCCAAGGGTGACGGACCAGGATGGACATCTACGACATTTCGGCACGGCGCAACGCGGGCGAGGAGCAGTCGCTGGGCGACTATCGCGGGCAGGTGCTGCTGATCGTCAATACGGCCTCGCGATGCGGCTTCACGCCGCAATACAAGGGCCTGCAGGCGCTGCAGGACCGGTTCGGCGCACGCGGCTTCTCGGTGCTCGCCTTTCCGTGCGACCAGTTCGCCCACCAGGAGCCGGGCAGCGACGAACAGATCCGCGACTTCTGCGAGACGACCTACCACACGACGTTCCCGCTGTTCGCCAAGGTCGACGTCAACGGCCCCGGCGCCCATCCGCTGTTCGCCTGGCTCAAGGAGCGCAAGGGCGGCCTGCTCGGCAGCGCGATCAAGTGGAACTTCACCAAGTTCCTCGTCGGCCGCGACGGCAGCGTGCTCGACCGCTACCCGCCGACCACCTCGCCCGAGTCCATCGCGCCACGGATCGAGACGGCGCTCGCGGCCGAGTAGCGCCGTCTCCGCCAGACACCGTGATCCGCCGGCTCTTCGCCTTCCTGGTCTGTGTCAGGCTGGTCGGGTGCGTTTGGCCCGGCGCCGCCGTCGCCGATCCGGCGCCGGGCCGGCGCATCGCGCTCGTCATCGGCAACGCTGCGTACCGCAACGTGCCGCGGCTGGCCAATCCCGACAACGACGCACGCAGCATCGCCGCCGCGCTCGCGTCGCTCGGGTTCACGCTGATCGGCGGCGGCGCGCAGCTCGACCTCGACAAGCCGGGCCTGGAAGGCGCGATCCGTGCGTTCGGCGACGCGCTCAAGGAAGGCGATGTCGGGCTGTTCTATTACGCGGGGCACGGCTTGCAGGTGCACGGCGAAAACTATCTCGTGCCAGTCGACGCCAATCCGACGCGCGAGGCTGACATCGATTTCGAGCTGGTCGACGCCAACCTCGTGCTGCGCCAGATGGAGGACTCGAAGACCAAGCTCAACATCATGATCCTGGATGCCTGCCGCAACAATCCGTTCGGCGGGCGCGGGCTCGGGCGCGCCATCGCCACCGGACTGGCGCAGATGCAGGCGCCCGAGGGGACGATCATTTCCTACGCAACCCAGCCGGGCAACGTCGCCGAGGACGGCACCGGCGAGCACAGCCCCTTCGCCACAGCCATCACCGCGACACTGGCGACTCCCGGATTGCCGGTGCTGGAGACGTTCAACCGCATCGGCGTGACGGTGAAGCACGAAACCGGCGGACGCCAGCAGCCCTGGGTTTCCAACTCGCCGATCGAAGGCGACTTCTATTTCGCGACGGGTGCAAGCGGAGCCGCGTCGATGACGCCCGCGCCTCCGCCGCTCGCGCCGGCAGCACCGTCCGCGCCGCCGTCGACGGCGCGGGCACCGGGACCGTTGGCGCTGACCCAGCCTCTGGCGCCGCCGCAGCAGCCGGAGCAAGCCTCGCCCGCGCAGTACATGGTCGGGCGCTGGCGTATTCCCGACGGACGCGCCTGCACGCGGCTGTTCGGCACGGTCAGCGTCAGCGACGACAAGATCATCTTCGAATGGCACCTGCCGGGCGGCCGCCTCAACGTCGCCGTCGAGCGGATCGACCGGATCGAAGGCAACACGATCATCACGACGGTGCTGAGCGACGTGGGCACCCCGAACAGCGAAGCGGGACAGCTTGTGCGCTACACGATCGCGCCCGACCACTGGATCTCGGAGAACCTGCTGACGCACGAACGCACGATGCACCTGCGTTGCTGAGCCGCCGGGTGCTTCTCGCTGCTGTCCTGAGCGGAACCGCGCGGGTTGCGTCCGGCGCCGCTCCCGCGCTGCTCGATGAGCTGGTTGTCTCCCGCGGTGTCCTGACGGCAGGCGAGCTGCGGTTGCGCTGCGCCGTCGGCCGCGGCGGCGTCCGGCGCGACAAGGTGGAGGGCGACGGCGCCACGCCGGCCGGGCGGTTCGCCCTGCGCCTTGTGCTGTTCCGCCCCGACCGCGTGGCCGGCGTGGAAACCGCGCTGCCTGCGCGTGCGCTGTCGCCCGCCGACGGCTGGTGCGACGACGCGGCGGCCCCTCGCTACAACACGCTCATCACGCTGCCGTCCTCCGCGCATCACGAGGAGCTGTGGCGGGCCGACCACCTGTACGACGTGATCGCGGTCATCGGCTACAACGACGCGCCGGTGATCGCTGGCAAGGGCAGTGCGATCTTCTTGCACGTAGCGAGCCCCGACTTCGCCGCCACCGACGGCTGCGTGGCGCTCGCGCTGCCGGCGCTGCTGACGGTCCTGCGCCGCTGCGGTCCGATGACGGCGATCAAGGTCGAGGCCTGATCCTGCGCATACCCGCACCTTGCCGGCCCGCACGGTTTCGGTAGCCTGAGCTGGTGAGCATGATCCGAACAGACGTGGCGGTGGTCGGGCTCGGAGCCATGGGGGCCGCGACGCTGTACCAGCTCGCACGCCGCGGCGTGGCGGCGGTCGGCATCGACCGCTACGATCCGCCCCACAGCATGGGCTCCAGCCACGGCGAGACACGCGTCACGCGATGCGCCGTGGGCGAGGGCGACCATTACGTGCCCCTGGTGCAGCGTTCGCACGCAATCTGGCGCGAGCTGGAAGCCGAGACCGGCGAGGCGTTGCTGGAGATCTGCGGCCTGCTGATGATGGCGCCGGTCGGCGTGCGCACCGGCCACCACGGCAAGACCGACTTCCTCCGCCGCACGATCGACGTCGCGCGCCGCCACGCGATCCCGCACGAGCTGCTCGACGCCGCGTCCATCGCCGCGCGCTTCCCCGCCTTCGGCCTGAGCGGCAACGAGGAAGGCTATTTCGAACCCGGCGGCGGGTTCGTGCGTCCGGAGCGGTGCATCGCCGCACAGCTCCGCCGGGCACGCGACCTCGGCGCCGCGATCCGTACCGGCTGCGCCGTGCAGTCGATCGACCGGCACGGCGACCTCGTGCACATCGAGACCGGCGCGGACACGATCGCGGCAGACCGCGTCGTCGTCTCCGCGGGCGCCTGGGCAGGCAAGCTGCTGCGCGGACCGTTCGACCGCACGCTGGTTCCGTACCGGCAGGTGTTGCACTGGTTCCCGCTCGACAACGAGGCGGCGTTCCATCCCGGCTCGACACCGGCCTATATCTGGATGCACGGCGCGCAGCCGGAAGACTACTTCTACGGCTTCCCCGCGCAGCCCGGCTCGGGCGAGGTCAAGGTCGCCAGCGAGCAGTACGGCCAGGCGTGCGACCCCGACACGTTCGATCGCGAGGTGCCGCAATCGGAAAGTGCCGCGATGTTCGCCGAGCACATCGCCGGCCGCCTGCGCGGCGCCCGCGCGGCGCCTGCGCGCGCCGCCGCGTGCCTCTACACGGTGACGCAGGGCTCCGCCTTCGTCATCGACCGCCATCCGGAGGACGACCGCATCGTCGTCGTCTCGGCCTGCTCCGGGCATGGGTTCAAGCATTCCGCCGGCATCGGCGAGGCCGTCGCACAGCTGGTCTGCGACGGGCGCGGCGACGTCGACCTGTCGCCGTTCCGCCTCGACCGGCTGCACGCGGCGCAACAAGCCTGAGGGGGACGCGAACATGAACGTATCGAGGCGCGCGGCGATCGCGGGGCTGGTGGCGGCAGCGGCGATGCCCGCGCTCGCGGAGGGCGAGGACACGCTTGCGGCGATCAAGGCCAAGGGCAAGCTCACGGTCGGCTGCAAGAACGACTACCGCCCGTACGGCTTCCTCGATCCGTCCGGCCAGATCGTTGGGCTGGAGATCGACCTCGCCAAGGAGGTCGCCGCCCGCATCGGCGTGCAACTCGACCTCGTGCCGGTGATCGCCGCGAACCGCATGGAGTTCCTCAACCAGGGCCGGATCGACATGATCCTGGCGACGATGGGCGACACGCCGGAGCGGCGGAAGATCGTCGGCATGGTCGAGCCGGACTACTACGCGGGCGCGACCAACATCCTCGCGCCGAAATCCGCCGGCTTCAAAACGTGGGAACAGCTGCGCGGCCGCAAGGTGTGCGCGGTGCAGGGTGCGTATTACAACCGCCGTGTCGCTCAGCTCTACGGGCCGGACCTGCAGATCTTTCCGGCCGTCCCGGATGCGCTGAACGCGCTTGCGGGCGGCAACTGCGTGGCGTTCCTGTTCGACAACACGCTGATCATCTCCACGCTCAGCGGCGACCCGGCGAAGTGGGGCAGCTACGAAATGCCGCTGCCGTCCGAGGACCCGCAGAAATGGGCGATCGGCGTCAGGCTCGCGGATCTGCACGCGCCGTTCGGCCAGAAGCTGTCGGAGATGTGCACCGAGTGGCTGAAGAGCGGCCACATCCTCGACCTCGAGGCGAAGTGGGGCATCGCGCCGTCGCCCTATCTGATCGACATGAAGAAGCAGCTCGCCTGACCACGGACGGTGGGGATCGAGTCGTTCTTCCGCTGGCTCGCCGACACCCAGGGCATCAATGTCTCCGTCGTCTACGACGCGTATGACCGCGCGCACTTCCTGTACGGATTGTGGACGACCGCGTGGCTGTCCATCGTCGCGGGCGCGCTGTCGATCGTCATCGGGCTCATCGGCACGGCACTGCTGACCGCGCCCGTCCGCCCGCTGCGCTGGGCGTCGCGCGCGTATGTGGAGGCGTTCCGCAACACACCGCCGCTCGTGCAGCTGCTGTTCTTCTACTTCGCCGTCGGCGGCCTGCTGCCGACGGTGCGCGACAGCTATGGCGCATCGGTGCCGCTGGTATCGAACGCCGGCTGGGCGGTCGTCTCGTTCAGCCTGTTCGCTGGCGCGTTCAACGTCGAGATCTTCCGCTCCGGCCTCGAAGCTGTGCCGCGCGCCACCGAAGAAGCGGCCGAGGCGCTCGGCTACACCCGCCTGCAGGCGCTGCGCCATGTGGCGCTGCCCCTGGCGCTGCGCGTGTGCCTGCCCGCGCTTGGCAACAACCTCGTCAATCTCGTCAAGACGACCAGCCTCGCCTACGCCATCGCCGTGCCGGAGCTGCTGTACGCCTCGTCGGAGATCTGGGGCGAGAGCATGAACGTGCGCGAGACGATGAACGCGATGCTGCTCGCCTACATCCTGCTGATCGCGCTGCTGGTCTGGGCGCTGCACCGGTTTGAGCGCGCGTTGCGCATCCCTGGCTGGTCGCCGTGATCGGCGGCGCCGTCACGCACTCCCTCGGCAAGCCGTGGCTGCTGCTGGCAGCCCTCGTCGGCCTCGCGGCCACGGCCGCGGCCGCGCCTTCCGGAGGCTCGGCGCAGGCGGGCACCGTCGCCGTGCTGCTCAAATGGCTGCCGCTGGTGTTCACCGGCTTCCTGTTCAACGTGCTGGTGGGCGTGCTCGCGATGGCATTCGGCACGCTCGCCGGGCTGCCGCTGGGCTTGACCCAGCTCGCCTCGATCCGTCCGGTACGCGCGACCGGGTGGCTGGTGATCCAGCTGCTGCGCAACGCGCCGTGGCTGGTGCTGCTGTTCTACGTGATGTTCCTGCTGCCGTTCGAACTGCATATCGGCGGCTGGACCATCCCGCTGCCGGCCTGGGTGAAGGCGGTGCTCGGCCTCGCTCTGCCGGTTTCCGCCAACGTCGCCGAGATCGTCCGCGGCGGCCTGCAATCGATCCCCGTGCTGCAGTGGGAGAGTGCGGAGAGCCTCGCATTCTCGCGGACGCAGGTGCTGCTGATGGTGATCCTGCCGCAGGCGTTCCGGCGCATGCTGCCGCCATGGATGAACCTGTATGCGATCCTGGCGATGGCGACGACGCTGATCTCCGTCGTCGGCATCCAGGACGGGCTCGCCATCGTGCGCAGCGCCGTCACCGCCGAAGGCCGGCCCGCCCTGATGATGCCGTTCTACCTGCTGCTGCTGTCGCTGTTCTTCGCCTACACCTATCCGATCGCGCGGCTGACCGGCGTGCTGGAACGCCGGCTGCATGCCGGATGACGCACGCGCTCGGTGCGCCGATCGTGGAACTGCGCGGCGTCGAGAAAAGCTTCGGCGCCGCCCCGGTGCTGCGCGGCATCTCGCTCGCGGTCGCGCGCAGCGAAACCGCCTGCATCATCGGCCCGTCCGGATCGGGCAAGAGCACGCTGGTGCGCTGCATCAACGCGCTGGTGCCGATCGACGCCGGCTCCATCGTGGTCAACGGGCGCGAGGTCGCCGACGCGAAGCTCGACAAGCTGGCGCTGCGCCGCGATGTCGGCATCGTGTTTTAGCAGTACAACCTGTTCCCGCACCGCACGGTGCTGCAGAACGTGGTGATGGCGCAGGTGCATGTTCTGCGTCGGCCCCGCGCGGAGGCGGAGGCCAAGGCCCGCGCGCTGCTGGCGAAGGTGCGGCTCGGCGACAAGCTCGCCGCCTATCCCGGCGAACTGTCCGGCGGCCAGCAGCAGCGCGTCGCCATCGCGCGTTCGCTGGCGATGGACCCGAAGGTGATGCTGTTCGACGAGGTGACGGCCGCGCTTGATCCCGAGACGAAGAAGGAGGTGCTGGTGGCGATCCAGGACCTCGCGGCCGAGGGCATGACGTGCATCCTGGTCACGCACGAGATGGCCTTCGCGCGCCGCATCGCCGACACGGTGTATTTCCTCGACCACGGCGTCATCGTCGAGCGCGGCCCGCCCGCGCAGGTGCTCGGCGCGCCGACCGAACCGCGCACGCGCGCCTTCCTGGAGCAGGTGCTGTGACAATCGATCCCGCCTCCGTCGCCGGCAAGACCCTCGACGTCGCGGAGCGCACCGACGTCCTCGTCGTCGGCGCCGGGGGCGCCGGCATCGCCGCGGCGCTGGACGCGCGCCGGCAAGGTGCCGCGGTGGTGCTGGTCGACGAAAATCCCGTTCCGGCCGAAACGATGGGCGACGACATCCCGATGCTGTGGGGCGGGGCCGCGTCCGGTGCCGCGCGCAACCGCACCGCCATGACCGAGGCGCTGCTCGCCGCACGCCCGGGCCTGGCCACGGCGGTCGAGGCCGGGGTGGACGTGCGGCTCGGCACGTCGTGCTGGGGCCTGTACGCGAACGGGCCGTCGGTCGGCTGGCTGCCCGGCCCCATCGCCGGCCTGGCGGACGAAACCCGCGCGTGGCTGCTCGGCGTCGGGCGCGTGGTGGTCGCCGCCGGATGCCGCGACATGGGCGTCGCCTTCGCCGGCTGGGACCTGCCCGGCGTCGCCGGCGTGCAGGCGGCCGCGTCGCTCGCCGCGCTCGGCGCCTTCGCGCCGCGCCGCGCGGTGCTGCTGGGCACGTCGGACGCCGCACTCGCAGCCGCCGACATCCTGATCGCAGCCGGCGTGACCATCGTCGCCGTGGTCGAGGTCGCGGCACCGCTCGCGGACGCCGGGCGGCTCGGCGCGCCGGTGCTGTGCGGCCATCGCGTGGTCCGTGCCGAGGGCGGGATCGACGGCGTCACCGCCCTGGTCGTTGCATCCGCAACCGGCGAGCGGCGCCTGGCCTGCGACGCCGTGCTGCTCGGCATCGGCACGGTGCCCGTGATCGAGCTGCTCGACGCCGCCGGCTGCCGCATCGTCTTCGATCCCGGTCGCGGCCACGTCCCGCTGCTGGATGCGGCAGGCCGCACCAGCCTGCCGTTCGTCTCCGCCGTCGGCGGCTGCGCCGGCGACTTCCCCGCGCAGCCCGACATCGCCGCGTATCGCATGGCATGGGTCGAGGCCCTGGTCCTCGACGGCGCGGACGACGTGCATGTCTGCCGCTGCGAGGACGTCACCGCGCGCGACATCCTTCACCTGCGCCCGCCGCGCTACCTGCACGCGCCGCCGTCGCGCCGCAACGATGCCAGCCTGCGCGCGCTGCTCGGCGAAGGGCCGCCCAACCCCGACCAGGTCAAGCGCCTCACGCGAGCCGGCATGGGCGTCTGCCAAGGCCGGCGTTGCCGCGAACAGGTCGCGTGCCTGCTCGCCCTCGGGACCGGCGAGCCGCTGGCGTCCGTGCCTCTGGCGACCCACCGCGCACCGGTGCGTCCGCTGCCGCTGCGCCTTGCGCAAGCCGTCGCGGAACCGCCGGACATGCGCCGCCACTGGGACACATGGTTCGGCATGTATGCGCAATACGTGCCGTACTGGGACGTCGCACCGACCTACACGGCCGCGACCCGCCCGCGCGATCCGGACGACGTCGGATGACCGGTGCATCGGTCATCGTCGTCGGCGGAGGTGCGAGCGGCCTGTCCTCCGCATGGTGGCTCGCGCGCGAAGGCGCCGACGTGCTCGTCATCGAGCGCGGGCTCGTCGGCTGGGAGGCCTCGGGCCGCAACGGCGGCGGCTGCTCGCACCACTTCAGCCCGCTGTTCGCCGAGGAGCAGCGGCTGTGGCCGCAGATGGACGCGCTGCTCGGCTACCCCACCGAGTTCCAGCCCCACCGCATCCGCATCGCGCTGACCGAGCGGCAGATGCGGCTGTACGGCCGCGCGGCTGCCAACGCCGCCCGCCAGGGCTTCGCCTCGGACGTGCTGGATGCCGCCGTCGTGCGCGCGGCGGTACCGCTGGCGGGCGATGCTACTGTCGGCGGCTATCACTACCGCTTCGGCGGCCACGCCAACCCGCATCGCACAGTGCAGGCCTATGCCTGGGCGATGCAAGATCTCGGCGGCCGTCTGATGCAGCACACGCAGGTGCTCGGCTTCGAGCACCGCGCCGGGCGCATCACCGCCGTCCACACGGCCCGCGGCCGTTTCGGATGTGACCATGTCGTGCTGGCGGCCGGCCCCGCGACCGCGCGGCTGGCGCGGCTGCTGGACGTGCATGTGCCGATGCTGCCGGCCCGCGCCGAGATGATCGTCACCGAACCGCTGCCGCTGCTGCCGTTGGGCGGCGTGGACGGCAACGGGCTCTACGGCCGGCAGACCCTGCGCGGCAACCTCGCCTATGGCGGCGGCCCGCACGAATGGCTGGCCGACGGCGACGCGCCGCTGCCGAATGCCGGCACGCCGCTCGCGTTGCACATCGCCGCGCGCCTCGCCGAGCTGTTCCCCCGCGCCGCCCACGCCCGCGTCATCCGCAGCTGGGCCGGCATCGTCGAGAACACCCCCGACGGGCGCCCCGTGATCGAGCGCCTGTCCGACCCAGCCAACGTCGTGCTGGTCACCCTGTCCAGCATCGGCTTCGGCCTGTCGCCCGCGACCGGACACGCCGTGCAGCAACTGGTGATGCACGGCGCTTGCACGTTCGCCGACCTCAGCTCGCTGTCGTTGCGGCGATTTGCCGGCCTGGAGCCCGACTGGGCCCGCCTTCAAGGCTGGGAGGTGCGGTAGATCCGCCGCGCGGTATCGCAGAAGAACGCCGCCTGCTCCTCGCGCGTGTAGCGGGCGAGGATCCGCCGCATGCCCAGCATGATCTCGTCGAAGCGCGCGCACAGGCTGTCGACCGGAAAGTTGCTGCCGAACACAAGCGTCTCCCCCTTCGAGGGTTTGGCGGCCCGTCCCGTTCTACATGAAAACCAGCTATCCGCTGGATCGGCCGGCCGGCCGCGTCAGCCCGCCATGCGGGCGGCCAGCAGCAGAGCAGCCCGGCTCGCGCCAAGATTGGCGATGCCCTTGCCCGCGATGTCGTAGGCCGAGCCGTGCGCCGGCGTGCAGATCGGGAACGGGAACCCGGCCAGCAGCGTCACGCCGTGGTCGAAGCCGAGCAGCTTCATCGCGATCTGCCCCTGGTCGTGGTACATCGTCAGCACGGCGTCGAAATCGCCGCGCTTGGCGCGCAGGAACACCGTGTCGGGCGGGAAGGGGCCGTCGGCTTCGATGCCCTCGGCGATTGCGTCCCGCACCGCCGGCAGGATCTCCGCTTCGTCCTCGTGACCGAAATTGCCGCCGTCGCCGGCATGCGGATTGAGGCCGGCCACCGCGATCCGGGGCTTGGCGATACCGCTGCCGCGCAACATCGTGTCGGTCAGGCGGATGCGGCGCAGCACCGCATCCCGCTTGATCAGCGCCGCCACGGCCGACAGCGGCACATGCGACGTCACGCGCGCGTTCCACAGGCCTTCGAGGATGTTGAACTCGCTCGCCTCGACGTCGATGCCGAGCACGCCTTCGGTGTAGCTGATCTCATCGTCGTAGGGCGGGTGCGCCATGCGGTTCGCAGCCTTGTTGAACGGCGTGAAGCACACCGCACCGGCGCGCCCCGACGCCGCGAGCTTCAGGCAGGTCCTGTAGTTCGCCAGCGCAAACGCCCCGCCTTCGCGCGACGCGACGCCGACCTTGATGCTGTCCGGATCGAGGTGGCCGAGATCGACGAAATACGTCGCCGCGGGTGCGGCCTGATCGTCCCGCGCGGTCGGCAGATCGGGCGAGACGCCGGCGATGCCGCACGCGCGATCGAACACTCTTCGGTCGCCGACGATGATCAGCTCGGCCGCACCACGCACCGCAGCATCGGCCGCAAGCTTGGCCGCAAGCTCCGGTCCGATGCCGGCCGGGTCGCCGATGGCCAGAGCGAGGACGGTTTTCGAACCCGATGATGCGGATCCTGCCACTGCCGTTCCTCCCTTGGCTGCCGGACCGTAGCACCCGGAAGCAGTTGCCAACAATGCGACTTGCTTATGGCCGCGCCCGTCGGACGGGCCGCTTCGTTTCCGCGGCAACCAGACGCCGCTTCGCCGGTCCGTCGATCAGGCGCAGCAGCATTTCGGCAGCGCGGCTCCGGCTGCGCTCGCGATGGTGCAGCACGTGGAACGTGCGCTCCGGCAGCTTCAGCCTGGCTTGCGCCAGCAGCCCCGTCTCCAGGCTCGGCGCGGCGACCGATGCGGAGATCACGGTCGCGCCGGCGCCGGCTTCCACCGCGGCCCGCACGGATTCGTTCGTCGGCAGCACCAGCGCGACCGGAAGCGACCGAAGATCGAGCCCCACGCGGGCCAGTTCCGCCTCGAATTCGGACCGGGTGCCGGAGCCCGGCTCACGAAACACCCATTCACTCTCGCCCAACTCGTCCAGCGACACGTCGCGTCCGGCCCAGGGATGGTCGGGTGCGACGACCAGCACCAGGTCGTCCCGCGCGACGGTGATGCTGCTCAACAGGGGATCGTCCACCGCGCCCTCGACGAAACCCAGTTCCGACTCGCCCTCGTGCACGGCGCGGGCGACCTGCGCGGTGTTGCCGACGGACAGCCGGATCTCGATCTCGGGCCAGGCGCGGCGATAGGCGACCAGATGGCGCGGCAGCCAATAGCTCGCGATTGTCTGGCTCGCCTGCACCGACAGCGTGCCGCGCCTGAGTTCGCCGAGTTCCGCGAGCGCAAGCTCTGCCGCCTCGACCCGCGCCAGCACCGCGCGCGCTTCGGCCAGGAACAGTCGCCCCGCATCGGTCAGCGCGATGCCGCGTCCGATGCGGTCGAACAGGGTCGCCTGATACTGCTTCTCCAGCGCGCCGATGGCGGCGCTGACGGCCGATTGCGCGAGCCGCAGGTCCTGCGCGGCCCTGGTGACGTGCTCGCGTTCGGCGACCGCGACGAAGACGCGCAGCTGTTCCAGTGTGATGGCCGTTCCCCCGCCCGAACGCCGGGCGAGCGAACGCTAGCGCATCGTCCGCAGCTGCGGAATCGCCGCCGTCGCGCGCCTGGCTAGACGCCCAGCAGCCGAATCAACCCAAGGGAGATGCAGCCCAAGACCACCAGCGACAGCGTCACCGCGGCGGTGACCCGCGCGCCGGCACGGGCGACGACGCGCACGTCGACGCCGAGGCCGAGTGCCGCCATCGATACCACCGTCAGCAGGCTCGCGGCGGTGCCGACCGGCCCGAGTGCCGCGTGCGGCAGCAGGTCGAGCGACCTGAGCGCGGCAAGCCCGAGGAAGCCGAGGATGAACCACGGCACGAGCCGTCCGAGTTTGAGCTTCGCGGCGCCCGTCTGCTCGCCGTGCCGCCGACGCGTGGCCGCGATCGACAAGGCGAGCACCACCGGGCCGAGCATCAGCACGCGCACCAGCTTGACGAGTGTCCCGATCTGCACGGACAGCGCGCCGATCGGCGCTGTCGCCGCCAGTACCTGCGGCACCGCATACACTGTCAGCCCGGCGAGCACGCCGTACTGCAGGCCCGACAAGTGCAGCACCGGCACGAGCAACGGCAGGCACAGCACGACCACGACGCCGAGCACGGCCGTGAAAGCGATCGACGCGACGATGTCCTTCGCGGTCGCACCGATCACCGGTGCCACGGCAGCGATCGCCGAATTGCCGCAGATCGAGTTGCCGCACGCGACCAGCACCGCCATGCGGTGCTGCAACCCGAGCAGCCGAGCCATGCCGTAGCTCGCCCCGATCGCCATCACGACCACCACGGCGATGCCCACCAGCAGCGCGGGTCCCGCCGCGGCGAGCGCGCGCGTGCTCACCGAGGCGCCGAGCAGGAACACGGCGACCTCCAGCAGCGTCTTGGCGCTGAACGCCACGCCGGGTGCCCAGCGCGGGCCGAACAGCCACGCGGTCCGCACCACGGCGCCGATCAGGATCGCAAGCACCAGCGACTCAAGCCAAGCGCGACCGAACACGTAGGCCTCAGCGGTCTGCAGGCCGATCGCCGCAAGTGTCACGGCGGTCGCGAGAACCAGGCCGGGCACCAGCCGCGCGACGCCCGCCCACAGCGGGGCGCCCGCCTCCATCACTGCGTCCAGCGCATCCTGCCGGGCCGAACGAAAGGATTGGACCAGCTGCGAACTGGCCATGGCCGTCTCCAACCGGTTGTCCGGCTATTACCTGGACCGCGCGATCGATCAGTCCATTCGCATATCGTGCACACAACCATCGCCCTCCACGAACGGTCGGCAATCGTTCTGCGGCGGAAAGCCTGAACCCGCGATGCTTGCCCGACACTCACCTATCTTATACAAGATCGCTCACTGACAGGAGGACGCGGTGGAAATCCCCCAGCTACTCGTGCACGACAAGAAGGACAATGTCGGCGTGGTCGTCGTCGAAGGCCTCAAGGCGGGGACCGACATGCTCGGCGTCGTCACGGCGGACAACTCGACGTTCCGCCTCACCGCCGCCGCCGACATCCCGATCGGCTACAAGGTCGCGCTCAAGTCGCTCGAGCCCGGCGACACCGCCATCAAATACGGCGAGGACATCGGCAAGATCGTCGCGCCGATCGCCAAAGGCGCGCACGTCCATACGTATAACCTTAAGACCAAGCGCTGGTAGGAGCGGACCGATGGCGCAGAACATGAAGCTGTCCGGCTGGCGCCGGCAGAACGGCCGCATCGGCGTGCGCAACCACGTCGTGATGCTGCCGCTGGATGACCTGTCCAACGCCGTCTGCGAGGCGGTGGCGAACAACATCAAGGGCACGCTGGCGCTGCCGCACGCCTACGGCCGCCTGCAGTTTGGCGCCGACCTCGACCTGTTCTTCCGCACCCTGATCGGCACCGGATCGAATCCCAACGTTGCGGCGGTCATCGTCGTCGGCATCGAGCCGCACTGGACCGGCCGCGTCGTCGACGGCATCGCCAAGACCGGCAAGCCCGTCACCGGCTTCTGGATCGAGCAGAACGGCGACATCAACACGATCGCCGCCGCCTCGCGAAAGGCCAAGGAATACGTGCAGTGGGCGTCCGAGCTGCCGCGCGAGGCGTGCGACATCTCCGACCTGTGGATCTCGACCAAGTGCGGCGAGTCCGACACCACCACCGGCCTCGCCTCGTGCCCGACCATCGGCAACATGTACGACAAGCTGATTCCGCAGGGCATCTACGGCATCTTCGGCGAAACCTCCGAGATCACCGGCGGCGAACACATCGCGAAGGCGCGTGCGGCGACGCCCGAGGTGGCGGAGAAGTGGTACGCGATGTGGAAGGCGTACCAGGACGAGGTGATCGAGGCGCACAAGACCGACGACCTGTCCGACAGCCAGCCGACCAAGGGCAACATCGAGGGCGGCCTGACCACGATCGAGGAAAAGGCGCTCGGCAACCTCGAGAAGATCGGCCGTACGTGCCGCTACATCGACGCGCTGGAGCCGGCCGAGGCGCCGGCGAAGGGACCGGGCCTGTACTACATGGACACCTCGTCCGCGGCGGCGGAGTGCGTCACGCTGATGGCGGCGGCCGGCTACGTGGTGCACACGTTCCCGACCGGGCAGGGCAACGTGATCGGGAACCCGATTCTTCCCGTCATCAAGATCAGCGGCAATCCGCGCACGGTACGCACGATGTCCGAGCACATCGACCTCGACGTCTCCGGCATCCTGCGTCGGGAGATGACGATCGATCAGGCGGGCGATGCGCTGATCGCCATGATCGCGCGCACCGCGAACGGCCGGCTGACGGCGGCCGAGGCGCTCGGCCACCGCGAGTTCGTCATGACCAAGCTCTACCGCAGCGCCTGATCACTCGCCGCCGATGACCGGCCGCGCCGACTACCAGCCGCTGTACGCGCAGGTGAAAAGCCTGCTCATACAGCGCATCGGCAGCGGCGCCTGGAAGCCGGGCGAGATGCTGCCGAACGAGTTCGCGCTCGCCGCCGAGTACAACGTCAGCCAGGGCACGGTGCGCAAGGCGCTGCTGGCGATGGAAGCGGACCGCCTCATCGTCCGCCGCCAGGGACGCGGCACCTACGTCTCGCGCCACACGCGGCAGGAGACGCTGTTCCACTTCTTCCGCATGGTCGGGCTGGACGACCGGCGCCGCCTGCCGGCAAGCGTCGTGCTGAGCCACCGGATCCAGCCCGCGACCAGGCAGCAGGCGGCGGCGCTCGCGGTCGAACTCGGTGCCGCGCTGCACGCCGTCGTCCGGGTGCGCTCGTTCGACGGCAAGCCTTCGATCTTCGAGCGCATCTTCGTGCCCGTCGCGCTGATGCCGGCTCTGTCGGTGGAGATTGGCGTCGATATGGCGGAGGAGATGTATGTCATCTACCAGGAGCGCTACGGCATCACGATCGCCCGCGCCACCGAACGCCTCGCCGCCGTCGCGGCCAAGGCGGACGACGCGAAGCACCTGCGGGCCGATCCCGGCGCGCCGCTGCTGGAAATCGTGCGTGTCGCGCACGACGTCAACGGACGGCCCGTGGAGCTTCGCATCAGCCGCTGCGACACCACCGACACACGCTACGCTTCCGACGTGACGTGAAGGAGCGGACGCGCATGAAAACCTCCATGATCGCCTGGATCGCCGGCGTGGTCGCCGTCACCGGCCTCTACATCCTTGGCCCGGTCCTCTGGTTCAACCGCGCGGAGCCGGCGATCCTCGGCATGCCGCCGCTGTATTTCTGGTTCGTGCTGATCCCGATCGTCAGCCCCGCCATCCTCGGCGCGGTCTATCTGATCGACCGCCGTGCGGGCGGCATCGGCACCGGCGTGCGCGACTGACCATGGACCCGATGCAAATCGTACTGGGCGTCGTGCTGCTCGGCGTCCTGCTGGTCACCTGGCTCGGCATCCAGGGCGGCACGAAGGCCTCGCGCACGCTCGAGGGCTGGGTGGTCAACAACCGCGGCATGGGCCCGGTGATGACCTGGTTCCTGCTCGGCACCGAGGTCTACACCGCCTTCACCTTCCTCGGCCTCGCCGGCTTTGCCTACGCGCGCGGCGGCGGCGTGTTCTACAACGTGGCCACCAACGACGTCGGCTATGCGCTCGGCTTCTTCGTGCTGCCGGCGGTGTGGCTGCTCGGCCGGCGCTTCGGCTTCGTCACGCAAGCCGACTTCATCAGCGGACGCTACCAGAGCCGGGCCTTGGGCATCTTCGTCGCCTTCTGCACCGCGCTCATCATGATCGCCTATGTCGACCTCAACATCGAAGGTCTCGGCGCGGTCATCAGCGTGCTGCTCGAAGGCCGCGTCGACCTGACCGAGGCGGAGGTGCTCGGCTTCGTCATCCTCACGCTTGCCGTGTTCTTCGGCGGCATCAAGGGCAGCGCGTTGCAATCGGCGGTCAAGGACATCCTGATGTTCGTCTCGATCGCCACGCTGTTCGTGGTCGTGCCGCTCACCTATTTCGGCGACTTCGGCACGATGTTCCAGCGCCTGGCGACCGAGGTGCCGGCGCGCATCACGATGCCCGGTCCCACCGGCAAGCTCGGCCTGTCCTGGTTCGTCACGACCGTGCTGCTGACCGGCTTCGGCCAGTGGATGTGGCCGCAGTGGTTCAACGTCGCCTACACCGGCCGGGGCCCGCGCACGCTGAAGCTGCAGGCCGTATTCATGCCGTTCTACCAGCTCGTGAAGGTGGCGGTGATCACCGTGGGCTTCGCCGCCATCCTGATCTTCGCGAGCCACCCGGTGCCGGGCAACAACGTCGTCATGCTGCTCGCCAAGCTGATCGCCAACATCGCCGTGTTCGTCGTCGTCAGCCTGCTCACGCGCCCCGTCGACACCTCGGTCACCGACCGCTTCTTCGCCGCGATCTACACGCGCGGCGCGCCGTTGGCGGCCGAGCCGGTGGCCGCCCGCGCGTCCCTCGCCGAATGATCCGCCTGTTCCTCGACGAAGCCGAGGCCGCTGTCGCTCCTGTCCTGATCGCCAACCGCTGCTCGCCGTTTGCCGGACGAGATCGCCGCCGCCTGATCGCTACCGGCGTGCCTCCGCATTGGGCCCAAGCAGTGCCATCAGCTTGTTCCCGTGCACCGAGTTCGGCAGCGAGGACTCGTTCTCCTCCAGGATCACGATGTTCGCCCAGTCCAGGATGTCGGCGCGACGCTGCTCGGGGTTCTCTGGCTGCCGGCGCAGGAACCCGTTCGGCGCGCGCGTCGTCAGGTTCTTCCAGTAGAAATACGGGCGCACGTCGGGCGGGCACGCGGTGTGTTCCAACGCCTCGTTGATTTGGAAGATGAAGCTGCCGGCGACCTCGGCAATGCGGTTGGGATGGCAGGGCCCATCCGTCTGCGACTGGTACGTCAACGCCGGCACCGGGTAGGGGTCCTTGATGACCAAGTTTAGGATCTCGTACAGGTCCTGGTCCCAGTCGATCGCATCGTAGGTGGTGCCCACGGTGAACGTGAACGGCGACAGGTTTGCGCCCTGCGCGTTCAGCGCCGTCACCACTTCCTGCCCCGCCAGCGCGGCCCCGATCATGTTCCAGTGGATGCCGCCGCGCGGATACAGATCGAGCGTGTAGTGCCCGAGTGCGGCGCGCATCAGCGCCGGGCCGTCGACGAAGCGCACGCCCGCCGCACGCAGCGCCTGGCGGTAGATCTCCATCTTCTCGGCGCCATGCGCGCGTCCGGGACACGGCCAGCCGGACGGGAGGTATTCCGGGTGCAGCGCCACCTTCGATGGCGTGACCACATACAGGAACATCTGGCCGCGCGCCTGCACCTCGTCCTGCAGCGTGCGGATGCGCTCCGCCCAGGGCAGTGCTGCCTTGCGCATCTCGTCCGGATCGCGCCGGCAGTATTCGTTGGAATACGCCGTCTCGATCAGCTCGCGGTCCTTGCCGACGAGGATGTTCGACACCCCCGAAAGGCCGAGCAGCGAATAGTAGATCTGGTGCTTCCAGCGCACGGCCTCGCGATAGATCATCGACTGCACGCCGAGCCGCACCGCCGCGTCACGCTGGTAGGCACCGTCCAGCAGGTTCGCCAAGGTGAGCGGCGTCCCCCCGCCGGGCACGTAGCCGGGCGGATATTTCAGATGGAACGCCAGTAGCGGCCAGCGCGCGCCCGCGCTTGCGTTCCACGCGATCTGGAAGGCGAAGAACGCCAGCAGTCCGGCGCCGATCAGCGCAGGCAGGCGGAACAGGCAGCGTTTCGCGCGCGTCACGTCAGAACCGGAAGTAGATGAACGCGCGGAACGGGTCGGCTAGCGCCTTGCCGACCGCGAGCACGAACAGCAGCAGGGTCGCCGTCTGCGTGCCGAACGTCAGCCACGTGCCCTCCAGCACCAGGGCGCGCGCCCGCGCATAGCCCGGCAGCAGCGGCACCGCGCAGATGATCGCGGATGCGGCCAGCGCCACCTTCAGGTCCGGGCTGATCCAGATCGTGTAGGTCAGTCCCGCTCGCGACGGGTCCGTCATGGCGGCGAAGAACGCGCCGATCTGTTCGATCGAGGTGGCGCGAAAGATCGTCCAGCCGACCATCACGATCGCGAACGTCAGCGCGGTCGCCGCCAGCCGGGGGATCGCGTTCAGCACCCGCAGCAGGAACATCTTGTCCAGCATCAGGAACAGGCCGTTGTACGCGCCCCACAGCACATACGTCCAAGCCGCCCCGTGCCACAGGCCCGACGCCAGGAAGCACAGCCACAGGTTTACATACTGGCGCGCGACACCCACGCGGTTGCCGCCCAACGGGATGTACATGTACTCGCGGATCCAGGTGGACAGCGAGATGTGCCAGCGCCGCCAGAACTCGGTGATGCTGGCCGAGGTGTACGGCTTGTCGAAGTTCTCCCGCAGCCGGATGCCGAGCATCCGCGCGATCCCGATCGCCATGTCGGAATAGGCGGAGAAGTCGAAGTAGATCATGAACGTGAAGAACGCCACGCCCCACCACGCATTGGCGAAGCCGATCTGTCCGCTGGTGTCGCCGAACACCATGTCGGCGCCCTGGCCGAGCGTGTCGGCCAGGATCGTCTTCTTCACCACGCCCAGCATGAAGCGCGCGAAGCCGGTGCAGAAATCGTCGAAGCCCGCCGGCGGAAGCGCGCGGATCTGCGCCTCCATCTCGTGATACTTGATGATCGGCCCGGCGAGCAGCTTGGGGAAGAAGAACACGTACAGCAGGTACGTGTGGAAGTTCGGCGCCGGCCGGCACAGCTCGCGCCTGATGTCCATCAGGTAGGTGATCTTCTCGAAGACGATGAACGACACGCCGATCGGCAGCAGGATGTCGGGCACCGGCAGCGGCGTCAGGTGCGCGCCGGTCAGCAGGGCGTCGATGTTCTCGATCGCGAAGCGGGTGTATTTGTAGAACACCAGGATGCCGAGGTTGCTCAGCACGCCGAGCGCCAGCAACACGCGCGAGCGCCGCGTGTTCGGATCGTGCGCGATGTGCCGCCCCACCCAGTGGTCGAAGAAGGCGGAGGCGAATACAACCGGAACGAACAGCGGCTCGGACCACGTGTAGAACACCACGCTGGCCAGCAGGATGATCAGCCCGCGCGCCTGCCGCCGCCGCTCGCCGAGCAGGTACACCAGATAGACGGCCGGGAAGAAGGCGAACAGGAACAGCGGTTCGTAGAACAGCATCGCCGCCCGCTTTAGGCGCTCGTCCGCGGGCTTGCCAAGCGCGGCCGCCCGCCCGGCCGATCCCGCTTCACACGTTGAACCGGAACAGCAGCACGTCGCCGTCGCGCACCACGTAGTCGCGGCCCTCGATTCGCAGCTTGCCGGCCTCGCGCGCGCCCGGCTCGCCCTTCAGCGCCACGTAGTCGTCGTAGGCGATGGTTTCGCAGGCGATGAACCCGCGCTCGAAGTCACCGTGGATCACGCCCGCCGCCTGCGGCGCCTTGGTGCCCTGCACGATCGTCCACGCGCGCGCCTCTTTCGGCCCGACGGTGAAATACGTGATCAGACCCAGCAGGTCGTAGCCCGCGCGGATCACCCGGTCCAAGCCGCTGTCGTGCAGCCCGAGCCCTTCCAGGAAGGGCGCGCGCTCCTCGGGCGCCAGTTGCGCCACCTCCGCCTCGATCGCGGCAGACACGATCACGGCGCGCGCACCCTGTTCCCGCGCCATCGCCTCGACGCGCGCGGAGTGCGCGTTGCCGGTCGCCGCCGAGTCTTCCTCGACGTTGCATACGTACAGCACCGGCTTCGCGGTCAGCAGTTGCAGCCGACGCACCGCCTCGGCCTCGCCGGCGGGAATCGCCGTGCGCGCCGGCCGTCCTTCCTGCAACGCGGCGGCGATCGGCTCGACCAGCGCCAGTTGTGCCGCACTCTCCTTGTCGCCGCCGCGTGCGCGCTTCTGCAGATTGGTCACGCGCTTCTCCAGGCTTTCCAGGTCGGCGAGCATCAGCTCGGTCTCGACCGTCTCGGCGTCGCGGATCGGATCGACGCTGCCTTCGACATGCGTGACGTCCGGATCTTCGAAGCAGCGCAGCACGTGGATGATCGCGTCCACCTCGCGGATGTTGGCGAGGAACTGGTTGCCCAGGCCCTCGCCCTTCGAGGCGCCGCGCACCAGCCCGGCGATGTCGACGAACTCCAGGCTGGTCGGCACGATCTTCGCCGACTTGCCGATCGCGGCCAGCGTATCCAGCCGCGCGTCCGGCACCGCGACGCGCCCCACGTTCGGCTCGATCGTGCAGAACGGATAGTTCGCCGCCTGCGCCGCGGCGGTCGCGGTCAGCGCGTTGAACAGCGTCGACTTGCCGACATTCGGCAGACCCACGATGCCGCAGTTGAATCCCATCGCTTCAGCGCCTCACCGCACGTCCTGCGTAAGCAACGCCACGCGCGTCATGAAATCCTCCGGCCGGTCCTGCGCCAGCAGTCCGGCGCAGTCGGCGACGGCGCCCAGCATCGCCGTCAGCAGCTCCTGCTCGGCCTTGGCGAAGTCGCCGAGCACGTGCCCCAGCACGCGCTCCTTGCTGCCCGGATGGCCGATGCCGAGCCGCACGCGCCAGTAGTCCTGGCTGCCCAGCATCCGGTCCATGCTGCGCAGCCCGTTGTGCCCGGCCGCACCCCCGCCGCGCTTGACCCGCACCTTGCCCATCGCAAGGTCGAGCTCGTCGTGGAACGCGGTGATGTCCTCGACCGCCAGCTTGAAGAACGCCGCCGCCGGCTGAACGCTCTCGCCCGAGCCGTTCATGTAGGTCAGCGGCTTGAGCGCCAGCACCTTCACGCCCGCGACGCTACCCTCGGCGATGACGCCCTTGAACCGCTGCCGCCACGGGCCGAAGCCGTGCTCGCGGGCGATCACGTCGATCGCCATGAAGCCGACGTTGTGCCGCTGACGCAGCATCTGCGGCTCGGGATTTCCCAAGCCGACCCACAGCTTCATGGCACGAGCGGGCGAGGCGGCGCTACTTCTTGCCCTTGGCCGGCGCCTTGGCCGGGGCGGCCTTGGCGGCCGCCGCAGGGGCTGCGGCCGCAGGAGCTGCCGCGGCCGCCGTCTCGGCAGTGACCTCCGCCATCTTGGTCGGCGCGGCGACGGTGCAGACCACGAAGTCACGGTCGGCGATCACCGGCTTGGCGCCTTCGGTGCCGTTGAGGTCGGACCATCGCACGTTGTCGTTGATGTCGAGTTGGCTGAGGTCGGCGACGAACTGCTCCGGGATGTGGTCCGGATCGGCGTAGACCTCGACCGTGTGGCGCACGACGTTCAGGACGCCGCCCCGCTTCAGCCCCGGGCTGATGCCCTCGTTCTCGAAATGCACCGGCACCGCCACGCGTATCGGCTCGCCGGGCGCGAGGCGCTGGAAGTCCACGTGCCACGGCTTGTCGCTGACCGGGTGGAACTGCACCTCGCGGATCAGCGCCCGCGTGGTCTCGCCGCCGACCTGGATCTCGAACAGGCGCGACTGCCAGCCGCCGCGGTGCAGCTCGCGCACGACCTCCCGCGGGTCGAGCGCGATCAGCGCCGGCGGCGCCTTGGCACCGTAGATAATGCCCGGCACCTTGCCCTCGCGCCGCGTCGCCCGCGCGCCGCCGGTGCCCGCGCGCTCGCGTATGTCGGCCGACAAGGTCGTCGTGTTAGCCATCGGTCTCGCCCGTCCGTTTGTCAAAACGCAGCGCGCCGGCCTGCCGGGGGTCCGGGGCCAGCGCGGGCTGGTCGTTTAGTCGAACCACGTGATGGCCGCAAGGCTGCGGCCGCAAAGCAGGGCAGAGCCGGCCCGTGGGCCGGGGCCTTAGCCCGCCCCGGGTGTCTTCGCCTGCTCGATCAGGCCCTTCACCTCGTCCATCGCCTCGGCGAAGCGCTTGTTGATCACGCCCATCGCCTCGCTGTTGGACCGCTGGATCAGCTCCCCGAGTTCGCGCATGTTGGTCACCGCCCGCTCATAGGCGGTCTTCAGCATCTCGGCCTGCTTGGCGGCCTTGGCCTGGGGACCTTCGGTGGTGGCGAGGGTGCGCATCGTGTCGGTCAGCTCCGACATCGACTGCTGCATGATCTCCATGTGCCGGCGCGCGACCGCCTGCGCGCCCTCCAGCGCGACCCGGTTGGCGGCCGACAGCGCTTCCATGTTGCGCCGGTGCGCGCCCATGAGGGTTTCCATGTCGGGCAGCGAGGGCAGCTTCATCTCGGCAAAATACTTGCGGAAGTCCATGTCCTTGAAGGATTTTTGCGCCTCGTCGGTCATCGCCTGACGCTCCCCCTAATGGTTGGTGCCCGTCGTTACGGGGCGTCTAGCCGAAGCGGGCGCCCGTCACAATCGCCGGGTCACAATCGCCGCGCCCACAATCATCGCGCCGTCACGCGGCAGGCGGTATCGGCGTCGGGCCTTGCGGATACGGCGGTTCGGACAGCTTCTCGTCGGGCACCGCGCGAGGGCCCGTGAACGGCTCGTCCGCCATCGATGGCGGGGCGCCGACGCCCTCGTCGGGCATGTCGAACGGGTCCGGCGCCTCTTCTTGCACGGCCGCGCCGGTGTCGCGGCCTTCGGCCGGCAGGCCGGTCTGGCCGCGGATCCAGAGCACGATTTCCTCGGCCCGGCGCAGCGACTCGTCCAGCGCGGCCATCGTCCGCGACAGATCCGCGGTGTCATCGCGCCGCCACGTCCTGAAAGTGTAGAACCAGATCGCCATCATGGCCTGCACCCGCGCCGCCCCGCGCGGACCGCCGGTGCCGATGCCGGTGGACTGCAGCAGCCAGCGCATGCTGCGCGCGGTCGCGCCTGCCAGCGCCAAGGCGAGGACCGGCTCGCGCGGAAGGTCGCGCAGCAGCGCCAGCACGCCGGCCCGATGCATCTGGAACGTGTCGATGCGCCGCATGATCATGTCGAACAGGCGGTCGCGCACCGGCCCGTCCAGCGTCGCGCCCTCGACGGCCGCCTGGTCGGCCATCACGCCCAGCCGCAGCAGGATCATCGGGGTGCCGGGAAAGCGCTGCCGCGCGCTCGCCAGATCGAGCCCGGCCTCACGGGCCGCCGCTGCGGGGCTCACTGCACGCCAGCCGCGCTCGGCGGCCAGCGCCATGGCGGCGCCGACCAGCGCCGCGTCGAATTCGTTGTCGTTCATGGCCGCAACATATGCCCAAGTTCCGCGAAGGCCAGTGACATGATTGCCAGCGCATGATCGTCGGCGGGCGCCCTGGCGCGCTCAGCCCGCCAGTTCGCGGGACCGCGCCGTCGCTGCCGCGATCGCATGGCGCAGCAGCAGCGGCCAGGCGGTGTCTGCCATCAGCACGCGCAGCGCCCGCTCGGTGGTGCCGCCCGGACTGGTGACGGCCTTGCGCAGCGCCGCCGACTCCTCGGCACTCGCCGCCAGCAGCGCGCCGGACCCGGCGACCGTCTCGCGCGCCAGCAGCCGGGCGAGGTCGGGCGGCAGCCCCTCGGCAATCCCCGCCTCCTCCATCAGCTCGGCGAGGAGGAATACGTACGCCGGCCCGCTGCCCGAGACGGCCGTGACGCCATCGAGCAGCCGCTCGTCCTCGACCCAGGCGACCTTGCCGATCGCCGCCAGCAGCCGGTCGCACAGGTCGCGCTGGGCGTCGGTCACGTTCGGGCCCGCCATCGCGACGGTGATGCCGCGCCTGACCGCGGCCGGCGTGTTCGGCATCGCCCGCACGATAGCCGCACGATCGCCCAGCAGGCCGATCATGCCGGCAATCACACGGCCCGCCATGATCGACAGAAACACCGGCCGGCCCGCAAGGTGTGCGTAATGCGGCAGCACCTCGGCGGCGTTCTGCGGCTTGACGGCCAGGATCACCGCCTCGGGCGCGAACCCGGCCGGCAGGGCGGACGGGTCGGCCAGCACCGTGACGTCAGGGCCGGCGAGGCTCGCGGCGGAGGGGGCCGGGTCGATCACCACCGAGGGCGACAGGCCCTGCTCCCGCCAGCCGGCCAGCATCGCGCCGCCCATCCGGCCGCCGCCGACCAGCAGCAGGGACGGAAGCATGACGGCGGCCTAGCAGCCTGTCGGAGTTAAGCACAAACCACGAACAAATCGGAGATTTCTTTCGATACTTCGCGGTTCTGCACAACAAGAGAATCCGCCGGTGGCCGTTG
>Ga0209656_10000145_pt1 | contig 45011 bp, 42 predicted proteins | sample BogFormECP12_OM2_FD_188239 | JGI IMG/M metagenome (GOLD analysis project Ga0209656, IMG submission 188239) | Bog forest soil microbial communities from Calvert Island, British Columbia, Canada - ECP12_OM2 (SPAdes) (version 2) | ecosystem: Environmental > Aquatic > Freshwater > Wetlands > Bog ...
CCGTCAATTGCGCTGCCGATAGAACTGGAGCGCCAGCCGACGAGTGTCCTCCGACGCCTTGGCCGGGCTGCCCGAGTCGAACGGCGGCGCGGGGTCGTACTCGATCATCAGCTGGCTCGCCTGCGCGGCGTCCCGACCGACCAGCAACTCGACCAGCCGCAGCCCCATGTCGATTCCGCTCGACACACCCGCGGCGGTGATGATCCGTTCCGGCAGATGTTCGACGATCCGCTGCGGGACGTACGTCCCGCCAAGGGAGTTGAACAACTCCCGGGCCCGCCAGTGCGTGGTGCCTGTCAGGCCGTTGAGCAGCCCGGCGGCCGCGAGTACCAACGCGCCGGTGCACACCGACGTGGTGAACAGTGTGTGCTGGTGCGCCCCGCGCACCCAGTCCAGCACCGCCGCGTCGTTGATCAACGTTCTGGTGCCGATGCCGCCCGGAAAGACGACGACGTCCGGCCGGGTCAGCTCGTCGAACGTCACGTCGCAGATCAGCCCCAGCATGCCGTTGTCCGCGCGCACCTCGCCGCGGCGGTGGCCGACGAACACGACGTCGATCGACGGGACCCGCTGCAGCACCTCGTACGGGCCGACCGCATCCAGCGACGTGTTACGCGGGAACAGCGGAATCGCGACTTGCATCCGGCGACCTCTCCGGCTCGCGGTCAGGTTGCTGCGCACCGGCCCGCGGACGCAGCCACGGCGCCAGCCGGCCGGGCGCCGCGTCGGGCGCGTCCTCGAAGGTGCCGCCGGCGGGGTCGTCGATGCGCCCCTTCCATCGCACCAGGTCGCGCTCGGGGCGGTAGATCTGCCAGACCACCAGCCCACACAGCGCGATCACCGCGAGGTCGCGGAGCAACACCGTCGCGGTGAACCACTGTTCGGGCAGTCCGCGATTCTGGTCGCCGTACAGATAGAGCATGCGCGGCACCCACACCAGCGCGTCGACGGTCATCCACGCCAGCAGGATCCGCCTGTGCGGCAACGCCAGCACCGCCAACGGCACCAGCCACAGCGAGAACTGCGGGCTCCACACCTTGTTGGTCAACAGGAACACCGCCACCACGAGGAACGCCAGCTGCGCTACACGCGGGCGTCGCGGCGCCGTGAGCGCGATGTATCCGATTGCCCCGCAGCATAATACGAACAGAACCACGAACATTGTGTTCAGCATCACCGGTGGCTGCCAGTAACCGAGGTTGGGGTCGAATCCCCCCCAGCCGGTGAACGACTTCACCACGTTGTACAGCGAGTCCATGTCGTCACCGCGACGGGCGTTGAGCCGGAAGAACTCCGACCATCCGCGCGGGAACAGCACGAGAACCGGCAGGTTCACCACAAACCAGCTCACCACGGCGGACGCCGCGGTCCGGCCCACATCACGCAGCCGCCCGGTGCGCACGCCGAGCAGCAACAGCGGGATCAACAACAACGCCGGATACAGCTTGGCGGCGACACCGAGGCCGATCAGCACGCCTGCCAGCACGGGACGCCGGCGCGCCCACGCCAGCATCGACCCGGTCGCCGGAGCCACCGCCAGCGCGTCGAAATTGGTGAAGATCTGGAAGATCAAGATCGGCGACGCGGCGACCAGCGCCGCATCCCATATCCGCCGGCCCGACAGCCGGGCGCTGGCCCACACCGTGGCCAGCCATGCCAGCGCCAGGCCCAGCGCCGAGATGTTGAAGAACATCACGACCTCGGCGACGATCGGCAACGGGATCACCTTGGAAAGCGCCGTGTATGTCTTGGCCAGGGCCATCGCGGTGTACTGGTACACCCCGGTCAGCACCGGATACTCCATGTAGCGCACCGCCGGGCGGCCGTCGAACTGCGTCTTCGGCGCGCCGGTGCCGTCGGTCTCCAGCCAGCTCGACTTGTACGGAAACTTGCCCTGGTTCAACAACTCCGCGCCGTACAGCGGCACCGTGTCCGAGTAGCACAACTCGTAGTACGCCCGCTGGTTCTGCCAGTTGGCCACGCGCTGATCACCGCTGCCGGTACCCGAGTTCTGCAGGCAGGCGGCCTTCGTCGACCACCCGAGCGCCAGCAACACCAGCGCGATCAAGAACATCGCCCGCAGCGGCGTCAGCAGCCTGGCGCGGCCGATCAGCGCGTGCCTTCCCACCGGGCCACCGATGGTCTGCGACAGGGCGGCGCCGATGACGTCTGTGCGGCTTGGCAGGTCGCGGTCGTCGGCACTGCGCCGATCCGCGGCCAGCGGCAGCGGCGATACGGTCAGCGCGCTGCCGTCATCTGGGGGCGACGGGCCCCTCCCGTTTGCGGGGGACTCCCGCTTGCGGGGGACCGTCACGGCGGCGGCGGGAACAGCGGAGGCGGCGGCGGAGGCGGCGGAGGCGGCGGAGGCCCACCCGCATCTCCGGGCGGCGGCGGTCCCGCCGGCACCGTCTGCGGCGGGCCGATCGGGATCGTGATGCCCGGCGCCACTTCGATACTGGGTTGAATGACGTTGGGCGTCTCCACCGGTTTCGGTGGCGGTGGCGGCGCCGCGGGCACGCCGGCGTAACCGCCGATCTCGGTTGGCTTCGGGAACGTCTCGTTCGAAGTGCCATCCAATGCGTTGTCCATCGTCGACTTCCAGATGTCCGACGGCAGACCCGAGCCGTAAACCGGTGAGCCGTACTTGTTCTCCAGCGGCTTGTCGCCCTTGGTGGTGCCGACCCAGACCGCCGTCGACAGCGACGGGGTGAAGCCGATCATCCAGGCGTCCTTGTTCGCGCCGGTGTCACCGAGCTGCGTGGTACCGGTCTTCGCGCCCGACGGTCGACCACCGGCCAGGCCGTGCCCGTTGGAGTAGCTGGCGATCGGCTGCATCGCGGCGATCGTGTTGTTGGCCACCGGGTCGGGGATGCGTTTCTCCCCGGCGTTGTTCTGCTGGGTTACGTCGAAGAGCACCTGACCCTGGGAGTTGACGACCTTCTGCACGAAGTGGGGCGCGTGGTAGGTGCCCGAGGAAGCGATCGTCGCGTATGCCGAGGCCATGTCGAGCGGGCGGACCAGGTACTGGCCCAACACGATTCCGTCGTTGGGCGGGCCGCCCTTACCGTCCTCGGAGAGCGTGTGGTCCACGCCGGGGAAGCTTTCCGGTATGCCTGCCGCATGCGCCGCCGCGGCGACATCGACCGGGCCGTTCTTCAGCTTCAGCATCAGGCGGTAGTAGCTGGTGTTCAGCGACTGCTTGAGCGCTTGGGCGATGTTGCACGTGCCGCAGCTTTCGCCGTCCACGTTGGTGATGTTGATGCCGTTCACGGTCAGCGGTGAGCTGTCGACCTGATACCCGAGCCCGATGTTCTGCTCGAGCGCGGCGATCAGCGCGAACACCTTGAACGAGGATCCGGTCTGCAGCCCCGCCCCGGCGAAGTCGAATCCGTTGGCATCGTCGCCGCCGTAGTACGCCTTCACCGCGCCCGTGTGCGGATCGACCGACACCATTGCCGCGCGCATGTCGGGATCCTGCCCCTTCATGTACTTCGACACCGCGTTCTGGGCAGCCTGCTGCGCCTTCGGGTCGATGGTGGTGGTGACTTGCAGCCCTTCGGTGTTCAGCGTCCGCTCGTCGATGTTGAACAGGTCGAGCAGCTCCTTGGTGACCTGCCGTTCGATCAGGCCGTTGGGTCCGTTGGTCTGGTTCTCTGCCCGCGCCTGGTACGGCGGCACCGTCTGCGGGAAGACCTGCTGGGCGCGGTCGCTTGGTGACAGCGCGCCGATGGTGACCATGCCGTCGAGCACCCAGTTCCAGCGCTTCTCGGCGGCGACCGGATCTACCGCCGGGTCCAGTGTCGACGGCCGCTGGATCAGCGCCCCGAGCAGGGCGCCCTCCGCGACGCTCAACTGGTCGACGGGCTTGTTGAAGTACGCCTGCGACGCGGCGCCGATGCCGTACGCGCCGCGACCGAAATAGATGATGTTGAGGTAGGACTGCAGCACCTGGTCCTTGGACCACTCGTTGGACATCTTGGTCGAGATGACGAGCTCCTTGGCCTTGCGGACCAGCCCCCCGACGCCGGCGCGTTCCGAGCCGACCAACGCGTTCTTGACGTACTGCTGCGTTATTGTCGATCCGCCTTGGGTGTCGCCGCTTCCGAAGATGTTGTTCTTGACGGCGCGGGCGAAGCCGCTGAACGAGAATCCCGGGTTGGTATAGAAGTTTCGGTCCTCGGCGGCCATCACGGCGGCGCGGACGTGCTGGGGTACCTGGCTGATGTCCACATCGACGCGGTTGCCCTCGGGCGGCACGATCTTGCCGAGTTCGGTGGTCCCGTCACTGGCCAGGATCGTCGACACCTGGTTGGTGCGGATGTCGCCGGGTTTGGGCACGTCGACGATGAAGTAGGCCATGCTGAACGTCACCAGCGGCAGCAACACGATGGCCGCAACGGCGACGATCAACCCACGGCGGACCCACTTCCAGTTGATCTGCCCTCTGGCGGGCAACCGGCCCCCTGCACCGCCGCCGCCCGGCGGTGGACCGCCGCGCCCGCCACCTCGCGGTGGCCTGGGCGGCGGAGGCGCTCCGTCGAGGGCGGCCTTGACCTCCTCGATCGGGTCGCGCAGCGGGATCGTGTCATCGGTGATCGCAGGGATGACGGCCGTCGGCCGCGCGTCGGGCGCCGGACCGCGCGGCGGCGCCGGGCGACGCATCACGGGTGGGGGCTCGTTGACCCGATCCTCGTTGGCCCGATCGCCAGGGCGCGCAGGGGCGCGGTCAGCCCCACCCTCGTTGTGGATGTCGTGGCTGACCGGTCTGGGCGTTCGCCGCTACTCACTGGCCGTGCGCGCGCCGTTTCGCGCCGTCCGGGTGCGCCGCGATCCCTCGGGGGGACGCAACGCGCCGAGCACATACGACTTGACCAGGTGATTCCAGCTGCAGGTCCGGCATACCTCCACCACGTGTACCGAAAACTCTTCGTAGCGGGCGGCCAGCATCACCAATTCCTCCGCGGTACGGGCCGAACCCGAAACCGCGCCGAGGTGATCGCCGAACACCCACGACACCAATGTCAGTTGCTCCTTGCGACAGATCGGGCACATCACCGAGCTGGGCTTGCCGTGGTACTTCGCAGCCCGCAGCAGGTAGGGGTTGGCATCGCAGACCTCCGTGACACCGGTGCGCCCGGAGTACACCTCGGCCAGCAGTGAGCGGCGCCGAAGCGCGTAATCCACCACCTGTCGCTGCAGTCGCACGTTGACCAGAGTACGTCCCTGCCCCGACGGCCGACCCGGGGACGGTCTGGCTGCGCGGCTCGCTTCGGCGTCCGGTGTGCGCTGTTGTCGGGCTCGCTTTGGCGTCTGGTCTGCGCTGTTGTCGGGTCAAATTTCGCAGCCAACTCTTAGGATCTTCCGGTGGCGACGCGGCAGTCAACGGATACCCGGGCCAAGGACAGCGACCGTAACGACACCTGTCAGGTGCTCGACAGCGCGCTCAGCGAGGGCCAGTTGTCCATGGAGGAACACCGGCAGCGGGTCGGCGCCGCGACCAACGCGACCACCCTGGGCGAACTGCAGTCGTTGGTGTCGGATCTGCAGACGGCCAATGCGCCGGTGCAGCGCAAGCGCCCGAACCGGATTCCCACCGGCGGCTGGGGCACGCGCATCGCCGTCGGCGTCGTCCTCGTGCTGCTCGGCATCGGCATCGGCCGGGGGGTCTACGGCAACACGAGTTCGCCCCTGAGCTTCACTTCCGATCCCGGGGCCAAGCCGGACGGCATCGCCCCGATCGTGCTGACACCGCCGAAGCAGTTGCAGTCGCTGAACGGATTGACCGGGCTGATCGAACAGGCGCGCAGGAAGTTCGGTGACACCTTCGGCTACCGCGTGGTGGTCTACCCGGATTACGCCGTGCTGGACCGCACGGACCCGAACGACAACCGGCGCAAGCTCAGCTACACGTACCGCGGAGGATGGGGCAGCCCGTCCAGCGACGGCGCCGCGGGCACCGACGACGTGCTCGTCGACCTGAGCAAGTTCGACGCCGCCACGGTCGTCGGCGTGTTGCGCGGCGCGCCGCAAACCCTCGGCATCAAGGCCAGCGACGTCACGAGCACGTATCTGATAGTCGAGCCCACGAAGGATCCGACGACACCGGGCGCCCTGGCCCTGTCGGTGTATGTGTCCAGTGACTTCGGCAGCGGATACATGGAGCTCGACGGTCAGGGCAACGTGAGCGGGGTTCATCCGCCGTCCTGAGCGTCACCGCGGTACGGCCGCTGTTCATCACCCGGTGCGCCGAATATATCGGCGCGATACTATAGTGCGAGGTGTCGAAGCGTCGTAACGGCTGAGCAAAGGAGGTGACTCGGTGCTGGAGCTCGCCATCCTCGGACTTCTGCTCGAGTCGCCGATGCACGGCTACGAGCTGCGCAAACGCTTGACAGGTTTACTCGGTGCATTCCGGGCGTTCTCCTACGGTTCGCTCTACCCGGCTCTTCGCCGGATGCAGCTGGACGCGTTGATCGCCGAGGACGCTGCGCCGGAAGGCACCCCGGTCAGGCGGCGGGGCCGACGGGTCTACCGCCTCACCGACGCCGGCAGGCAGCGCTTCGCCGAACTCGTCGCCGACACCGGTCCGCAGAACTACACCGACGACGGCTTCGGCGTACACCTCGCCTTTTTCAACCGCACCCCCGCCGAAGCGCGGATGCGGATCTTGGAGGGGCGGCGCCGCCAGGTCGAGGAACGGCGGGAAGGCCTGCGTGAAGCGGTGGCGCGGGCCGGCAGCTCATTCGATCGCTACACCCGCCAGCTTCACCAGCTCGGGCTGGAGTCCAGCGAGCGCGAAGTGAAATGGCTCAACGAGTTGATTGCCGCGGAACGGTTTGCGCAGGGCCGCGCTGAGCAGTAGACCGCCGCGAGTTGGTGAACATCACGACCATGGGTAGGAGTTAGGAGAACCGCACATGACTGGGAACAAGACCGGTGCCGCACCGACAGTGCGCGTCGCCATCGTCGGCGTCGGCAACTGCGCCTCATCGCTGGTTCAAGGTGTTCAGTACTACCAGGACGCCGATGAGAACTCGTCAGTGCCCGGCTTGATGCATGTGCGCTTCGGCCAGTACCACGTGCGCGACGTGAAATTCGTCGCCGCCTTCGACGTCGACGCCAAGAAGGTCGGCTTCGACCTGTCGGAGGCCATCTTCGCCTCCGAGAACAACACCATCAAGATCGCCGACGTGCCGCCCACCGACGTGGTGGTGCAGCGGGGCCCGACCCTCGACGGGATCGGCAAGTATTACGCGGACACCATCGAGCTCTCCGACGCCGGGCCGGTGGACGTGGTCAAGACGCTTCGCGATGCGCAGGTCGACGTGCTGGTGTCCTACCTGCCGGTCGGCTCGGAAGAGGCCGACAAGTTCTACGCGCAGTGCGCGATCGACGCCGGGGTGGCGTTCGTGAACGCGCTCCCGGTGTTCATCGCGTCCGACCCGGTGTGGGCCACGAAGTTCTCCGACGCCGGTGTGCCGATCGTCGGCGACGACATCAAGAGCCAGGTCGGTGCGACGATCACCCACCGGGTGATGGCCAAGCTGTTCGAGGACCGCGGCGTGCAACTGGACCGCACCATGCAACTCAACGTCGGCGGCAACATGGACTTCCTCAACATGCTCGAGCGCGAGCGCCTGGAGTCCAAGAAGATCTCCAAGACGCAGGCCGTGACGTCGAACCTCCAGAAGGAGTTCAGGACCAAGGACGTTCACATCGGTCCGTCCGACCACGTCGGCTGGCTCGACGACCGCAAGTGGGCGTACGTGCGGCTGGAGGGCCGCGCCTTCGGAGACGTGCCGCTGAACCTCGAGTACAAACTCGAGGTGTGGGATTCCCCGAACTCGGCCGGCGTGATCATCGACGCGGTGCGCGCCGCGAAGGTCGCCAAGGACCGGGGGCTCGGCGGCCCGATCGTCGCGGCCTCGGCCTACCTCATGAAGAGCCCGCCGCGGCAGATGCCCGACGACCTCGCGCGCGCTGAGCTGGAGCAGTTCATTACCGGCTAGCCTTCTCGTTGTGGACGACGACGAGCTGGCCGGGCTGGCCGAGTTCGCATTGCTCGACGAGAACGCACGGCAGGCCGGGGTCACCGGTCCACTGCCGCATGTCGAGCGCGTCGACGTCGGCGACGTCAGCGCGCTGCGCTGGGGATCCGCGCCGCCGCGCGTGGTGTTCCTGCACGGCGGCGGTCAGAACGCGCACACCTGGGATACCGTGATCGTCGGACTCAACGAACCGGCGCTGGCCGTCGATCTGCCCGGGCACGGGCGCTCGGCCTGGCGCGATGACGGCGATTACGGCCCGCGGCGAAGCGCAGGCACGCTCGAACCGGTGCTGAGGCAGTTGGCGCCCGATGCGGCCCTGGTCGTCGGAATGTCGTTGGGCGGGCTGACCGCCCTCCGGTTGGCCGTCACCGCGCCGGACCTGGTGCCTGAGTTGGTGCTCGTCGATGTCACCCCGTCGGCACCCGGCCGGCACACCGGGATGACCAGGCAACAGCAGGGCACCGTGGCACTGGTGCAGGGCGACCGCGTCTTCCCCGATTTCCGGGCGATGCTCGACGTGACGATTGCGGCGGCGCCCCATCGCGACCGGGAATCGCTGCGGCGCGGGGTGTTCCACAACTCGAAGCGGCTCGACGACGGCACCTGGACGTGGCGCTACGACAGTATCCGCACGGCCGACGGCTTCGAGGGATTGTGGGACGACGTCCCCCGCCTCGCGACGCCGACCACGCTGGTGCGCGGCGCCCGTTCGATGTTCGTGTCCGACGAGGATGCCGACGAGTTGGCCCGCCTCGCCCCTGGATTTCGCGGCGTGCACGTCGTCGCCGATTCCGGGCATTCCGTCCAAAGCGACGAGCCGCTCGTGTTGATCGACATCTTGCGGCGCATCCTCGCCCGGACTGAGCTCGGCTAACGTTGGCGGAGTGACCTTTCCGATACGCATCGGCGTACAGCTACAGCCGCAACACTCAACGAGGTATGAGAACATCCGCGATGCCGTCAGGCGATGCGAGGACATCGGCGTCGACATCGCGTTCAACTGGGATCATTTCTTCCCGCTCTACGGCGACCCCGATGGCCCGCACTTCGAGTGCTGGACGATGCTGGGGGCCTGGGCCGAGCAGACGTCGCGCATCGAGTTCGGCGCGCTGGTGACCTGCAACTCCTACCGCAATCCCGAGTTGCTGGCCGACATGGCCCGCACGACGGACCACATTTCCGGCGGCCGGCTGGTCCTGGGCCTCGGCTCCGGTTGGAAGCAGAAGGACTACGACGAATACGGCTACGACTTCGGCACGGCGGGAAGCCGGTTGCGCGACCTGTCCCGGGCGTTGGCGAGGATCGAATCCCGGTTCGCGAAGCTGAATCCCCCACCGACGCGCAAGATCCCGATCCTGATCGGCGGGCAGGGCGAACAGAAGACGTTGCGGCTGGTCGCCGAGCGCGCCGACATCTGGCATGCCTTCGTCGACAGTCGGTCCTACCCGGGGAAGGCCGAGGTGCTCGCCCGGCACTGCGCGGCCGTTGGGCGTGACCCGGCCACCATCGAACGGTCCGCCGGCGTCCAGGCAGGCGGTCTCGACGCACTGTTGTCGGAGGCCGACGCGCTGACCGGGTTGGGCGTGACGCTGCTGACCGTCGGCGCGAACGGGCCGGACTACGACCTGACGCAGGCCGAGGCCCTGTGCCGGTGGCGTGATCGCCGCACGGCCGCTAACTCGGGGTGAACTCCAGCGGCAGCGTCGCAAGGTTCAGCGTGCCCGACGGCCACCTGATCTGCGGCGTGCCACTGACCCGGAAGTCGGGGATGCGGGCGAGAAATTCCTCGACGGTGAGCCGTAATTCGCGGCGGGCGAGATGTGAGCCGAGGCAGCGGTGGATGCCGCCGCCGAACCCGAGGTGCGTGCTCTTCTCGCCCAGATCCAGCGTGTGCGGGTGGCGCGGACCGGGAACCTCGCGATTGGCGGTGGACAGCAACAGCATCACGTGCGCGCCGGCGGGAATCGTGACGCCGGCGACCTCGACGTCTTGCGTCGCCACCCGCGGCACCCCGGGGACGGGCCCTTCCAGCCGCACCATCTCGTCGACGAACGGCGGGATCAGCTCGGGATCGTCGATCAGCCGCCGCCGCAGCGCGGGATCCTCGGCCAGCCGCATGATCGTGAAACCTATTGTGCCTGTGACAGTGTCGAGGCCGGCGATCACGAAAAGGAAACACAGGCCCAGCACCTCGGCGTCGGTCCAGGCGTCGTCTCCTCTCAGCGAGAGAATCTCGCTGAGCATGTCGTCGCCGGGGTGCTGCCGCTTGTTGTCCAGCTGTTGCTGCAGATAGGCGAACATCGCCAGGCCGCACTCGACCTGCCGCGGCGTGGGCTCATCGGCGATCGTGTTGACGGTGACGTCCTTGACCAGACCGGTCACCCACTCGAGGAACTGCGGCAAGTCGTCTTTGGGCAGACCGAACAGCGTCAGGATCGCCTGCGTCGGAAACTTGTAGGCCAGCTCGGCCACCACATCTCAGCTGCCCCGCCCGGCGAACGCGTCGACGTGCGCGCGCACCTGGGCGCGCAGGTCGTCCTCGAGCCTATCCACCCGCTTGGGCCCCAGCATCGGATCGAGAATCCGCCGGTAGTGCGCATGTTTCGGGGGATCGACGGCAATCGGAATCATCGCGATCGCGCCGCTGATCGCGCCCGGTCGACGCCAGTATTCACATGCCGCGGTCCGCCCGTCGCGCATCGGTGCGTCGTTGTAGAAGTCGCCGGAAAGCTCGACTGTCGTCATGCGGAGAGGGTACGAGACCCACATTCCCGCGGCCGGGTTTTCGCAACCAGCCGTTGCGTTTCTACGCCGTTGCCGTCGCGGCGCGCAACCGCTCTTGAGTGCACCGATAATCGTTCAGCATCCCGACTTGTCAGGCGACGACAGGTTAGACTGGCGAATTATGGTGGAGACCGAAGCGCAGGTCACGGAGCTCGCCGAAGGGCTGCACCGTGTGCTCTCGAAGCTGGTGACCGTCCTGCGGCGCGGTGACACGAGCCGGGTCGCCACCGGTGATCTCACCTTGGCGCAGCTGTCGATCCTGGTCACGCTGATCGACCGCGGGCCGATCCGGATGACCGAGTTGGCGGCTCATGAACGAGTCCGCACCCCGACGACCACGGTGGCGATCCGCCGCCTCGAGAAGCTGGGCCTGGTGAAGCGCTCCCGCGACCCGTCCGACCTGCGGGCCGTCCTGGTCGACATCACCCCGAAGGGCCTCGCCGTTCACCGCGAATCGCTGGCCAACCGGCGCGCCGCCTTGGCGGCGATGCTCGCGCAGCTCAGCGATGACGACCTGGACACGTTGACCAAGGCGCTGGCGCCGCTCGATCGCCTGGCGGGACAGCCGAACTGAGTTTCAGCCGAGCCAGTCGAGCACGGCCGCGGCGGTCCATGACTGCTGCATGCTGCCGAGGGGCTCCCCGGTGAACGGCTCGTAGTACTCGGCGAATGTGCCGTCACTTGCCTGGCGCAGTCCCTCGCGCCGCAGGAGATACGACCGCTCGGCCCAGCCGCGGCGCGCGAACGCCCACGAGAACAACCACGTCATCACCGGCCACACCGGCCCACGCCAGTACTCCCGCGGGCGGAAGTCCCCCGATACCGGCGACGTCGACGGAATCAATGCGAACTTCAGGTCCGGATGCCCGCAGAACCGCGGCCCCTCCAGCAGCCGCAGCAGAGCCCGTTCACGCTCGTGCGGCAGGCCGCCGCACAGCAGCGGCGCGAATTGCGCCACCGTCTCCGTCGCCACCCATTTCTCGGCGCGCACATCGAAGTCCTTTGCCGCCCCGGTTCTTTCATCGGTGGTCTCGACAACGCCCGCACGGAAGCGCGCCGCCCACGAGTACAGGTCGCGAACGTCGGCGTGCGACCGGCGGTAGTCCTCACCGATGATCGCAAGCACCTCGCAGGCGACCGAGAAGATCGCCGAGACCAGCGCGTCCTCCACGGCGAAGCTCATCACCTTCGGCAGCAGTTCGTCGTCGTAGCGCGCCGACTTCATCTCCTCCAGCAGCCACAGGTACCGGTCGTACTCGGTGTCCGATGGCCGCTGCGACGGGTCCATCACGATCATGTTGTCTTCGCGCTCGTACTCCGGCACCACACCGGGGTGCACGTTGGCGTACGCGGCGTCCCACCGCGGCGAATTGTCCATCCCGGATTCCCAGCCGTGGTACAGCGTGATCCGGCCATGGCCCTGCTGGTCGCGCGCCTCGGCCAGCCAGCGGTGCCAGCGGACCAGGTTCTCCCACCGCCGGTCCAGAAACGCCTCGGCCACCTGCCTCGTGGACCGCCCGCGCCGGCGTGCGTGCTCGAGAATCCGCTCCACCGCGATCGCGTGCACCGGCGGCTGCGTGATCCCCGACGTGTGCCGATGGCGCGGCGCCTTGGCCGCCAATGCCGAGCACGCCCAGCGCGCCGGACCCGGGAAGTACCCGTCGGCGCCCTTGGCGAACACGATGTGCGGGATCATGCCGTTGTCCCACTGCGCCGAGAACAACGTATCCAGTTCGACCACCGCACGCTCCACGCTCAGCGGGGCCAGCCCGACCGCCACGAACGCCGCGTCCCAGCTCCACATGTGCGGGTACAGCAGCGGCGCCGCGGTCGTCATCACCCCCAGGTCATTGCCCCGCAGCAGGTACGCCGCCCGGGCGGCGAGCTGCGTCGGCGAAAAGCTGGGGTCGGGTGCCATCCGTCCTATTGTGCGGCGGCGCCGGGCGTCGCGCGACGCGGCGATAGGGTGACCGGCATGCCGACCGCGCTCATCACCGGGGCTTCCGGCGGGCTCGGCGCCGCGATCGCCGACGCCCTCGCTCCCACTCACACCCTGCTGCTCGGCGGCCGGCCGTCGCCCCGCCTGGACGCGGTGGCCGAGCGGCTCGGCGCCACGACATGGCCGCTTGACCTCGCCGACACCGACTCGCTGGCCGCGAGCGCCGAAGTGATCGACGCGCTGGATGTCTTGGTCCACAACGCCGGCGTCGCGTTCCCCGACCATCTGGCCGACTCCGGGATCGACGACTGGCGCAAGACCTTCGAAATCAACGTAATTGGTGCGGTGGCCCTGACCCAGGCCCTGCTCCCCGCACTCCGCGCAGCCGAAGGCCAGGTGATCTTCATCAATTCGGGCGCCGGGCGCAATGTGCTGCCCGGCATGGCGTCGTACTCGGCGAGCAAGTTCGCCCTGCGCGCCTTCGCCGATTCGCTTCGCGCCGAAGAGCCCCGGCTGCGGGTCACTTCGATGCACCCCGGCCGGATCGCCACGCAGATGCAGCGCCGCCTTAGGGAATTCGAAGGTGGCGAGTACGACCAATCCGCCTATCTCAGGCCCGAGACCGTCGCCGATGCCGTCGAGCAGGTGATTTCCACACCGCCCGACGGGCACGTGCACCAGGTCATCATCCGCCAGCGCGGTTAGACCACCAGGTTGACCAGGCGGCCGGGCACGACGATCACCTTCTTCGGTTTCCCCCCGGCCAGGAAGGCCAGGACCTTCCCGTCGGCCAGCGCGGCGACCTCGATCGCGTCGGCGTCGGCATCCGCGGCGACCGTGATGTGTCCGCGCACCCTGCCGTTGACCTGCACCGGATACTCCACCGTGTCCTCGGCGAGGTACTGCGCGTCGGCCTGCGGGAACGGGCCGTGAGCGAGGCTCTGCTCGTGGCCGAGCCGCTGCCACAGCTCTTCGGCCAGGTGCGGCGCGACCGGCGCGGCCATCAGCACCAGCGGTTCGACCGCGGCGCGCGGCACGGCGCCGCGGTGCTGCTTCGTCAGGTGGTTGGTGTACTCGATGAGCTTGGCCACCGCGGTGTTGTTGCGCAGTGCCGCATAGTCTTCGGCGACGCCGGCGATGGTGCGGTGCATCAGCCGCAGCGTGTCCCGGTCCAACTCGGCGTCTTCCACTCGTGGCTCGCCGGTGTCTTCGTCGACCACCAGCCGCCACACCCGCGCAAGGAAGCGATACGCACCGACCACGTCCTTGGTCGCCCACGGTCGGGACGCTTCCAGCGGACCCATCGACATCTCGTAGACCCGCAGCGTGTCAGCGCCGTAGTCGTCGCAGATCTCGTCGGGCGACACCGAGTTCTTCAGGCTCTTGCCGATCTTGCCGAACTCCTGAAACACCTCGATCTCACCGTCAGGACCCCGGTGGAAGAACGCGCCGTCACGCTCGACGACGTCGGCCGCGGGCACATAGGCGCCGCGCGCGTCGGTATAGGCGTACGCCTGGATGTATCCCTGGTTGACCAACCGCCGGTAGGGCTCCCGCGAACTGACGTGACCCAGGTCGTAGAGCACCTTGTGCCAGAACCGCGAATACAGCAGGTGCAGCACCGCATGCTCGACCCCGCCGACGTACAGGTCCACCCCGCCGGGATCGTCGGGCCCGTGCTCGTCGGGCCGGGGTCCCATCCAGTACGCCTCGTTCTCCTTGGCGCAGAACCGCTCCGAGTTGTGCGGATCGGTGTAGCGCAGCTCATACCACGAACTTCCCGCCCACTGCGGCATCACGTTGGTGTCACGCGTGTAGGGCTTCCGACCATCCCCGAGCTCCAGCTCGACGTGCACCCAGTCGGTCGCCTTGGCCAACGGCGGCGAGGGTTCACTGCCGGCATCGTCCGGATCGAACACCACCGGCGAATAGTCGGCTATGTCGGGCAGCACCACCGGCAGCTCCGACTCCGGCAGCGGATGCGGCCTGCCTTCGCTGTCATAGACGATAGGGAACGGCTCGCCCCAGTACCGCTGCCGCGCGAAAAGCCAGTCCCGCAGCTTGTATTCGACGCGGGCGCGACCCCGGCCGTCGGCCTGCAGCCGCTCCGTGATCTTCTCCTTGGCCGCGGCGACGTCCAGGCCGTTGAGGTAGTCGGAGTTCACCGCCGGACCGTCGCCGACGTAGGCCGCCTGCGAAACATCTCCGCCGGCGATGACTTCCACGATCGGCAATCCGAATTCCGTCGCGAATTCCCAGTCGCGCTGGTCGTGGCCGGGCACAGCCATGATTGCGCCGGTGCCGTAGCCGACCAGAACGTAGTCGGCGACGAAGATCGGCACACGTTCGCCGTTGGCCGGATTGGTCGCATAGCTGCCGAGGAAAACACCGGTCTTCGTCTTGTTCTCTTGGCGTTCCAGGTCGGACTTCGACGCGATGGCCTGCCGGTAGGCCGTCACCGCCTCGGCCGGTGTCGCGGCGCCGAACGTCCATTGTGGCTGGACCGCGTCGGGCCAGTCCGCGGCGGTGAGCACCTCCACAAGTGGGTGCTCGGGTGCCAGCACCAAATACGTCGCCCCGAACAGCGTGTCCGGCCGGGTGGTGAACACCTCGATGTCGATGCTGTCGCCGTCGTCGGTACCCGCGCCGAACAGCGCCGCCGCCCCGGTTGAGCGTCCGATCCAGTTGCGCTGCATGGTCTTGACCTTCTCGGGCCAATCGAGCAGGTCGAGATCCTCGAGCAGTCGGTCGGAGTAGGCGGTGATCCGCATCATCCACTGTCGCAACCGCTTGCGGAACACCGGGAAATTCCCGCGCTCACTGCGGCCGTCGGCGGTGACTTCCTCGTTGGCCAGCACGGTGCCCAGGCCCGGACACCAGTTCACAATCGCGTCGGCCCGGTACACCAGGCGGTACGAATCAACCACGTCGGCCCGCTCACCGGGCGACAGTGCCGACCAATCGCGGCCGTCTTCCAAAATGCGTGCACCGGATTCGAATTCGGCGATCAGGTCGCCGATCGGGCGGGCCCTGTTCGCCGCGGTGTCATACCAGGCGTTGTAAATCTGCAGGAAGATCCACTGCGTCCACTTGTAGAACTCGGTGTCGGTGGTGGAGAAACTGCGCCGGCTGTCGTGCCCGAACCCGAGCCGGCCCAGCTGCCGCCGGAAGTTGACGATGTTGGCCTCCGTCCGCGTGCGCGGATGGGTGCCGGTCTGGATCGCGTACTGCTCCGCGGGCAGCCCGAACGCGTCGAAACCCAACGCATGCAACACGTTGTGACCCGTCATCCGGTAGTAGCGGGCGTAGACGTCGGTCGCGATGTATCCGAGCGGGTGGCCGACGTGCAGTCCCTCACCGGAGGGGTACGGGAACATGTCCTGGACGAACATCTTGTCGGCGGGCACCGCCTCGCCGTCGCGCGGCGCCAGGGACCCAACCGGATTGGGCACGTGGAAGGTGCCCCACTTCTCCCAGGCCTGCTGCCAGGCCCGCTCGATCTCGCCGGCCAGTTCCGCGCTGTAACGGAACTGCGGGGCGTCGGCGGCGCCCGGCGGCGTGGTCGGGGATTCGGTCACGCCAACAGGGTAGTCAGCGTCTCCCCCGGCACTGCCGCCCGCCGGCGGAGGTCTCGGTTGGGTTAAGGAGCGATCAGGGGTCGGTCCCAGGGCTGGTGTTACCAGAGTGACAGTTGTTACGGTCGCGTCTGACCAGGGGTCGTTTGCTATCGGCGCCTCAGGGATGGAGAGGGACGAATGCGCGATAAGACCCGGGCATGGCTGGCGGTCGCGGGCGGAACCGCTGCCGGACTGGCCGGCGTCATCGGTTTCGGCGGAACCGACGCCGGGGCCCAGCCGGTGCTCCCGATGCCTCCGGCGCCGGTCACCGTCACCCAGACGGTCACGGCGGCGCCGGCCGTGGGCGCCCCGGTTGCCCCCGCAGGCGTCCCGATGGCCAACACCGCCGCACCCGCCGCCCCACTCGCTCAAGCCGCTCCCGTCGCGCCGATCGCGCCGCAGTTCCCGCCACAGCCGGGGGTCGTGCCGGCCGCCCAGGCCGTTCAGCCGGCGGTGCCCGTTGCGCAGCCCACGCTCGTGCCCGCCACTTCGGGGTCGCTGACCGACTACTTCAAGGGCAAAGGCGTCCGCCTCGAACCGCAGAGCCCGCACGGCTTCCGGGCGGTCAACATCACGCTGCCGATGCCGCAGGGCTGGACGCAGGTCCCCGACCCGAATGTCCCGGACGCCTTCCTCGTGATCGCGGACCGCACCGGCGGTGACGGCCTCTACACGTCGAACGCCCAAGTGGTCGTGTACAAGCTGATCGGCGACTTCGACCCCAGGGAGGCAATCACACACGGCTACCTCGACAGCCAGGCGCTGATGGCGTGGCAGACCACCAACGCGTCCCTCGCTGACTTCAACGGGCTCCCGTCGTCGCTCATAGAAGGCACGTACCGGCAGAACGACATGACCCTCAACACGTCGCGGCGGCACGTGATCGTCCCCGTGGGCGCGGACAAGTACCTGGTTTCGCTGTCGGTCACGACGTCGCTGAACCAGGTCGTCGCCGCGGCGAACGCAACTGACGCGATCGTCAACGGATTTCGGGTGGTTCCGGGCACGCCGTAGTCGGCGGGCGCCCACTCCCCGTCATCGCCGGGGCTCTCGTATTGTGACCCCATGCTCATCGCGGCGGTGCTGTGTCTGTGCGCGGCGGTGGCGTCGGCCGCCTTGGGTGCGCGAGCGTTGGCCCGGCCTGCGCCGGCGGGTGGGGCCCGGCAGGTGTTGCGGGCCGTCGCCCCCACCCAGCTCGCCGCGGCCGTGATGCTCGCCGCGGGCGGAGTCGTGGCGCTGTCCGCCCGCCCGTCACCGGGACTCCTGGTCTTGTGCGTGCTGGGTGCCCTCGCCACGGTGGCGGCCGGTGTGTGGCAGGGCGCCCGCTTCGCGCAGGCGGCCGAGCGCCGCGACGCGGTGGAGTGCGCTCGCTCCGGCCGGCAGGCATGCGCTGACTGCCCTCTGTCGTGTCGCTAGGCCGGTGGCCGCGGCTGCCGATCGATACCTTCGTCCTCCTGCTGCTGGCGACGGTCGGGATCGCGACGCTGTTCCCGGCGCGCGGCGTCATGGCCGACGCGCTGTCAGTCGCCACCAGGATCGCGATCGCGCTGCTGTTCGCACTCTATGGTGCCCGCCTGTCGCCGGGCCAGGCATGGCACGGGGCGCGGCAATGGCGACTGCACCTGATGGTGCTGGCGGTGACGTTCGTGGTGTTTCCGCTGCTCGGGCTCGCCGCACGGGCACTCGTGCCGACGGTGTTGACCCCGGACCTGTACACCGGACTGCTGTTCCTGTGCCTGGTCCCGTCGACCGTGCAGTCGTCGATCGCGTTCACCTCGATCGCGCACGGCAATGTGCCGGCCGCGATGGTGTCCGCGTCGTTGTCCAACATCATCGGGGTTGTGCTGACGCCGTTGCTGGTGGTGGCGTTGATGCAGACCGGCGGAGGCGTCCGTGTGGACGGCTCCGCGATCGTGGACATCGTGCTGCAGCTGCTGGTGCCGTTCTTCGCCGGGCAATTGCTGCGGCCGTGGATCGCCGGCTTCGTCGCCCGGCACACGGTGCTGACCAGGACGGTCGACCGTGGCTCGATCCTGCTGGTGGTGTACACCGCGTTCTCGGTCGGCATGGCCGAACACATCTGGAACAGCGTGACGCCGTGGCGGGTGATCGCGGTCGCCGTGGTCAGCGCCGCCCTACTCGCGGTCGTGCTGCTGCTGACCTATGCGATGGGCCGGTGGGCACACCTTCCGCGGGGCGACGCGATCGTGTTGGTGTTCTGCGGCTCCAAGAAGAGCCTTGCCTCCGGTCTCCCGATGGCTCTGGTGTTGTTCCCGTCGGCCACGGTCGGCCTGATCATGTTGCCGCTGATGCTGTTTCACCAACTGCAGCTGCTGGTGTGCGCGGTGATCGCGGCCAGGCTGTCCCGCGCCGGGGTTAGTTCCGGCTGATGTCGATCGGGTGCGTCGCAAGCATCGACAGCGGCAACGGCTGCCGGCGCAGCACACGCGCCCACAGATCGACCCTCGGTTCTGCGAGTACGTCAGAAGGCAAGGCGGACAATACGATCCAGTCGTCACGCTCGATCTCCCCGTCGAGCTGGCCGATCGTCCAACCGGAGTACCCGGCGAAGATCCGCACCCCTTCGACCAGCGGCGCGATCGAGTCGGGTTCGGCGTCGAGGTCCACCATCACCATCCGGCCCTGCACGTGCCGCAGGCCCGGCACACCGTTCGCGTCGACGCCCACCCGTAGGGTCCCCAGGCACAGCGCCGCATCCCGCTTGACCGGGCCACCGACGAACATGGTCTTCGGCTTGGTGGCCAGCTTGGCCCACTGCGGAAGCACGTTGTAGACCGCGGTTTCGCTGGGGCGGTTGAGCACCACGCCGAGCGTGCCGCCGTCGTTGTGCTCGACGACATAGACCACGCTGCGCCGGAACGTCGGCTCCAGCAGGTCCGTGTTGGCCAACAGCAGCGTGCCGGCCCGCACCCGATGCGCGGTCGGTGCGTACTCCTCTGGATCCTCGGAGTGGGCCACGTCACCATCATGTCACCAGCGCAGCGCAATTGGGGCGTTCGGGCGGTGCATGGCTGAATATTTGTAGTGTGGTGGCCGTTGCCCCTCGCTCCCTTCGCTGCAACAGAAAGTGTTTCCCGTGGTTGACACCCACGTCCCCATGGCCGTCTGGCGGTCCGTGCGGGGCATGCCCGAGTTCGGCCGCCTGCTCGCGGTACGCGTGGCGAGCCAGTTCGGCGACGGGCTGTTTCAGGCCGGGCTGGCGGGTGCGATGCTGTTCAATCCGGACCGCGCCGCCCAACCGTGGGCGATCGCGGCGTCATTCGCGGTGCTTTTCCTGCCCTACTCCCTGGTCGGCCCGTTCGCCGGCGCGCTGCTGGACCGCTGGGACCGTCGCTACGTGCTCGTCGGCGCCAACTGCGCGCGGCTGCTGCTGGTCGCGGCCGTCGGGCTGATGCTGGCCGTCGGCGCAGGCGATTTGCCGGTCCTGGCCGGGGCGCTGATCGTCAACGGGTTCACCAGGTTCGTGACCTCGGGGTTGTCGGCGGCGCTCCCGCACGTGGTGCCGCGCGAGCAGGTGGTGACGATGAACTCGGTGGCAACCGCCGTGGGCGCCGCGGCCACGTTCTTCGGCGCCAACTTCATGTTGGTGCCGCGCTGGCTTTTCGGTGCCGGCGACACCGGCGCTGCCACGGTGATGTTCGTCGTCACCGTGCCGGTGTTGCTGGCGCTGCTCATCGCGCTGCGCTTTCCGCCCCGCAGCCTCGGTCCCGACGACACCGCCCGCACGATCCACGGTTCGGCGGCATACGCGTTGGCCACCGGGTGGCTGCACGGCCTACGGACGGTGAGCAGCACCCCGAGCGTGGCCGGAACGCTCGCCGGCCTGGCCGCTCACCGCGTCGTCTTCGGCATCAACACGCTGCTGATACTCGTGATCGTGCGGCACAGCGCGACGCACGTCGTGGCCGGGTTGGGCATCGCGGTGGTGTTCGTCGCGGTGACCGGCACCGGCTCGTTCCTGGCGACTTTCCTTACCCCGTGGGCCGTGCGGAGGTTCAGTCGGTTCGCGACCGCCAACTGGGCGCTGCTGGCCGCGGCGGCGATCCAGCTGGCCGGCGCGGCGCTGGTGCTGCCGGTGATGCTCGTGTGCGGTTTCCTGCTCGGCGCCGCCGGGCAGGTGGTCAAGCTGTGCGCGGACACCGCGATGCAGATCGACGTCGACGACGCGCTGCGCGGCCACGTGTTCGCGGTGCAGGACTCGCTGTTCTGGGTCTCCTTCGTCGGCGCGATCGCACTGTCGGCGGCGGCCATCCCCGCTGACGGTCGCTCCCCCGCGCTCGTGCTCGTCGGCGCCGCCGTCTACCTGGCGGGCCTCGCGGTGCACACCGTGGTCGGGCTGCGCAGCCCGCCCGGGGCGACAGGTTAAGGTTTTCGCCATGGCCGACGCGGGTCCGATCATCGACGATCTCTGCGCTGAAAGCGACGAGCTCGACGAGCTGGTAGCGCCTCTGGCTGAAAGCGATTGGGCCACCTCGACTCCTGCGGTCGGCTGGACGATCGCCCATCAAGTCGGCCACTTGCTGTGGACCGATCGCGTCGCGTTGACCTCGATCACCGACGAGGCGGCGTTCGGCGAGTTGCTGGCCGCGGCCGCCGCCGACCCGGGCGGCTTCGTCGATGCGGGCGCCGGGGAGCAGGCCCGCAGGCGGCCCGCGGACCTGCTCGAGGACTGGCGTCGCACCCGCCACCGTCTGCACGACGAGCTGCGCGCGGTCGCGCCCGGTCGCAAGCTGCTGTGGTTCGGACCTCCGATGAGCGCCGCGTCGATGGCCACGGCCCGGTTGATGGAGACGTGGGCGCACAGCCTCGACGTAGCCGACGCGCTGGGCGTCCGCAAGCCGCCGAGCGACCGGTTGCGGCCGATCGCGCACCTGGGTGTGCGCACTCGCGACTACGCGTTCGCGGTCAACGGCCTGACACCGCCGGATGAACCGTTCCGCGTCGAGCTGACCGCTCCCGACGGCTCCGGCTGGGAGTGGGGACCGGCCGATGCGGCGCAACGGGTGACCGGCTCCGCCGAGGATTTCTGCTATGCCGTGACCCGGCGCCGGGCACTGGCGAGCCTCGACATCAAGGCCGCCGGCGACGACGCGTCGCGATGGCTGACCATCGCGCAGGCGTTCGCGGGACCTCCCGGCCCGGGGCGGTGAGCACTCAGCTGCCCGACTGCTGCCTGGCGTTCCACCACGACAGCAGCTCGGCCGTGGCGTCCTCCTTGCTGAGCGGGCCGCGGTCCAGCCGCAGCTCCTTGAGGTACCGCCACGCCTCGCCGACCCTGGGGCCGGGCGGAATGCCGAGCGTCGTCATGATCTCGTTGCCGTCGAGGTCCGGACGCACCCGTTGTAGATCTTCTTTCGCGGCCAGTTCGGCGATCCGGTTCTCCAAGTCGTCGTAGTTGGCCTGCAGCCGCGCGGCGCGCCGCCTGTTGCGCGTCGTGCAGTCGGCGCGCACCAGCTTGTGCAGCCGCGGCAGCAGCGGCCCGGCGTCGGTGACGTAGCGTCGCACCGCGGAGTCGGTCCACGTGCCGTCGCCGTAGCCGTGGAAGCGCAGGTGCAGGTACACCAGCTGCGACACGTCGTCGATCATCTGCTTGGGGTACTTCAGCGCCCGCATCCGCTTACGGGCCATCTTGGCGCCGACGACCTCGTGGTGGTGAAAACTCACCCCACCGTCGGGCTCGTGCCTCCGCGTGGCGGGCTTGCCGATGTCGTGCAGAAGCGCCGCCCACCGCAGGACCAGATCGGGCCCGTTGTCCTCGAGGACGATCGCCTGCCGCAGCACCGTCAGCGAATGGCGGTAGACGTCCTTGTGCTGATGGTGCTCGTCGATGGCCAGCCTCATCCCGCCGACCTCTGGCATCACCACATCGCCCATGCCGGTGTCCACCATGAGCTCGATGCCGGCCACCGGGTCGTCGCCCAGCATCAGCTTGTCGAGTTCTGCGGCCACCCGTTCCGCGGTGATCCGGCCCAGCTGCGGCGCCATCGTCTCGATCGCGGAGCGCACCCGCGGCGCCACGGTGAATCCCAGCTGCGAGACGAACCGCGCGGCGCGCAGCATCCGCAGCGGATCGTCGCCGAACGACGCCTCCGGGGTCGCAGGCGTGTCGAGCACCCGCTTGCGAATGGCCGCCAGACCGCCCAGCGGGTCGAGGAATTCGCCGGCGCCGTCGGCGGTGATGCGCACGGCCATCGCGTTGACGGTGAAGTCCCGGCGCACCAGGTCCTCGCGCAGGCTCCTGCCGAACCGCACCTGTGGATTGCGCGACACCTGGTCATAGGTGTCCGCGCGGAACGTGGTGATCTCCACCCGATGGTCGTTGCGGGCGGCCCCGACGGTGCCGAACTCGATTCCGGTCTCCCACAGCGCGTCCGCCCATGGCCGCAAGATCTGCTGTACCTGCTCCGGGCGGGTGTCGGTGGCGAAATCGAGGTCGGGCGAAGAGCCGCCGACCCCGCCGAGGCGGCCCAGCACCGCGTCCCGGACGCTGCCGCCCACCAGGTACAGCTCGTGGCCGGCATCGGCGAACAACGCGCCGAGGCCGCGCAGCACGTCGGTGTGCCGGTTGAGCGCGACCGCGGCGGCCGCCAGCAGCTCGGTGTCAGGCACGCTGGACTACCCTAATGCGCACCCACACCGCGACCACCGGCGCGTGGGCCCGGAGTGAAAACTCATGCCAGCTACTATCGCTTGGGTGTCGGACGGCGAACACCGAAAACCGCGACGGCGCCGGGGTCGGCGTCGTGGTCAGCGTGCCACCGCTTCGCTCGACACGAACACCGAGCGGTCCAAGGCCGACAACGCGGCACCCTCGAAGACCAACACGAAGACCAACACGAAGCAGCGGAGCAGCCGCCGCTCACCGGACCGGCTGCGCACCGTGCACGAGACCTCCGCGGGTGGTCTGGTGGTCGACGGGATCGACGGCCCGCGCGGCAGCCAGGTTGCCGCGTTGATCGGGCGGCTCGACCGTCGCGGCCGCACACTGTGGTCGCTGCCGAAGGGCCACATCGAGGTCGGGGAGACGGCCGAACAGACCGCGATCCGCGAGGTGGCCGAAGAAACCGGCATCCGGGGTGACGTGCTGGCCGCGCTCGGCAGCATCGACTACTGGTTCGTCACCGAAGGCCGCCGCGTGCACAAGACGGTGCACCACTTCCTGTTGCGGTTCCTCGGCGGCGAGTTGTCCGACCACGACCTCGAGGTCAGCGAGGTCGCGTGGGTGCCGCTCGAGGAGCTTGCGTCGCGGCTGGCCTACGCCGACGAACGCCGGCTGGCCGAGGTTGCCGGTGAGCTGATCGACACCCTGCACGCCCACGGGCCGACGGCGCTGCCGCCGCTGCCGCACAGCGCGCCGCGGCGACGCCCGCAGACACATTCACACACACGCCGACGGCGGCCCGACGAGCCCTCGTCCGGCCGGACGAACGGTCGCGGACCGGGACAGTGACTGCGCGGCGGGCCGGCCTCGCCGTGCGGCTCATCGCCGCCGCGGCGCTGACGCTGGTGGGCGCCGTCACACCTGAGGCGGCGGCCGGGGAGCCCGGCGACGTGCCGTTCCTCCAGGTCCGCGTCGACCGCGTCACACCCGAGATCGTCACCACCGGCAGCGAGGCAACGGTGACCGTCGCGGGCACCGTCACCAATGTCGGCGACCGCCCGGTGCATGACATCGTGGTCCGCCTCGAGCGAGCCGCGGCAGTCACGTCGTCGGCGGGCTTGCGGACCAACCTCGACGGTCGCAAAGACCAGTACCAGGCGGTCGGCGCGTTCGTGTCGGTTGTCCCGGAGCTCGACCAGGGCCAGGCGGGGGCGTTCACGCTGACCTACCCGCTGCGTTCGCAGGCCGAGCCGTCGCTGGGCATCGACCAGCCGGGCGTATACCCGCTGCTGGTCAACGTCAACGGCACGCCGGATTACGGCGACGCGGCGCGCCTCGACGACGCGCGGTTCCTGCTGCCCGTTCTCGGCGTCCCTCCGGACACGGCCGCGCAACCGGCCGGGGCACTGAACGGGGTCGTCGCGCCCGACACGTCCAGGCCCGTCCAGATCACGATGCTGTGGCCGCTGGCCGACCGGCCCCGGCTGGCGGCCGGCGGGGCCGGCGGCGTCACGCCCGTCCGCCTCACCGACGACGAGCTCGCGGCATCGCTGGCACCCGGCGGCCGGCTCGACACACTGCTGTCGTCCGCGGATTTCGCGACCGGGTCCGCGGTGGACCCCGGCGGCGACATGACCAAAGCCCTGTGTCTGGCGGTGGATCCGGACCTGCTCGTCACCGTCAACGCGATGGCGGGTGGCTACGTCGTCGCCGACAACCCCGCCGACCGCAATTCACCGACGCATCCCGGCGCCGGTCAGGCCGCCGCTGCGGCATGGCTCGACCGGCTGCGCGCGCTGGCGCGACGCATGTGCGTGGCGCCTGTCAACTACGCGCAGGCCGACCTGGACGCGCTGCACCGCATCGGTGACCCCGGCCTGTCCGGGATTGCCACCAACGGCGCCGGCGACATCGTCGACAACATCCTCGGGGTCACCTCCACGCGCGGCGCTACGCTGCTCGGCGACGGGCCGCTGACCCTGGCCGCCGCCGACCTCTTGACGGCGGAAGGCGACACCGTCGCGATCGCCGCCGCCGCGTGCTCGGCGCAGGATTCGGCCAGCAAGCCGGAGACCGCCAACGTGACCCCGCGCCGGCTGTCCCCGCAGCTGGTGACGGCACCGTTCGATCCGACGGTCGGCGCGGCGCTGGCCGCCGCGGGCAGCGCTCCGACCTCGCCGTCATACCTCGACCGCACGCTGACCGTCCCGCTCGAGCACGACTCGGCGACCGCGCGCCGTCAGGACGCACTGTCGGCGATGCTGTGGCTGGGGCTGAATCCTGACACCGCGCCCCGCACGCAGATCGTGATGCCCCCGCTGATGTGGGACCTGCAGCCCACCGACGCACAGTCGTTCATGACCACCCTGGCCACCAGCATCCACGCCGGCCTGACGGTGGCGCGGCCCCTGACCGCGGTGATCGCCGACGCGCGGGGCACCGCCGCCCCGGGGCCGGTGCCGTCCCCGGCGGATGGCGACGCAACCCCCGGCCGCATCGACGATTCGGTAACCGCCGACATCGCCGGCAACGTCGGTCGGCTGTGGGGCCTGACCGCGGCGCTGACCACCGACGAGCGCACCGGGATGACGGGCACCCAGTACACCGCGCCGCTCCGCGAGGACATGCTGCGCGCCCTGAGCCAGTCGGAGCCGCCGGACACCCGCAACGGGCTGGCCGGCGCGCGGCTGGCCGCCGTGGACACCACGATCAACGACATGTTCGGGGCGGTGACGGTGGTCAACCCGGGCGGATCGTACACCCTGGCCACGGAGCACAGCCCATTGCCGCTGGCGCTGCGCAACAACCTGGCGGTGCCGATCCGGGTGCGCCTTCAGGTCGATACGCCGCCGGGGATGACAGTGACCGACATGGGCGTGATCGAGCTGCCACCCGGATATCTGCCGCTGCGGGTACCGGTGGAAGTGCACTTCACCCATCGGGTCGCTGTTGACGCGGGGCTGCGCACGCCCGACGGGCTCCCGCTGGGCGAGTCGGTGCGGCTGTCGGTGCACTCCAACGCTTACGGCCAGGTGCTGTTCTTCATCACGCTGACGGCCGCCGCGGTGCTGGTCCTTCTGACCGGCCGGCGGCTGTGGCATCGGTTCCGCGGTCAGCCCGACCCCGCGGACCTCGACCGCCCGGAACCCGAATGACCACCGGTGGCTGGCACCCCGCCGGGCAACCCGCCCACCCCCGGCGGTATCCCCGGCCGCCGGCCGTCCCCCGCGCCGCCCCGCGAGCCGTCCCGCCCGTCGGGTCGAAACGCGCCGAACTGACCGACGCCGCGGTGGTGTCGCGGTCGTGGGGCATGGCTTTCGCGACGCTGATCAGCCGCATCACCGGGTTCATCCGCATCGTGTTGCTGGCCGCGATCCTCGGTGCCGCGCTGTCGAGCGCGTTCTCGGTGGCCAATCAGCTGCCGAACCTGGTTGCGGCGCTGGTGCTGGAGGCCACGTTCACCGCGATCTTCGTGCCCGTGCTGGCCCGCGCCGAACGCGACGACGCCGACGGTGGTGCCGCGTTCGTCCGGCGACTGGTCACGCTGTCCACCGCGCTGCTCGTGGTCGCGACCACGCTTTCGGTGGCCGCCGCGCCGCTGCTGGTGAGATTGATGCTCGGCGGCCAACCCCAGGTCAACGAACACCTCACCACCGCGTTCGCCTACCTGCTGTTACCGCAGGTGATCTTCTACGGGCTCTCGTCGGTATTCATGGCAATCTTGAACACCCGCAACGTCTTTGGCGCGCCCGCTTGGGCCCCGGTAGTTAACAACGTGGTGGCCATCGCTACACTCGGATTGTATCTCGTTGTGCCGGGCGAACTTTCGGTCGACCCGGTAAAGATGGGTAACGCCAAGTTACTGGTCCTCGGCATCGGGACGACGCTAGGGGTGGCGGCTCAGACCGCAGTGCTGCTGATCGCTATCGCCAGGCAGCGCATCGGCCTTCGTCCCTTGTGGGGAATCGATGACCGGCTCAGGCAATTCGGCGCGATGGCCGCGGCCATGGTGCTGTATGTGCTGATCAGCCAGCTCGGTCTGGTAGTGGGCAACCAGATCGCCAGCGGGGCGGCGGCGTCGGGGCCGGCGATCTACAACTACACGTGGCTGGTGCTGATGCTGCCGTTCGGGATGATCGGCGTGACGGTACTGACCGTGGTGATGCCCCGGCTGAGCCGCAACGCCGCCGCCGACGACATTCCCGCTGTCATCGACGACCTGTCGCTGGCGATCCGCCTGACCATGGTCACGTTGATCCCGATCGTGGCGTTCATGACCGTCGGCGGCAAGGCGATCGGCACCGCGCTGTTCGCCTACGGCAAGTTCGGCGAGGTTGACGCCGGGTATCTGGGCAGCGCCATCGCCCTGTCGGCGTTCACGCTGATCCCCTACGCACTGGTGCTGCTGCAGCTGAGGGTCTTCTACGCCCGTCAGCAGCCGTGGACACCGATCGTGATCATCGTCGTGATCACCGCGGTCAAGATCGCCGCGTCGCTGGTTGTGCCGCATGTCATCGCCGACCACCAGCTGGTCGCGGGGTACCTCGGCCTCGCCAACGGCCTGGGTTTTTTGGCCGGGGCCGTCGTCGGCTACCTGCTGCTGCGACCGGCGCTGAACCCGCCGCGCGGGCAACTGGTCACTACGGTGGTGCTGCGCACCGTGCTGGTCACGATCGCGGCCTCGCTGCTGGCCGGCCTCGTCGCCTACGTGGTCGACCGTGGGCTGGGGCTGCAGACGCTGACCAGCGCTGCGGGCGGCGTGGGCTCGCTGCTGCGGCTGCTGGTGCTCGGGCTGATCATGGCGCCGATCATCGCCGCCGTCATGCTCGGTGCGAGGGTGCCGGAAGCGCAGGCGGCGGTGGCCGCCGTCCGTGCGCGGCTGGGCCGGCGCCGGCCGGCGCCGGCTCGCGCAACTGCGGTTTCGGACCGGCCAGGCCCGGCTACCTCGTACCCTGAACACAAGCTTCCGGTCACGCCGCGGCCAGGTTCGAACTACCCGCGGCCCGGGCCGGTAGCCGCCGGAGCCCACGCGCGGGAAGGGAGGGCGGTGACCGACGAAACTTCGGGCGGCGCGCCGTCCGACGCGACCACCCGGTTGACGCGCCCGCCCGCCGACGAATTCCAACCCGACGTGCCGCCCGAGCCTCCGGTCGACGCCCCTCGCCTGCCTCCGCAGCGCAGCCGCCCGCCGGGCGATTTCGCCGGCGATCCGACCCGGGAGGCGATGGGCTTTGCGGTGCCCCGCGAGACCGCGGACTCCTCGCGGTCGGACCGGGTCCACCTCATCCCGGGCGCCAGCATCGCCGACGGCCGCTACCGCCTGCTCGTGTCACACGGCGGTCCGGACGGGCTGCAGTTCTGGCAGGCGCTCGACACCGCACTGGACCGGCAGGTGGCGTTGACGTTCGTCGACCCGGCGGGCGCACTGCCCGCCGAGGAGGTGCAGGAGATCCTCTCCAGGACGCTGCGGCTGAGCCGGATCGACATGCCGGGCATCGCGCGCGTCCTCGACGTGGCGCGCAGCGGCGCCGGCGGCCTGGTGGTGGCGGAGTGGATCCGTGGAGGATCCCTGCAGGAGGTCGCCGACACGTCGCCGTCGCCGATCGGCGGTGCCCGCGCGATGCAGTCGTTGGCCGCGGCGGCCGAGGCCGCGCACCGCGCCGGGGTGTCGATGTCGATCGACCATCCCAGCCGGGTTCGGGTCAGCATCGAGGGCGACGTCGCGTTGGCGTTCCCGGCGACGACACCCCACGCCACACCCGAAGACGACATCCGCGGCATCGGGGCGGCGTTGTACACGCTGCTGGTCAACCGCTGGCCGCTGCCCGAGTCCGGCGTGCCCAGCGGACTGGCCCCCGCCGAACTCGACGCCGAAGGCAACCCGAGAGAACCCAGGGCGATCAGGCCGGACATCCCTTTCCAGATCTCGGCCGCCGCCGCCCATTCCGTCCAGAACGACGGCGGGATACGCAGCGCGTCAACACTTCTGAACCTGCTGAAGCAGGCCACCGCGGAAGCGGACCGCACCGAGGTGATCTCACCGGTCGACCAACCGCCCGCTCCCCGGCGCCCGTCCCGGTTCCGCGGCGCCGACTTCGGTGGGCAGGGCCGTGTCGACGAGGAGACCCGCGCCCGGCGCCGCAAGGGCCTGCTCGCGGGTCTCGCAGTCGGCGGAGCCATCATCGTGGTCGCGTTGCTCGTCTTGGCGTGGGCGCTCAAGGGCGTGTTCGGCGACGTCGGCAACGGCACCATCAACGCGCCCGCGATCGGAGCGAACGTACCCGGCAGCGGCTCGAGCCAGGCGGCACCGGCCAAGTTCGTCAAACCCCTTAAGGCGACTGTCTTTTCGCCGGGAGGCGGCGCGGACAACCCAGACAAGGCCAACCTGGCCATCGACGGCGACCCGTCTACCGGGTGGCCGACCGACACATACCACGACGCCGTCCCGTTCCCGAACTTCAAGAATGGTGTCGGTTTGCTGCTCGAGCTTCCAAGACCGACTGTGCTCAGCGCGGTCAACGTCAACTTGTCCAGCACCGGCACCGAGATACAGATCCGCTCGTCGCAAAGTGCCACCCCGTCCGCACTCTCCGACACCACCGAAATGACGCCACCAACCCCGGTGCAGCCCGGCAACAACCACATCCCTGTCAACAACGCCGCACCGACGTCGGACGTGCTGGTATGGATCAGCAAGCTGGGGACCACCAACGGCGAGAGCCGAACGGACCTCTACGAGATCACGCTCGAGGGCACGTCCTGACGCCGCCCGCGCCCCCGCGGCAGGCGGGCAACCGGGTCACCGGCTTCGCCGGAGCCGATCACCGCGCCCGTCGCCCCGCGGTCAAGGCCGGCGCGATGGCAGGCGTCGCCGCCGCGGTGATCGCGGCCGGCCTCGGCACCGCGATGCTTCTTCAGCCGCCGTTCCCCACCCCCGCGGCCGCGACCGGACCCACCGCGCAGCGAATCACCGTCTCGACGGCGTCACCGACGGTGCCGCTGTCTGGCCCGCAGATCGTCCGCCTGCTCGGGCAGCGCCCGGATCTCGGCGTCTTCAGCGACGCCCGGCGCCGCGCGTCATGTCTCAACGGGCTGGGGTACCCGGCATCGGCAACGGTGCTCGGCGGCGAACCGATCGACACCGACGGCCGCGCCGGGGTGCTGCTCGTGCTGGCCGGCGACACGCCGCAGGACTTGGCCGTGCTGGTCGTGCCGCCGAACTGCAACTCGGCCGACACCGGGTTGATCGCCGACACCCGAATCCGGCGGCCATAGCGGTCGCCCCGCTCGGCCGGGAACAGCTCCGCCTACCCTGGTGTTTATAGGACGCCGGCGCGCGTCGTTCGCCCCGTGGCAGAAAGGCTGGCATGAGCTCTCCATCCACCGTCCACGACGTGATCGTTATCGGGTCGGGTCCGGCCGGCTACACAGCGGCGATCTACGCCGCGCGCGCCCAGCTTGCACCCCTTGTCTTCGAGGGCAGCCAGTTCGGCGGCGCGCTGATGACCACCACCGAGGTGGAGAACTTCCCGGGTTTTCGCGACGGCATCACCGGTCCCGAACTGATGGACGAAATGCGCGAACAGGCGCTTCGCTTCGGGGCCGACCTGCGCATGGAGGACGTCGAGGAGATGTCGCTGACGGGGTCGATCAAGGCGGTCACCGTGGGCGGCGAGGCCCACAGGGCGCGCGCCGTGATCCTGGCGATGGGCGCCGCCGCCCGCTACCTCGGCGTTCCGGGGGAGGCCGACCTGCTCGGCCGCGGTGTCAGCTCGTGCGCCACCTGCGACGGTTTCTTCTTCCGCGACCAGGACATCGCGGTGGTCGGGGGAGGTGACTCGGCGATGGAGGAGGCCACGTTCCTCACCCGCTTCGCCCGCACCGTCACGATCGTGCACCGTCGCGAGGAGTTCCGGGCATCGAAGATCATGCTCAACCGCGCCCGGGCCAACGACAAGATTCGGTTCCTCACCAACGAGGTGGTGACCGCGGTGGAGGGCGGGACCAGCGTCACCGGCCTGCGCCTGCGCGACACCGTGACGGGCGGGGAAACCACCCTGGCGGTCACCGGGGTCTTCGTCGCGATTGGCCACGATCCACGCTCCGGCCTGGTGCGCGGGCAGGTCGACATGGACCCCGACGGCTACGTGCTGACACGTGGGCGCAGCACCCACACGTCGGTCGACGGCGTGTTCGCGGCCGGGGATCTCGTCGACCGCACGTACCGCCAGGCCGTGACCGCCGCAGGCACCGGATGCTCGGCCGCGATCGACGCCGAACGGTGGCTTGCCGAGAACGCCGATGCCGACATCACCGACAACCTGATAGGAGCCCCGCTGTGACAGGAACCGACAAAGCCGGCGTGACCGTCGCGGTCACCGACGATTCGTTCGCCGAAGACGTACTGACCAACGACAGGCCCGTGCTGGTGGACTTCTGGGCCACCTGGTGCGGTCCCTGCAAGATGGTGGCGCCGGTGCTGGAGGAGATCGCCACCGAGAAGGCCGAGCAGCTGGTCGTCGCCAAGATCGACGTCGACGCCAACCCGGCGACCGCGCGCGATTTCCAAGTGATCTCGATCCCGACGATGATCCTGTTCAAGGGCGGCGAGGCCGTGAAGCGGATAGTCGGCGCCAAGGGGAAGGCAGCGCTGCTGCGAGAACTGGAGGAAATCCTGTAGACCGGGCGGGGCCGCCTGGCGTTTTCCCGATTTTGGGAAGAGTCTGCGAAAATACTGGCTAGCTTGTCTTGCGATCGCCTGTTGTAGCCCGCGCTGGGTACACGCAGTGCGACGACCGTGACCGAAGGGCCCTGGCATGTCGATTCTGCGCCGCGGAGACCGTAGCAGTGCGGTCACGGAGATCCGCGCGGCGTTGGCGGCCCTGGGGCTGATCGATGACCCCGACTCGGATCTGACCACCGGCAGACATGCGGTGCCCGATCTGTTCGACGCGGACCTCGATGAGGCGGTGCGGGCCTTCCAGCAGCACCGCGGCCTGTTGGTCGACGGCATCGTGGGCGAGGCCACCTACCGCGCCCTCAAAGAAGCCTCCTACCGGCTGGGTGCCCGCATCCTCCATCACCAGTTCGGCGCCCCGATGTACGGCGACGACGTCGCCTCGCTGCAGGCCCGGCTGCAGGACCTGGGCTTCTACACCGGCCTGGTGGACGGCTATTTCGGCCTGACCACCCACAACGCGCTGATGTCCTACCAGCGCGAGTACGGGCTCAACCCCGACGGTATCTGCGGCCCGGAAACGTTGCGCTCCTTGTATTTTCTGGGTTCGCGCGTCACCGGCGGCTCACCACACGCGATCCGCGAAGAAGAGCTGGTACGGCGGTCGGGACCTCGGCTGTCGGGTAAGCGGATCATCATCGATCCGGGCCGTGGCGGTTCCGACCACGGCCTGATCACACAGGGACCGGCGGGTCCGATCAGTGAATCAGACATTTTGTGGGACTTGGGAATGCGCCTCGAGGGGCGGATGACCGCGATCGGGATGGAGACGTTCCTGTCGCGGCCGGCCGGTCGAAGCCCGTCGGACACCGACCGTGCTGCGACCGCGAATTCCGTTGGCGCGGACCTGATGATCAGCCTGCGCTGCGCCACCCAGCCCAGCCCCCTGCCCAACGGCGTCGCATCGTTCTTCTTCGGCAATTCGCACGGATCAGTCTCCACGATCGGCCGGAATCTCGCCGACTTCGTCCAGCGAGAAGTGGTGGCACGCACCGGATTACAGGACTGCCGCACCCACGGCCGCACGTGGGATCTGCTGCGGTTGACCCGCATGCCCACGGTGCAGGTCGACATCGGCTACATCACCAACCCCCGCGACCGCGGCATGTTGGTGACCACCCAGACTCGCGATTCGATCGCCGAGGGCATCCTCGCTGCGGTGAAGCGGCTATACCTGCTGGGCAAGAACGACCGCCCCACAGGAACTTTCACCTTCGCCGAGCTGCTCGCCCACGAGCTGTCCGTGGAGCAGGCCGGTCGGCTCAGTCCCTGACACCCCCGCCCGAGCACGAGCCGGCGCCAACCGGCTCCAGGCGCGCGCTCTGCAGCAGCCGCTCCAGTGCCGCCTCGACCTCGGCCTTCCATCCCAGTCCCTGGGTGAGTTCGAGTCGCAGCCGCGGGAAGTATCTGTGCGCCGCGATCACCGTGAACCCCACGCCGATGAGGAAGTCGGCGTCGATCATGCATTGGTCGAAGGAACAGTCCCCGAACGGCTCCACCACCGCGCGGACGTCGGGTGGCGGGGTGCGGATGCCGATCAGCTCCCGCTCGGCCTCCCGCGTGCGGCCGAACGCCTCGAGCGCCCGGGCACCGCGGCGAACGAGGTCGGCGACGGCCTGGGCGATGAGATTCCTCGGGAGGTTCTCGGCGTGCCCGGGTTCCACCCCCATCGTGGTCAGCAGCACCGCGTCCGGGCTGACGGGCTTGGTGGGAAAGCACCCGGCCCGCGGCACGGCGCCCGGCGGGGCGTACAGCGCGTACCCGATGCACGGCGCCTCGGTGATCGCATCGGCGTCCTCATGGCCGGCGGGTGCCGGAATCGCGATCTGCCCGCATGATCCCCACTCCAGCGTGACCATCGACAGCCACGCTTCCTTCTCGAACTCGGGATCGGCGAGATGATCCCCGCCCCTGAATTCCCGGGGGTCGACTTCCCAGAAGACGCAGCGGCGCGCGTGCTTGGGAAGCTGCTCGAAATACTCGAGCCGCAACGGCGTGATTCGTGCCGACACTAGATTCTCGGGCCTCCATGCGGTGCTGATGCCAGCAGCAGCCACTCCAGGATAGGAGAGGTCGGCCCTTCCGGGCCAGTTTCTGAGCAGTCACCGCAGCGGCAGCCGGCATTGTCCGAAAACGATTGCGGCACATCCTGTTCCGCAACCTGACTGCTCCCCGACAGGCCGGCGTCCCGATGTTGTGTCACAGTGACGGAAACCGCCCGTGTGGCTGGACCCGGCTTCTCAGTTCGCGGTGCCGTTCATCAGCGCGACAATTCGCTGGAGGTCGTCGAGGGAGCCGAATTCCACGACGATCTTGCCCTTCCGCTTGCCGAGGCTGACCGTCACCCGGGTGTCGAATGTGCCGGACAGGCGTTCGGCGATCTCCTGCAGTCCGGGCATCTGGATGGGTTTGCGGCGCGGGCCGGGCGAGGGTGCCGGGTCATCCCGGTTGGCTAACGTGACGGCCTCCTCGGTCGCCCTCACCGACAGCCCCTCGGCGACGATGCGGGCCGCCAGCTCTTCCTGCGCCTCCGGGCCGCCTTCCAGGGCAAGCAGGGCCCGGGCATGCCCGGCCGAGAGCACGCCGGCGGCCACCCGCCGCTGCACCGCGATCGGCAGGCGCAGCAGCCGGATCATGTTCGTGATGAGCGGACGCGACCGGCCGATGCGGGCGGCAAGTTCGTCGTGGGTGACGCCGAACTCGTCGAGCAGTTGCTGGTAGGCGGCCGCTTCCTCCAATGGGTTCAGCTGTACCCGGTGGATGTTTTCCAGCAGCGCATTGCGGAGCATGGCGTTGTCGGCGGTCTCGCGCACGATCGCCGGGATCGTCGCGAGGCCGACCTGCTGCGCCGCGCGCCAGCGCCGCTCCCCCATCACGAGTTGGTAGCGGCCGTCCACCGCACGCACGACGATGGGCTGCATGAGGCCGAACTCACGGATGGAGTGGATGAGCTCGGCGAGCGCCTCCTCGTCGAACACCTGCCGCGGCTGGCGGGGGTTCGGGTCGATCAGTCCCGGGTCGATCTCCCGGTACACGGCGCCGATGTCCGCCCCGCCGGTGGGCGGCCGCCCGCCCAGCACGACATCGGCGGCGGCGTCACCCATCCGCGGCCCCAGGCCGGTGTCGGTAGGACCGGTCGGAATCAGCGAAGCCAGGCCACGGCCCAAGCCACCCTTCCTGCGCGTCGGTTGGGACATTGGATCACCTCTCCCCTGCTGTCGCCCGGCCTCGCTCGGCGAGCTCACGGCTCGCGTCGAGATAGCTCATCGCTCCCCGAGATCCCGGGTCGTAGTCAATGATCGTCATGCCGTACCCGGGCGCCTCCGAGACCTTGACGCTACGGGGGATGACCGTGCGCAGCACCTTGTCGCCGAAGTAACGGCGTACCTCGTCGGCAACCTGGTCGGCGAGCTTGGTGCGTCCGTCGTACATCGTCAGGATTACGGTCGAGACGCTTAACTGGGGGTTCAGGTGAGCCTTCACCATCTCGATGTTGCTCATCAGCTGCGAGACGCCCTCCAGCGCGTAGTACTCGCACTGGATCGGGATCAGCACCTCGGGCGCCGCGACGAGCGCGTTGATCGTCAGGAGGCCGAGCGACGGCGGACAGTCGATGAACACGTAGTCGAAGTCGAAGTCGTCCAGATCCGCCAGGGCGGTCCGCAGGCGATTCTCGCGCGCCACCATGCTGACCAGTTCGATCTCGGCGCCCGCCAGGTCGATCGTGGCCGGGATACAGAACAGCCGATCGCTGTGCGGACTCTGTCGCAGAGCCTCCCGCAACGGCATCTCGCCGAGCAACACCTCATACGAGGACGGGGTGCCCGGCAGCCGGTGCTCGATCCCCAATGCGGTGCTGGCGTTGCCCTGCGGGTCGAGGTCGATCACCAATGCCTTCAGCCCTTGGATGGCCAACGCGGCCGCCAGGTTCACCGCGGTGGTGGTCTTCCCGACGCCGCCCTTCTGGTTCGCGATCGTGAACAGCCGGCGGCGGCCGGGCCTGGGTAGTCGGCGGTGCGTCGTGTGAAGAACGTGCATCGCCCGTTCCGCTGCCGCACCGATGGGCGTGTCGAACGGTTCGCCCGCGTCCCATGTTTCACGTGAAACATCGGGGGCCCGCGCGGCCCCGCCCGGCATCTCGGTCGGGCTCATGGTTGCCTCCTGCTCGCCGCCCGGCGTCGCCCTGTTGTCCGTCTCGTTGGGCCTGTTCTCCGGTTCGCGACGACGACCGTGGCGGGCGGATCTAAATAGTCCACGCCACATCTCATCACCCTGACACCGGCGGCGCCCAACGAGGTCATCACACGCCGGTGTTGTTCCACTTCGTCGAACGCCCGCTCCCCCTTGATTGCCAGCATCCGCCCACCCGGCCGGACCAGTGGCATACACCACGTGGTGAGTCTGTCCAGCGGCGCGACTGCTCGCGACACGGCCACGTCGACCTCCCCCACCTCGGCGCGCACGCCGGCGTCCTCCGCCCGCCCGCGCACGACGGTGACATCCAGGCCGAGCAGACCGACAGCCTCCCGCAAGAACTCGCTGCGGCGCAACAGCGGCTCGATCAGCGTGATCGTCAGGTCCGGTCTCGCCAGGGCGAGCGGCACGCCGGGGAGCCCCGCGCCGCTGCCGACGTCGACCACCCGTTCGCCCTCACCGATCAGCTCGCCCACGGCCGCGCTGTTGAGGAGGTGGCGCTCCCACAGCCGATCCGCCTCGCGCGGCCCGAGCAGTCCCCGCTCCACCCCCGCGTCGGCAAGCAGCTCCGCATAGCGCCTCGCCGCGTCGAGCCGCTCGCCGAAGACCAGCCGCGGCGCCGCGTCCGAGCCGACATGTTTCACGTGAAACATCCTCTCCGGCTCCCAAGGCGGGACGGCTTTCCCCCGCAGAACTACACGCTTGTAACTCTCAGTCCAGCAATACGACAACCCGGCGTGACGGCTCCATGCCCTCGCTTTCGCTGCGCACACCCCGAACCGCCGCCACCGCGTCGTGCAGGATCTTGCGCTCGAACGGCGTCATCGGCGCGAGCTGTTCGCGCTCACCGGTCTCTAGGACCCGCCGGGCCACCTTGTCCCCGAGCGCGGCCAGTTCGTCCCGCCGGCGCCGCCGCCAGCTCGCGATGTCGAGCATGAGCCTGCTCCGCTCGCCGGTCTTCTGATGGACCGCCAGCCTCGTCAGCTCCTGCAGCGCATCGAGTACTTCGCCATGGCGGCCGACGAGCTTGGTCAGGTCCTCGCCCCCATCGATGCTCACGACGGCCCGGTTGCCCTCGACGTCGAGGTCGATGTCCCCGTCGAAGTCCAACAGGTCCAACAGCTCTTCAAGGTAGTCGCCGGCGATCTCCCCCTCGGCTACGAGTCGCTCCTCCAGATCCTCCGTCTTGTGCGCCGCTTCCGCGTCCGCGGCCTCCTCAGCCCTCTCGGTGGTTTCGGCGTCGGTCATCGCTGCCCTCTCCCTCTGCGGCCAGTGGTCCGGCCTAACGTTTACGCTTCTTCGGGCGCGCCCCGGGGCGCGGCGCTCGGCTGCCGGCCCCGTTGGGGCGCGGTCCCGCATTCGGCTTTGTCGCTTCGCTCTCCGCCGCCGTGTCGTCCTTTGACACCGGCTCGTCGGTCTGCGCCGCGCCCTTGTCCCCGTCGCCACCGGGTGGTTCCGCGGCGCCGTTCGCGGATCCCGATGCGCCCTTGCGCGCCGGCCGCGAAGGTTTGGCACCCGGCGGCGGCGCGTTCGCCGCCCGCCGCTCCATCGCCTCGACTCGTTTGGCCTCGTCTTCCTTTTCGATCTTCCCGAACACGTAGTGCTGCTGCGCGAACGTCCAGATGTTGTTCGAGAACCAGTACAAGATGATCGCCAGCGGCAGGAACGGGCCGCCGACCACCACGCCGAGCGGAAACACGTACAGCGCGAGCTTGTTCATCAGCGCGGTCTGCGGGTTCGCCGCGGCCTCAGGGCTCTGCCGTGCGACGGACGCACGGCTGTTGAAGTACGTCGCGATGCCGGCCAGGATCATCACCGGCACGCCCACCGCTATCACCGCGGCGCGGTCGAAGTGGGTGAATGCGTCCAAACCGGTCCGCTGCGTCATGTACGCGCCGATCGGCGCCCCGAACAAATTCGCGTCCAGGAAGTGCGCCACATCGGTCGGGCTGAACACATAGTTCCCGGTGGCACGGTTCTGAGCCACCGACAGGTGCGGTTGGCCGAGCCCCCCGGTGGTCCGGTTGAACGAGCGCAGGACGTGATACAAGCCGATGAACACCGGGATCTGCGCAAGCATCGGCAGACATCCCAGGACCGGATTGAACCCGTGCTCGCGCTGCAGCTTCTGCATCTCCAGCGCCATCCGCTGGCGGTCCTTGCCGTACTTCTTCTGCAGCGCCTTGATCTGCGGCTGCAGTTCCTGCATCTGCCGTGTCGTGCGGATCTGACGGACGAATGGCTTGTAGAGGATCGCGCGCAAGGTGAATACGAGGAACATCACCGCCAGCGCCCAGGCGAAGAAATTCGACGGCCCCAGAAAGAACGCGAAGAGCTTGTACCAGCCCCACATGATCGCCGACACCGGGTAGTAGATGATGTCGAGGCTGAACCAATTAAACACGGGACGTGCTCCTGACATGGTCGGCCGCGGCGGACGTGCGGCCGGCAGTTTTGCGTTCGGGTATCGGGTCCCATCCTCCCCGATGCCACGGCCCGCACTTCACCAGGCGTAGCACGGCTAGCCGGCCGCCGTGCAACAAGCCGAACTCGCTCAGCGCATCGACCGCGTATTGGCTGCATGTCGGCGTGAATCGGCACGTCGGCAGCCGCAGCGGCGACACGTAGGTCCGGTAGAGCTCGATCAGCCAGATCACCACCCGCACCGGCAACCGCAGCGGCCGCGAAGTCGTTTGTTGCACTGCCGCTTTCATCCCTCTCCCCCCGGCAGTAGCCGCGCTCGGATCAAACCGTCGCGCAGCTGCTGCTCCAGGCGTGCGGAGATCGCGTCCCTGCTGCTCGGCAGCGCGCGGATCACCACCCGATCGCCTGCCTCCAGTTCGTCGACGACCAGACGCGCCGCGTGACGCAGCCGCCGGGCGACCCGGTGACGCTGCACCGCGGACCCCACTGCCTTCGAGACCACCAGTCCGATCCTCGGGCCGGGGACCCCGCCGTCCACTACGGCCCGTTGCGCGTGCACGACGATGTCGGGTTCGACCGCCCGCGCCCCGTGCTTCACCGTCGCGCCGAACTCCATCGACCGCGTCATCCGGTTCTGCGCCGGGAGCACGTCGCTGTCCGCGCCGATATCAGGCAGTCAGCGACCGACGGCCCTTGCGCCGCCGGTTCGACACGACGGCGCGGCCGGCCCGGGTACGCATCCGCAGCCGGAACCCGTGCACGCGGGCCCGCCGGCGGTTGTTCGGCTGATAGGTGCGCTTGCCCTTGGCCACGGCTGTCTCTCCTCGTCCTGGCACCCGCCGGCCCCGCCGCACTGTCCGCTCGCTGACGCGAATGGACACCGTGGCCGTTGGTAAGCTCTTCGTCTCGCTCGCTGACCGGCGCGGTACCCCGGGACAGTTTCCGGTTCGCTGCCGTATCGCCGACTTTCGGGCGACTGTTCGAGGGTACTGACCCATTTTCGCGCGGTCAAACCACCTCCGGATTGCCCTGCGGCGTTCACTGCCGTCACAACCGTCACGTCCCCCCGAACTCTTGTCAAGAAGCCGCCGCCAATGTTGCCGAACGGTTGGCCCGCAGCGTCGAAAACTGTTAGCTTCTGCCAATGCCGTTTCACATCGAAACGGCCGCGGACAACGAAAGCAACGGTGCCTGGTCGGCATCCGACCCAGACAAAGTGTCACGGCTCTGAGCGGCCCGACCACCCACCCGAGCCGAGCGACGACGTGACGGTGACGGCTGTCCTGTCCACACCTGTGGATAACTATGTGGACAGCCGCCGATCGCGCAGTTCGTCGACATCGGACCGACGACAAGGGGGTACTCGTCGTTGACGGACGAGCCCGATTCACCCTTCGCGGAGGTCTGGAGCATCGTGGTCGCCGAACTCAACGGCGACAGCGACAACGGGTCGCCGTCCGGAGTCAACGGTGACTCCTCGTCATCCCACCTCACACCCCAACAACGTGCCTGGTTGACGCTGGTCAAACCGTTGACGATCGCCGAAGGCTTCGCGTTGTTGTCCGTTCCCAGCAGCTTCGTCCAGAACGAGATCGAGCGCGGGCATCTCCGCACGCGCATCGTCGACGCCCTTAGCCGTCAGCTCGGTCACCGTGTCGAACTCGCGGTCCGGATCGCACCACCCGATAAAACCGACGCCGACCCGGCCGGCCAATCTCCAGCTAACTCCGAACCCGACAACGACGAGATCGACGAGGACAGCGAGGCGTTGGCCAGCGCGCAGGAATCCTGGCCGTCGTACTTCACCGACAAACCTCAGAACGGCGACGCGGGCCCGTCCGGAGGCATCAGCCTCAACAAGCGCTACACCTTCGACACGTTCGTCATCGGCGCATCCAACAGGTTTGCTCACGCCGCCGCGCTGGCGATTGCCGAGGCGCCGGCACGCGCATACAACCCGCTGTTCATCTGGGGCGAGTCCGGGCTCGGAAAAACCCACCTCCTGCACGCGGCCGGGAACTACACGCAGCGGCTCTTCCCCGGCATGCGCGTGAAGTACGTTTCGACCGAGGAGTTCACGAACGACTTCATCAACTCTCTGCGCGACGACCGCAAGGTCGCGTTCAAACGGAGCTACCGCGACATCGACGTCCTGCTGGTCGACGACATCCAGTTCATCGAGGGCAAGGAAGGCATCCAGGAGGAGTTCTTCCATACCTTCAACACGCTGCACAACGCCAACAAGCAGATCGTCATCTCGTCGGACCGACCACCCAAGCAGCTGGCCACCCTCGAAGACCGGCTGCGCACCCGGTTCGAGTGGGGCTTGATCACCGACGTGCAGCCCCCTGAGCTCGAGACCCGGATCGCCATCCTACGTAAGAAAGCCCAAGTGGAACGGCTCGACGTACCCGACGAGGTGCTCGAGCTCATCGCCACCGCCATCGAGCGCAACATCCGCGAGCTCGAGGGTGCGCTCATCCGGGTGACCGCGTTCGCGTCGCTCAACAAGACCCCGATCGACCGCGCCCTGGCAGAGATCGTCCTGCGCGACCTCATTTCCGACGTCGGGACGATGCAGATCAGCACGGCGACGATCATGGCCGCCACCGCCGAATATTTCGGGACCACCGTCGAGGAACTTCGCGGTCCCGGCAAGACCCGCGCCCTGGCCCAGTCACGCCAGATCGCGATGTACCTCTGCCGGGAACTCACCGACCTCTCGCTGCCGAAGATCGGCCAGGCGTTCGGCCGTGATCACACCACCGTGATGTACGCCCAGAAGAAGATCCTCAACGAGATGGCACACCGGCGTGAGGTGTTCGATCACGTGAAGGAGCTCACGACACGGATCCGGCAGCGTTCCAAGCGCTGAATGGTGTTCCTCCCCGCCTTCCTCCGGCACCTTCATCCCGCCCGATTTGGGTTGTGCATAACTTGTTCACAATCGGTGGACCGGTGTGCGCCGCCGCCAACATCGCGGTGCAGAGGCATCGCCGATGCACACCGGGTTCACCGTCCGGTCCCGCCGCTTCCCCACGATGCGCACACTCGCCGACAATCGCCGTCCAGCGAGAACGACAACTACTCCACAGCATGCACAGCGCCTACTACTACTGCTCCAATATCTCCGGATACATCCTTCAGAAGAAGCCCCTGTGGAAGGCCTTCTCCACACCCCCGGGCCCGATCCGCACCGCCCGCCTGTCAGCCCGGTCGATTAGCTTTGATCAAGCCACCAAAAGCTCTACGGTGGTGCTTCGAAGGCCATTTACGGTCGTCGGAGCGTGTGGCGGTCACGGGTGTTCCACACCGCGGTAACCGCAGGTAAGGCCTTGGGGATTTGGGAGAGACACTGAAGTGGCGACGACGGTAGGTCTGACCGATCTGAAGTTCCGGCTGGTCCGCGAGGACTTCGCTGACGCGGTCGCGTGGGTGGCGCGCAACCTGCCGACGCGGCCGACGGTGCCCGTGCTGGCGGGGGTGCTGCTGGCCGGCACCGAGTCGGGACTGACGATCTCGGGCTTCGACTACGAAGTATCCGCCGAAGTGACGGTCCCAGCCGAAATCGCCTCTCCGGGAAAGGTTTTGGTATCGGGTCGGCTCCTATCCGACATCACCAGGGCGTTGCCGGCCAAGCCCGTCGATGTGAGCGTCGACGGGACCCGCGTGTCATTGACGTGCGGGAGTGCGCGGTTCTCGCTGCCGACGATGGCGGTGGAGGACTACCCCGCGCTGCCCGAGTTGCCCGATGAGACCGGCGTGATCTCCGCCGAGGTGTTTGCAGAGGCCATCGGCCAGGTCGCGGTGGCGGCCGGCCGGGACGACACGTTGCCGATGCTGACGGGCATCCGCGTCGAGATCTCCGGGGACACCGTGGTTTTGGCGGCTACCGATCGGTTCCGGCTGGCGGTACGTGAACTGACGTGGTCGACCGGTGCGGCGGACATGGAGGCCGCCGTCCTGGTGCCGGCGAAGACGTTGGCCGAGGCCGCGAAGGCGGGCGTCGGCGCCGGTGATGTGCATCTGGCCCTCGGGGCGGGTGCGGCGGTCGGCAAGGAAGGGCTGCTCGGAATCCGCAGCGAGGGCAAGCGCAGCACCACCCGCCTGCTTGACGCTGACTTCCCCAAGTTTCGTCAGTTGTTGCCCGCCGAGCACACCGCGGTGGCCACGCTCGGCGTGGGAGAGCTGACCGAAGCCATCAAACGCGTCGCGTTGGTCGCCGATCGCGGGGCGCAGGTGCGGATGGAGTTCGCAGACGGCTCGTTGCGGTTGTCGGCCGGGGCGGACGATGTGGGACGCGCCGAAGAGGACCTTTCGGTGGAGTTCGCCGGCGACCCCCTGACGATTGCGTTCAATCCCACCTACCTGACCGACGGCCTCGGATCGTTGCACAGCGAAAAGGTGACCTTCGGTTTCACCACCCCGAGTCGGCCCGCGGTGCTGCGTCCGACGAGCGAGGGCGGGGATCTCGACGGGTCCGCCACCGTGCCGTTCCCGGCGACGCACACCGACTACGTTTATCTGTTGATGCCGGTGCGGCTGCCTGGCTGACCGGTTCTTGATCCCGAAATCGAGAGAGGGCATACATGCAGCTCGGTTTGGTCGGTCTGGGCAAGATGGGCTTCAACATGCGCGAGCGGCTGCGCGACGGCGGACACGAGGTGATCGGGTACGACCCGCGGCCCGAGGTTTCCGACGTGCTCTCGCTGGCGGCACTGGCCCAGGCACTTGCGCCGCCGCGCATTGTCTGGGTGATGGTGCCGTCCGGGCCTGTCACCCACGAAACCATCGCCGCGCTCGCCGACGTCCTGGGCCGCGGCGATCTGGTCATCGATGGTGGCAACTCGCGGTTCACCGAGGACCGCCCGCACGCGAAACTATTGGGAGAAAACGGAATCGCCTTCGTTGACGCTGGTGTGTCCGGCGGGATCTGGGGCCTGAAGGAAGGTTATGGCTTGATGGTCGGCGGCAGCAACGCCGATGTGCAGCGCGCGATGCCGGTCTTCGATACGCTGCGGCCGGCAGGCCCCCGGGAACTCGGGTTCGTCCACGCCGGACCGGTGGGAGCCGGGCACTACGCCAAGATGGTGCATAACGGCGTCGAGTATGGCTTGATGACGTCCTATGCGGAGGGATATGAGCTCCTCGCCGCCGAGGAACTGATCAACGATCCGCAGGCGGTCATCCAGGCCTGGACGAACGGCACGGTGGTTCGGTCCTGGCTGCAGCAACTGCTGGCCAAGGCGCTCAGGGAAGACCCGGGACTGAAGGACATCAGCGGCTACACCGAGGATTCCGGCGAAGGACGGTGGACGGTCGAGGAGGCGATCCATCATCGCGTCCCCGTCCCGGTGATCGCGGCGTCGCTGTTTGCGCGCTTCTTTTCCCGGCAGGACGACTCCCCTACGATGAAAGCCGTGTCCGCATTGCGTAACCAGTTCGGTGGCCACGCTGTCAAGCGGGTCCCCCTCTCGGGGTAGGCGCGTTGTACGTCCGGCACCTGGGGCTGCGCGACTTTCGGTCGTGGGCCCAGGTGGATGTCGACCTGCGGCAGGGGCGGACCGTGTTCCTCGCACCCAACGGTTACGGCAAAACGAACCTGCTTGAGGCGCTGTGGTATTCGTCGACGCTCAGCTCCCACCGGGTGGCGACGGACGCGCCGCTGGTGCGGGCAGGTGCGGCCCGCGCGGTGGTGTCGACGATCGTGGTGAACGACGGCCGGGAACTGGCCGTCGACCTGGAGATAACCGCGGGCAAAGCCAACAAGGCGCGATTGAACCGATCGCCGGTGCGCGCCGCCCGGGAGGTCCTCGGCGTGCTGCGGGCGGTGCTGTTCGCGCCCGAGGATTTGACCTTGGTTCGCGGGGAACCCGGTGAACGCCGCCGCTATCTCGACGAACTGGCGACGCTGCGTCGTCCCACCGTTTCCGGTGTGCGCGCCGACTACGAGCGTGTGCTGCGCCAGCGCGCGGCTCTGTTGAAGACGGCGGCCGGGCAGCGCGGCCGGCCCGACCGCACCCTGCTGGACACACTTGACGTCTGGGATGGCCACCTGGCCGCGCATGGTGCGCGGCTGCTTGCCGCGCGCCTCGAGTTGGTCACCGAGTTGCGGCCCGAGGTGGAGAAGGCCTATCAGCTGCTGGCGCCGTCCTCACGTCCCGCCGACGTTTGTTACCGGGCCGGTGTCGAATTGGATCCCTCCGACCCGGATGTCGAGTATCTCGAGGCGACACTGCTGGACGCCTTGGCCGGGCGGCGGGATGCCGAGATCGAGCGCGGGGTGTGTTTGGTCGGGCCGCACCGCGACGATCTGGAATTGCGCCTCGGTGATCAGCCGGCGAAAGGATTTGCCTCCCACGGTGAATCGTGGTCGATGGCGCTCGCACTGCGGTTGGCGGCCTATGAGCTCCTGCGTTCCGAAGGCACCGATCCGGTGCTGCTGCTCGACGACGTCTTCGCCGAACTGGATTCGGCGCGCCGCCGCGCGCTCGCCGCCGTGGCCGAGTCCGCGGAGCAGGTCCTCCTGACCGCGGCGGTCGGCGATGACGTCCCGGCCGGTTGGGACGTGCGCCGGGTGACGGTCGGTATGCGCGACGATGACGGGGGGCGTGTTTCGACGGTGCAGGCATGAATGACGATGACG
>Ga0209656_10000146_pt1 | contig 44882 bp, 38 predicted proteins | sample BogFormECP12_OM2_FD_188239 | JGI IMG/M metagenome (GOLD analysis project Ga0209656, IMG submission 188239) | Bog forest soil microbial communities from Calvert Island, British Columbia, Canada - ECP12_OM2 (SPAdes) (version 2) | ecosystem: Environmental > Aquatic > Freshwater > Wetlands > Bog ...
TCGTGCGGTAGCGCTCGGCCGCGCCGGTGATCGCGAGATGGTGGTCGCGGGCGGCTCCGACGGGGTGCGGCTGTGGGATGCGGTCAGCGGTGCCGAGATCGCGGTGCTGGGCGGGAAGGGCGGCTTTGTGAATTCGGTGGCGCTCGGCCGGGCCGGCAATCGCGATATCGTGCTCAAAATAGTGGCTGGCGCTGTAGAGACGACCGATCTCGACACCGCGACATTCCAATTCGGCCGTACGCTGATTCGCGGACCAGGCCCTGAAACCCTGCTCGATCTGATCCCTGACGGCGAGGGCGGCTATCGCCTCAGCCGAATTTCAGACGATGCTTGGCGCTATTGGCGCGCACAGGGATTTGCCAATGGCCGCCTAGTCAACGTCCCGATCGACGACATGCCGCGCGCCTGATCGCCTCCGGTCCGGCCTTGCGCCCGATATGCGGCAGATGAATGCCGATCCGCATCGTGCCCCCCCACGACACCGCCTGCGGGCAAGGTGACCCCCCGCGCCCGCGAGCGCAAGCGGCCGTGCAGCTCGCTGCCTTCGAATTGACGATCGTCACTAGTTAACGCCAGGCATGGCGATGGCGAGATCGCTGCGTGCTGCTCTTCGAACGGCAATGAAGTCGCGCTTCGGCTGCCCCGTCGCGCCGCATCGCAGCTCGCGGCCAGGGTCTTAGTCTGCTGTAGCCGCGGACAAAAAGGTGCCAAATCCAACCGCCACCCGCGTTGCAGGACAGGCGAAGTCGTCGGCGGTCTGGTCCGTCTAGGCGAGTTGGGTCGCCGACCCCAGCAGATTGTCCGCCGCGCGGCGGACGTCAATTGGTCAGATAGGCTTTAGCCTCCGCCAGCTCGGGGCGCTCGGGCGCGGCCGGTTTGCTCAGCGCCACCAGCTTTTGATAAGCGTCGTGGGCGGCGGCGGCGTCGCCCGACTGCTTGGCGGCGCGGGCCGTGCCGAGGATGCTGCGGAACCGGTTGGGGTCGGTGCGAAGCACCGCTTGGTACTCGGTCAACGCCGCGTCGGGCTGATTGAGCTCGAGCAGCAGGTCCGCGAGCAGCTCGCGCGCCGGCAGCACCGCGGAGGGGGTGGCCGGGCTCTTGTCCATCGTCGCATCGAGATCGGCCGCGGCGCGGACCAGCTCGACCGCCTTTTTGTCGTCGCCCTGGACATGGGCGAGGATGCCGGCGGCCCCCAGGCGCTGGACCTCGACCTGATTGGCCCAGTAGGTGTTCTTCGCCGCCGAAAGCTTGTCTTTGAGCGATTGCAGATTGGCGATTTCCGTCTGCGCGCCCGCAATGTTTCCGGTCCGCGCGTCGCCGAGCGCACGGGAAAACGCGATAATCGCCTCGGCCCATGGGAAATGTTCGAGCGGGAACCCGACCGCCGGCGCCGACAGCGCAGCGGCGGCCTGCCAGTCGCGGCGCTCGAGGGCATAGCGCACCGGGATCGCTGCGACGGCGTAGGCGACGGCCAAGTCAGAGCTGTTGTTGTTCCGCCGGAACGTGCTCAGCTCTTCCACGACCGCCTTGGCCGGGCCGTCCTGCGCGGTCTGCAGATAGGCATATTCGAGATAATCCATGGGATGGACGACGCTGACGTCGTACCCCTCGGGCCCGAGGGTCTTCTGGATGTAGGCGAGCGCCGCGGCTTCGGAGGCGCGGTTCGAATCGATCGACTCCTGCCACATGCCGAGCCGGGTGAAGATGTGCGAGGGCATGTGCAAGGCATGCGGCACGTCGGGTGCGATCTTGGCATAGCAGATCGCCGCGTCCAGCCCAGCCTGGGCAAATTGCGCCGAATCGTCGCTATGGATCAGATAGTGGACGACGCCCGGATGGTTGGGCTCCTCTTTCCAGATCTTGTTCAAGATCTCCGCCGCCTTCTTCTGATTGGCGTAGGTCTTGTCGGTCGGCAGCGCAGTTGCGTTCAGCGCCAGCGCATAGAACACGCCGGCCTCGCGATCATCGGGGTAGCGCAGATAGACCTGTTCCATCGCCTTTTCGTAAGCGAGGGCGCGGGTGCGGTGATCGAGCTTGTCATTATCGCGGTAGAAGGCGGCGATCGCCGCGATGTAGTCCTTCTCACGCTCGGTCTTGGTCGGTGCCGCCATCGCCTTCTCGACCGCCTCTGAGCCCGCCTTCAACGAGGCAGCGGTTGGCGGATACCACAGCGGATACCAATGGCTCATCGCGATGCCCCAATAACCGATCGCGCAGTTGGGCTCGGCTTCGGTGACCGCGGTAAATTCTTTCAGCGCTTCGGGATACCAGAACGAATGCAAGGTCCAGACCGCGTGCTTGAAGGCCTTTTGCGAGTCAGGACTGCAGGAAGTCGCGAAATCGACCTCTTCGATGATTTTCGCCCCGGTGTCCGCCCGAGCCCCGGGTAGGGTCGGCATCGCGAGCAGCGCGGCAGCGGCGAGACCCATAGAAATTCGACGGTGCGTCATGGCAATACTCTCCCCGAAGCAGCTATTTCGCCCGTTCGACCGTAAAAGCCGACGCAAGCCGCATATGTGAAGTAGCTCACACTCGGCGAAAAAATACCCGAACGGGTCGGCATCCGCCAGACCCGCCGCCATCGCCGCGGCGCTGTTGCTGCCGGCGCGCTGGTGGTTCATGCTGATGGCCGGACAACAGTGGGTGGCGCGATGACCGATCAGTTGCCTCGGGACGGCTTGGTCGCAGTCGTCAAGCGCGACTGTCCGACCTGCGTGCTCGCCGCACCGGTGCTGGGCGCCCTGGCGCGCGACAGCGGTCTGACCGTCTATACGCAAGACGACCCGTCCTTCCCCGAAACCGTGCCGGGGCGCGTGGACGATACCACGCTCGATATATCGCATCGGCTGAAGATCGAGATCGTTCCGACTTTGATCCGGTTCGAGGCGGGCCGCGAGGTCGCTCGCACTTATGGCTGGGACCGCAGCGAATGGCAGCGCCTGACTGGGTTCGCCGGGCTCGGCCGCGATCTCCCAGAGGCGCGGCCCGGCTGCGGCGCCAAGAATGTCGAGCCGGGGATGATCGAGCGCCTGAAGGTCCGCTTCAACGAGACCGGGCTCAGATCGCGCCGCATCGAAATCGGCGAGGACGAGGACGAGCAGGAGGCGATGTTCGCACGCGGCTGGTCGGACGGACTGCCGCTCGTGCCGCCGACCGAGGAGCGCGTGTTGCGGATGCTCGACGGCACGGCGCGTGACCCGCAGGAGGTGGTGGGTCTAGTCCCGCCGGCGTTGGCCGCGGCCACCGTCGAGAAAATTGCGATCAATGCGGTGATGGCCGGCTGCAAGCCGGAATATCTGCCGGTCGTGCTGGCCGCGGTCGAGGCGGTGCTCGACGAGAGCTTCGCGATGCACGGCGTGTTGGCGACGACGATGTTCGTCGGCCCAGTGGTCGTCGTCAACGGCCCGGTCCGCCGCCGGATCGGCATGAACGCCAAGGGCAACGCGCTGGGGCAGGGAAACCGCGCCAATGCCGCGATCGGCCGCGCCTTGCAGCTCGTGATTCGCAACATCGGCGAGGGACGGCCGCAGGAGGTCGACCGCGCCACCCTCGGCAACCCCGGCAAGCTCACCTACTGCTTTGCCGAGGACGAGGAGGGGTCGAGCTGGGAGCCGTTATCGGTCGAGCGCGGCCTTAGGCCCGGCCAATCGGCGGTAACCGTGTTCGCCGGCTACGGCCTGCAGGGCATCGTCGACCAGAAATCGCGCGATCCCGAGAGCCTCGCCCGCAGCTTTGCCGGATCGCTGAAGGCGCTCAGCAATGTCAAGCACGCGCCCTCGTGCGACGCGCTCTTGGTCGTCTGCCCCGAGCATCATCGGACCTTCAAAAACGCGGGCTGGTCGAAGGCGCGGCTCTATGACGAGCTCTACCGGCTGTGCGAGATCCCGGGCGCCGACCTCGTCGCCGGCGCCAAGGGCATCGCCGAAGGCGGGCCCCAATCGCTCGTCGGCCGAACCGTCAACAAATTCCGACCGGGCGGGATTATGATCGTCCGCGCCGGTGGCGGTGCCGGCATGTTCTCCGGCATCATCGGCGGCTGGTCCGCGGGCGGTCCCCGCAGCAGCCTTCCCGTAACCAAGGAGGTGAGGAATTGACCGTCTTTCTCGACCCGACCTCGGAACGAAGTCCGACCATCCGGCCGCGTTTGCCCCGGCCGGAGAGGCTCGACGGGCTGACGATCGGCATTCTCGACATCGCCAAATCGCGTGGCGACGTGTTTCTGCACCGGCTCGGCGAGCGGATCGGCGAGCGGGGGATTGCCGTCAAGCACTATGCCAAGCCGACCAACACGCGGGTGGCGCCGTTGCCGCTGCGGCAGCAGATCGCCGCCGAGGTCGATCTCGTCATCGAAGGATTGTCCGACTGAGGGTCCTGCATTTCGTGCTGTACGCATGACATGGCGGATCTCGAAGCACGCGGCATTCCGACAGTAGGCGTCGCCACCACCGAGTTCATCGAAGGTGCCGCCGCCCAAGCCAAGTCGCTCGGCATCGACCCGGCCTTGGTGTTCATTCCCCACCCGGTCCAGGATCGCACCGACGACGAGCTCAAGCAACTCGCCGACGATCATCTCGAACCGATCCTCTCGATGCTGGTGAAGGGCGGCTGATCTAGCCCGTCAGGGTCACCCTCACCCACCCAGCCCTCTAGGCCGGGTCCACCCTCTCCCGCACTGCGGGAGAGGGTGCCGAGCGCAGCGAGGCGGGTGAGGGTACGGCTGCGCCCGGGTTGACCTGAATCATTCACCGGGGCGGCAGGATCGCCTAATCTTCCGCGCCGATGAGCATCACAATTTGGGCCCGCCAGCTTGGGACTGTCGCGACCGACAAATTGCCGGGCAGCGTGTTCCGCTATGCGCTGGGGACGAGCGGGGTGCACCAGCTCCTGCTCGTGGCGCTGACCGTCAGCGTCTTTCTCCTCGAAGTCGTCCCGCTCGAGCTGCAGCGTCGGATCGTCGACAACCTCGTCAAGGACCATCCCTATAGCCGGGTGATCGTCCTATGCGCTGTCTATGCCGGTGTCGTGCTCGTCCAAGGCGGGACCAAGCTCGGCCTCAACGTCTATCGTGGCTGGGTCGGCGAGCGGGCGACGCGCGACCTGCGCCACAGGATCCACAGCGTTATCGAGGTGCCGCCCACCTCGTCGCCCGCAGCCGAGGCGCAGGGGATCGCGGTCTCGATGATCGTCGCCGAAGTCGATCCGATCGGCGGGTTCGTCGGCGGGAGTGTCTCGGAGCCTCTACTGCAGGGCGGCATCCTGGCCTCGGTGCTCGCCTATCTGATCCATATCGACCCGTGGATGGCGCTCGGCGCATTCGCCCTCTTCGTCCCTCAGTTCCTCTTTGTTCCGCTGATGCAGGCGGCGGTCAACCGGCGCGCCGGGGCCCGCATCCGGATATTGCGCCGGCTGGGGATCGGCGTGATCGACCAGGCTAACGGACACTTCCGCGCCGACGAGCAGCGGATCGACCGGGTCTTTTCCCTCGACATGGGGATCTTTCGACTCAAATTTACGATGAATTTCTTGATGAACCTGTGCAGTCATCTGCAGATCGTGTCCGCCCTGCTGATCGGCGGCTGGTGGGTCCACATCGACCGGCTGGAGCTCGGTGGCGTCGTCGCGTTCATCTCCGGGATCACCCGCCTGAATGACCCTTGGGGCGATCTCGTCAATTACTTTCGCGATCTCACCGTCACTCAGGTCAAATATCGCTTGTTGGCGAATGCGGTCAACTAACTGGCCCGCGATCGCCCCGATCTTCCCCAAACCACGGATCGTCAGACCGCTCGAGACGTGATGGAGCCGGCGATACCCAAATAGCGCCAGCAGACGACCTGATCTCCGGGCAGGGTGCGCTGATCTTTAACGCCGACACGCCGATACCCTCAGTCACCCCGGTTAAAGGCAAAAAAAGGTGCCGATATCAGCTTCGAGCCAGAAATCGACAAAGCCGCCGGGCCGCCGCCGACGGCCTGCAATCCTACGAGCAAGGGGCCGATGCCGGGCCGCTGTGCCTACAGGTTCTCGTCTCCTCGCATTTCGGTTACGGTTATGCTTGGGAGCCGGCCCCGTTGGCCCACTCCGCCTTCAATTGCTCCGCTGACCCGCCGTAATGGTTCAGGTCGATACCGCCCTCGATGACGATGCCCGGCACCTGGTGCGGACCCGGCCCGACGCCATCGCCGGTGAACTGAATGATCCAGGGTTTTTCCCAGTTCAGCGGGCAGACGGGGTTGGAACTGTAATGCGATAGCCACAGGCGATGCTGCGCCAGGAAAGCGTCGTGGTCGTTGACGAGTTGCTGCTTGATGAGAAATCCGGAGTAGAGGACAGCGCGGCGGCCGGCCCGTTCCTGAACCCGGGCCAAGAACTGCTTCGCGTTGGCCAGCGGCACCTTCGGATCCTCGTGATCCAGGGCCAGCAACAAGTCCTCTGGATCATCGAGGGAATTCACGACCTCCAGGAAGTGATCCGCCTGGACAGTAGGATCGCCCGGCCTCAGGAAATGGTACGCGCCATAGAGCAGGCCGTGGTTGACCGCCGGCTCCCGACGGATCGAGCAAGTCTTGTCGATCATTCCGAGCCCTTCCGTCGCCTTGTTGATGACTGCCAGAATTCCGAATTGCTTGACGGCATTCCAGTCCTGAACATCGTCAAAATGAGACAGATCGACGATGACTGGATTGAACTCCATGACCACCTCCCGCGTCCTGCATTAGAATGAACCGGTATTTCCCCGACGACCGGCCAATTCGCCAGTCACAAGGAGAGGTTAGTGACCAATCAGGCATCTTGCAACGGTGAGGGCTGAGCAACGGCCCGTCGCGGGATGGGACAAGAGGTTCCGCGCCGGCCCCCTTGTGGCGGCATCGAATGCTCTTATCTCGTCGAGCCGCGATTTTAATGAAGCACGACGATGCGTCGGCCATGTCGGGAGCACCGACACGGCCGCTCTCGGCGTGCCTCCCGCCACGCTCTATCGGTACATCCCCGCCGCGCGAACCGCGAATGCCCCCTGACCTTCGAGAACGGCGCTCCACCCCCAAGATCGGACGCCCCAGGGACGGGCCAGGTTCAGCCGATGCGCGCGACCGCAGGGAGCGCCCCGGTCGCCAGGCGCCGCCTTTATCCGGCCTCTAGGGCGGCGATCACCGCGGTGGCAAACGCCTCGGTCGAGGCATTGCCACCGAGATCCGGGGTTGAGGCGCCGCTGGCGATCGCATTTCTGACGCCGAGATCGAGCAGCCGCGCGGTCTCGCGACAGGCCTCGATCCGGGTCTTCTGGTAAAACCAGTTCAGCAGTAGCGCAGCGATCGATATTTGTGGTGGCCGCATATTCGAAGGCGAAGCGGGCAAACCGGTCGCACGCCTGCGCGGTGATGACCCGCAGCGAGAGCCCGACTTCCTCGGTCGGCATGAACTCGCCGTAGCCCCAGGCGAGATTGCGGTCCGGATAAAAGCCTTCGGTGTTCTCGCGAAGAATGGTGATGTCGAGATCGGGGATCAGGGGATCGAGCTGCGGCCACGCCCGCACCGGCCGGACATTGGCGAAGAGGGCGAAGTTACGGCGGAGATAGCCGCTCGGATGCCCCTTGATCGGATCGCCCTTTGGGTATTCGCCGGCAAAAGTCGGACCCAGAATCCAACCGGCATGGCTGCGCAACGCGGCGACCGTTTCGGGCGCCAGGGTCGATCGCGATTTCTCGTAAACCTTCCAACCGATCGGATACGCAGTCAGGGCGACATCAAGGCCGGTGCGAGCGGCGGCGGCTTGGAGCACGTGGACCGTCGCCTCGGTGATCTCGGGCCCGATGCCGTCGCCCGCGAGCACCGCAAGGCTGATTTTGCCGTCTGTCGCCATTTCACCCCCTTCCGTCGTCCACAGCACGGGCCGCAGCGGCGAGGCGTTGCCTTTTCGCTCAGGTAAGCGGCGCCGCAGCGCCGATTTGACCCGCCCGATGATATAGCGCTGCGCCTTCTCGCAGAATGCCGAGAATCAATGATCTCGGTGAGGGTTGCCACCCGGGGGTCCCCGAAGGTTGACGATCGTCGGCGGGGGACATAATCGTTATCGTCGTAGAACAAATAGGAAGCCGGGGACCGGGGACGGCGCCGGCTGGAGGGACGGATGCCTGGACAGACTTCCGACGACCTCTTGGCGCTGTTCGACGCGGCACCGCTGAACCGGCGCTATTGGGTCGCGTTTACCTTGCTGTCGGCGCTGTTCGTCCTCGAATTCTTCGATTTCCTCGTGGTCGGCTACTTGCTCGCGGTGCTGGCGCCGCAATGGCATCTCACCTACGGCCAGTCAGCGGTGATCCTATACAGCGGCGGCGTCGGCGCGATCCTCGGCGCGCTCGTTTTTGGCGGATTGTCCGACGCGTGGGGACGCAAGATCACGATGATCATCGGCACCTTTATCTGTGCCGTGAGCTCCGGGCTGATGGGTATCGTGCCGGCCGGCGGGTGGGAGGTCTTCGCGGTCCTGCGCTTCTTCATCGGGGTCGGGCTGACCGCCGGGGTGACGCCGTCTCTGGCGATCCAGGTCGAGCTGACGCCGACGCGTCACCGGACCTTGTTGACAAGCTTTTATCTGGTCTTCGCGTCGGCCGGCGGCTTTCTCGCTTCGGCCGTCTCCGCCGCGCTGATCGAGCCGATCGGCTGGCGAGGCGTTGCGATGCTCGGCATGGCGCCGGCAATCGTCGGGGTGTTGATCTGGTTCTACGTGCCTGAATCCGTGCGCTGGCTTGCGGCGAAAGGCCGGTTCTCAGACGCGCGCACCGAAGTCGCCAAGTACCTCGGCGCGCCGCTGCAATCGGTGCCGCTGCCGACCCAGGCACCAACGGCTGAGCCGCGCGGGCGTCTTTCGGAGCTATATCGCCGGCCGAGCTTGTTTTGGGAGACCGTCATCATCTGGGGCGGCTCGTCGGTCGCAGGCTATGGCGTGTATCTCTGGGGGCCGACGATCGTCGCGATGGTGCTCAGCGTCCCGGTCCCTCAGGCGGCAAAGTATTTTGTGTTCGTCACTCTTGGCGGGGTCACGGGTAAGATTATCGTCACCTTGCTGGCGCCGCTGACCGGCCGTCGCTGGCTGGGTGCGGTCTGGGGGTTCGGCGGCGTCGCCGCCCTCGCCGCCGCCGGCTATTACAGCAATCTCATCGTTGGCGGCTTGCCGGTAATGGTGCTCCTGCTGTGCGCCTCAACCTTCTTCATCGAGGGCGGTTTTGCCAATTTCGCGCCGTATACGGTAGAGCGCTATGGCGCGCGCCTCGGCGCGCGCGCCTCCGGTCTCGGGCAGGCGGCGAACGGGGTCGGCAAGATCCTCGGCCCGTTGAGCCTCGCGCTGATCGCCGGCAGCAGCAACGTCGTATCGCCGCAAGCGACCTCCGACGCGGTATTGCCGGCCTACCTCTTCCTCGCCTTCTCCATGCTGCTGGTCGGACTGTCCTTTGTGTTTCTCGCGGTCGAGACGCATGGCAAGGCGATGGGGATCGGCGACGAGGAGCCGACGGTGCAGCCGAGCGCCATGGCGCTCGGCACCGAGGCGCGGTGAGCGTCGTTTAGGCGCCGTGCTTCCGGCTTCGCGGCACACCCCGATGCGGCGAGCGTTCTTGGCCCAATAAAAGAGCGGAGCCTCGCCGCTCGCGGTCCCGCTGCGCAACGCGATTGCGCGGGCGAGCATGAACCGCGTCACGTCGCGAAACGATTCGAGCGGCTCGCGGCCGATCGGGTGCCAACGAACGTCTTCGAGCTCTTCGCTCGGCGCCGGCTCGCCAAAGACATTCTCCCCGTCGCTGAGAAAGAACCGGGTGTTGAAGCGGCGGGCTGAGTGGGACGGGGTTATCGCCCGGCCGACATAGGTCAGCACGTCCATCGCCGCGACGAGACCCCGATCCCGGTAGGCCTGCTCGATCGGCAATACCGCCGAGGTCGGGACGGCGCACGACCCTTCCCGGGAGGCGCGGGAGACAGTCCCAACCGATGCCGGCGACGGAGAGCCAGCCCGTCGGCCGATCAGCACCCCGGCTTCCTCCCAGGTTTCGCACAGTGCCGCGCGGGCCGAGCGCACGAGCTTGGTCCCCAAGGTTTCGGTTCCGGTCTCGACGCTCCAGGCGATGCGGAATCGCGCGTGGCGGCACCAGCACGAGATGTCACAGTATGCCCGCACGGTGCGGCTTACGCCGATGAATGGAAGTGAGGCCGCGAGCGACCACTGTCCGGTTCTGGGCGCGCCGATGACCGACGAAACTTCTGGGTAAAAAAGCTCCTCCGCATGGAGAAGCCGCCGCAGACAGCCCCGCTCTGGCTTTGGCGCGGGAATCGATTAAACCACAACCTTTCGGAGACTGAGGAGGGCCAGCGATGATTGACCATACCGGCATTGGAGTCGCGGACGTCCGCCGCTCCGCCACCTTCTACGACGCGGCCTTGGAAGCGCTTGGCATGCGCCGCGTGATGCAGATGCCCCATAACGTCGGGACCGACGGCGTTGGCTACGGTTTCGACTATCCTGTCTTCTGGATTGATCGATACCACCCACACTCGGTCAAACAGCATACCGCCTTTGCAGCCAAAAATAGGACTGAGGTCGATGCATTCCACGCCGCCGCCCTCAAGGCAGGTGGGACCGAGAACGGGGCGCCCGGCGTGCGAAGGCCGAATTACTACGCCGCGTTTGTACTCGATCCAGATGGAAACAACATCGAGGCGGTCTTCCGTGGCGACTGAGGCTAACTCGAAAAGTCAAAGCGGCTGCGCATAAATCAAGAATATTGACCTTGGCCATTCTAGAAGTGCCTTTAAGCTCGTGATCCCCGAAGGCCCAAGACGGAACCCAATATGGATGATCCGACGGTCATCGAAGCGCGGCGGCACCTTGCCGAGGCTCTCTCCTACGTTTCCCCGAACGCGCCTTCGTATGGCTCACGCTGGCAGCCACAAGTTGACGCGATGGCCAGAGACATACCCGCGCTGCGCGATGCTGCCTCTTGCCTGCATTATGCTCAATACAACGTCACTTTTGACGGCCGGCCTCCTTTCCCCGGCGATTTCATGCTTATTCAATTCCGGGAATGGGCCGTAGAAAATGAATTTCCCGACTTGGTGCCAGTCTTGAGGCAGATGTACGAGAATCCATTATCAGGTCCGGAGAGTCTTGGTCAATTTAACGGGAGAACGGTCAGCCGCGTCTTTTATTATCATGCTCGAAACTGTCTTGCGGGCATTACTTATGCAAATAGGCCGAAGCGTGTCGTCGAAATTGGCGGCGGATATGGAGAGATCGCCAGGGTGTGGCTGACAAATTCGATCGCTCCAGCCGAATCCTACGTAATTGTCGATATTCCTGAGTGCCTTTTCTTCGCCGAAGTAGCGTTGAAGACCGAATTTGGCGATCAAGTTGCATATTTTGAACACAGTGATCCGGGCACACGAATATTGCTGGTGCCGCTGCCTTATCTCAATGATTTTACACGCTCCGCCGACCTCGTGATCAACACCGGATCTATGCAGGAGATGACCGATGAGTGGGTTGATTTCTACATGAAGTGGTTATCTACCTATGACGCGCGATACTTTTACTCCCTCAATTACGTGGCTCAGCCCATATCGATCATGGGTGAGAGCCGCAACTTGTGGACGCAGCGTTCCGGAGCCGAATGGAGCACCCGCCATCTCCGCCTCAACATACCACTTCTCGACTTAGAGGGTCCAACGCGAGATTATTTGGAGGTCCTTTACGAGAAATCCCCTGCTGCAAGAAATCTAAAGGAGTGGTCGATCTATCGTGGCCACATAATATCCAAGACAACCTATGTGGAAGGACTGGACCTGCTACGACAAGACTTCACCATTGAGAATGCCAAAGCGTTCGTCGACGTGGTGATGGAGAAGATGCCCTACCATCCCAAGGAAATTTTGTACATCGTTGAGTGGTTGAACAGAAACGGCGCGAGTGGATACGAACAGATCTGCGCTAAGTTGAAAAATGAGCTAGGCGGAATGCTCTCACATTCGGTCGTCCCGCCGATCCAGAGTTCGCCTCAATCAAACTGAACCGCCGCTGCCTGAGGCTAGTAGTGCCAGTCTTGATCTTCCGTAATCAGCATTTCGTGACATTAACATCCGGCCCCAGTGTTGCGAAAATTAAAAATTAGGCAACGAAATTGGAACGCTAAAACGACTAGCCTCTTTTGTTGCAGAATATATGCTAATAATGGGTGTGATTTCAGGACGGTCGCGCGGCTTCGTGGCAGATGCCGATACGGGGGGCGTTCTTGGCCCAGTAGAAGAGCGGAGCGGCACCGCTCGCCGTGCCGCCGCGCAGCGCGATCGCCCGGGCCAGCATGAACCGCGTCACGTCGCGAAACGATGCGAGCGTCTCGCGCCCGATCGGGTGCCAACCGACGTCTTCGAGCTCCTCGCTCGCCGCCGGCTCACCGAAGACATTCCCGCCGTCGCCGAGAAAGAACCGGGTGTTGAACCGGCGGGCGGAGTGGGACGGGGTGATCGCCCGGCCGACATAGGTCAACACGTCCATCGCCGCGACTAGACCCCGCTCCCGGTAGGCGTGCTCGATCGGCAATGCCGCTGAGGTCGGGATGGCGCACGACCCTTCCCGGGAGGCACGGGAGACAGTCCCGACCAATGCCGGCGACGGCGAGCCGGCCGGCCGGCCGATCAGCACCCCGGCTTCCTCCCAGGTCTCGCGTAACGCCGCGCGGGCCGAGAGCGCGAGCTTGGGCCCCAAGGTTTCGGTTCCGGTCTCGACGCTCCAGGCGATGCGGTCAGGCGGGTCGATGGCGCCACCGGGGAAGACATAGACCCCGGGCATGAACTTGACGTGGAGCGGGCGGCGGCCGGCCAGCACTTCGAGGTCGTCGCCGGCGCCGCGCAACAGGATCAGCGAAGCGGCGTCGCGCGGACGTACGACCGCGTTGCGTAGGTTGACCCGGGCAGGGGAAGCGTCTTTCATGATCTACAGTATGCGCGATTTCGCGGCATCGGCTCCAGCCGAGTGAACCCCAGGCCGCCGCTGCCGCTCCAATCTGACCTGTCGCGCGTTCCATGTTCGGGCGATTTAATTCCCTGATCGTCGATTTAGTCTCCCTGTTCTTCGGATTTATTTCCCTGTTCGGCCAGTAGGGAATTTGCACTCTATTGTTTCGTAATATCAATCACTTGTCGGCCCGGAATCGGTCGCTGGATCGCCCGAAATCGGGTTTTTCGTTGTATATTCCCGTCGACCAGGGAAACGCGACGGGGTCAGCCAACGCCCGAGCGCGCGCGTTCGATCGCCTCGATCCAGGTCTCGACCGCGGCGCGCAACTCGGGGAGGCTGTAACGCTCCGGCGGCGCGTCTTCGACGACGGCGTTGCGGATCACCGCGCCGTTGGGTGTGATCGTGATCGAAAAAGCATTGCCGACCCCGCCTGGCTGCGGGTTCTCGCCGCGCTCGGCCGCGGCGATCTCCGCGAGCAGCGTCCGGGCGGTTTCGAGGTCACTCTGGACGTCGCTTTGCAGAAAGCTTCCGATGATCTCGCCATGGCGCCCGCTGCCGGGCCGCGCCCGCCCTTCGAAAAACCCAGCCGGGTGGCGGCGAACACTGATCAAACCCGGCATCAAGGGCCGCGCAGCGGGTAGGCTGCGTTGATACGCCCGTTCTGGTACCATCCCTCGATCGCGAAGCCGCGACCCGAGGCGCCGACGAACTGTCCGTCGCTGCGCCTGCGGCCGGCTTGGAAGGCAGCGAGGACCGCGTCGATGACCTGGTCGTCGGACATCGCATCGGGGAAGAAGGTGGACGGCGCCTTCTTATCGATCCACGCGCCGGTGGCCGGGTCGCGGAGTGCCACCCGCGCCCGGTAGATGCCGCTCGCATCGGGCGGCTGCACGGTCCGCTGCACCCGGGCGCCGGGCGGATCCACCCCGTTCAGCCGGTGATGATAGCCGACCGCCTCGTGGTACCCGTTGATCTCGCCGTGGTCAATATGCAGGAGGTTGATCGGCGGATCGGTCGTCGTCCATTTTCCCGCAAGCCCGGGCGCTTCGAGGTCACGGGCCGAGAGCGCTGTCGGGACCAGCAGCAGCGCGAAAAGCGTCGCGGCCCTCACCCGCGCTCAGGCTCCGCCACGGCGGCCGACCATGGCGACATCACGTCGGAAATGCCGTGGTTGACCCCGTCGGCGCCGCGCAGCACGAGGTTCGGGCGAGCAAAGCGGTCCGGGTGCACCGTGTGCTCGACGAGCGCTGCGCTAGGCCGGCTCGACAGCCGTTCGATGATCGCCGCCGAGAGTCGGCGGTCGATGCCGATGCGATCGCTGCCGCTGACGTCGATCCGGGGGTGGTGTGCCGCCGCCTCGGGAGCCATGCCAAAATCGATGATAAAGCTCGCCATCTGCAGGACCGCACCGAGGATCCGCCGGCCGCCCGAGGCTCCGACCCCGAACCACGGCCGGCCGTCACGCGCGGCCACGACCGGACACATGTTGGTCAATGCCCGCTTGCCGGGGCCGATCGAGTTCGGCCGTCCCGGGCGGGGGTCGAACCACATCACACCGTTGTTCATCAGGATACCGGTCCCGGGCAACACAAAATGACTGCCGAACATCGACAGCAAAGTGGTCGTCAGGGCGGCGATGCAGCCCTGACGATCGACCGCAGTGACGTGGGTCGTCGAAGTCGGCGAACCGGCCTCTGTATCACCCATGCTGTCGAGCCGTTTGACGTAGGCGTGTCGCAAGGCTTCCGCCAGCGCTTCGAAATAGGCGGCATCGGGGATGCGGGAAAACTGTTCTTTGCCAAGCCGTCCGACAACCTCGCCGAAGGTCGGACCGGCGGTCATGCCGGGAGTGGTTTGAAGAACCACGCCGCGATAGGGAATTTTCAGGGCTGGAACAATTCTCGCCCGGCAACGTGCGAGATCGTCGGCCGAGAGGAAGCCGCCTGCAGCCTGAGTATCGGCGGCGATCGATTGGGCGATCTCGCCATTATAGAAGTCGTCCGGCCCCGCTTCGGCGAGCCGTTCGAAGGTCTCAGCCAAACGCCCGAGAGACAGGCGGGGAATATCGCCGTCGGACGAGCAAACGGGGGCCAGACCGTCCGGCAGCCAGACGCGCCGGCTCTCCTCATACCGCCGTAGGTCGGCCGCAGCATTCGCGACCTTCAGCGTCGTGAACCAGTCGACCGGCAAGCCCGAGCGTGCAAGGGAGGTCGCCGGAGCGACGAGCTCGCGCCACGGCAATCGGCCAAACCGCTCGACCGCCAGAGCGTAGCCGCGCACCGCGCTCGGGATCACGAACGAGAGGGGTCCGTGGATATTGCGGTCGCCGAGAACCCCTTGCGACCAAGTGAACAGCTCTGTCCGCATCTGGCCGGTCGGCGGATAGGCTGCCGGATCGAGCCCACTCGGTGAGATCGGGCCGAAATCAACGCTCTCAGCACGATCGGCACCGGCCTGGTGGACCACGAGATGCCCGATTCCGCCGAGGCCGCTGCTCCACGGCTCGACGACAGCCAGTGCCAGGGCAGCGGCGACGACGGCATCGACCGCGCCGCCGCCCGCCGACAGGACCTCAGCGCCGACTCGCGCCGCGGTCCCGTTTTGGGCCGCGACGACGCCACCGCGCGAGGAGCTGCTCGGCTTGCGGATCTCCCAATTCTGCGTCAGGTGCATGTCGCGGCGCGCTCAGGTCAGGGTGATGCCATCGACCCGACTCGTATAGAAGGCGTAGTAGCCGGCGAGCCCCGAGACTTCGTCATAGGGTGTCGGGTACGCCCACACGGCGTTTTCCGAGCTTCGCACCAAGCCCTCGCCGGCCGGAACTTCGATCGTCCAGTAGGAGGCTTCGCCCTTGTACGGACACCGCGTGTGATGCTCGGTCGGGCGCATCAGATCGAGCCGGACATCCTTCTCCGGGAGATAATGCACCGGGCCGTGGCCGGTCTCCTCGACGCGCAGCGCCGCGCTGCTGTCGGCAATGGTCATCCCGCCGAAAACGACTTTGACGTGGCAGCTCTCCGGCACGAGATCGACCCGATAGTCGGGCCGGGTGGTAAAACCGGGGGCGGTGTTCGGCATATCGATTTCCTCCATGGGGTTGTCACCTTTTAGGCGCGGCGTACGCCTCGAACGAAGCGATGCAGCTTTGGTGCAATTGCGGGTCGGTGATCGGACCGCACTCAATTTGCTCGCGCTTTCTCCGGAAGGCCGGATTGCTGCGCAGCGCCGCGGTATATTGCTCGCTCTCGCGGACGTTTGCCATCGCTGCAGGATCATGGGTCGGCATCGGCGGCATCGCCTGAGCTAGCGCTGCGCCGCTAGATGCGATCGTCAACAGCGCGGCGAATGCTGCCGCTTGATAGCTCTGCATTTTTTTCCTCCTTGTCCCCGATTAGTCTGCCATCGTCAGCCCGCCGCTAACGCTCAACACCTGACCGGTAATGTAGTCCGCCCGCCCGCTCAAGAAGAACATGACCGCCTGCGCGATCTCGACCGGCTGGGCGATCCGGCGAAACGGGATGGCCCGGGTCAGCGCCTCCTTCATCCGCTCGGGTTGCCGCTGGAACAGCGGCGTGTCGGTCGGACCGGGGCAGACGCAGTTGACGTTGATGCGGTAACGCGCGAGCTCGCGGGCGAGTGATTTGGTAAACGCGATCAGCCCCCCTTTTGCCGCGGCATAAACGGTCTCGCCCATGCTGCCGACCCGCCCGGCATCGCTCGAAATGTTGACAATCTTCCCGGCGCTCGCTGCCACCATCGGCGGCAGCAGGCCGCGGGTCAGCCGCACCGCGCCCATCAGATTGACGGCGATGATGCGGTCCCACATTTCCGGCGGGTTTTCGAGAAAGGGCTGGATCTGATCCCAACCGGCACCATTCACCAGGCCGTCAACGTGTTCGACCCGTTGATGCACGGCAGCGACAAAATCATCGATCGAAGGCTTGTCGGTGAGATCGAGCGGCAGATAGTCGATAGCGAGACGCTCCGCGGCGCCCTCCGTTGCGGTCGCTCGGCCGCCGGCCTGATCGATGTCGCCGATCAACACCCGCGCGCCCTCGCGAGCCAGCAAAAAGGCGGTGGCCTTGCCGATGCCCGAGGCGCCGCCGGTGACGATGACGGTTCGCTCCTGCATATCCATCGGTGAGCCTTTCGCGGTTACCGGGGCCGATGTTCCGCGCGGCCGGGCGACGATGTCAATCCTGGCGGGGGATATTCCTTAAGCTCGACGGGAACGCCCCCACGCGCGGTTGCGCATAACGAACGAGTCTCGCCGAGCGGTTAATCGGGCCCACCCGCAAGATCCAAACGGTATGCGGGCGACCCGAAGGAGGCTACGCTTCGTTCCTGCGTAGGGCGACCTGAAATGCAAGCTGACTCGAATTCTCCCGTCTATTTCATCCTCCACATCCCGAAGACCGCCGGACAGACCATCCAACAGCACCTGGCCGACCACTGCGCGCCGGGGGTGTTCTGGGGACCCCACCAGGCGCCGCGTCTTCAGGCGCTCTCCGGGCGCCGATACGACCCCGCCAGTTTGACCGAGGCACCACGCATCCGTGCGGTCTTCGGGCACAATCTCGGCCGATCGCTCGAAAAAAATTTCCCGGACAGGAAGATCCGGCGCGTTGTCCTGCTCCGCGATCCGATCAGCCTGCAGCTCTCGTTATACAACCATCGAATGATGCTTCACCTGAGCAAGGGGCTGGGTACTTACAGCTTCGATCTCCATCTCAGGGCGCTGCCCCGCGACTTTATCGCGCACCGTATTCTCGCGCGCTGGCTCGAGATCCCGTGGCCGGTGCTAATGGCGATGACCGACCAACAGAAATACGCCGCGTTGAATCGGGCGCTATCCCAATTTTGGTTTGTCGATTCCTACACGAATTGTGATCGACTGATTGCCGCCATTTCTCGCGATCTCGGTCTCCCGGCAGCGGCGCGGCGAAGGAACACCTCCGCCGAGTGGGAAAAGCGGGTCAACTGGCAACCTTTGAGGGAAGCCGAGCTGTCCCCGGCAACACACGAGGGGATCCTCAGGAACAATCCGCTGGACCAAGCGCTGTGGGAGAGCTGGGCCCTCACCGGGTTCGGCCCTGCCGAGGTCCGCCCTCACCCGCTCGAATCCCCCCGGCGGAGCTTCTTTCTCACCGGCGAAATCGCCCGCCCGATCTTCACCGGTGTCTGTCGCTACCGACGCGACTGGGCTCCCCGGTTGCACGCGGGCCACGCTCGCAACGCGGTCGGTTCGAAGATCTTGCGAGCCGAACGCGCCCAGGAAGCGCGCAGATGGGAACTCGCCGCCCGGCATTACCGGGGCGCGCTAGCCGACATGCCAAACGCGCCCGAGATGTGGGTCCAATATGGTCATGCCCTGAAGGAATCCGGGAACGTGTCGGAGGCGGAGGCGGCCTATCGAAAATCGATCGATCTCGACCCCGTCTCCGCCGACACGTATCTGCAGCTTGGGCATGTCCTGAAGATCCAGGGACGGATAGACGAGGCAATTGGCGCCTATTTTCGTTCGTTGGCTCTCGATTCGGCGCCGCGTCACCCGCGGGATGAACTGATCGCGCTCGGCTGGACGACGGAGCAGATCGAACAGCAGCTGCGCCGTACGCGGGTTCATGCGTTCGCGCCCGAGTGAGAAGAACCGCGTCACTGCGCGCCAGGGCATTGGATGTCGTGAAGTCTTGGATCCCGGTTTCCTGCGGCGTCCTCGACGTCGTAACTAACGAGCGTCTCGACCTCATCAATGGTTTGCTCTACACCTTGCCGCAGAGCCTGTCGGTCGACGTTCTCCAAATACCCTATCGAAACTGGTTGAGCGTGCTAGGAATGCGACCACTGGATGAATCTATTGGTATTCTAAGCGGACACCCGTCGGAGCCGGATTTTGGGGATCCTTAGGATGTCGGATGATGTGTTGGTGAGCTTTGTGGTGCCGGCGTACAACGAGGAGGCTCTAATCGGGTCGTGCCTTACTGCGATAATGGGGGAGATCTCGCGCACTCGCTGCCCGGCGGAAATCATCGTCGTGAACAACGGTAGCACCGACGCCACGCGCCAAATCGCCTCGTCAAGCCCCGATGTCAAAGTGATTGATGAGCCTCAAAGGGGGCTTGTTCAGGCTCGCAGGGCCGGATGTCTTGTCGCCAAGGGCCAGTTCATAGCCAATATCGATGCCGACACGATCCTCCTCGAAGGCTGGCTACGCACGGCGCTCGCGGAGTTTGCGCATCGCCCGGACTTGGTTGCCCTGAGCGGTCCCTACATCCACTATGATCTCTCCACATGGGCTCGGCTCGTCGCAGCGGGGTTTTATCGTGGCGTGTATGTTGTTTATCTGGCGAGCAGATTTCTGGCCGGATGGGGGTCGGTGATGCAGGGAGGCAATTTCATCGTATCCAGGATCGCCCTCGAGGCTGCGGGAGGCTTCAACCCCGATTTCCGATTTTATGGTGAGGACGCGGAGTTGGCACGCCGCATGAGCAAGGTAGGGATAGTCAAATTCACGCTCGCTTTGCGTGCCCTCTCTTCAGGACGGCGATTCGCCGGAGAGGGGCTCTTTAAAGTCTTGTTGAGGTATTCAGCGAACTATCTTTGGACTCATTTGTTTAAGCATCCATTCTCGTCAACTTGGTTGGACTTCCGGCATGCACCCGACGCGTGCGGCAGCCTCGAATCCACCTCGAACTCCCAGCAGACACTCGAACCGAGAGGAGTCGGACTGGTTCGGCAGAATTCGGCGTTACTAAAATTCGGCATGATCCGTCGAAGCGAACGTTGGTGACGACTGCGCCATGCCCAGGCACCGGCTTTGCATCTTTATCATGATTCCCGGGTTGTCGTTTCTCGCCGGTCAGTCGGCTGCTGCTCCCACGATCCCGCTGCCGGAGCCGGGAAGCGAGCCGGGATTGCTGCCGGCGCTGGTAATTTTGGGGATGTTCACGACAGTAGCAGCGGCAGAGCTCGTTCGACCGATCCGGACGCGGTCCGGCGCGACCTCGCGCCGATGGATCGGCAATCTGTCCCTTTGCATCCTTTCGAACGGCGTCGTCGTGCTGCCGACTATGACTGCGTTCGTTGCGTCTTTGTTTTCGCAATCGGAGCAGAAGGGTCTCCTCGACGCGCTCGGGCTGCCGAGCACGATGCGACTCGTTGTCGCGATAATCGGGCTCGATGCACTGGCCTATGCACAACACCGATTATTGCACCGGGTCGACGCCCTTTGGCGCTTCCATGCGGTCCACCACTCTGACCCGGAAGTTGATGTCACCACGACCTTTCGACATCACCCTGTCGAAGCGATCTTTAACGGTGCTTTGATCGGCGGTGTCGTCCTTTTGATCGGTTTCTCGCCCGCCGAGATCGCGGCCTATACTTGGGTTTCGTTTACGGTTGAGCTCGTCGCACACGCGAATCTTGCGCTGCCATCATGGTTCGGCGCAATCCTCGGCAGGCTTATCGTCACGCCCGAGTTCCACCATCTTCATCATTCGCGGGCGAATGCCGAGGCGAATGCCAATTTTGGCCAAGCCTTTTCAATCTGGGATAGGCTATTCGGAACCGCGCAAGCTCGATCCCCGGAAGACGCTCGCCGATTGGAATTCGGCCTTGAGGAGTTTCGCGGGCCGAAATTTGATCTTCCGCATTACCTGCTTGCGCAACCCTTGCTGCTAAGAACTACGGAGCCGGCGGGAACCGCTGCTTCACGTTCGTGACCGGGCCCGTGTCGAGGCGCGGAACGCTCCGCGGCTCGGCCTTACTCCGCGCGAATCGAAACCTCTTCCTGCCCGAGGCGGCGCCCTTCAGACCAAATCGTCACGATAAGAGAGATCAGGACTACGGCAATGGTTATGATAACAATCCCGTCAATCGGTGACATCGGGCCGAATGGGGTATTTACCGACCAAGGGCCGATCGTCAGCAGCAAAAAATTGTAACAGATAAAACCGAGCCGTATCTCAGTTGGTCCGACACCATAATAACCAATCTTTATAACACGAGTATCCATGGCCTTGATAAGATTAAAGAAGGAGACCAAGTAATATCCCGCTAGACCAAGACAAGCTACATCGAAACGCATGTACGGTGATGCGCCGAGTCCAAAAAATATGCATATCTGAGAAAGCAAATCAGTCGTGTTGTCGATAAAGAAGCCATATCGGGGGCGCTCGATATTGCGAAATCGCGCCAAAGTGCCGTCCAGCGAGTCGCCGAACCAGTTTATTATCAGCCCTGCGCTGGCGAGCCACAATAAAGCTGGCGATAACCACGAACCGCCATAGGCGAGACCGCAGATGAGCGCGCCGGCGAATCCCATTAGTGTCAAGTGGTCCGGGGTGACTCGGACCGGAAGTTTCGACGCCAACCATCCTACGAGGGGACGCTCCATAGGTATCACCCATGATGTATTTACCCGAGATATCATTTGTGTTCCTGGGTGGAGGACTTAGAAGACCCGATGATGTCGGGGTGCGCGCTCGATCATAACCGTTTGGCCGAGTGGAGGCATTCTCGCCGTGGGGCTGCGCCTAACCTGTCGCGCTGAACGAACGATCGACGGACAACCGATCGTACTGGCGCGGCTCTCGGTCAGGGTCGGATGACCGAAAGCGCGCCTCGTCGTCCGACCGGCGTGGATCGTGAGATCGTTTTGGATATTTGTCACCTATCGCTAGGGTTCTGGCACGAGACGCCCGCCGGCGTCGATCGGGTCGATGCGAGCTTCGCGGCTCATTTCTTGTCAGCCGACGATCCAAACCGAAAAGCGCTGCTATTTACGCCGCTTGGCCCCCGCGCCATTCCAGTCGCCGATGCCCGCCGAATATTCGAAGGTGTGCAAATCCATTGGGGCGAGACCAAGCGATCGGAAGAAGACAAGGCATTCCGCCGAGTACGAGAGGCGCTGATGGGGCTGCCGCCCGCTCAGCCACTCAGACCGCGGAACGCGGCAATCTTTTATCGCTTCGGCAAAGCACTCAGGATCGGTGCGAAAGCGGCGCTATTGCACGCCGGCGCATGGGGCCGAATCGCGGCAATTGGTACTAATGCTGTTTATTTGAACGTAAGCCAATACCCGTTATCGAGCCCGAGCTATTTTCGCTGGTTGCAAGAACGTCCTGACGTCAAGCCCGTATTTATGATACATGATCTTCTGCCGATCCAGTATCCAGAGTTCTTTCACCCGGCTTCGGTCAAGCGTCATGCTCGTAGATTGAATGTTTTCGCTGAAATCGCCGCCGCTGCCATCGTCTCGACGCCAGCGGTCGCAGACTCGTTGCTGGCATACCTCAAGCGGCTCGGCCGGAAGACCTTGCCATTGCTTATTCAGCCGCTTCCCGTATCACGGACGTTTCTGGGGCCGCGAGAACACGACGAGGACCTTGCGTCACGACCGTATTTCATCATCTGCGGGACGATCGAACCACGCAAGAATCATTTGCTCCTCCTCAACCTTTGGCGCGAACTTGCGCGATTATCCGGGTTCGCCATACCGAAGCTGATTGTCGCGGGCGCGCGCGGCTGGGAAAATGAAAATGTTGTCGACATGCTTGAGCGCTGTCCGGCGATCCGCGACCACGTCATCGAAGCCTCGGGGCTGTCGACCCCATCCCTGAAACGCCTCATCGACAATGCTCGCGCCGTTCTAATGCCTTCCTTCGCAGAAGGTTACGGCTTGCCGGTCGCCGAGGCGCTAGCCGCCGGAACCCCGGTATTGGCCTCCGATCTTCCATCTCTTCGCGCGATGGGCGGATCAGCAATTACCTGGCTGGATCCGGTCGACGGATTGGGCTGGCTTGCTGCGATCCGTCGTCTTTCAGAAGCACCGGCCCACTGGGTCCAAGGGGGGCGAGATCGCCCTCGATCGGCCTTCTCGGACGAAACCTACTTTCAGCAGATCGAAGCGTTCCTATCCACCGTTTGACCGGTCATCGTTGTCATAGATGCAGCGAAGCTGCCGGAGCGCGCGGCTCGAAGGCACTAGCTAAGATTGACGAAACAGATGATAATTCGGCCGTTGGGGGCGGAAATCTCACGCCTGATCGTATCAGCGGTAAATGTCGGCACCGATCGCCTACGACGTGGCCCGATTGCTGTTGGGTTCTTTGGCCGTCACGCCGCGCGGGATCGACCGAGTGGATCTCCGCTACGCTCGCTACTTCTTCGAGACCTGGCCGGGCGATTGCGTCGGGACGCTTCCGACACCTTGGGGTGTCCGACGTTACGATCGCCGGCGGGTGCTCCAGGGTCTTGACCGCCTGGAGCAGCTCTGGTTGGAGACCATCCAGTCCCAGGAAGATCGCGTACTGTTGCGGATCAAGAGACGGCTTTCCGGCAAGCACGACCTAGCGACCGAACAGTCACGCGGAGACGGTCGAGCGATCATCAGCCCAGCATCCAGATTCTTGAACCTTCTTTCGGTGGCAGGTTTCTCGTTTGGTGCTTCGGTTGTCAGGGCGGTGCCCAAGAACGCAATTTATGTGAATGTGGGTCAGGTTGGTTTGGCGATTCCGCGGATTGTCTCCTGGCTTCGACAGCGACCGGATGTCAAATCGGTGTTTATGCTTCACGACGTGATCCCGCTGGAGCGTCCGGAACTGGTTTCCAGCAAGGATCAACGCCGGCACCGGCGGATCGTCGATCGAACGGCACGGTATGCATCCGGGCTAATCGCGTCGACGGTGGCGGCGCGCGAAGCGGTGCTGAACACGCTTTGCTTGCGCGGGCGATCCACGATACCGGTAGAAACTGTGCCGTTCCCGGTTGCCCCAGTATTCCTCGAGAATGACGGGCCCGATCAGGAGCTCTGCGAGCATGATTACTTTGTCGTCTGCGGCACGATCGAGCCGCGCAAAAACCACCATCTGCTGCTGAACGTCTGGCGCGAGCTGGTCGCACAACGAGGCCAGCACGCCCCGAAACTCGTCATAGTCGGCTCGCCTGGTTGGAGTGCTGGGTCGGTGCTGGAAGCACTGGAGCGATCCCGGCCCCTCCACGCTGGGGTAATCCTCGCGCGCGGCCTGTCGAGCCCGGCACTCCGTCGGCTCATAGCACATGCGAAGGCTCTGCTGATGCCATCCTTCGCCGAAGGGTTTGGTTTGCCCATTATCGAAGCGCTGGCCGTGGGAACGCCGGTGATTGCATCCGACCTCCCCGCGCATCGGGAGATCGCCGACAACTTAGCGGTCTATCGCGATCCCACGGACCGTGCGGGCTGGCTTGCCGACATTTGCATGTTTGCCGACGGGAGCGGGGCGGCGGCAGAAATTCGCCGGCGGGTCGCGCAGTATCGGCCGACGACTTGGGGCGAATATTTTATTCGGATCGAGCGCTTTCTCAAAACATTCGAACAGCCCTGAATCGTGCGGCGGGTCCCGATAAGCTTTAGGCAGAACGCATCCAGCATCGAAAGCGCGCAGGATCGCATCCCCAATCATCGGCGGCGCGATCTTGGAAACGCGCAGGCCACGGGAAGACGACGCGCCTCGCCCGTGGGTCGTTGCCGCCCCTGCCCTCGCAAGGCTTGACAATCGCGCGATTGCGTCCCCGAAAATGTAGTTGCGGCGCAGCATGCCGGCGCCGCGGACGATGAGTTAAGCGCCGCTCCGCTCGTTGCTTGCGAAACGCGAGCGATCATGGCCCCTGGTGATCGGCAAACTCGCCCGCATACGACAACGACCTGGATCATAATGCCCCATCGCATCATTTTCGATGGCCTCAATCTTGCGCTTGAAGAGGGGGACCGGCGTCGCAACCTATGCGCCTGATCCGCGGTGCGCGCGCCGTCGTCTTCCCGTCGCTGTATGAGGGCTTCGGGCTTCCCGCGCACGAGGCGATGACATTGGGCACGCCTGTCGCGACCTCACGCGAATCCTCTTTGCCGGAGATCGCCGGCGACGCCGCCTTGCTGGTCGACCCGTACGACGCAGACGACATCGCGCGGGCCATAACGACGATCGTCAGCGACACCGATCTACGCGCCGAGTTTTCGCGCCGCGGACGCTTGCAAACCGCCAAATTTTCCGTCGAGCATTATCGTGAACGGGGCAAGGCGCTCTACGCGTCGCTGCGTTGAAGCATCGCGGCGGGCGGGCGCCAGGGTCGGATAGGTTGACGCGCTCGCCCGTTTCATTTGTGATCGCGAGCGGCTAGAGTAGGTCGCGCGCGGATGTGGTTTCCGGCAATCGGCGCGTCGTTTTGGACAAAATCCGCCGGTGGGTATAGTTCTTGGTTCAATCGGGTCCTCTGAAATGGCAGAAACCTCGCAGCTTGATCGCGTCCGGTCGCTCGCACGCGCGGTCGCCGCAGATGTCGGGATCCGCCCCCGCCCCCGCGCCGGCGGGCGGATCCGCCAACTGTTCCGATCGCTCAACATCTGGTTCTGGGCCATTGTCGGCCTGCCAACCCTTGCCGCCGGCGTCTATTATTTTGGGATCGCCTCGGACCTCTATTTGGCGGAAGCGAAATTCATCGTGCGCAGCCCGAAACAGGTGCAGACCAGTTCGATCGGTGCGCTGATCCAGTCTAGCGGGCTGGCCCGTGCGGTGGACGACACCGCCGTGGTCGAAGATTTCATCATGTCGCGCGATGTGGTTCGCAAGCTCGAGCAACATAATGACCTGCGCGCGGTCTTCGACCGGCCCGAGGGCGATCTCGTTACGCGGTTTCCCGGCATTCTGAGGCGTTCGGATTTCGAGGCTCTGTTCCGGCGCTACGATCATTTTGTGTCGATTGAAACAGATCATACATCCGGGGTGACCGCGTTGCGCGTCAAGGCCTACCGGCCGGAAGACGCGCAGACGATCGCGAGGGCGCTGCTGAACTACAGCGAGCAGCTGGTCAACGAGCTCAATGAACGGGCGCGCACAGACGCCGTCGGCACCGCCGAGCACGAGGTCGACCGCGTGCAGAAGGAGGTTTCTCGGATCCAGAGCCAGCTCACGGCCTACCGTGTACAACAAAAGATGATCGATCCGAAATCGGCGTCAACCGGCGTCTTGGAGCTAATCGGGCAAATGAGCGCGGCCCAAGCGACCGCTCGGCAGCAGCTCGGCGAGCTCTTCAAGAATTCCCCAAACAGCCCGCAAATCCCTCTGGTTCAAACGCGGATCGCCTCGCTCGACCAGCTGATCGCGGAGGAGCGCGCAAAGCTCAGCGGTGAGACCAACTCGGTCGTCGCGACATTGACCGAATACGAGCGCCTGGCGCTCGATCGCGAGCTCGCCGAAAAGGCGCTCGCATCGGCGTTCACCTCGCTCGAGGCGGCACGTCTCGAAGCGCAGCGGCAGCAGCTTTATCTTGAAACCATCGCGCAGCCCAACCTCGCCGATTACCCGCTCTATCCCAAACGGGTCGTCTCTTTCGGCATGGTTCTCGTGAGCTGTCTGGTGGCCTACGGCATCGCCTGGCTGCTGGTGATCAGCGCCCGCGAGCACGCGGCGGCCTAGCCGCCGCGAAGCGGGCGGGACACGTGTCGTCGTTTTGGCGAGGGCTCGTTATCCAGTGGCGGGTCGTCGGTGCCTTGCTCATTCGTGAGATCTATTCGCGCTTCGGCCGCGAAAGCCTCGGTTTTGCCTGGATCGTGGCTGAGCCGCTGGTGTTTGCGATCCCGGTCCTCTTCGTGTGGCGGGCTGTCAGAGACCCCAACGAGCATGGGATTTCGCTGATGCCATTTCTGTGGAGCGGCTATCTTCCCCTATTGCTTTTCCGTCATCTCGGCGGCCGTATATTGTTGTTTATACGTGCGAACGTGCCGCTGCTCTACCATCAGCGAGTCAGAATTTTCGACATTTTTCTCGCGCGCGCTTTGTTGGAGATCTTCTCGAATCTCACCGCGCTGGTGGTATCCTTTGCGGTGTTCTACGCAATCGGGGCAGTGGACGTACCGCGTGATTTGCCGATGTTCTACCTGGGCTATTTTTACATGATCTGGTGGTCGGTTGCAGCCGCCCTGATCGTCGGCGCGCTGTGTGAGCGCACCGACTGGGTGCAACAGGTTTGGATCCCTTACTCTTACCTATTCATGATGTTCTCCGGTTTCTTTTATCTCGCGGATTGGCTGCCACCATCCCTCCGCAACATAGCGCTGTACCAGCCCTATACTCAATCATACGAGATGATCCGCGGTGGGGTCTTCGGTACTGCGATTAAGACCTATGGCGACCCCGCGTATACAACGTTCGTCCTCGCGATCTTGACGTTATTCGGGTTGTGGCTGATGCGTGAGGGCCGCAGATACGTCATAATTGAATGATCAGCGCGATCGATGTGACCAAGGATTATCGAACCGAGGGAAGGTTCAATCGCGTTCTGAGTGGCATATCGTTCACTGTTGCGAAAGGTGAAAAGCTCGCGCTGCTCGGGCGCAACGGCGCGGGCAAATCGACGCTGATCCGCCTCATCGGAGGTGTCGAACTGCCGACCCGTGGCGTCATCGAACAAACGATGAGTGTGTCGTGGCCGATCGGATTGGCCGGCGGCTTTCACGGAAGTTTGACAGGAAACGACAACATGCGCTTTATTGCGCGCGTATACAACAAACCGTTCGACCAGATCAAAGCTTATGTCGAAGACTTTGCCGAGCTGGGCAAATTTCTATCGGAACCGATGAGAACCTACTCCACGGGGATGAAGGCTCGGTTCATGTTTGCGCTGTCGCTCGCGATTGATTTTGACTGCTACCTGATTGACGAGGTCATTGCTGCCGGCGATCAGCGCTTCCAGCGCCGGTCGCACGAGGAACTGTTCGAAAAACGGGCCGACCGCTCGATGATCCTCGCTTCCCACGTAAGCGAGATCGTCAGGGCCTACTGCTCGCGAGCCCTGATCCTGCATCGAGGGCGGGGCAAGGTCTTCAACGATCTCGATTTGGCTTTCGACATCTATAACGACTTGTGAGGAGCCGTTGCTCTCAAGGGCCCGCCCGCTGTAATAGGCGGGCAATCTCCGATCTATCCTCCTCTTCGCTGTGGCATTGATACCGACAAACACCTTCGGCGCGGCGGAATTTCTCGTTCGCCACATGTACCGGCCCGTCGAGCTTGGAAACGGTGCAAGCCACTTTGCCATCGCCGAGACGGCACTGCCTATCGCGGGCGACAGCTGGTTTTGGACCGACGATAACGCGAAGGTCCTCGAGTTTCTATCGCGGCCGGAACTCTGGCAGCGATTCCCGCATGAAACCACTGAAATTCTCCGGTTTGTCCGGGCGATGTGCCACGGACCGCTGATATTCCGGCGGGTCAGCCCGCCGCGGCTCGAGCCGACCGAGAAGCAAGGCGCGGTCAGCGGTCACCGACACTCTCTGATGAATGTCAAATACGATCTGTCGCGCGGCGAAGTCATCGCCGGCCTGCGCTTCCATGACGAAAGAAACTCGGATAACCTTTTGCTTACGGGCAATTACGTCGAGTTTACCTATCGTCGACGCCGTTTCAGGCTGGGCGTCGAGTCGGCGATCAGCGATGTCGATGCCAAGCAGGAGGCGCATACTCTAAGACTTCGCCATTCCGGCGACCTGCATTTCAAATCTCATCGCAACCAACTTCGGCTCGGCCGCATCACCTATACCTATACGATCGATGCTCGGTCGATGCTGATCGATGTAGAGGTCACCCTCGAAATCGAGCCTGGCATTCACGTGACCGACGTAGTGCTGACCATTGGGCATGGCCACCCCCTTCACATGTATTACCGAACGATTGCCACAGACCGGGCGCCGATGAGCAAGCCGCGTTTTCGCGCTGGTATACCCGGCCGGCGACAGCATGACGTGACGGGGGCATCATATTATCTGATCAGGCAACCCCACATTTCCGGCGATTGCTTTGCAATCCACTCGCTGGCACGCGGTCCCGCACGACTGTCGGAGATTGAGACCGTGGTGCGGCACTGGGGACGGCTGGACCAGACGGTAGCCCGCTACTCGTTTCCAGGTTCGCAGTGCGGTGCTTCGCTGGTTGCTGGCGAGCGCAAGCTGCTGACCGGCGGCGGCTTTTACGACCGCATCGCCGACTATGCTGCCTTGATGCGGGGCGCGGTTTCGACAATGTCGACACTGCACGCCGCTTGGGATCTCAGCACCTCCTACGACTATGGTTCCAAGATAAACGCCTTCGCTAAATGCTTTGCCGTTTGCAGAGCCGAAAATATCACACCTGACTTGACAACAAATCCCGACGAGTTACGCTCGTTGTTTGATCTATATCTTGACTATTACTTCGAGATGTTTCTAAATGTTCCTCCAAAACACCAGAACTCGATCTTTTCCCGAGATCTTGCATTTGTTATCCTCGGGGTTGTGACGATGTACCGGGCGACCAATGCCGCAGATTACCTCCGGCGCCTCGCGCAGCTATGCGATGTGCTGCTCGAATTCGAGGTGCGTTTCAAAGACGGCGCAACTGGCTACGCATCCGGCTTCTTGATGAGGATGCAGAGCCCCCGGGCCTCCTACGTCGACTGTCACAGCGCTGCGCTCCTTGCTCTGACACAGGCGGCCCGTTATCTCGACAATCCCCGATTGGTGGCGGCAATCGAGCGGGGTCTGGCGAATTATCGTGTGGAGACCTCTATAGACGCTGCTGGCCGTCCGTATGAGATCGACACCCTTTCGACGATCATGGTCGATCGTTTCGGTGTGCGCCGTACTGAGAACGCGTTTTGGAATTTCAAAGTCGGAATGACATTGCGGTTTTTCGCTGCACTGCGGAATTCGCCCAATCCAGCGCTGCGGTCGGTCGTCGCACAGGATGGCGAGCGAATAGAACTATTCGACATTGTGCTCCGGCGGCAGCTCGAGAAATCGATCACTCAGCGGGAGGATAGTATTGAAATCCGCACTGCCGTGTCTGCAACAGAAACGAACTCGGAAACACAGCCCTGGGTAATGCTCGGACTATTCGGCCATCCGTGGGATTGATTGAATAGTATGACGATGATACCGACAGACGCGGTTCCGGCGGCGGAGTTTCTTATACGCCATTTGTACCGGTCGATCGATGTGGCCGACGGCAGCACGTTCTCTGCTATCGCAGAAAATAAAAATTCGGGAGAGGATAACTGGTTTTGGAACGACGACAACGCAAAATCATTGGAATTTCTGTCGCGGCCGGAGGTGTGGAACCGTTTCCCGGGTGAAACGGCTGAGGTGCTTCGTTTCGTGCGGTCGATGTGTCGCGGACCATACATTTTTCGACGGGTGAGCGCGCCGCGGCTCGAGCCCAGCGGTAAAGAGGGCACCGTATCCGGCTATTTGCACTCCTTGATGCGACTGAAATACGATCTACCGCGCGGGGCCGTCGCGGCCGGCGTGCGTTTTCACGACGAGAGAACCCACGACAACCTCTGGTTAACCAGGAATCGTGTGGAGTTTACTCATCGTCGCCGTCGCTTCAGTGTGAATGTCGAGAGCGCCATCAGCAATGTCGATGCAGCGCAGGAGGGCCAAAAGCTGCGCCTGCGGCACTCAAGCGACTTGTATTTTACGCCTCGTTGGACGCGGCTTCGCCTCGGGGAGCTAACCTATACTTACACGTTCGATGCGCGGTCTATGCTGATCGACGTGGAGGCGGCTCTCGAACTGGAATCAGACAGAGAAGTGACCGACGTTGTGCTTACTGTCGGCCACGACGCCCTCGACCATCCCTACTTTACCGGTATTGGCGCCGACACTCAGCCGACGGGGAACCTTTTGTTCTCGGCGGGGAAGCCCGGGCGGGGAAAGATCGACATGGCCGGCGCCTCATACTATTCGATCAGACAAGGCTTCATCTCCGGGGACGCCCTCGCCATCCACACGGTTCCGCGAGGGCCGGCACTCCTTGCCACGATCGAAACCGAAGTGCGGCCTGCCGGAAAGCTCTATCGAGCGACCGCCACCTATGCTTTTCCGGGCCCTTGGCGCGGAGGGCGACTCGTAGCCGCCGAGTGGAAGCTGATCACGGCGGGCGGTTTCTATAATCGCGTTACCGATTACGTCAGCTTCCTTCGAGACGCGGTGGCTACCCACTCGGCACAGCAAGCGGCGTACGATTTCAGCATTTCCTACGATTATGGGGTCACGATTAACGCCTTTGCCAAATGCTTTGCCGTGTGCGCGTCGGGTGATGTCATGCCCCAACCGTCCACGTTGGTGAACGAATTGCGGTGTTTGTTTGACATATATTTCAAGTATTATTTCGATCTCTACGTCAACGAGCACGCACGACAGCCGAATACGATCTTTTCTCGGGAACTCGCGTTCGTCATCCTCGGCGTGTTGACAATGTATCGGGTCACCGGCGCCGACGACTATCGCCGCCGGATCGGGAGGTTATGCGATGTGCTGCTTGATTTCGAGGTGCGATTCGAGGACGTGGTGGGCAACCCCGCGTCTGGCTTTTTGATGAGGCTGGACAGTCCTCGGGCCGCTTACGTCGATTGCCACAGCGCGGCATTGCTCGCGCTGACCCTAGCCTCGCGTTATGTCAGCGATCCGCGGTTGGCGGCGGCGATCGACCGCGGCCTTGCGGGCTATTTTCTGGAAACATGTAGAGTTGATGTAGGCGGACCGCGCAAGGTGGACACCGTTTCGACGACCATGATTGATGACCACGGTATCTGCCGAACCGAAAACCCGTTTTGGAATTTCAAGGTCGGAATGACGTTGCGATTTTTCAGCGCGTTGCGAAATGCGACCGATCCGGCCCTGCAAGCGGTCGCCGCACTGCATCGTGATAGGATCGAGCTATTCGAGATGATCCTGCGGCGCCAACTCGAAAGATCGATCAGCGAGCGAGATGATGGTATCGAAGTCCGAATTGCTGAGGTCGCGGCCGAGACAAATTCCGAGACACAGCCTTGGGTAATGACAGGACTTCTAGGACATCCTTTCGATTGAGTATGAGATGTCGGCCACAACGGCGATCAGTGGCCGTTTGCGAGCGCGGAGTGCATCGCGGCCGCAATCGTCGTCGAAGATCTGCGATTACCGAGGCGACGCAGCACGAATAAGCAGCGCCGCCCTCTTGCCTGCTCAAAGAATGTGGCAAGATCCTGATGAATGGCCTGCTCGATCGCCGTGTCACGGACGAGCCCGTGTTCACGGAATTTTCGCTCCCACCAATCCGCGCTCGCCCACACGAGATGGCCGTGTATCGGCCAGCCTTTGTCATCGCAAGCCCAATGCCGCCAATACGACCGGTCGCCGACAGTCAGCCACTCTTCGAGATAGGGTTCTTCAAATACTCCAAAGACGCGGTCTTTTCCCCACATCGGAGCATTCAAATAAATATATCCGTCTCCATCCATCAGCGTTAGGAGCTTTTCGATATAATGGTCAATCTTCAATGGACTGATGTGCTCGAGAACATCCATACACAGAACGACGTCAAAACGCTGATCAATATCCAATGCGAGAAGATCACCAAAGATCATGGCTTCGCGGATGTTGGGCTGAGCGAATGCAAACGCGAGATGGCTCACCTCCGCCCCGAGAACGCTGACACCGGCATCGGCCAGGAGACTGATCACAGAACCGGTAAAGCACCCCAGCTCAAAGCAGCTGCGAGCGCCCAGACCACGGACGATTGAGGCGGTAATTTCCTTGTCGTGATCAATCACCGGGCTCCATACGCCGAACCGGTCGTAAAAGCGATGCCTGTCGATCAGCGACGCCATCAGAGCAATGTCGGCATCAGTGCGGGCGATATAGACCGTGATTGGCGCCCCGGCGACCGCCTGCGTTTCGTAGCCACCCGGAATCGACGCCCTGAGGTCGGGTAACGGCGTCACCGGAACAAAGCCTTCGAGGGCGCGCGAGCGGAACTCGGGTGAGGTGATGAAACTACGAATGACCCGTTCGAGAGTCTGCCCGGAACGCAGGAGCTTGAGATGATCTCTGAAACCGGCGGAATCGGGTTCTCGCTCGAGGATCCCGCGGTAGAGCGCTGTGGCGACATGCTCTGTGGAAAATACTTCCCGGCGCCGAAACAGCGAGCTGGCCAGGCCAATAAGGAATCTGGCCGCGTCAGAGGATATCACGCGTGCTCGGCGGAGGGCCTGCCTCCCCCGCTCAAACGAATTCAACTTTCGCATATGGATAGCTATCCAACGCCTCTACAGGTCCTCGTCTTTCCCAGGCACGGATTTTGCGCTAATGGACGCAAGCTGTTGAGCCGGATACAATTGCCAGGGATTGCTCAACATGGTTTGCTGCAGCGCCTCCGCGAGTTCTGATGTCCCGCGGGGGGCGGGTTAAACCGGCTCGTGTCGTGGACTGACCTTTCAGAAGGAGGCGAAAACGCCTTTTAGGGGGCCACCAAAACCGGCCGATGCGCGGCCGCAGATGGCCTCCTCCCATTGGAGATCTGCCGAAATGCTTCGCCTTTAGAGAAGGGATGCGTACAGGGACTCCACGCGCTGGCGATAATGCGCGATCGAAAATTTGGCTGCCTGCGCAACGCCGCGACGGCTCAACTCGCCGCGCAAATCCGGATCGTTTGCGATTGTCGCGATGCCTCGAGCGATGTCATCGACATCATATGGATCCACCAGCAAGGCGGCCTCTCCGGTAACTTCTCCTAGCCCTCCATTGGCGGAGGTGACGACCGGCGTTCCCAGCATCATCGCCTCGAGGACAGGCAGGCCAAAACCTTCATAGAGCGACGGGAATACCATCGCCCGCGCCCCCCTTATCAAGGTGACGAGAGTCGACCGATCGACGTAATCTAAACACCGAATCGTCGCGCCCATTTGTCCCTGCCCACGCGCCTTGTGCTCGTCGAGACGGGCGGACTCGCGCGCATTATCCCAGCCCGGGCCCATGACAAGCACCAACGGAATGTCCACTCCTGACAGTACAAACCCATCGATGAGACGACCGACATTTTTCTTCGGTTCCAATGCCCCGAAAAAAATCAAATAGCCATACATCTCCAGACCGTACCGCGCGTCCAGAAAATTCGCCACCACCGTTTCCGACCGGTCCAGATATTTCTGCGGAAACGTCACCGCTTGGTAGGTATTTGTTACTCTCCTTTCATCAACTTTCAGTAACCGTATGATATCTTGTCGCGATTTTTCAGAAACAGTTACTATATGATCCGCCTCTTTCGCTATTCCCTTGAGCAATTTCATGGTGTGTCTCTTGTCATCCATGGTCGCAAACGGTAGACGTAAGGGCATGAGATCATGAATTGTATAGATATTGCGTGTAGACGTTCCTTTGATTGGTACAGGGTAGGTAAAGTGAAATATATCAGGTTGCGTGTCGAGAGACAGCCTCACAAGTTTACCAGTCCATCGGAAAAACAAGTTCGCATTATCGAACAGGTTACGCACAAGAAAGGCGCGGTCTAATTCGGGCAAGAGGTCCTTGAATTGCTCCGCAATAACGGCATTCCCCAAACGGAGCGAAGATGGATGGATTGCCGAGCAGTAGCGCAGATGATCGATGAATTTATTGTACAATACCCGCGGCAACGATGCAGTCGCGCGTCGATTGGGAACACGCATTTGGTCAAAAAACAACACCTCCTGCAGCAATGGATCTTTGGTGTCAGGAAGCGGCACACCGTACACGACGCCGACATCATAGCCCAGCGATCGAGCAATATGCATTACAACTCTCGTGTAAGTTGCAATGCCGGCGCCTTGCCCGAGGGCAAGGTTGAGTCCATCATAGACGACGCGCCGTGTCCTCGGGCTGTTCGCGCTTGCACTCAAGAGATAGACCTTTTTTGTTAATGGCGTCGTGGAAACAGCGAGATTTCAGGCTCCCTGCGCGGGGCGCGGCACCGCCGCCGTGCCCCGGTGCCCCGGCCCGCGGTTCCCGGAATAGATCACGAGCGACGACCGCCCACAAGCCACCGCCAGGTGCGCCGCAGGCCCGCCAACGGGGGAATGCCGGCCAGAGACCCGCTGCATTCGTTCGGCATCATCGCAAGAATCCGGCGAGGCGAAGACTTATCGACATTCGAGGAGCGGATCGTGCGATCATCCGCTGCGCTTGGCGGCCCCGCTGTAGCTATCAATGTAGTCGCACAATTCGGGTCTAGGGGTGCGGAGGTTGGCGCAGCCGGCGACGCACCGATATGTTCGCCCGCATCCAAGTGCCACGGGGGTTGCCTTATCTTTTGGATTACCACCTCGATTTCATAGCAGCCGCCCGGATGCTGATCCGGTGGTATTGAGTAGTCGTAGCCGACATCGTTGTCAGCCAGATGCCGAAGCCTGTAGGTATTCGGCTTTAATGTGTCTTCTATATCTATCAACAGAGTTGCCGGAGTGTAGAACCGTCGGTGATCAGGGTTCCATCTTGATGGCGGGCTGGATTTGCGCTCGTATAAATGCTGGTGGGGGACACAGATGATAAGAAATCCGTCGGTCTTCAGCACTCGAAACCACTCGCTAATCGCCGCTTGAGCGTCTTCGACGTGCTCTAAGCAATGACTGGAGAAGACCGTGTCCTGCGATTCGTCCGGAAATGGAAGGTTACGGCCATCGTAGCCTGGATAATCAACATCTATACCGATTGCCTGAGGGACAATTGGAACGACGTCTCTCTCATACCCTTTATATCCGATATCTAAAATCGCCATCCCCGACAAATATTTTTCGATAAAGCCGTCATCGAGCTTCGCGACATACGTCTTTCGTGCCTCCGGCCCGACGTTCCGGTCAGGCTCAGCCCTCGCCACGCCAACTTCGCCGGTCACCGCTCGGCATCTCCGATGATCTGGCCGGGCTTAGAGCAAGGGATCGCGGCGGTCCGGGCCGGATAATGCGATTTCCCGGCATTGTCGCCTGCCGGAGCGAGACCGCGCGCGAGCATGTCGAGCGCCTGATCGAGGACAGTCTCCGGCTCGATCAACTTCATGCAGAGATGGTCATGCGGGCACAATTCCAGTCGCTCGTGCCCGCACGGCGAACACGATACCGCCGCCGTCAAAGCTCGCACCGCCTCACCCCGCGGCCCCCATTCTTGAGGCTGATGGCTCCCGGAGTAGATCGCCAGCGTCGGCCGGCCGCAAGCCGCCGCCAGATGAGCGACTCCTGAATTGTTGGCTATCACAAGGTCTGCCCGCTGCAGCACGGCCGCCAGCTCCGACCATTTGGTCCGTCCGGCCAGATTGACCACCCGGCGATCACCCCCGTAATGTTCGCAGATATAATTCAGCTCGCCTGCCTGACCGCGGGAACCCACCAGCATGATCCGGCACGCCACCCGTCCCATCAGCATGCCGATCAGCCTTATATACCGCTCCAGCGGCCAATCTCGTATCGTTGAGTTGCTGACCGGCGCTATCACAATGCATTTTGTCGACGCCGGCAACCCCGCCAACGCCTCTATCTCTAGAGAGCAACCGGCCACACGCTCCGACAGATCCGGCGCATAGAGGGGCCGGACCCGCTCCACTACCAATTGCACGAGCAATGACAACTGCTCTCCGATATGCAGCTCCGCAGGCAAATAGCGACGACGCGAAAGGCCCTTCTCAATCACCTCAACCCGAATCCCAAAAAAACGCAACCGCGTTCGGCGCGAATACCCACCCACATACACGCGAAATTCATACCGCGCAGACGGGTCGTCATTCGCAAATTCAACGTCGAGAACGGTTAGGCTGACGTTGGGTACCTCCTGGACTCGTTTGAAAGCGATCGTGTCCTGAGCGTCGGCCTGCACGACCTCTACGACGATCTCAACCTGGCGCTTCGACCAGATCGGTGCAGACAACTCGAAGCCAAATTCCGCCCGCAATTTTCCCAGCGGCAGTCGGGTGTACGGACCGTAAATCACATGCATGTCGGTGACGGAAAAATCCGTTTCGTGAAAGAACGGTGTCTGCGTCGGCATTCGCGAGTGCAACGCATTGGGATTGAGAACCAGCAACTCGGCCTCCACGGGGACGACTTCTCGGGTATCGAATTCTTCGGGAAGCGCGATGTTTAGATAAGGGTGCCGGGCGCGCGAGCCGATACCGCAGCGGAGCGCGGCGTCGACGTGATTTAGAAGCGGCCGGGTATCTTCGTCAACCCGCAAATCCAGCGCGATATCGAACCGACCCTTGCAAACCTCGCGAAAGCGAGCGATGTCCTCTAATGGCGTTCCATTCCACTGTTGAACATCCTCGGGGAAGTAGTTATAGGTCCGGATGTCGTCTGTGATGCCGAGGCGTCGCGCGGTATCCGCATTCCACGACCCGCATACCAGAGTGATATGATCGTTCGGGAATGCTTTGCGCAATTGCTCCAGAGCAGGCAAACCGATTAGGAAATCGCCGCGGTGATCGAGCTTTAGAACCAAGAGTTTTCTATTAACCGACCTATCGACGCAAAAATCGTAAAGGGCCACTCGTTCGCCATTCACCTCCGAACAAATTTCAACGCGATGGTTACCGGCGTTTCGCGCCTGACGGGACGGCGAGGACCGAAAATCCATCAAATCACGCTCCGGACACCTTCGATCCCGAAAAAGCTGGAGGCAGCCGGCGCACGTACCTAGCCAGCTCCCACTTGCCGAGGATACCCGTGGGTCTTGAGGCTGGTCAACATCGGGAGGCAGCAAACCGGCGCCTAGATCTGCCCGGCCTACCTCCGGGCCCCCCATGCCGTATTCCTGCTTCCGACCAGCAAGCGTATCAACACTCCCGATCACGACTTCGGCGGAGGAGCGCCCGCCGGCTGACGGAGGACGAGACCGGGATTTCCAAACGGGGCGGCTCAACTCTTAACGTGGCGAGCCTCTCAGCCGTCCGGTGGCCATCCGCCATCGGTCGCGACGCCTGCACTGAGCCTCCAGCCATAGCTCGACAGCTTCGCCCGACGGTCTATGAAACACTTCAAATGGGCGGTGCGCGAGAGACACGTGTGGGTTGTTGCTTAGATCCACGCGCTCGACCTCTGAGAAGCGAGAGTGCCAACGCTCGTGCTCGGCCGCGGCTCGCCATTGCTTTCGGTAATCATGCGTATCCTGTCCGCGCGATACCGATTCATAGTGAATCCAGGTAAGGAACGGATCGTAAATTACGCTCCTTCCGGCAATGCGTACCCTGACGCAAAAATCGGCATCGCCGGAGGTTATCGCATAGCGCTGAGCATCGAACCCTCCAACGTCGTCGAACACGCCCCGACGACAGGCGAGAAACGCACCGGTAACAGCACCTACCTCGTGCACCAGCAACGTGCGATCTAAGTAAAGGCCGTCGCTCGCCGCATCCCCCATCGCCTCATGCGCTGTCATACCGTCCTGGCTAAACGCAATACCGGCGTGCTGGATTGCTCCATTGGGGTAAAGCAACCGCCCGCCGACGACGCCGACTTCGGGCCGTGCCAATTGACTGCGGAGCCGCGCGTCCCACCCGCTGGTAAGGCATACTATATCGTCATTGAGAAACACCAATATGCCATCTTCGGTCGCGCCGTCGACACCTGCATTGTTTATCTCGCACCAATTGAAGGCAACGCGCCGGTAAACGATGCGTGTGCGTTCGAAAGCTTTCTCGATCTCGGAAAAGCCGAGGCGCGACCGAGCATCCACGTCGCCGTTCACGATCACAACGATCTCGACGCGATCCCAATCGACGGCATGGCGGCGGAGGCTGGATATCAGCGTGAATACCATATCAACGCCCGCCTCGGTCGGAACGATCACCGAAATCAAGCTCGTCGGATCGTCCTGCCAAAGGATTTTGACCGCGTCTTCCACAGAGCGGCCGACGGCGTCCTCGTGCACTACGGCCTTTGCGCGCGTCTCCATGCGGTCCAGATAACGCTGCACGGTACACAACGTCCGATCGCGTGCTGCCTCTGGGAACGCCGCTCGGGTCTCCGCCGCGCGCCTGACGAGTAACAGCGGCAGATGGACGAACGAATCTCGGCCGAACCGCGCCATTGCGCGCAACAGTAGGTCGTGACGAGCATCGAGGGCGGTATCGGAGGTCAAGCCCGCCAAACTGAGATAGGCTTGGCGCTCGATGCAGAATGTGTTGCCGATATAGTTACGCTGCAAAATCAAGTCGTAATCGAACGCCGATTTGAACAGCGGCAGGAAGCGCTCGCCCCAACCCGCATCACGGACGAGTAACTCCTCGTCAGTGTAGACCACCGACGCCGCTGTGCTCGCCACCGCGGCGGCGAACCAGGCCAGCGACTCGGGCGCCAGGGTGACGCCCGCATCGAGAATTACCAAATAGGAGCCGGTCATCCGGCCGGCCAACTCGTTGACAGCATTCTCTGGAAGCTGGCTAGCCTCCAGACGGACTACCCCCAGCATCTCGGTGAGGCTCGTCGCTTCTACGCGCGCGTCCGCCGCTGCTATAAGGAAAATCTCATCCGGCTTTTGCGTTTGCGCCACCACCGAGGCAATGGTGACTGCCGCGCCGCCGGGTGCCTTGGCGTCATCGATTACCACTATGGACAAGCTCTTAGGATTGCCCGTGACGGGCGGGCTCACGACCAGCTGGAGGACGGGCCGCACAACGCTATAGAATGGCAATGCCCAGCATTGTCTTTGTTCGAGCCGCGGCAGCCATTGTTCGAGGCGGCCGAGAGTGTCAACTAGATCGTGCAATTCCTGCATGATAGGCGCCGGATCTCGATCGGCTGAGCGCGCCTGAAGAAAACGCCTCACCCTGCTGAGTGACGCTATCTCGCCGTCCTGCACTGGAAAGCTGATTTGCAGACGGTCGAGAAATTCTCTTACGCAAGCCAGGGTTTCATGCAACTCTGCCTGCACTCGCAAAGCGGAAGCGGCTCTAATTTCGACAGTGTGCTCAGGCAGCACCGTTGCTCCCTGACTCACTTCGAGGATCTCAATAGTTGCGCGGTTCGACGAGGCGACATCGGGCAGGCGGTCCAAGCGAACGGTAAATCCGGCGCGCCCCTCGCCGCCGTAAAGCTGCTGCACATCGCGGCGAAATTCATCCGCAGCAATAATCTTCGCGGTGCTGCCGTTGACCTTGATCTTCAGGTGGAGGAGGGCGGTAGGGTCATTACGATCCACAGCCCAGCCGCGGCAGATCGTATCGGCAATGATTTCCACGCCCGCCACGATCCCCGATCCCGCGGTCGGCGCCGCAGCGTCCTGCTCCCCGCCGGCCGCATTCGGTTGATCGACCAGCGGAGTACCGCCTAGCCGATCGATCAAATCCCGGCCTGTCTTCCCATAACGCACCTCCAGGATTTGCCGAGACGGCTGCGCGGCCAACACCCGCATCAGCGCCTCTTTCCAGGTTCCGAGGGTTAAGCCGTGGTGGGGTGGGGCGAGTTCAGCATCGGCGATGAATTGCAACGCCTCCGCCAGCACTTGCAGAGACAAGTCGCGATGCGGGAGCACCCCGTAGGTCGTGAAGCGCTCGACGATCTCGCGCTCGAACTCCTCGGAATCGATCATTGCTTTAACTAGATCGACTACAGGCCGACCGATATTCTCTTCGCGGACGAAATTATTCTCGGGCATGCGGCCAAGAATCAGCGCGTACAGCCAATCAACATCTTTCTTATTGCGAACGATCATAGGAGTCCCGTTGGGTCACGTTCACATTATAGATATGCGCTTTATCCGGGTCGTATGCCAATGCCAAGCGGGCTAGCGGACCGCGTCCCCATTCTCTGCGTCTTGATTCACCAGTTTGCCGGGCACAGGGTAGGTCATTCTGCGCCCGAAACGCGGGACGAGGCTTTCTCTAGGTGGGACGCCGCGCTGGGCTTGCCGATATGGAAGGCACGGATTGGACCAGCGATCTCCTGTCAGGCCGTAAGCCCGAGTTCGGTCTTCACAATGTCGATTGTTGAAGCTGCGTCGTCTTGTTGCGGGGAAAGCAGCACATGGCTCAGCGCCACCTTGCCGTCGAACGCGGCGCGCTCGTTCACAACGCGAAACTCGATCGGATGGTCGGTCTGCTCGTTGATCACAAAGCTCAAATTGACCGAGTATACTCCCTGGTGGGGGGGCCGCAGGCTCGCGGCGCAGAGCTGCGAGCCTGCGCTCAGAATATCCACGACGAACGTCACGTCGGTGGCTTCTTGAGAAAATCCTAGCACGACCTCCGCCGCCCAACTGCCGAGCGGCAAGCGAATATAAGGTCCATAAATCAGCGCACGAACGCGCCCGGTGACGTCGACCGGCTGTACTGCCGGCCGATGACCATCCGCGAGGAAAAGCTCGCGGGGCCAGGTGATGCGCCCTAATGGGTGTCCCAAGAAATGCTCCAGATACGGCGCAACGGCTCCCTCGAGAACCGCCGTGTCGCGCTCAGTGAGCCGATCGGGGCTTGCCTCCGCAGCCGGCGAGAGGATGTCGGGGCCGTGACCAGCGGACGTGACGTCCTCGACAATCTTTGCGATATCGACCGGATCAAGGGCCAGACCGAAATGACGCGCTATGGCCTCTGTCGTCGCCGCAGGTTGTTGCCAGTCTGGACCGGCATTCAGGATCAGCGCATGCGGCCGGCCGATACAGGACATTATGGCCGCGCAGCTGGCGCCGACCCGTCGCGTAGCATCGGTCAGGTCTAAGCCATGCCGGAAGGCCAGCTCCCACACCATGCTCCGCGGATCACCGAGCGAGACGATAAATGGCTTCTCCGTCGTGGCGAGGACGCGGCCTAACCACGCGCCTGGCTGCCGGCCGCTTACGAAGAGACTGCCGCCCTCCGCCATGAGGAGCGCAACTGCGAGTTCTTCCGGTGTTTCGGCGCTCATCACCGTGACGGAGCCCAAGGCGACCTCCGTTATCCGGGTGGTAATAGCATCACACCAATCGGCGAACCGCCCCGGAAGACCGAATGAAAATAATACCATTGATACTTGAGACCTTGATCTAGATATCGCTCAAGTAGAACCGTTGGTTTGGGTATAAACAACTATGTAATTACCCAGTTCATTCATTATTATCATTGTGTCGTGACCTCGCGTTCTGTTATTTCGAATCTGCCGGTTCGGTCGGCTGATCTTACCCGCTCACGCGAAGGCATAGTGCTGGCCAGCAGCGCGATTGTCAATTCTGGTCGGTTCCAGCAGTGGCGCCAGACGCTCGGTCGTGATCGATGACGTGCGGTTCATTCCTCCTTAAAGTGCATCGAAGTGCATCGCCCAGTGCACGATCGGCAGATTGCCTGCGCCGGGGCATCACCACCGCTTTCTGGTGCGGCTGCACCTCCAGCACATCGATGCGCTCGACACCGCCATCAGCGCTATCGATCGGAAGGTCGACACTCATGTCGAGCCCTTTCGCACGGACAGTCCATCTCCTGACCACCATTCCCGGGGTCAGCGACTTGAGCGCCCAGGGCATCCGCGCCGAGATCGGCGGCGACATGAGCCGCTTCCCGTGGGACACCTGACCTCCTGGGCTGGTCTCTGTCCCACAAATGACGAAAGCCCCACGAGACCAGCCCGTGGGCTGAAGGCCCACGGCAAGCGGCGATCCGACCGCATGCGCAAGGGCCTGCCCCGCGAAGCCGATCGCAAACGGGTGGGGGCGGGGAGAACCGCGGCCACATCCGTGCGGCTATAGGCGCGGGTCCGCCGTCTTCCCTTCTGCGATCTCCTGCAGCACCTGCTGCCGGATCCGCTCCACCAGTTGTTCCACCACCTCCTCGTCCGCCGCGATAAACCATGGCGGTTCTGGGCGGCGATGCGACGCTGGCCTTCTGCTCGACGTCGTTCAGCATGTCGATTAGCATCTTGGTCGCGCGCAAATCGGCGCTCGTGGATTTGTTGACCATCTGGGTGACGATCGCCTCGCGTTTGGTGATCTTGCGTCGCTTTCCGTCGATCGTCACCCAGAACCGCTCGTTGAGCGCGTCGGCGAGCACGGCCGGCAGGTTCTTCGGGCTGCGGCCGCGGGGATTGCCGGACTGGCGCTTCTTGAAACGGGTGTGCAGCGGCGGCTTGCCCGGACCCACTTGGTAGTCGCTCTGGCCGTTCGCCATATCCCGCCCTCGCCCCCTGACGATCGTCGCAACGAAATTAGCTCTCGGATATTGATTATATTTCACGTTTATGCTATTTTGTCAATACCAAAACGTGCCTTTTCGACAACTAGCATGCGGTGCGCAATGCCGACGCCAGCTCTCCCTGCTGCCTCCCTCAGACCCGCCAAACGCCTCCCTGCTACCCGACCGCAGCCTCGGAGATCTAACTATATGATATTATTAGAGTTTTGTTGGATAAAACAAGCATTTTTCGGTGCCGAATCGAGTTTTCTCCCTGCTCTCAGGGAGGCGCCGGGAGACGGCCGGAGCTCAGCGAGCCATGCCCTCGGCGCCGGCGCGGACGTCGTAGAACGCCAGCGTCATCGAGGCCAGCGTGTGATAGCCCATCAGGAATATGACGTCGGTGATCCCGACATGGCCGAGCGCCTCGACCGCGCGGTCGTAGAGCCCTTTTGCGAGCCAGCGCGAATTGGCAAGACACGTCGCCGTTTCGTAGACGAGCTGCTCGCGCTTGTCGTCGAACGACGTGTGAAGACCCGACCGCGAAGGCGATCGGCGCCGTCGCCGCCTCGATCCTCACCGCTGCCTACCATATGCTCAAGCATGGCACCTCTACCACGATCTCGCGCCCGACCACTTCGACCGCCGGGCCAAAACCGTTCAGACCAGGCGCCTCATCCCTCGTCTCCACAAACTCGGTTTATGCCGTCCAGATGACCCCCTGGCGGCGTGACCCGCGACTTGTCTCTTTCTAGGATGGGCGATGGCGTCCGATGTCATCGATCTCAGGGATTTCTACCGGACCGGGCTTGGCCAGGTCGCGCGACGAATGATCCGCCGCGCAATCCAGCGCGTATGGCCCGACTTGCGGGGAATGCGGCTTCTCGGGGTGGGTTATGCCACACCGTTCCTGACGGCAATTTCACCCGAGACAGAACGTACCGTGGCTCTGACGCCGGCCTCGCTCGGCGTGCTCGGCTGGCCTTCGGAGGGACCCAATCTAGTCACCCTCGCCGACGAGGGCGAGCTCCCCTTCGCCGACTATTCGATCGACCGGGTCCTGGTCGTCCATGCCATCGAAACGAGCGAGCAAATCGGGACGATGCTGAAGGAGATCTGGCGGGTCCTAGCTGGTGGCGGACGCCTATTGATCGTCGCGCCGAACCGCCGCGGCATTTGGGCCCGCCTCGATCGCACGCCATTCGGATCCGGCCGGCCTTACACGATGTCTCAGTTATCACAGCTCCTACGCGACGAACTGTTCACCCCGATTGGATCCGACACGGCGTTGTTTATCCCGCCGCTCCGCAAGCGGATAATCTTGCGCTCGGCACCGGCCTGGGAGCGGATCGGCAAGCGCTGGTTCCCTACTTTTGCCGGCGTCGTGCTGATCGAGGCGACAAAACAGATCTATGCCAAGCCGGCTGTGGTGCGCATGCCCCGCCGGCGCCTCGTCTATACCCCGGCGCCGCACGGACTATCCCGGTGATGCGGTGCGGGAGGCGCTTCAAGCGCGCCGGCCGGCCGCCTGGGCTGTCGTGTTTGGCTCACTCCGGTTCTCCGACAGCACGAACACACCCTGTTCGGCGAGCAAATTCGCCAGGCTTCCTCGGGGATCAAGGGAGTAGGGCTGACCGTGGCGGTCGAGGGTGACGCTGCGCTCGACGCGGACGCCAATCTCGTCGCACATCGCGACGAAATCGCGGATCGTGCAGAGGTGGATATTGGGCGTTTCGTACCACGGATATGTCAGGAGATGCGACATCGGCATCCGGCCGCAAAACAGAAGGTGCAGCCGAATTCGCCAGAAGCCGAAGTTCGGGAACGAAACGATGGCACGCCGGCCGATGCGGACGAGGGTCTCGAGCACCTTGCGCGGCTGTCGCGTCGCCTGCAGGGTCTGGCTCAGCACCACGACGTCGAAGGCGCCGGTGGGGTAGGCTTCGAGATCGCGATCG
>Ga0209656_10000147_pt1 | contig 44778 bp, 38 predicted proteins | sample BogFormECP12_OM2_FD_188239 | JGI IMG/M metagenome (GOLD analysis project Ga0209656, IMG submission 188239) | Bog forest soil microbial communities from Calvert Island, British Columbia, Canada - ECP12_OM2 (SPAdes) (version 2) | ecosystem: Environmental > Aquatic > Freshwater > Wetlands > Bog ...
GAAATTCGAAAACCGATGTCGACCCCTGCCTTCAAACGCGTTCTACTCAAGCTTTCCGGTGAGGCCCTGGCTGCGAATCAGGGCTTTGGTGTCGACACCAAGCGCATCCATGAAGTCGCGGCAGAAATCGCCGACGTGCACAAGCTGGGAGTGCAGCTTGCCATCGTGGTTGGCGGAGGCAATTTTTTCCGCGGCGTCGCCGACCAGGCCAGAGACATGGACCGCGTCTCCGCCGATCACATGGGCATGCTGGCAACGGTAATCAATGCCCTCGCCCTGCAAGATGCCCTGGAAAAACAAAGCGTCTACACTCGGGTGCAGACTGCGATTGAGATGAATCAGGTGGCCGAGCCATTCATCCGGCGGCGCGCCATACGGCATCTGGAAAAAGGCCGCGTCGTGATCTTTGCCGGTGGAACTGGCAACCCGTATTTCTCGACTGACACCGCTGCGTCTCTGCGCGCGATGGAGATCAAGGCCGACGCGATTCTCAAGGCCACCAAGGTCGATGGCATCTACGATGCAGATCCCATGAAGGTGAAGGACGCGAAGAAGTTCACGGACATCACGTATATGGATGTCCTCAAGCTCGGGCTTAAAGTGATGGATTCCACGGCGATCAGCCTGTGCAAGGACAATAACCTGCCCATTATCGTCTTCAACTTGAATCATCACGGCAACATTCGCCGGGTGGTCAGCGGAGAGAAGATTGGTTCGAGAGTAGGCGCATAAAACTTGCCACGGATCTCACGGATTCACACGGATTCTTTTTATTTCTAATTTTATTTCTGGTCCGTGAAAGTCCGTGGCTCGCTTTCTATATGGGTTTATAATTCAGCGTTTTGATACTTGATATTTATTACGGAGCTCAACCCTATGGCTCAAGCATCGATGGCCACAATTCCCGGCCTTAAAGAAACTTACGTTCAACTCAAGACTCGGATGGAGAAGGCCGTGGAGGATTTTCGGAAGGCGATGGCGGCCACGCGGACCGGCCGCGCTTCCGTCCACATGCTGGACAGCGTAAGCGTCGATTACTACGGCTCGCAAATGCCTCTGAACCAGATTGCTCAGGTCCACGCGCCAGAGCCGCAGATGATCACCGTGCAGCCATTTGATCCCTCGTCGCTGGGCGCTATCGAGAAGGCGATTCGCTCCGCCGAACTCGGGCTCAACCCGATGAACGATGGCAAACTGATTCGCGTGCCGGTGCCTGCTCTTACCCAGGAACGGCGGCAGGAGATGGTGAAACATCTAAACAAAGCGCTGGAAGAGCATCGCACCGCGGTGCGCAACATTCGCCGCGACGGCAACGATGCCATCAAGAAAGCGATGAGGGACAAGAAAATCACCGAGGACGATGAGAAGCGGTCGTTGGACGAAATTCAAAAGCTCACGGACGACGAAATCAAGAAGATGGAAGAGATGAGCAAAGCGAAAGAGAAGGAAGTGCTGGAGATTAAGTAGAATCCCGCCTTGTTTTGTGGCGGCGAAAAACTAAAGTACATGTACAAGCCCCGCTAACTCCGGTAGCCGCGTAAGTCGCTCAAATCCCATTACATAACGGATTCCCCTTCTAGCAGTGCCCCCGGTAACTTGTCCGCAGGTTACGCGACATCCTAGCCGGCCGCGTGTTTCCATCATCGTGAAGCAAATGCGGCTCCCCCAAAAAGACTTCACAAAAATCTCTGAATTGGAGCTTTGTCATGAAACGATGCTTGGGGATTACATTTTTGCTTGCGCTGTGCCTTTTGGCGGCGAGTTGCGGTTCGTCATCGAATTCATCTTCGGCCACAACTCCATCTTCGCAATCCTCGGGCGCGGTATTTGTCACCGGCGAAGATGCTCCGCTGGCCTCCGTGGTCGGCTTCGACGTAACGATCAACTCGATCACCCTGAACGGCAACAATAGTACTCCGCAGGTACTGTCTGCTGCCACGACTGTTGATTTTGCGCGGCTACTGGGGCTTCGTTCGCCGCTGGCGTTTAACGCCGTCCCTGCCGACACCTACAACAGTGCCACTTTCTCGCTGTCGACCCCGGTCATTTCTTACGTGGATATGACCACGAATCCGCCGTCGTTGACCACGCTGAACGGTACCTTCAGCCCAACGACTGGCACGACTACGCAGACGACCGTTACAGTGAACTTTCCCTCGCCGATGGTTGTCGGCGCCAACGGTCTCGCGGGATTGCGCATGGAATTTGACATCCGGCAATCCGTTCTAGTGGATGGCAACGGCCAGATCACAGGTGTGGTGAACCCGACCATTTATGCCAACGCAGTGAAGGCCAGTGATCCGAATGGTCAGGTTACGGACCTCGTGGGCGGGCTGGTTTCGGCAAATGCGGCTGGTAATTCGTTCGTGATTCAAGGCCCCTATGGGCATCAGTTGACGGTCGACGTGAATACCAACACGCAGTTCAATAGCGGATGGAACATCAACAATCTCGCTGCTCCGGCGGATGTTGGAGTGCAGGGATACTTCCGGGCGGATGGCAGCCTGACCGCGACCAACGTGGAAGTTATCAGCACCTCACAGACTTTCGTCTCCGGGCGCGTCTTGGCCATCAATCCAACCTCAGGTCCAGTGCAGCAGATCACGATGTGGGTGGGTGAGACCGGTGCAGATCTGGTGAGCGATGTCGACACGATCCAGACCATCGACGTCAGCGCGGTAGCATCCTCTCAGTACGACATGTGCTTCTTCAATAACCTGATCACCGACGCGTTGTTCAACCCATCGCACGTTCTCGTGGGCCAGCGCATTTTCATCGGTGGCAGTTATTCGAACAGCGTATTTACCCCGGAGATGGTTTCTCTGCGGCTGCAGGGCGTCTACGGCACGATGACGGGCACTGCAAGCATCGTCAGCGGCAACATCGGAAATTTCCAGTTGCAGAATAACGCTCTGATTGGCTATTCGCTCGGTGGAGGGCCGCTGACGGTGTGGACCGGCAACGGCACACTCTTCATCAATACGACCGGCTTGATTGGGCTGCAATCTGGCGAATCGCTGGTTGCTGGCGGATTGTTGTTCTATGACGAACTGACCAACGGCCCGATCATGGCGGCAGGGGTGGTGGTTGATCCGCCGCCGACAAAGTAAATTCAAGTGCAGTAAATCAACCGAACGACGGGCGGCCGACAAGCCGCCCGTTTTCTTTTCTTGAACCGCGAGGTACTGCAAAAAGCACTTTATAATGACCCGATGGGGAAGCAGGTCATCCATGCCACGTGTCCGCACGATTGCCCCGATGCGTGCGGAATCTTGATTACCGTGCAGGACGGCCACGCGACCAGGATTCAAGGCGATCCTAAGCATCCAGTGACGCGAGGATTTTTGTGCGCGAAAGTGGCGAAGTATCTGGAGCGGGTGTATTCGCCCGACAGGGTGCTGTATCCCATGCGGAGGATTTCGGCGAAGGGAACGTCGAAAGCGCAGCGTGGCTGCGCTCCGCATGGACAGCTTGGGACCTGCCCTGAGCCTGTCGAAGGGGCGGCTGTTCCCACACAAGCAGATCAGGTTTGGCGCCGCATCAGCTGGGACGAGGCGCTGGACGAAATCGCGGAACGTTTCCGCAGGATCGTCGCGGGGTTCGGCAGTGAAGCGATCCTGCCCTATTCCTACGGCGGAACTCTGGGCGCCTTGAATGGCGGGTCCATGGACCGTCGTTTCTTCGCTCGACTCGGTGCTTCCGAGTTGGAGCGCACCATTTGTTCCTCCGCTGGCGAGGCCGGGCTGGAGTCGGTCATGGGTATCAAACTCGGCACGGAGCCTGACCAGTTTGTCCACTCCCGCTACATCATCGCGTGGGCCTCGAACATTCACGGCAACAATGTTCATCTCTGGCCTTATATCGTGGAAGCGCGGCGCAGAGGCGCGAAGCTGGTTGTCATCGATCCCTACCGCACGCGAACTGCAGCGTGCGCCGACTGGTATCTTCCCATCAATCCCGGAACAGATGGTGCGCTTGCGCTGGCCATGATGCACGTGATCATTGGCGAAGGCCTGCACGATGCCGACTATATCGAGAAATACACGCTGGGCTTCGATGCGCTGCGCGAGAAAGTAAAAGCCTATCCGCCGGAGCGCGTGGCGCAGTGGACCGGAATCTCCGCCGAAGACATTCGCAAACTTGCGCTTGAGTATGCCACGACCAGGCCCGCGGTCATTCGGCTGAACTATGGCGTGCAGCGATCTGATGGTGGTGGCACGGCTACGCGTGCAATCTCAATGCTGCCTTGCATCACCGGCTCACTAAAAGAAGTGGGCGGAGGTATTCACCTCTCGACCAGCGGTGCTTTTGATCTAAACAAGCAAACTTTGAGGCGACCGGACCTCCTGCCCCATGGCGTCAAATCTCCTCGAATTGTGAACATGGTGGAGCTGGGCAAGGCACTCAATACGTTGAATGATCCCCCGCTGAAGGCTTTGTTTGTCTACAATTCGAATCCCGCAGCGGTTTGTCCGAACCATAACGAAGTCGTGCGCGGCCTCAAGCGGTCTGACTTGTTCACCGTGGTCCACGAACAGTTCTTTACCGACAGTACTGACTATGCCGATATCGTTTTGCCGGCGACGACATTTTTCGAGCACAAAGATTTGCAAGCGGCTTATGGACACTACTACCTGCAAGTATCAGACCGGGCGATTGAGCCGCTGGGAGACTGCCGCTCGAATGTCGAATTGTTCCGAGCGCTCGCTACGCGAATGGGATTTACCGATGAGTGCTTCAGCGAGACTATCGACGAGATGATCGATGGCGCTCTGGCTTCCAGCAATCCGTGGCTGCAGGGCATCACTCGGGAGCGGCTGGAGCGCGAGGGCCAAGTACGGCTGAATTTCGCGGCTTCCGACTCTCGGCTTCCTGCTTCGGGAGCGGAAGCTCCTGATAGCACAACCCCTTTTCTTCCCTTCGCTCAAGGTGGTTTCCGAACACCATCGGGCAAGGCCGAGCTTTATAGCGAAACAATGAAAGCGATGGGACTCGATCCCGTTGCCGAGTTCAAACCTCCGTCGGAATCGCGCCACGGAAGCGAGCGGGCGACGTTCCCCCTGGAGCTGCTGGCACGGAAGGCCGACAATTTCCTGAACTCAACTTTCACCAATCAGCCTTCGGTTCAGCAGATGGAAGAGACCGATCTTCTGGAGATGCACTCGGACGATGCCCGCGCCCGTGGCATTGCTGACGGACAGACGGTGCGAGTGTTCAACCATCGTGGAGAAATCTTCCTGAAGGCGCGAGTGGATGGGGCGGTTCGGCCGGGAGTCGTCGCGGCCAGACTGAATTGGGCGAAGCTGAGTCCCGGCTCCCGGAACATAAACGTGCTGACCTCAGAAAAACTTTCCGACTTGGGCAACTCCGCCACGTTTTATTCCGTCTTGGTTGATGTGGAGTCAACCAAGTCCATTCCATGAAGCCACCAGCAAGAGTGGCGACTTGGACGCTTTCTCTATCTCTACCGTATAATGATCGTTTTCCCACATCCCAGAGGCTGAGGTCGTAGCGATTCATCTTTGCTTTCATGCGGACATCGTTGTGCCCGAGAACGGCTGCGGCCCTTCCGGAGCCGTTCTCGCCCCATCTTCTTCATTCGCACGGCTTTGTCGCCGAATGAAGGGCTTCGGGTGGGCGCTCGGTATGGTGCTGGCGCTTTTTTTCGCCTCCGCGGGATGGGCGCAGACTGACGTCATTTCGGAAATCGACGTCACCGGCAACCGCAGAATTCCCTCCGAAACCGTCAAAGCCCGCATCTTCACTCATCCCGGGGACGTTTACGATCCCGCCGCGCTGGAACGTGATTTCAACGCGCTGTGGAACACCGGCTACTTCGAAGACATCCGTTTCACTCGCGAGCAAACTCCCAAGGGCTGGCGCCTGATCATCCAGGTCAAGGAAAAGCCAACCATCCGCGAAATCAATTACGTGGGCCTCAGCTCAGTCTCCACCAGCGATGTGTTGGACCGGTTCAAGGAAGCCAAAGTCGGCTTGTCCGTGGAAAGCCAATACGATCCGACGAAATTGAAGAAAGCGGAGGTGGCGATCAAAGGTCTGCTGGCGGAACATGGCCGCCAGTTTTCCACCATCCGGACCGAGATCCGCCAGATTCCTCCCGCTGCCGTGGGCATCACTTTTGTGATCAAAGAGGGGCCCAAGGTAAAGGTGGGCAAGATCAAGTTTGAAGGCAACAAGAACGTGAAGGCGCGAGTCCTTCGTTACGCGATGAAGAACTTGCGCCCGATCGGCATCCCGCACTCCATCTTCCTGGAGAACATTTTCGCGCGCACCTACGATGCAACCAAGCTGGATGAAGATACCGAGCGTGTCCGCAACGAATACCAGAATCGCGGCTACTTCAAAGTCATCGTGAACGAAGCTAAAACGCAAATTCACGATACCGGACACAAGGGTGCGCATATCCCGCTGTTGCAGGGCGGGCCAGGCAAGGCCGTCGACATCACCATGCCCATCGAAGAAGGTGATCGCTACACGCTGGGTTCGATTACATTCAAGAACAATAAAGCGGTCTCCAATGTAAAAGCGCTGCGCAACCTCTTCCCGATCAAGGATGGTGACATCTTTAGCAAAGATAAAGTGGCCAAGGGTTTGGAGAACCTGCGCAAGGCTTATGGCGAGCAGGGCTACATCAACTTTACTTCCGTGCCTGAGACCAGGTTCGACGACGAAAAGAAGCAGATTTTTCTCGACATCGACGTCGACGAAGGCAAGCAGTTTTATGTCCGGCGCATCGAATTCCAGGGCAACACGACCACGCGTGACAAGGTGATCCGGCGCGAGATCGCTCTCGAAGAAGGCAACATTTACAATTCGCGCCTCTGGGAATTGAGCCTGCTGCGTTTGAATCAGCTGGGATACTTCGACCAGTTGAAGCCCGACGATCCCAACACTACCGACCGCAAACTGGACGAGAAAGATGGTCTGGTCGACCTAAGTCTCAAGGTCCATGAAAAGGGCAAGAACAGTATCGGACTGAACGGCGGCGTGAGCGGACTGGAAGGCGCCTTCATCGGCATCAACTACTCGACCAACAATTTCCTCGGTCTGGGTGAAACGCTTCAGGTGCAGGCCAGCCTGGGGAACCTGGCGCGCAGCGTCCGTTTCGGTTTCACTGAGCCCTATATGTTTGACCGGCCGTTGCAGTTTGGCTTCAACGTATATCTGAACCGGGTCAGCTATAACCAGGCGCGTCAACTCTCGATTTTCAGCGGCCAAAATCTGAACTTGCCGAACACTGTGATACAGAATTTGCAAAATTACACGCAGTCCAGCGCCGGTTTCACCACATCGTTAAGTTATCCGCTGCGGCGCTCGTTCAAACGGGTCGGCATCACCTATTCGTTCGACCGCTCCACACTGGAGGCGCTAAGTTCCGCGTCGAGGAATCTGTTTGAGTTCATTGCCTTCCGGGGAATTTCCGGGCCCAATGCGCTGCAAGGAATCATCACCAGCAAGATATTCCCTAACTTCTCCTTCAATACGATCGATAGTCCGATCTCGCCTCACCACGGCCAGCAATTTACTTTGGGCGCGGAACTGGCGGGCATCGGTGGCACGGTTCGCTCGATTCGGCCGATCGTGCAGTACAAGAAATTCATTCCGGTACAGAATCGCCGCAACGCTTTGGGCTTCAATGTTCAGGGATCGTTCATCACAGGCTATGCGGGGCTGGTGGCTCCGCCGTTCCAGCGCTCCTACATGGGCGGCGAAAATGACCTGCGCGGATTCGATATCCGTTCCGTTTCTCCGGTCGCGTTCCTGCCCAGCGTCGGTTCGATCACTCTTACGAACCCTGACGGAACACCAGTCCTCAAGAATCCACAGAATCCCTTACTGGGAAATTTGACGATCCCGATTCCGGTGGACCAGATCACGTTTCCGGGTGGCGACCTGAGCATCGTCACCAACTTTGAGTACCGCATCACCATCTATGGACCGGTGGCCCTAGCCCCATTCATGGACGCGGGTATCGATCCCATTCTGCGGCCGTCGCAGTTGCAGATTGCTTCGCAGCAGTATGAGCAGGTGGTCACGCAGCAGTTTGGCTGTCCTACTCTAGATATCGGCACGGCGACCGCGACCGGAACTGGCTGTACCCCGGGGAGCCCATTGAATCCGAAGCCATCGGATCAACTTCAGGTCCTGGGAACGACCAACTGGAGACCGAGAATGTCCACGGGTCTCGAGCTGCAGATGTTCCTGCCCATCATCAATGCGCCCTTCCGCATCTATTGGGCCTACAATCCGCTGCGGCTCGATAGTCCTGCGACGCCGCCGATTCCGATTACGCCAGCCATGTTCCCGCACACCTGCGGGCCAACTGGTTGTTACCTGACCTCCGCCGGGCAGTACACGTATCACCTGGCTGTAAACACATACGCGCCGAGCTTCCTGTTGCGCGAGCCGCGTAAGACGTTCCGCTTCACGGTGGCCACTACGTTCTAGGGGTGCGCGGAGCGTCGTATGGAGTTTGACGCCGCCGGACGATGCTATCTATAATTGCTACGATCCACACCATTGCAGATAGATTCAGGGGTGGACGACACGTCCGCAACTCCGGCGTGTGACGCCGGCAATCCAGTGCGCCTTGTCCGATGACGGTCTGACGGCGGCCATTTGAAGAAAAGCAAGACGAAGAGCTTTGCGAGTACGGCACAGCATCGCCCTGAAAAGGGTGGTCGGAGTTTGTGCGGAAACCGTATTTGCCAAAACCATATTTACCGGAACAATGTTCCAAGGAGTTTAGCGATCCAATGACAAGCAAGTTCCTACGTTCTATCCTGGCCATTGCGGTTCTCTCCATGACTTCCGCCTGGGCCCAAGCCAGCAGCCCAGCTGCTCCCGCGGGCGCGGCCGCGTCGTCCGCGGACCCGGCGCCTACCACCCCTATCGCCACTGGTACCGGCAGCAAGCTCGGAACCATCAACATTGAGCAAGCCGTGATGGGTAGCAACGAGGGGCAACGCGATTTCGAAGCTCTGCGCAAGAAGTTGGAGCCGAAGCAAAACGAATTGAAAGCTCAGAACGATGAGCTGGAAGCATTGCAGAAGCAGTATCAGACCCAGAACGATAAGCTGAACGAAGATGCTAAGGCCAATCTGCAAAAACAGATCGACAGCAAGAAGAAGTTATTTGACCGTGCCGTTCAGGACGCACAGGAAGATTTCCAGAATCAGCAGAAAGAAATCTTTCAGCGCATTCTGCAGAAGATGGCGCCGGTAATTGTGAAGCACGCGCAGCAAGGCGGATTCGCCCTGGTGATGGACACTTCGAATCCCTGGCCACAGAGCCCGCTTCTTTGGTACGGCGAACAAGGAGACATTACCAAGGCGGTAGTGGACATCTACAATGCGCAATCGGGTATCCCCGCGCCCGCCACAACTGGAACAACGGTCCCCAGGCCGGCCGCCCCTAAGCCGGCGGCTCCCAAGCCAACCACTCCACCCTCCAAGTAGCTTTTCACGACACCGCGAGTGTCGCGAAGGTTCCCAAAGGCCGCGCCCAGCGCGGCCTTTTTTATTTCTCATTTTCTTCTCAAGTGCGAACCGGCAAGAAGAACTCGGTGTCCTTAGCAGCAATATCCTTGGAGGACACCATGTTTAACGAAACAGCGTTTGACAGAACCCTATTTGCCGATACGCTCGATCCCTCATGGACTGAGCGCGCGCGCCGCGGATGGACAACCTTAACCTCATTTGGATTGCAGGCGCTGATCGTGGGCATCCTTCTAGTTTTGCCGTTGCTGCGTCCAACGGGATTACCCTCCTTCCACCAGCTTTCGACGCCCATCAGTTTGGGGCAACCGCTTCCGGAAGGTCCTGTGATGCGAGCACACTCCGGTCCAAACCCCGCTCCAGACAGTCCGGCGGAGTTTATCTTCCGGCGACCGTCATCCCTCCCGATAAATATGCACCCCGCCAGCGATGATGGACCGCCGGTGATTTCCGACGTCGGTCCTTATGTTCCCGGAGCGCCAAGAATCGGAGATCCGCATGGGCCTGCAGGCTTGTTTGAGAGTGGCACGCGCCCCGTTTTGCCGACGGCTCCGCCCGTGACGGTTACGCATCCGCTGCGCCGCTCCCACATCAGCGAGGGAGACCTGATTCACAAAGTGCAGCCGGCATATCCTGCGCTGGCGCGAAGTGCGCGCATTCAGGGAGTCGTCGTGTTAGAGGCGATGATCAGCAAGCAGGGCACAATCGAGAATCTCAGACTGCTGAGTGGCCATCCCATGCTGGCGCCGGCGGCAATCGACGCTGTCCGCCAATGGCGCTACCGGCCTTACATCTTGAACGGCGAACCCGTTGAGGTGGAGACTCAGATTACGGTGAACTTCGCGCTGGGTGGGAACTGAGGCGGAGCCCCGACGCGAACGAAATCAACCGGGAGTAGCCCAAGCGTAACCTGAGCGCGCACGCCGCTCCCGCTATAATCGAGCCGAGTGGCGAGCACTGTAGAAATCATGAGCCGCGTGGCGACCCGCCCCACATGGGCGGAAGTCTCGCTGACCAGTCTGCGGCAAAACTTTCGCACGGTTGCGAAACATACGGGTGCGGGCGTCATCGTGTGCGCGGTGGTGAAAGCGGACGCTTACGGACACGGTGCACTGGAATGCTCGCGGGCCCTGGAGGCCGAGGGCGCGAAGTGGCTGGGCGTGACCTCACTCGATGAGGCGATCCCGTTGCGCGATGCTGGCATAAAATCGCGGATCCTGCTGATGACGGGTTTCTGGCGTGGCGAAGAAAGCGAGATCGTTCGTCTGCGGCTCACTCCCACGGTTTGGGAGACTTGGCACATCGACTCTCTGGAGATGGCTGCGGCGCGCGGAACCGTCTCGAACGGAACCATGCGGCAGGCGGTACATCTGAAAGTGGATACAGGCATGGGCCGCCTGGGTGTGTCGCTGGATGAGCTCCCGTCCGTGCTGAAAGCTCTGAAGGCGGCGCCGCATCTTCTTCTCGAAGGACTCTCGACGCATTTGGCCTCCTCAGAAATTATGGATGCGCCCTCAGTGGGCGAACAGGAGCGCAGCTTCGAGGAGGCATTGCGCATGGTGCGAGCGGCGGAATTCGTGCCTGAGTTGGTGCATATGGCCAACACCAGCGCCTTGATCTCGCGGCGGGAGACATGGAACAACATGGTGCGTCCGGGTGTTGCGCTCTACGGTTATTTTTTGCCATTCCAGCGTGCGGGAAGAGAGGTGAGCGGTGGGACGCTGCGCCTTCCGGTGAAGCCAGTGCTGACCTGGAAAACGCGCATTCTTTCCATGCGGAACTTCGCTGCCAATCAGGCGCTGGGCTACGGCGGAACTTACGTGACCAAGGCTCCCGCACACGTCGCCGTGCTTCCTGTGGGATATGCCGACGGCTATAACCGGCAACTTTCCAATCGCGGGCGCGTGATCGTTCGCGACCACTACGCGCCTATCGTCGGCAGCATCTCGATGGACCTCACGCTGGTGGATGTGACCGGTATTCCAGACGTCGCCGTTGGCGATGAGGTGATCCTGCTCGGAACCAGTGATGGCTTGAGCGTGGATGCCTTGGAACATGCGCGCTTGGCGAATAGCTCCCCCTACGAAATTCTCTGCAATATTTCCAAGCGCGTGCCGCGAAGATACAGCAACTAGGTAGCGCGCCGCTGCGATCAAGTTCACCCGCTCTTATTGTCGCTTCCGCTCAGGGAGCAAATGCCCGGTATCAACCGCTAATTGCGACCATTGAATGAAACCGGTCCAAGCCCGGCCTAGGCGCTTGCTACACTAGAAGGTTGACCATGCCTTCGCGCTACGCACAATGGATGTATGACTGGGAACACCGGCTTACTTCGGTGGATAACAACCGCGTGGTGCGTCCACTGGAGTGGGGTGTGGAATATGCGCAGAACTGGCCTTGCCAGAATGGCTGGCGTCCGGGGCAGGCCGTCGACGATCCGGCAAAATTCCTGATCGACTTCAACCGCCGCATCGTGGCCTCCAGCGATGAGTTTTATTCCTACACCAAGCCGACAGATTTCAGGCTGGAGAAACGGGAAGTCCAAGTTTTCTCGACTCGTGAAGTTCCTGACCCGAAGCTTGAAGCGAAGGTAAAAGGGACTTTTGCGGAGTTCCTGCGATTCACTGCTCCGGTGAAAACGCCGTATCCAGAAAACAATCTGGTGAATGCTCGCTGGTTTCCAGCGCGTGGGCGCCGGGCCGTTGTGCTGCTGCCGCACTGGAACGCGGACGCGATTGCATATGTCAGCCTCTGCCGGGTGTTAAATATGCTGGGCATCGCGGTATTGCGGCTGAGCATGCCCTATCACGATATCCGCATGCCCGCCGAGATCAGCCGCGCAGACTACGCCGTTTCCGCCAACCTTGGGCGCACGCTCGATGCGGTGCGGCAAGGCGTGGTAGACGTCCGCTGCTGTCTCGATTGGCTGGAGCAGCAGGGCTACAGCAAGCTGGGGATCGTCGGCACGAGCCTGGGTTCGTGTTATGCGTTTATCGCGGCGGCGCATGATCCGCGCCTTCGTGTCGCAGCATTCAACCACGCGTCGACGTATGTCGCTGACGTAGTCTGGCACGGACAATCGACGCGGCACATCCGCCAGGGCCTGGAGTCGCAAATCACTCTCGAGACATTGCGGAAGTCATGGCTCGCCGTGAGTCCTATGGCGTATTTCAATCAGTTCGCTCGCTGGCCGCGGAAGTCGCTCATTGTTTACGCGAAGTACGATCTGACTTTTCTGCCCGAACTTTCCCGTGATGTAGTAGTGGAATTCGAGCGCTACGGACTGGATCACAAAGTGGTGGTGCTGCCCTGCGGTCACTACACCATGGGTGAAACGCCCTACAATTACATGGACGGCTGGCACCTGGCTTCGTTTCTGCGGACGGCATTTGAAGGCTGATCGATCCCGCCGAGCCGGAATTTACGGGGTAGAATGTGAGCATGGCGGGTGTTCGTGCTGATTACGAAACGGTACGGGAATACCGTCGCGGAGAGTTTCTGATCAGCACCGCGCGTGATCGCCTCAGTTTAGATGTGGTTTACGGTTTTCTGACAAATTGTTATTGGGCCAAGGGAATTCCGCGCGATGTTGTGGCGCGTTCGATTGAGCACTCGCTGTGTTTCGGCGTTTACCAGGGGGACGCGCAAGTTGGTTTTGGCCGAGTGATCAGTGACTTTGCCACCGTAGCTTATCTGGGCGATGTATTTGTGCTGGAATCGCATCGCGGACTCGGATTGAGCAAGTGGCTGATGGAGTGTATTGTGCAGCATCCGGCGCTCGCGAATTAACGACGCTGGATTCTCTTAACGCGCGACGCGCACGGGCTCTATTCACGGTTTGGATTTACTCCGGTGGAAACTCCGGAGCGATATATGGAACTACATCAGCCTAACGTTTACGGAACGCCGTAGGAATCAGGAACGAAGATATGAAGAATTCTGCAGTTCCTTCGAAGATGTATCGCCCGCTCTACGAAGCCGATCCGCAGATCGCTGCAGCCATCGACAACGAAACCCGCCGCCAGCATGAGGGCCTCGAACTGATCGCCTCCGAAAATTTTGTTAGCGAGGCTGTGCTGGAAGCCGCCGGCTCAGTGTTCACCAACAAGTATGCCGAGGGATATCCCGGCAAGCGTTACTACGGCGGCTGCGAATTCGCGGATGTGGTCGAGAACCTGGCGCGCGATCGCGCTAAACAACTGTTTGGCGCGGAGCACGCCAACGTGCAGCCCCATGCCGGCTCACAGGCGAATATGGAAGCCTACGCGGCGGTGCTGCAGCCGGGCGATACGATTCTTGGATTAAACCTGGCTCACGGTGGCCATCTCACGCACGGGCATCACCTCAATTTCTCCGGCAAGACTTACAAAATCGTCCCCTATGGAGTGACGAAAGAAACGGAGACGATCGACTATGACGCGCTGGAAAAGCTGGCGGAAGAACACAGGCCGAAGCTGATTATCGGCGGTGGCAGCGCCTATCCGCGCATTATTGACTTCGCCCGCATGCGCCAGATCGCAGATAAGGTGGGCGCGCTGTTTCTGGTGGACATGGCGCATTTTGCAGGACTGGTGGCGGGCGGAGCGCATCCATCGCCGGTGCCGCATGCTCACATTGTGACCTCGACCACGCACAAAACTCTGCGTGGACCGCGCTCGGGCCTCATTCTTTCAAAAGCGGAGTTCGCGGCGGCGATTGATAAAGTAGTTTTTCCGGGCATGCAAGGTGGTCCGCTGATCCACATCATCGCTGCCAAGGCTATTTGCTTTCAGGAAGCGATGCAGCCCGAATTCCGTGATTATGCGAAACAAGTCGTAGCAAACGCGAAAGTGCTCGCCCAGACTTTGGCCGCTGAGGGCTTCCGCATTATTTCCGGTGGAACCGACACGCACCTGATGTTGGTCGATGTCTTCTTGAAAGGTATGCTTGGAAGCGAGGCTGAGAAGGCATTGGGCGAGGCCGGAATTACTGTCAACAAGAACGCCATCCCGTTCGATGTAAATCCCCCGATGAAGCCGAGCGGGATTCGCATCGGGTCACCCGCGCTGACTACGCGAGGCATGCGAGAAGCAGAGATGCGACAGGTCGGGCGTTGGATTGCCGATGCGCTGCTGCATCGGAGCGATTCGTCGGTGCTGGCGAGAATCCGGAACGAAGTGCTTGGCCTATGCGAGGCATTTCCCCTGTACGCCGACCGCAGGGCTAAAGCGCAGGCGGAAGTGCGCGCCTAGATTAGAAATCTCAAGAATTCTACTGTGACCTTCCACGCCTTACGTGGTTAAATGCCTTCGGTGAAGATCGCCATCGATATCCGACGGATGACGGAGTTCGGCGTCGGTACGTATATCCGCAATGTCGTGCGTACCCTGGAAAGACTGGACCACGAGACCACCTATCTCCTGATTGGATCGACCGCCAGAATTAAGGAAATCGGCCCCCTGGAACCTAACTTCCACGCGGTTCCTCTGGCCGAGCCGGAGCGCTCCGTGATGGGGTTCCGCGAATTTCGCACTGTGGTGAAGCGGCTGGAGTGCGATCTGGTGCATATCCCGAATCTGTTTTCGATTCCGCGCGCCCTGCCTTGCCCTTACGTAATGACGGTACACGACATTCTGGAGCATCTTTCCCGCGCGCGGCAGCAAACCGGCATCTGGCGATCCCTCTATTTTCAGATGACGAAACGGGTTTTGCACGGGGCAGCCCGGATCTTCGCAGTCTCAAACTTCACCAAATTGGAGATGGAAAAGCTATTCGACATTCCAGCGGGACGCATCGAGGTCGTTTACAACGCGATCGATGAGAGGTTACTGCGCGGGCATGCGAATCCAGCAGACCGCCAGTTGATGGTTGAGCGCTACCAGGTGACCTATCCTTTTCTGCTTTATGCCGGAAGGATCAGTCCGCATAAAAACGTCGTGCGCATGATCGAGGCTTTCTCGGCACTGAAAGCGGAACTCGAAAAAGATCATCTGTTCCCTGATCTGAAGCTGATCATTATCGGAGATGACGTCTCGGGCAATCCTGATTTGCGGCGAACCGTGATCCGCAGCGGCGTACAGAATGATGTTCGTTTTCTGGGATTTGTGCCGATCGAAGTGCTGCGCACCTTCTACGATGCGGCGAAGATTTTTGTCTTCCCGTCCCTGTATGAGGGCTTCGGGCTACCGCCGCTCGAAGCGATGGCACACGGGACGCCGGTGGTGACTTCGAACGTCTCTTCACTGCCTGAAGTGGTGGGCAATGCAGCAGTGCTGGTTCATCCGGAAAATGTCTTCGAAATCATGCGCGCGCTACATCGGGTGCTTCTCGACCAGCCGTTGCGCGAGAAGATGAAGGAACGCAGCTACCGGCAAGCAGCCAAGTTTTCCTGGGAGAAATCTGTCCGCCGGATCAGGGACGTATACCAGGAAGTGCTCAGTTCCGCAGACAAGGCGGAATTGCCCGGATCGTCTGCCGCCACCAGCAGCAAAACCACGGCAGGCGTCGCGTAATTCGACGAGTCTCACCCACCAGACACGTCGAGACTTGTTTCAAGCCGGATCTATTTCACTAGCGGTTGGCCAGGCGACGCAATGGCGAGCTTGTGCAATTTGGAGGTGACCCGGCTACGATCGGCGTCGGTTTGAGCCGAAGCGAGGCGCTTGCGGAGCGTGGCGATTTTGTGTTGACGAGCGCGGCGTCGACGAATCTCGGGCCGGCGGCTAGGTGCGGACATGAGGTGTACTCCTGAGTCAAAATAAATTTGCAGCTAAGGAATGCGAAATTCCCATTTCTAGCCACTTATGCCATTGAATCTGAGACGGCAAGAACTGTCAATGATACGCGCCGCTGAAGGCCGAAATCAGCCCCTCTGAGCTAAGGCACGCCACATCCATTCCAGCGATTCTGCCCACGCTTAAACCGAGTTCCCCGAACTGGACGAGTCATCCCTCTGGAAGTGTCTTGACGCGCTTGGTCGGGGAGCCAGCGATCGACTAATGAATGCCCTGTCTATAGCCGATGGATGTTTGTCGGAACTTAACACGAGTTGCAGGGGGACCAGCCAATGCACACATCCGTGCCAACCAAGCGAAAGATCCGCCAGGGGCAGCCGGCAGGCATTGAGGACTCTTCTGTGACTCCAATTTCCCATTGTGTTAAAGGGTAACGATGAGCGAGAACGAAATTGTTAAGGAATTCTTAGTCGAGAGTTACGAGAATCTTGACCGCCTCGACCGGGACCTAGTCGGTCTGGAGAAGAATCCAGAAGACAACGCAGCTCTTGCGGGGGTGTTCCGAACCATACACACCATCAAGGGTACGTGCGGCTTTCTCGGCTTCAACAAACTGGAGAAGGTCGCCCACGTTGGGGAGAACCTTTTGACTCGCTTGCGCGACGGACAGCTGATGCTCAGCCCGGAACGCACGACGGCGCTACTGGGCATGGTGGATGCGGTCCGCCAGATGCTCAAGGAAATTGAATCGACCGATCAAGATGGCGAGAACGATTACCCAGAGCTACGGGAAACGTTGACCCGATTGCTAAGCCCGACTGCAGGAGATGCCGGGAAAGCCTCTGCGCAACCATCTCCCGCGGCCGACGTCGCAACCAAGGAGCCGGAGCAACAGAAGGCCGGGTCCTCTCCGCCGAAGCAGGAGAATCCTCCCGAACCAGTCAAAGCCTCCCCGCCAGCCCCGGTCGAGCCGCCAGTCACGCCGCAGAAAAAGAGTGGCGAACGAAAGCCGATCCGCGGGAAGATTGGCGGGCTGCTGGTCGAGCGCGGGGCGGTGCATGCCGAAGATCTCGCTCTCGCTTTGCAGGAACAAGAGAAAGGTGACCGCCGGCGCCTCGGCGAAATTCTTGTTTCCTTGGGATTAGCCAAACAAGAAGACGTGATGGCTGCCCAGCAGATGCTGGAGACGAAGGTGCGCGATGCCGCGCCCGAAACCATCCGCGTTGGGGTCAACCTTTTGGACAAGCTGATGACCCTGGTCGGCGAGTTAGTCCTGGCACGGAACCAACTGCTGCAAATCTCGAATACGGTGGAGGATACCGGATTGCAGGCGGTTTCCCAGCGCATGAACTTGATTGCCACCGAATTGCAGGAAGAAGTAATGAAGACCCGCATGCAGCCCATCGGAAATATATGGGCGCAATTTCCGCGCACCGTGCGCGATGTGGCTTTGGGATGCGGAAAAGAGGTCGGGATCGAGATGGAAGGAAAAGAGACCGAACTCGACAAGACCATTATTGAGGCCATCAAAGACCCGCTGACCCATCTGGTGCGCAATTCCGTCGACCACGGTATCGAACTTCCAGAAGCGCGCGTGAAGGCGGGTAAGGCTCGGGTCGGGCGGTTGATTCTGCGGGCTTTTCATGAGGGTGGACAAGTCAACATCGAAATCAGTGATGACGGCGCTGGATTAAGCAGCGACCGTATCCGCAAGAAAGCCATCGAGCGCGGGGTCATTACCGCCGAACAAGCGGCGCGCATGACGGAGCGGGAAATCTTCAATCTCATTTTTCTCCCCGGGTTTTCCACGGCGGAGAAAGTGACCAATGTCTCCGGTCGCGGCGTTGGCATGGACGTCGTCAAGACGAATGTGGAGAAGATCGGTGGCCTGGTGGATCTGCAATCCACTCTCGGTCGCGGCACCACGGTGCGAGTAAAGATTCCATTGACGCTCGCGATCATTCCCGCACTGGTCGTCACCTGCGCGGGAGAACGCTACGCGATTCCACAGGTAAACCTGCTCGAACTGGTGAGACTGGAGGCTGAACATGCGACCACCGCCATCGAAATGGTTCATGGCGTACCGGTGTATCGGCTGCGCGGGCGGCTTTTGCCGCTGGTGTACCTGAGCCGCGAGTTAAAGCTGGTGGGAAAGCTGGATAGCGCCGGCAGCAACGATGCCGCAGTCAACATTGTGGTGCTGCAAGCCGATGACCGCCAGTTCGGGCTCGTGGTGGACGAGATTAACGACAGCGAAGAAATCGTGGTCAAGCCGCTGCGCAAGCAGCTAAAGACGGTAAAGACCTTTGCCGGCTCCAGCATTATGGGCGACGGCAAGGTCGCGCTCATCCTGGACGTCCTCGGCCTGGCGCAGCGCGCCAGCGTCGTCGGCGAGTCGCGAGAGCGGCCTGCGGCTGATAAAAAAGCGGAGTCTGCCGGAAGCACGGGGGAGAAGCAAACATTTCTTCTGTTCGCTGGGCTCGGCGACTCCCGCATGGCCATCCCGCTGAGCATTTTAGCTCGACTGGAGGAATTTCCGGTTTCGCAAGTGGAGATGTCGGGCACGCAATGGGTCACGCAGTATCGCGGTCAAATCTTGCCTTTGGTTCGGCTGGCCGTGGTCCTCGAAGAGCGACGGCATCGGCTGCGAGCTCTGCAAGCGCCGCCGGCGCCGGACTCCGGTCCGATCCAAGTGCTGGTTCTGAATCATGAAGGCCGCACCTTCGGCTTGGTCGTGGAGCGGATTCTCGACATCGTCGAAGCCTGCGCGGACGTTAGGTCCAAGGCGACGCGAGCCGCGGTTCTTTATTCCGTCGTGATCGGGGAGCGGGTTACGGAGTTGCTCGACATTCCAGCGATTCTGCAGATTGCGGGCGTGAATACCATGCCCGCTGAGCAGGCGACAAAAGCAGCGGGGGTTGCGAACTAAACCATGAGCCACACTTCACAGTTCTGCACTTTTTATCTGGACAAGCTGCTCTTCGGCGTGGAATTGAAAACGGTTCAGGAGGTCATTCGCTCACTCGAGGTCACGCAGGTCCCGCTGGCGCCTCAGGTGGTCAGCGGCTTGATCAACCTACGCGGGCAGATCGTGACTGCAGTGGATCTGCGGCGTCGGCTCGAAATGGAGCCGCGCGCTGCGGATTTGCCCGTAATGAATGTCGTCGTCCGCTCCGAGGATGGCGCGGTCAGTTTGTTGGTGGATGAGATCGGCGATGTCGTGGAAGTCGAGGAAACCACCTTCGAACGGCCGCCGGAAACGCTGCGGGGCACGGTGCGCACCATGATTACGGGAGTTCACAAACTCAATGACCGGCTGATGCTGGTGCTGGACACGGAGAAGGCCTGCCAGATGACGGTGGAGAGTGCGGTCGCAGGGCAATAGGCGGACGGGTTTGGTTCAGAAGGTCCGCGTCAACGCTAGCGGAAGCTCCCGGGCGAGTTCCGTCGGCTCGTTACAGCGGAGTCTAGCGGCTCACGCCTAGGCAGTGAGTGCTGCAAATTGAAGGATCGAGGAGAAGGAAATGAAAGTGACACTGGGCAAGAAACTGGGACTGGGCTTTGGAGTCATTCTGGCTCTGATGGTGGTTAGTGCAGTGCTCAACTATGTCAAGTCAGCCGAAATCAAGCAAACCCAAGACGCAATCCTGAATGTTCGGATGCCAACGCTGGACACCGCCAGAAAACTACAGATGGACTTGAACCAGACGGCCAGCAAGACCCGCCAAGCGATGCTGGCCGGGGCAGAAGCAAAGAGGAGAACGGACGCGCAAAACCTCCTTGACAATGCCTGGAGCGCCATCGAGAAGGATATTGCCAGAATGGATGAGCTGGAGCCTGGCTGGACCCTTCAGGTAAATCGCGATCGCCTAGCCGAGATGAAAAGACAACTTCCCCTATTGCATGAGTTCGAGAGCCGCGCGATCGAGCAGGCGGCCGGTGGCGAACGAGATGCCATCTCCAAAGCTGGGAACGATTTTTCGGACAAAGCCATCCCCGTTAATGACGCTATCAAGGCGTCGCTTGGAGACATGACCGAAGCCTTTGCAAAGCTGTTGAAGGAGAATCAGGAAGCCCTGAACGCCGAGAACCGCGCACTCATTCTGACCTCGGCCTTGACTACGCTTGCGGCGTTGGGAATAGGGATCTTCGTGGCCATCTTTCTGAGCCGGAGCATCTCCAACGCCACCCAGTCTGTTTTGACTCAGGCCGAAGCCATCGCAGCCGGCGATCTGACGCGGGACGACCTGAAAGTCCAGAGCCGGGACGAACTGGGCGATCTGACGACGGCCATCAACCAGATGAGTGGCAGTCTGAAGCGCATGATCCAGGACATCACCGAGAACTCGGTGCAGGTGGCCAGCGCCAGCGAAGAACTTTCCAGCACCAGCCAGCAGATCACGGCCAACTCGGAAGAAACTTCGGCCCAGGCCAACGTGGTTTCCACCTCGGCTCAGCAAGTCAGCCAGAACCTGCAGACCGTAGCCACCGGGGCGGAAGAGATGGGCGCCAGCATCAAGGAAATCGCCAAGAACGCCAGCGAAGCGGCGAAGGTCGCTACCTCCGCCGTGAAGGTAGCGGAAACGACGACGGCGACCGTATCGAAGCTGGGGGATTCGTCTACCGAGATTGGACAAGTCATCAAGGTCATCACCTCGATCGCGCAGCAAACCAACCTGCTGGCTTTGAACGCGACCATTGAAGCCGCTCGTGCAGGAGAAGCGGGCAAGGGCTTTGCCGTGGTAGCCAATGAAGTTAAAGAGTTGGCCAAAGAGACGGCGAAGGCTACGGAAGATATTAGCCGGAAGATCGAGGCCATCCAGACGGACACGAAGGCGGCGGTGGGTGCGATTGCGTCGATCAGCGAAGTAATTAATCAGGTGAACGGAATCTCGAACACGATTGCCACGGCGGTGGAGGAGCAGAATGCCACCACCAACGAGATGGCGCGGAATGTGAGCGAAGCGGCGCATGGCAGCGGCGAGATTACGAACAATATTGCGGGAGTGGCGCAGGCGGCGGAAAGCACATCGCACGGAGCGGGCGACACCCAGAAGGCAGCGCAACAGCTGGTGCAGACCTCGGCCGAACTGCGCCGCCTGATCGAACAGTTCAAAGTCAACACCAGTAACGGAAACAATGCTCCAGCCGGCGGTAATGTTCGCGCGTCATCGGCGCGAGCTGGGCAGTAAACATGGGGGCCTGAAAGCCGCCATGCAGAATCGAAACATACTTTTTAGGAGAGAACCTCATGTTGAGCAAAACGCGACTCACCGCCAAGATTGTAGCGACCATCGTGATCACCTTGGTGGTCACTTCCGCAATCAGCTTTTGGATCACACAGCGTCGCGTGAACCAGCAGGCGGAAGAAGCCTTCCGCGATAAAGTACGCCAGATTACCGGCATGGCCTCTGCCACCCGTGCGTGGTTTTCCAGCAACATTGATGTGCTCGTGCCCGACAAGAACTTTAAACATCTGCAGCAGGTACCGGTAGTGGTGGCCTGGAGCGTCGCCGAGCAGTACGCAGAGGCGCAAAAAATGACCTTCCACACGCCCTCTCTCAGTCCTCGCGACCCGAAGAATCAGCCGGATGAATTCGAACGGCGCGCGCTGGAGAACTTTCAGAAGGATCCGGCTCTGGCCGAATTCTCCGAGCGAGAGACAGAGAATGGCCAGGAAGTGATGCGCTATGCGCAGCCGGTTCGTCTGACGGCGGATTGTCTGCTATGTCACGGGGATCCCGCGGGGCAGAAAGATCCTTTTGGCTATACCAAGGAAGGGATGAAAGCAGGCGACCTTCGCGGAGCTTTTACCGTAAAGGCCTCAACGCAGAGCCTGGTGGAAACCTCGAAAGCCAATTCGCTTGCCATATTCCTTATCAGCCTCCTCACTCTGTTAGCCGCCGCGGGCGTGATGTTTCTACTGGTGCGAAAGCTGGTGGTCAAACCCTTGTCGGCTGCGGTTCAGTTGGCGACTGGCATTGCCGGGAACGACTTATCGCTGGCCGATTTAGCCGTCGATAGTCAGGACGAAATCGGCGAAGCCGCCACGGCTTTGAACACGATGAAAAACAACCTGCGAAAGACGGTCCAGGCCATTGCCGAGACGTCGATTCATGTGGCCGCTGCCAGCGAGGAGCTTTCCAGCACCAGCCAGCAGATCACCGCGAATTCCGAAGAAACTTCCGCCCAGGCGAACGTAGTTTCTACTTCCGCGCAGCAAGTTAGCCAGAATCTGCAGACCGTGGCTACTGGCGCGGAAGAGATGGGCGCCAGCATCAAGGAAATCGCCAAGAACGCGACGGAAGCTGCCAAGGTCGCAACCTCGGCGGTCAAGGTCGCTGAAACCGCCAATTCCACCGTATCCAAACTCGGCGAATCCTCCGCTGAGATCGGACAGGTCATTAAAGTCATCACCTCGATCGCACAGCAGACCAACCTGCTGGCCTTGAATGCGACCATCGAAGCCGCCCGCGCTGGGGAAGCCGGAAAAGGCTTTGCCGTAGTGGCCAACGAAGTGAAAGAGCTGGCCAAAGAGACGGCCAAGGCTACGGAAGATATCAGCCGGAAGATCGAAGCCATTCAGACGGACACCAAGGCCGCGGTCGGGGCCATTGCTTCGATCAGCGAAGTGATCAACCAGGTGAACGGGATTTCGAACACGATTGCTACGGCGGTGGAAGAACAGAACGCGACCACCAACGAGATGGCGCGGAATGTGAGTGAAGCGGCGCACGGCAGCGGCGAGATCACGAGCAATATCTCGGGCGTAGCGCAAGCTGCGGAAAGTACTTCGCACGGTGCTACGGACACTCAGAAGGCGGCACAGCAGCTGGTGGAGACTTCGGCCGAACTCAGGCGCCTGGTCGAGCAATTCAAAGTGAACGCTGAAACTGGCGGAGGGGTTGCAGTTCGCGCCATGGCAGCGCACGCGGGCTCGTAGATGCTGGCGAAAGATCCAAGGGGGGCAGGTAAAGGAAAGGCATAGCGCAGAAATGGCCTCAATCCGCATTCTCGTGGTCGACGACTCGGTGGTGATTCGCAAGTTGCTGTCCGAGACTTTGTCGGCTGATCCTGAACTGGAAGTAGTCGGGTCAGCCAGCGATGGAAGAATCGGGCTGGCGAAAATTGCGCAATTGCATCCTGATCTGGTTACGCTCGACATCGAGATGCCGGTGCTGAACGGTTTGGAGACGTTGGCGGAAGTGCGCAAGCTCTATCCCAAGCTGCCGGTCATCATGTTCAGCACTCTTACGGAGCGTGGAGCGGCAGCCACCCTTGACGCTCTGTCCCTTGGCGCTTCCGACTACGCTACCAAGCCTAGCAATACTGGCAGTCCCGCAGCTGCTATTGCCGCGATACGGGCTGAGCTGATCCCTAAGATCAAGGCCTTGTGCGCAGGCGCGGTTACAAAACTCAAGTCACTGCCTCCGCCCTGCCCACCAATACAGGTACGGAGGCCCGTCAATCGGCGAATTGAGATTGTTGCCATCGGCACATCCACCGGAGGTCCAAACGCGCTGGCAGAAGTTCTGCCCCGGATTTCCAAAGACTTTCCCCTGCCCATCGTCGTAGTGCAGCACATGCCGCCGATTTTTACCCACCTGCTGGCGGAACGGCTGGACGCACGCTCGGAGATTTCTGTGGAAGAAGGAAGCGCGGATGTTGTGCTGACCCCGGGCCACGCCTGGATTGCACCTGGAAACTTTCATATGACTGTAAAGCGCGCAGGCGTCAGCTCGCGGCTGGGCTTGAATCAAGATCGACCCGAGAATTCCTGCAGGCCGGCGGTCGATGTTTTGTTTCGGTCAGTGGCGGATGTCTACGGGGCGAACGTTCTGGGGGTGGTAATGACAGGCATGGGCTCCGACGGTGTGATCGGAGCACGGTGTATTCGCGAGCGCGGCGGTGAAATCATCATTCAAGACGAAGCTTCTTCCGTAGTGTGGGGCATGCCAGGGCTGGTGCACGCCTCTGGGCAGGCTGACGCGGTCTATCCCCTGAATCAATTAGCCCAGGAAATCGCACGGCGGGTCTCACAGAGCCGAGCCCCGAAAAGTGCTTCCACAGAAGTCGATCGCGTCGCCCAGGAGCATCTAGCGAAATGACAACCCACCAAATGGTTTCGGCTACACCATTTTCTTCCCCGAGCGCGGCAGCTATCGATCCCGTCTTCCGCCAAATCCGCGACCTGGTGTACAAGGTCTGCGGCATTTTTCAGTTGGAGGAAAAGCTCTATCTGATGGCAGACGCTTGCGGACGGAGGATGAAACAGCTAGGAATCCGAACTCCGCGCGAGTATTGGGATCTCCTCACGGCGCATTCCAGCCGAGAGGCGGAAATCCGTCAATTGCTCAATGAAGTGACGATTGGGGAAACCTGTCTGTTCCGAAGCCAGCCGCAACTCGATGCGCTGCGAAAAGTTATCCTGCCCGAACTGGTGGAAGACAAAAACAAACAAGTAATCAAACGATTGCGAATCTGGAGTGCTGGCTGCTCCACGGGCGAGGAGCCTTATACGCTGGCGATGAATATGTTGGAAGAAAGCGAGCATCTGTTAAAAGGCTGGACAATCGAAATCCTCGCCACCGACCTGAATGACCGATCAGTAGAGACGGCCAAAGTTGGAATTTACGGCGACTATGCCCTGCGCTCGACTTCTGATTATTTCAGGCGCAAATATTTCACGCCGGCAGGCGAGAAGAAACTCGAGGTGCGACCGGAGGTGAAGAAACTTATTACTTTCAGCCGACTGAACCTGCAGGACGATTCGCGGATGTTGTTCATGAAAGGCATGGACCTGATTTTCTGCTGCAATGTGCTGATTTATTTCGACGGTCCTTCCAAGTCGAAGGTGATCGACCATTACTACAGCAACCTCAACTTCGGGGGCTATTTCTTCCTCGGGACTTCGGAGTCGCTCTTGAAGCTGAACGACAAGTTTCACCTCGTGCATTTTCCCGGAACGATCGCTTATTGGAAACCGTCCCTGAAAAGCGGCAAGTTATGAGCACATCCGTTACTGCAACCATCCGGGAGCGCGTGAAGAGTATCGAGACCATGCCCTCCATTCCGACAATTTTTTTGCCGCTGCTCGACTTGCTGAACTTGCCTCCGGAACGAGTGAAACTGGATGAAGTCGTGAAGTTGGTCTCTTATGACAATACCATCGCCGCACAGTGCCTGCGGGCTGCCAGTTCACCTTTGTTTGGACTGGCGAAGTCGCCCGAATCCATCAAGGGGGCGGTGATCGCCCTGGGGTTGCGTAAGGTGGAAACCATTCTCCTTACCTGTTGTCTGGGCAACGCCTTTCCCACCAAGAATTGGCCGTTGGATCCAATCGTTTTCTGGAGGCATTCGCTGGGTTGCGCCATGGTGTGCCGGAAGTTCAGCGAAAAGCTGGAAGCGGGGGATGGCGACCGGGCCTACATGGCGGGACTGCTGCACGATCTTGGCTTCATGGTGAACTGTATCGCTTTTCCGAAGGAGTTTGCGGCTGCGGCGGCGCATGCTTCTCAGAAACAGATCCCTCTGGATGAAGCCGAGCTCACTACCATGGGATTTACTCACTGTGAGAGTGGTCGTGCGCTGGCCGAAAGATGGCACCTCGCTGACGATATGATTCAAGTAATCGCCCACCACCATGCTCCGGAACAAGGCGAGTCGGCGCAATCGCTGATAGCGCTGGTCCATCTGAGCGATTTGCTTTGCCGCATGCGTGGCATGGGCTACGGCTACTATGAGCGTCGCAGAGTGGATCTGATGGGCGACCCAGCCTGGGGCATCCTCCTGAAGGAATATCAGAATCTAGCTGGCGTTGACCTGGCTCTATTTTCGTTCGAACTGGATGAAGCAGTGGGTGAGGTTTTCGAGTTGGTGTCCACTATCTTTGGCGCGGCGAAGACGCGGGACTGAAGCTCACTTCAGGGGTACAGCTAAATCTGGCCGGCGCAGAACCATCGCCAGACGCTGAGCTACGCGGGACGCGCAGCAGAACCACATCTGAGGTGCTATGCCGTTGGTGATCTCCTCCCGCTGTGAGAGGCACCTTAGAATCAGAGCTCAATTGAATTTCTTCCGAACCCCCTCGGTGGACGATTAGCGCGAAGTTTGTCGCACGCACAATCTACAGAGTTTCGAAAATTAAGATCTCAGGAAGAGGAGATTACTCATGGCTGCTGGTGCTGCTCCCGCTCCGGTGAAGAAGGCGGAAACGAAAACCGAGACTTTGGAATCACACGAGTCCCAACCCGTGACTTTGAAGCAGCGCATCGAACAGCTGCTACATAAGATTTTCGAAGGCCGCGAAGAGCATCTTGGTTGGCGTCAGTGACTGTCGCGAGAGCTGAAGAGAACGTGCTCTGCTCTCCTAAATTTGCGCCCCGTCTATCCTTCCTGCGTAACCTGCATGCTCAGAGCCGCGCTGGCGATCCGCTCTAGCGGCACAACAACGTCCACGGCTCCGCGGGAAATCGCCTCCTTGGGCATGCCAAAGACAACGCAACTGGCCTCGTCCTGTGCGATCGTGGACGCTCCCGCTTCCTTCATCTCGGACAGGCCCTGGGCACCATCGTCACCCATTCCGGTCATGATCACGCCAACCGCTTTCGGACCAACGGAAATAGCGACCGAGCGAAAAAGTACATCGACGCTTGGCCGGTGGCGCGAAACCAGCGGTCCATCGAGGATCTGAACGACAAGGCCCGCACCGTTGCGATTAACGAGCATGTGCCGGTTGCCCGGAGCAATCAGTGCGTGTCCATTCTGCAACCGGTCGCCGTCCGAAGCTTCCTTGATGGCGATTTCACACTCTTTGTTCAAACGGTCCGCAAAGGCCCGTGTGAACACTTCAGGCATGTGCTGCACGATGACGATTGGCGGGCAGTCCGTGGGCAAGGCTTTGAGAAGAGTACGCAGGGCCTCCGTGCCGCCGGTCGAGGCACCCACTGCGATCAGGCCGCTCGGTGCGTCTGCGCCACGGCACTTCTCACGAGGCAACACTGCATCCGCCATCAAGCGAGGGACTGCGACGATGGATCTGGGATGGATCTGCGCTTGAGCGGCACTCCATACGGCATCGAGGAGGGTGACGGCTGATTCGTGCAGGAAGTCACGCACGCCGACTTTTGGCTTGGTGATTACCTCGACTGCTCCTTCTTCCAGCGCGCGAAGCGCCAGTTCGGTACCGCGAGCCGCCAAACCAGAGCAAACAACCACTGGCGTCGGCATTTCTGCCATGATCTTTCGGATGAAAGTCAGGCCGTCCATGCGCGGCATTTCCAGGTCTGTGATGACGACATCAGGCGGCTCCTTTTGCATCTTTCCCCATGCAATCAGAGGGTCTGCCGCAGCCTTGACGGTAATCCGCTGGTCGGTGCTAAGGATGGCCTGCATCACTTGACGGACCATGGCCGAGTCGTCCACAACGAGCACCTGCAGACCACTTCCATTCCCGTTTCCGTTCACATGCGATCCCGTCGTCACAGATCCTCTCGCTCTCCTGCCTTCATGTAGATCGTCGGCTCAATACTTTGTAGCTGGGAGGCCATGCTGGTCAGGTTCTCGGCGTGGCCTACGAATAATAGACCGTTGGGTACGAGATTTCGGACAAGGTTCGTGACCACCCTTTGCTTCGAAGCGGCGTCAAAATAGATCAGAACGTTGCGACAAAAAATGGCGTCGAATGGACCTTCAGCGAGATCGAGTTGCTGGTCCAGATTCAGCTTTCGGAACTCAACCATCCGCTGGATCTCGATTTTTACTTTCATCTCGCCTTTCCGCTCGTCCATTCCACGCAACATGAAGCTATGCAGTAAGTCCTTGGGAAGTTCGGCCGCTTTCGCGATGGGATAGATTCCCCGGCATGCCTTTTCCAATACCCGATTCGAGATGTCGGTGGCCAGGAGGCGCACGTCCCAACCTTCCTCTGCGGGTAGGTACCTGGCAGCTAGCATGGCTACGGTGTAGGGTTCTTCTCCGGAAGAGCAGCCGGCACTCCATACCCGCACTCTCTTAGGGCGCGACCCACGTTCGCTCGCCGCCCGCCAGCGGGGAAACAGGTGTTGCACCAGGAACTCGAACTGCCTGGGCTCGCGATAGAAACGAGTCTCGTTGGTGGTGATGGCATCGATCATCCGGGCGCGTTCCTCGTGCTGCTCCGACTGAGATACGCACTCGTAATAACTTTCCAGCGAACTGATCTCCAGTGCGCGAAGCCGTCGAAAAAGTCGTCCGCACAAGAGCGCTGTCTTCGCGCTTCCCAGCCAGATGCCAGTTTCGGCGTAGATCAGTTTTTGGAACTTCTGGAACAACGCAGGACTAACAGAGAGATAGGGTGGTTGCTCGAGATAGACTTCGACTTGGCGGGATTTGCTTGAATCCCTGCCGGCGGCGGGTCTTGCGGGCACAGCTAGGCTCCAGCCTCGAAGTGTGCGTCATTCTCATGAGCCCGCTCGGCTTTTGCCGGATCAGCGTCGCCCGAAAGCCCGTCGGCGCTAACGGAATCTGCGACCGCAAGCAGTTCGTCGGCAGAAAGCACCTTATCGATGTCGAGAATCAGGCAGAACTTCTTGCCCAACGCTCCCATGCCGAGAAGGTATTCGGTCTTTACGCGAGTGCCGAAGGGCGGGGGCTGTTCGATTTCGTCCTCGGAAAGATCAATCACCTGGCTCACGGAGTCAGCCAGAACCCCCATGATCAGGCTCTCGCCCTGAAACATGACTTCCGTGATGATGATGCAGGAGAACTTGGAAATACCGCTGGCAGGCAACCCGAATTTCATCGCCAGATCGACGACTGCGACCACGCTGCCTCGCAAGTTCGTCACCCCACGGATCCATACTGGAGTGTTGGGCACAGTGGTGACGGCCTCAAACTCAATGATCTCCCTAACCTTCACAATTGCGATTGCATACTCCTCGCCTGCTGTGAGAAAGGTAAGGTACTGCTGCGTGCTCAGCGGGAGTTGGCTTTTCCCTTGGTTCGACGCTGCCATAATTTCACTCCTCACAATTCTGCCGTTCCCGAATCGTCACGTTCACCCTGCCGCTTCCGCGTTCAAGGCAGCGTGTTCCCAGTGTTGCAGGACAGCATTCACCTAGAACGGAGCGAAGTTCGCTTCTTCCTCGGTCTTGCCGTTGGTCTGACGCACATGGCCAGGCTTCGCGAAGCCGCTCTTGAATACCGGGTTCACGGGCATGACCACCCTCTGTTGGCCGTCGCCACCATGACGGGTGGACTGTTCGCCGGTGACACGAAAGAAAGTCATCAACTGCTGCAGTTGTTCGGATTGCGCAGCCAATTCTTCCGCCGTGCTGGAAAGCTCTTCCGCGGACGATGCGTTGCGCTGGGTGACCGTGTCGACTTGCGACATGGCCTGATTGATTTGTGTTACCCCGCCGGACTGTTCGGTGGAAGCGGCGGCAACGTCCTGCACCAATTCTGCAGTTTTCTTGATCGACGGCACCAGGTCTGAAAGCAGTTGTCCAGATCGCTCCGCTACGCTGACGCTCTTTCCGGCCAACCCTCCGATTTCCTGCGCAGCCAACTGGCTTCGCTCGGCTAGCTTTCGAACCTCCACCGCGACCACAGCAAAGCCGCGGCCTTGATCTCCGGCGCGAGCCGCCTCGATCGCCGCGTTCAGCGCAAGAAGATTGGTTTGGTAAGCGATTTCTTCGATCACCGAAGTCTTCGCGGCAATCTGCTTCATTGCCTCTACCGTTTCCTTGACTGCGCTGCCGCTCTCCTCCGCAGCCATAGCTCCTTTGGCCGCCGCCTGCTCCACTTGCCGGCTGTTGTCGGCGTTCTGAGTAATCGATGCGTTCATCTGTTCCAGGCTGGAACTCATCTCCTCCACGGAAGCAGCTTGTTCGCTGGTTCCCTGAGAAAGACTTTGCGAAGAAGAGGAGACTTGCTGGGCCGCCGAAGCAACTGCGGCGGACCCTTCGCGGACGTCGCGGATGATGCCTGACAGTCGGCTGCTCATCTCTTGCATCGACTGCAGCAGTTGTCCCGTCTCGGAGCGGTTTGTGACGACAATGTCCCTGGTCAAATCGCCGGAGGCGATGCGTTCCGCATGCTCGACTGCCTGCTGAATCGGAACAGTGATGCTCTTCGTCACGCTGATAGCCACAAGAGGAGAGCCGATCAGTGTGATTACGAGCAGCAACAATGCCATCCTGCGTCCCAGGGCATAAGCGTCCTGGCTCTCCCTCATGCTTTGCTCCATGGCAGCAGTCTGTAGATCGATGAACTTCTGCCAAGAGGCACGATAGATATCGAGTGCCGGGATGACCTCTTCGCTCAACGCCGTCAGCGCCTGGTCACGTTTCTTGTCGGCCAAGAGCTTCTTCGCCTTTTGCCGGGCCGAGATATAAGCCTGCCGGTTCTGGGTGACGACCTCGAACAGTTCCCGCTCCTGGGACGTGCTGAGACTCTTTTCAATTAAAGCGACCTCACCGCTGATCTCCTGGCTGATCGCTTCATTTTGCTGGTTCAGCTTCTTCTCTTGGTCGGGATCGGTGGTCTCAAACAATTGGAGGGTAATGCGGGCGTTGGTGATTGAATTCTCAATCGTCTTGTGCGTCGCCTCAACCGTGCTGTAGCGCTTCTGCATCATGGCCGACATGTTGGAATTCATCCGGCCGAGCCAGTTCAGACCAAATCCGCCCACTGCGATGACGCACAACAGAATTGCCCCGAAGACAACCCCGAGTCGCGTGCCTATTTTCTGATCTTGCCAATTTTTCATTGTGCTTCCCCTCTCCGATGCTGCCGTCTTTTTTCTTTTTTTTTAAGCTTGTGCCTGCAAAGTCGACTGCATTACTTCGCGCAGAAGACTCGGAACGTCAATGATCAAACCGACTCGTCCATCCCCGAGAACAGTGGAACCGGCGATTCCGGGAAGTCCTCGAAATGCCCTGCCCAGCGGCTTCACTACGGCCTGCATGCCACCTAACAACTCATCGACGGCGATTCCGGCGTGAAACTCATTGATTTTTACGACCACGATGTTCTCTCTTTTAGGAGGCTGACCGGACAGGCTAAACACGCGCCTCAACCGAACGTAGGGAAGGGCTGTGCCCCGCAGACTGAGGATGCCGCTGGCCTCCGGGCTGCGTTGTTCTGCCGGTAGTTCCGTGCACTCGATGACGTGTTCCAGAGGGACGACAAAAGTCTCAGTGCCCACTTTTACCGAGAAGCCTTCAATAATGGCCAGGGTCAACGGCAAGCGGATCACAATGGTGCTGCCTTTGCCGGCTGTGCTCGATACCTCGACCGTCCCGCGCAGAATGTCGATGTTGCGTCGGACGACATCGAGGCCGACGCCGCGGCCCGACAGATCTGTGACCGACTCGGCGGTGGAGAATCCCGCCTGGAATACCAGATCGTAAAGATCCTGATCGCGCAGCTCCTCTTTTCCAGACAGCAGCCCGAGGCGTTTTGCTTTGTCGAGGATCCGCGCACGGTCGAACCCGGCTCCGTCGTCCTCGAGCTTGACAATGACGTTTCCTCCGCTATGAGCAGCCGTCAGCCGGATCACTCCGCAAGGATTCTTGCCTTGGCTTTCGCGCACCGCCGGCTTCTCCAGACCGTGATCGACCGCATTACGCACCAGGTGCAGCAGAGGATCTTTCAATTGTTCGAGGACAGTGGTATCAACCTCAACGTCGCCTCCTACTACTTCGAGACGCGCCAATTTTCCATGGCTCCGCGCAAGGTCCCTGACAGAACGGACAAACTGGCGAAACACCGGGCCAACTGGCACCATGCGAATCCCCATGACTTCACTCTGCAGATCCATGTACAAACGCTCGGCGTCGCGATGCATCTCCAGGATGGCGCGTCCCTGCTCGGTGCCAAGCTCCTCGATCATCTGGCGCAGGCGGCCTTGGGCAATGACAATTTCCCCGGTCAGGTTCAGCATGTGGTCGAGTTTGTCGACGTCGGCTCGCAGGGTGCGATGACCAGCGTTCGGGAGCGTGTCGCCCCTTCCCGCGGAACCGGACTCCCCAGGAAGTCCGCTGGCGGTGACTACTCGCTTCGACCTCTTTTCTACCTCCCGCGCTATTTCTTTTCTGAGTTCATGTTGTCCCGGGGTGAGCTCCCGCTGCCCAGCCGCAGCGGTCGAGAGCATGGCGCGAAGTTCATCGACGGCCTTCAGCAGCAGTGAAATCACGTCTGCGCTGGGCAGGGCCTGCTGCTCCCGAAAAACATCCAACAGATCTTCTACAACGTGAGCGAAGCCGGCCAGTTCACTCAATTCCAAGGAGGTCGCGTTCCCCTTCAGGCTGTGTGCCACGCGGAAAATAGTGTGCAGAAGTTCCAGATCGGATGGGTTCGATTCCATCTGGATGAGCGCCTGCTCCATGGCATCCAGGCCCTCCTCCGACTCGACGAGGAACGACGCGAAGACTGCTTCACGATCAAAGTCCGCTAAATCCATCGTTCCCCCTCTCGTGGTCGCGCCACTCGGCTGCGACCTTCCTACTTCAGTTGGTCGAAACTCCTGATGGTCGTCACGCCATCGACTACCTGAAAGTTCAGGCGGCGACCATGTTTTCCCGAGACTTCCCTTTCCACTACTGGAATGCCCGCGGAGCGCAGAAAACTTTCGGCAAGCTCCACATTCCTCGATCCCACCGACTGCGATAGATCGACGGCGAACGCACTCGACCCGCCGAAGATCTTCGCCTGTAAGTTGCGGATTTCACATCCCAGCGCGAGCACCTGCTTCAGGAGTTCGGGGTTGGCGACATTGCCATAGCGTAGCCGGTTCGGCCCTTCGCCTTGTCCCTCCGGTAACAGATAGTGATTCATGCCCCCCGCTCGTTTGTGCCTGTCCCACAGGCACACAGCTGCGCATGACCCGAGGATGGTTGAAATGGTGATCGGATCGCGCGTTACGAAAACCTGGCCGGGGTAGAGGAAGTGCCGAGCTTCGCTCGAATCCGCACTCTCGAAATTCTTCATGACCTCCGCGGGCAGCACTGCTGGATTGAATTTGGTAGTAGTCTCTTTCATGCGCTCATTCCTGGTCCCTCGGTCCCTGCCTTTGCATGGCCGGCAGGGCCAAACAGGGGCGTAGCGGCTTCGTCGGAAAGAAGCTTGAACAACTCCATGTCAGACCTGTCGAAAGCAGCCTTCTGCGGCAGCAGTCGTAAGATCGCGAGGATCGCGATCGTTTGGTCGGCAACACTGATTGGAACGAAAGCTTGCGCTTTGGACGTTGGGCCGGAGCGCTCGCGAGTCCCGAACTCAACATGGCACTCACCACGCATCACGCGTTGAAGGCCGGCATCCCCCAAGGCGCGCAGCAGGTCATATTCCTCCAGATCGATTCCGAAGGACCAAAAAGCCTGGAAGGTCGAGGTTCTGCGATCAATTCTGAACAAGCCCATCTCTTCGGAGCCGAGGAAGTTGGCGACGATCTCCCGCAAGCCCTCGATCGCGTCGTCTTGATCTTTGCTCTCGGCAAGTCTCTTGCGCGCTGCTCGCAAACGCGCATCGTTGGTCGGTTCGGCTCCCGACGACTTGGTTCCCTTTACGCTCTTCCTGTTTCCGTTCATGAAATCCTTGTTGCATCGAATTGCACCGATTTCGCCAAGTGCAAGAGTCGACCGGTCGCCACGGTTTCTACTCGCCCAGGTAGCTCTGTAACAGGGCTACCAACTCTGCGCCATTTACGGGTTTCGTGATGTAGTCATTACATCCGCTTTGGAACCCGGCCTCCATGTAGGATTCTTCGCTGCGAGTGGTGACCAGAACGATGGGGATCTCGCGTGTGCTTGCCTGCTGACGCATCTTCTTGCATGCCTCAAACCCGTTCATCCGGGGCATCACCACATCCATTAGAACCAGATCGGGGTGTTCCTGTGCCGCCTTCTCGACTGCTTCCTGTCCGTCGGCCGCAGTCACACACTGGTAGCTGGTACGCTTTTCCAGGATTTCGCGCTCCATCATCAAGGCCGTTTTTGAGTCGTCAACCACCAGGACTTTCTTTGACATGGTCCCCCTCGAAGTTATGCCCGAACCGAGCGTCGATGTGTGTACAGCTTCCACACAAGGTGTCAGATTTCCAGACGTCAAGTCCGACAACTACCTCAATTAGTAATCTCTAACACACGTCAGCGTAACGTCTGTAATTACGTCGGTAATTACCGGCGCTGGGCGTGTCCCAAGCGTGATCACAGCCGCTTGTGTGCAACGTCACAGTGCCATGCCGTCAATCCGCGTAGCATTTGAGTACGAAATCTTGAGTAGGAATCCCATGTTCTCAAGTCATTACGATATTGCCTGCGAAGAAGTATCTGACCTCTCTCGTCGACGACGGGCGCCTCTCGACTCGCTCCGGCCATCGGTGGCGTCCGACTATGCTCCTTTCTTTTGGAGCGAAGGTTTTGGGCTGGGAGGCGAGTTGGACCGTGCCATCCTCGCTCGTTCCGCCGAGGTGAAAGCGAGCCTTTACGAAGGACGGGTCTTCGTGATCGTCCCCATCTACATGACCAGCATCTGCGAGGAGCAGTGCCTCTATTGCAACTTCCGTGGAGGAAATAAAGGGATCGAGGTCGAGCGCAGGCGATTGACGGACGACGAACTCGAACAGGAGGCGGTGTATCTCATCGAGCAGAAGGGGCAGAGAGTCCTTGAGCTGGTGTACGCAACCGATCCACGGATGCGAGTGGATGCCATGTGCCGTCACGTTGAAAGGTTACGGAGCGTCTTGGAGCGTCATGGTGGCGGCCTGGTTGGAATAAGCGCTGAGTCGTTGGAAGAGAATGATTACCGCCGGTTGGTCGATGCCGGACTCTGTTGGTCGGTGCTCTGGCAGGAGACCTACGATCGGGATCGGTACGCCATGCTTCATCCCGGCAAGACCAGGAAGGCAAATTTTGAATACCGACTGGATGCTTATGAACGGATGCTCGCGGCGGGTATCGAGCATGTGGGCATCGGAGTACTCTCCGGCCTATCGGACTGGAGACGAGACTGGTCCATGCTGATGCTGCATGAGGAATACCTGAAGCGGAACTATGGAACCGGGGCGACCATCCTTGGAACGCCTCGCCTCAAACTGGCTCCCGGAGCTATTCTTCAAGACACCCCATACCTACTCACTCGCCAGGAGTTCCTGGTGACCGTGGCTCTTCATAATATTTTTTCGCCGGCAACGGCCGCATTTGCGAGCACACGGGAAGACTGGGATGTATGCGTTGAACTGGCGAGAGGAGGCGGCTGTCTCTTCACGCTCAACTGTGCAACTACGCCCGGTGGCTATTCACTTCATCACGGTGGATGCCAGTTCACGGCTCGATCCTTCGACGCACCGATCTATTCAGGGAAGCTAAAGTTGGAAGGGCTCGACCCGGTTTTTAACTGGAGCGCCAAGGACCTGTTGGCCGACAACCAAACAGTTCCGGTTTGCGAAGCCGCCTCCAGGCGATAGTATTCCGCTGCGGCTACGGAATGGTCCGTGCTTAAATCAAGACAAGTAAAGTGTCAGCGGCGGCAGCGGGAGTCCTTCCACCTCAACGGTCCAGACGTCTCCGCTGCCGGTCACGTGTCCGGCAGTAAGCGTCCCCGAGCTAATAATCTCCCCGCTGGTCAATGGCTCGGACGGGAATCGCCGCTCGACCGCGGCAGCAAGTTCCGCCAGGCACAACGCAGGACTCTTCAAAGAATTCTTGCCTGAGCCTTCTTCCACAAACTCTCCATTCTTCAAGAGTCGCACCTTGAATCTTGGCAACTCTTTTACCAACGCGGGGACGAGATCCGGTCGAACCTTTACGCACTCTCCGACGACGAGCGCAGCATGAAGTCCAAACGATGCTACGAAATCACTGGGCTGGAACTTCCATTCCGGAAAGGGACAATCGATGATTTCGAATCCGATCGCCAGCCAATCCGTAAATGCGAGCGCGGCGGCGGCATCAGAGGCACTTCCCGTGAGTGGCTGTTTCAGACCAAAGACAATCTCTGGTTCGATCTTCAGCGAACGAGGATGCGCGATCGCGAGAGCGGCGGAATTGCGGTCGCTGAAATGCACGGTGTCGCTGTACATGTGGGCCCAAACCAAGGTTTCAAGTTTGAGCACTCGCCACATCGCCTTGTTGGCATATCCAACCTTGCGGCCGACCGATCTGTGTCCTTGCCCTTCGCGAAGCTGCCTAAGCCTTCCTTCCACCGCATACGCCGCATCGAGATCGAAACCCGGATGCTCCGAGGGACGGACGGCGACCATCTTCCCCGTCTCATATGCGGACAAGAGTTCACTCGCTATCGTGTCAGCGTTATGGTTCGACATAGTTTTCGCACCAGACAAATCGCTATTTTGAGTCTTTGCTGTCTCTAGTCGGACAACAGCTTTCAGCAAACAACACTTGGGATCGTTCCCGAATGATGGTAACTTGGTCGTACCTACAGTTGCCAGCTGTCAGCACTCCTGTGGCCGGTCAGGGCGTTCGTTTGAAAACCAGCCACGATTAGGAGGAACTATCAGGCTACCGGCAAGATTTTCGACATTAAAGATTACGCGTCAACAGACCATTCCGCTTCGGTCCTTATATACCTATCTGTTACTCCTCCTCATTCTCAGTTTGCCTGAGACTCCAGCTCTCGCCCAAGACGTGATCGTGTTGGTGGGCTCCGGGTCCACTGTCCCCGCTCCGATATATAACCGGTGGACGCAGGAATATAGCAAGCAGAACCGTAACATTCAGATGCGCTATCTGTCCGTGGGAACCAGCGAAGGAATTAAGCAAATTTCTCACGGTGCGGGCGACTTTAGCGCCGGAGAAGCGCAGCTCACAGACAAAGAGCGAAAAGAGGGCGGCTTGATTGAGCTGCCTGTGGTTCTCATTGCGATCGTTCCCGTTTATAACCTCCCCGACGTTCACCGGGAGCTTCGGCTCTCGGGGGAAGTGCTGGCGGAGATATTCCTCGGCGATGTAAAGACGTGGAATGCGCCACAGATCGCAAAGCTCAATTCCGACATTATTTTGCCAAGTCTTCCAATCCAGGTGATCAACCGCCCCGCGGGTAAGGGTTCCAATTATGTCTTCACCGATTTCCTCTCCAAGGTGAGTTCCAAATTTCGAGCGCAAGTTGGAGTCACCGCTTCCCCGAAATGGTCAGTTGGAGAGCCGGCGGAGCGCAGCTCCGATATGGCGGATAAGGTAAGGAGCAACCGTGGCTCGATTGGCTTCGTCGAGTATCAATATGCGGCGAAAGGAAGTATCTCGCAAGCAGTGGTTCTAAATGCTTCTGGCAGGTTCGTTGGGGCATCGAACCAAAGTCTTGATGCCGCATGCCAAGCAGCAGAAGCGCCGCGATGGAATAACTTCTCCGCGTCGCTGGCCGACGCGCCGGGAGCTGATTCCTTTCCCATCACGAGTTTCAGTTGGATTTACCTTCGAACGCGATCGTCAGACTCGGCGCGCACAGCCGCATTATTGGATTTCTTGAATTGGGTATACACCGATGGCCAGCAATATGCCGCTCAGGAAGGCTATGCACCATTGCCTGCTCCATTGCTCGCGGAAGTGAGAAAGAAAGTCAGTAACCTGCGATAGGTTGGTAGTGGTGCAGTTTGAATTCAAACTGCACCACTACCGATAGGTTCCGGTGTGCGAAACCTAGTGAGCATCTGCGTTAACATTCATTGTTTTGACTGAGGGGGAATAATGAGGGATTGGGCGCTGACTTTGTGCGTTCTGGGGTTGAGTTTCACGGCGCTTGCGCAGGCCCCAGCAACGCCCGCTAAAACCGCCGACAGCCGGCCTTCGACCACCACTTCCGCTGACTCCACGCTGAAGGACATGTTCGAATCGAAGATCAAAGTGGAATGGGAAGCGCTGAAGAATAAGGATAAGAAAGCCTACGGCGATTTACTGGCGGATGACTATCAGGGCGTCGAAGTCGATGGCAGAGGCGAGCGGACGAAGCTTCAGACTTTAGGCGAACTGACAGACACGAATGTCGCTAATTACACGCTCTGGGGCTTCAAGGTTATTCCTGCCGGGCCGGACGCTGCCCTCGTCATCTATGAGAGCACTATTCAGTTTCCACCCAAGTCGGTTGTACGGTACTCACGGGTTTATATCAGTGAACTGTGGGTGAAGCGTGCGGGCCTATGGAAAGAGGTCCACTACCAGGAGACTCGCGTCAAGTAGCCTCTACCCCGAGATTTATTGCAACCATAGCAACGGGTCAGCCATCCCACTTCTCTTGGGAGGAGAAATCCAATGAGAAAAATCGGGTTCGCAGTACTGCTACTTTGCGCCTGCTTCGTCCTGGCGCAGGACAGCAATTCCAACATGAGCCAGCCGAGCTCGAAAGATTCCAAGGGAGAAGTCACTCTACGGGGATGCGTCAGTAGATCGAGCGGCGACTACATTTTGATGAAGCAAGATCCAGCCGTGACCTATGAGCTACAGGGGAGCCGCAAGATCAAGCTCCGCCACTATCTGGGACAGCGAGTGGAAGTAACCGGCAGCGAATCTCCGACATTGGCGAGCAGTTCCGATGCGATGAATAAGGTAGGCTCCGCAGCGCCTGTGACCCTGAATATCACATCGATCAAGACCCTCGATAAGGATTGCTCGGTTCGCGATGTCTCCAGATAAGTACCACGGGCTCAGGTTCGGTGCGCTTACTGGCAATCCGGGGGCATGGCCTGAATCTCGGCCTCGGAGTCGCAGGGGGGCTTTTTCTTGGCCGGTTCGAATCGGGAAGGATGCTGGTACCGAAGAATCCATAGGCCGTCGTTGTTCGTAAGGTAGATCAGCCCATGACCGCCATCGGGAAGAAGGCTGGTGACTTTGTTGAAGGTCTCCAGAGTCTTCGGATTGCGGGGGTCGCTCAAGTCGAGCACGCGCACGGTCTCCGTAGGGTGAGCGTTGCTGCTTAGGGTGGTCGGAGTCTTTTCCGGAGCCTCGGCGATGGCGACGTCGGGGCTGACAATTTCCAGATTGCCTGCGGTTGCCTGATTTGCCTCAGCCGTCCGCTTCAAAAGGCTCGGTTCCTCTGGCTTGCTGACGTCCACGATCATGAACCCTTGTTTCCCGGCCTGTTGCACGTAGAGGTATTGCTTGCCTTTTTCCTTCTGTAACAGCATCTGACTGCCGGTTGACTGCGGCAGCGGCAAGTGGGCGATCACAGTTGCAGGAACGTCCGTGGGTTTTGCCGCGGGCTGCTCGCTTGCGCTGGCTAGCAAGCCAAGTAGCAGCAGAAGGGAGGACGCAAGCACAGGAGCGGAAAAAGAGCCCTTAGAATTCTTCATAATCGCACCGCAATACATGACGCGAAACCCTTTCGAGTTTCGCGTCTTTGATCAACTATACCACCAGCCGAACCTCTTTTATTGCTCGGCCGCGACGCCGACGCAACCGGCGGACGCCAGCGTCGAACAGACCGTGCCAGCCTGAAGCGGTACAAAAGCATGGTTCGTGCTCGGGTCTACCGAGATGCTGTGTGCATTCGATCCGGTCGGCATGTTGTAGAGCCACTGGTTGGTTTTGGCATCAATTACGCCCATCACCGCGTTCGGAAGGAAATCGCGCGCCGCCAGATAGTACTTGTTGTCGCCCGGGTTATACCAAACCTCGTCCACGCCACCGACCTGTGTGATCTCCAGGCAGTTGGCGTTCGGCGGCGCATTCGGAATTCCGGAATTCGGCGGCACGCAAGCTATATTGCTGCTTTTCGTATTACTGATTACGTATTCATTAGCGGGAAATGTTTGGCCATCATGATCGGCGCAGCCGACGAGGAAATTGTCTCCCGGTCCCTGCACAATACTAGTAGGCATGCAGTCGTACATGGGAAAACTGTTGACCACGACTGGCCCATCGGCAGTAATTTGAATTTCATCAAGGCTGCCAATTTGCGTAGTAGCAACGGAATTTTCGTTGGTCAGCAACCAGTTTCCGCTGTTCGGATCATAGGTCATCGCGCCCAATCCGGCCGGCGCTATCGCCCCAGAACAAGTGGGGTCCGAAAATGGCGGAGTTTGGCTACAAAAAGCTCCTGTGGCGTAACTAATGATCGGCCCGTGATGGCATGGAATAGTGTAGGAAACGCCCATAGGAGTGGTGCCGACGCCAACAAGTCCCGCCGGGCCATCAGCCGCAGCCGATCCCGATACGCCACTGAAAACGTGCGGATTGGAGGGATCGGGGCACGGGAAGGTGGCCCCGACCGTGTCCACAGGCGTGTTAGAAGTGAGACCGAGTCCTCCTGATGCCCCGCCTCCGGCGCCGTCGTAGTAGATCTGCCCGATAATGCATCGAGGGGGATTAAACGAGCCGCCGACGCCCGGATCCAACGCGGGCGATGGGAGAGGGTTGCCGTCTGGTCCGGTTCCGGTTCCCACGATCCCTGTTCCCGTTCCTTGTAGAGGATAACCAAAAACCCCCGGTCCCACGCCAGGGTAAGGGAAGGTGCCAGTAGCCGCGCTGTACCCTACGGGATACGGCCCATACGCGAGATTCTGGTCGATCGGCAAGCAATGCAGATCCCCCTGGCCTGTCGGGTCCGCGGCCGACGTCCTCGGCGGAGTTGCGCCTACGATGTACTGCATGTCGATAAAAGTAATGAACGGCAGTCCCGGATCGCCGTTGATGATCGCAAGGACATGATGTGCGTCATCGTATGCCATTTCGTCGCCCCGATCGTCACCACAATCCGCCGCCGAGCCGGCTTCGCCGTTCCACGAGGCGATGCAACCCGAGATTCCTTGCGGTCCGTCGTAATCGGCCGACACGCCCGTCGGGATCGTGGCAAGAACAGTGGGTGGGGTGACCGGATTGGTGCCCAGGTTCATCGAGCTGATGTCGAAAACTATGACGTTGGAGCTGCCATTGCCGACAAAGAGGACCTTGCCATCGGCGGTAGTGGTGTTGCCATCCGGCCCGGACATCGGGTTCACGCCGTTGGCGCGGGAAGCGCAGCATTGGGCGCCAGGGAATCCTCCGAGGTTGCCACTGGGACCAAAGCCCGTGTTCAGGTGGAACCTTGGACCGTTCGCCCAAGTCATATCGGTCCTGCAGGCATACCTAACGAAATTGCCAAACACGTCAACGGTCGGCGGAATGATCTCCACCGTGGGTGTAGGGGGAGCCCCGGTGTAGTTGGGCTGAAGCTCTGTGGGGCATGGACTGGCGCCGTTACCGGCGTCGGAGACGCCATTCTGCCCCTGAATCGAGAAAACAGCGAGATCTCGGGAGGTATCGATAACCTGCACGGCAATTCCGATGCGATCGGAAATGTAATCCAGATACTTTCCCGAGATGGCGGGGTTTGGGGCGATGGTGCTAATGTCGAAAGAGTTGAACGGTCCGCCCGGCTCGCCCGTGGAGTTGTGCTCAGGCACGGGAATGACGTTGATGATGGCATAGGAGCCATTCTTCGTCGTGCCGCAAGTGGGGCAATTCGAACTTGTGCTACAGCCGCTCATGATCACAAACAATGCCGTGATAAAAATGCTAAGCAGAATTCTCGGTCTCATCAAATTCCCTCCTGCGATTTCCCTTCAGGACCAGTGCGACCAGCCCCGGCATTTACCGAACTTGTTAAATCGCTTCGTTCCGTAACAACGAAACCCGCGCGATCAGAACCTGAACTGTAGCTCTTGTGAAATCACGTAATAATCTTGCGGCACCGCACCTATTGTGCTGGGATCCTTCAGTTGGTCAATTCCCAGATTGACTTGGTACTTGACCCAATAATTGGGATACCAGTTGAGTCCCATGGTGTACTCGAAGGTGTGGTAATTAAACGTAGGCACATAACCCGGCGTGTAGTAGCTCAGGAAATTCGCGCCCGGTTCATTAGCCTGTATGCCCATGAATCGGAAGCCGACACCCCACGCTCCCAGCCCGCGTCCCTTGCCGCCCGGAGTATCGGGTCCAAAGAGCGGATGCTTCACCCGCGGAGTGCCGTTTTCCGGCTGCTTTTCTCCCGTGAGCATGTAGGTCGCGCTGATGTCCCAAGACTTGGCGATGATGGACGGAAGACTGATGAAGCCAAGACCCCCCGCTTGCTCGGAGCCGACGTTGTCACGGGACATATTGAGTTGATCGAATTCGCCGCGCAGAGCGAATGCCGACTTAAGGTAGGTAAACTCGCCGTTGTAGCGCTGGACCGGTCCGTTGATAGCGAACTGCGGGAAGAAGTTATAGGCCTGATCGGGCAAGTTGCCACTGAAGCTTTGATCCCCGGAAAGACCCCGAGACTTTGCCCGGTCAATGGCCCCACCAACGGCAAATTCCTTGAACCATTTGCTATTGGATTTGCGGAAGGGATAGAGGCGAAGCCGTCCGACAACTTCCGGCTGATTTGTGGTGTTGGCGATCGCATAGCCCTTGCCGTTAAACGCCCCCACCCAGTACTGCAGTACGCCACCATCAATGTCTCCGTGGATGGCGATGCCCGGACTGCGGAACGCTGACGCCGCCGAGGGATACAGCATGGATTGGAACCCGCGTTCTACGAAATCAAGGTTGGTGGCACCGGTTCCGGCTTCTTGAGCGAATGGCGTCTTGAACTGGCCCGCTTGGAATTGGAACTCAGGTCGAATTCTTACATTGAGGTAAACATCGCGTACTACGGATCCGGTGGTCGCGGCTGCGTCGGTGAGCAAGGCAAAATCGAAATGCGAACCATAATTGCCCTGGAAACCGAAACGAGCGCGGCGCAAAACGAACGTGTCGGAGGGCGCGCCGTCGCCCTTATAAGCGCGGTAATCGTTATCTACGTATCCGTAGGGGCTGATGCTGAATTGCCCATCAGCACTCCTGATAAAGAAGTGCTCTCCATTCCATCCTGCCGTAAGCGGGGCGTCTTTCTTGGGAGCCGCTGCCGGGGTTTGATCTACCACTGCTGCCGGCTCAGGTTCGGCCGCCAATAGAACCGCATTCATCAGCCGCGGCGTGGTGGCGCTTGGAGCATTCACGGGTTGTGCATTGTTGCTCGCGGAAGAGGAATCCGCCACCGGCCGAATCTGGGCAGGGGCGCTGACGGCTGCCGCAGTTTTTCCCTCCGCCAACTTTTCGACCAAAGCCTTTAGCTCTTATCGTCTGGCGCTGCGCCCCGCTACTTCACTGCGCAACTGGTTAACCTCTTCCTTGGTCGCGGCCCCAGAGGTGGATCCATCACCCTTGTTTGCGGATCCCGCACTTTGAGCGTGGGCAAGCGAAACTGGCGCCATGAAACTGAACAGAAGCACGAAAAACGCTGTTAGCGAGCGCATGTGTTTCCTCTCCGAGGTGGATGGGCTAAGGGGCACTGCCTCTAGCGGGCAGCGCACAGGCTACGCCCCGCTTTATTTGCTCGGCCGAAAGGCTTTTAAATATCGCAAGATTGCGAACTGGATTTCTTAGCCGGTCTGAAAAGCGGACCATTGCCACCGGGGCGAAGTAGTACTACATCCCCGCGATTACTGTCAAGAAATTTCGGGCTCTAGTATTTTTATTGCGCTCACGCACTGTTAACCGTAGTTTACCGCGGTGACATCGATCACATTCATCGGGCTCGAAAGTCACACTCTGCGAAATTTGAGTAAAGTTTTTTTGGAGCCAGCGAGGATCGACAACACTCGTCTGGCAAATCCCTGCTAAATTGTTTTTTGTTTTGAGGCGGCGTGCCAGCGATTTCTCTCCTCATCCAGTTTAGAAATTCTTATGGGGCTCCACTTCGGTCAGGCAATCTTTCTGCTCGTTGCGGCCGGTATCGCGGGCGTGTTGAACGCGCTAGCCGGCGGTGGCAGTTTCGTATCCTTCCCCGCTCTTTTGTTCCTGAGAATTCCCGCTGTCTTAGCCAACGCGACGAATACGGTGGCACTCTGGCCGGGGTTGGCGGCGAGCACTGTTGCCTATCTTAAGCGCCTGAACGCGCCGTTGCGTATCTTGATTCCCCTGCTGATAACCAGCGTTGGCGGAGGCTGGGCGGGCGCAGTGCTGTTGCTGCAAACCCCGCAGCATACCTTTCTGCGCCTCGTCCCCTGGCTTTTGCTGGGTGGTACTCTGTTGTTCGCCTTTGGTAATTCGATCCGTGCAGTGGCCGGCAGGAGCGCGGTTGTCGATGATCTCAAGAACCTATCCTGGCAAGCGATCCTGATCAGTTCGATTGCCGAGTTGCTGGTGTCAATCTACGGCGGATACTTTGGTGCGGGCATCGGATTCATGACGCTGGCTATGCTGGCGATGCTCGGGATGCGCGATATTCATGCCATGGGTGCGATCCGGACTCTCTTGGCCGTTGCTATCAATGCGGCCGCTGTAATTACCTTTATTGTGGCGGGCGCAGTGTTATGGCGGCAGTGCGCCGTCATGATCGCAGGTTCTCTTGCCGGTGGCTGGTTCGGCGCGCACTACGCGCAGAGGGCCGACCCCCGCAAAGTGCGTATCGCGGTGATCGGAGTCGGCATTTCGATGAGTGCATACTTCTTTATTACGGTTCGCTAGCGCAGTATTCACGTGCGGTTTGCGCTCTGAAGAAAATTTGTTGGCAACCGGCGTGTCACCTGCAGATCCGGGCGTTCGCCTGCTGCC
>Ga0209656_10000148_pt1 | contig 44768 bp, 44 predicted proteins | sample BogFormECP12_OM2_FD_188239 | JGI IMG/M metagenome (GOLD analysis project Ga0209656, IMG submission 188239) | Bog forest soil microbial communities from Calvert Island, British Columbia, Canada - ECP12_OM2 (SPAdes) (version 2) | ecosystem: Environmental > Aquatic > Freshwater > Wetlands > Bog ...
TGAACCTAGACATCCGCGACATTAAACTCAACAACACCAACAACTCTCAGGGCACGATCGGGTCGCTGAGCGGCACCGTCTCCTGGTCCGCGGACGGCATCAAGCAGTCGATCCAGGACGCCCTCCCGGTGCTGGGGAAGTTTGTCAGCGGCGACGTCACCACCAACCCGGGTGACGGCACCGTCACGCTGAAGGGCACGTTCGACAGCGCCACCGTCAAACCGCAGATCGTCAACAACGGGCTGTCGCTGCAAATCGTCAGCCTGACCGCGCTGGGCTCCACGATGTCGACGAACACGATCCAAACGGAGCTGGACAACCTCACGTCGAAGGCGACCCAGAACTATCCGCTGGGCATCCACGCCGACAGCGTGCGGGTCACCAGCACCGGGATCGAGGGCGCGTTCTCGACCAGCAACGCGACCATCCCCGCCGGCGGCAGCCAGGATCCCTGTTTCAGCAACCTCTGACGGGCCTAGCCGGTCGACGATGCGGGCCGACGAAGCGGCCCGCTGAGGAGCCGGGCAATCGGGCCTAGCTCAGTCCGTCGAGCACCGCGCGGGTGCCCGACAGCCCCAACCGGGTGGCGCCCGCGTCAAGCATCGCCAGCGCATCGGCGGCAGTGCGGATGCCGCCACTGGCCTTGACTCCAAGCCGGCCGCCGACGGTGTCGGCCATCAGCGCGACGGCAGCGATCGACGCCCCGCCCGCCGGGTGAAATCCCGTCGATGTCTTCACGAAATCCGCGGCGGCGTCTTCGGCGGCGCGGCAGACGTCGATCAGCAGTTGCTCGTCGGCCAGCGTCAACAGTGCCGCCGACTCGACGATCACCTTGAGCACGGCGGCCGGCACGGCGGCGCGCACCGCCGCGATCTCTGACCGCACCGCGTCGACGTCACCGGCAACCGCTGCCCCGATGTCGATGACCATGTCGATCTCGCTGGCGCCGGAGGCCACCGCCAGCGCTGCTTCCCGCGCCTTCATCTCGGGTAGGTGCTTGCCCGACGGGAACCCGGCTACCGCGGCGACCCGCACTCCCGCGCCGGTGGCATCGGGCACCATCGACGGCGAGACGCAGACGGCGTAGACGCCCAGCGCAGCGGCTTGGGCTGCCACCGCGGCCACATCGGCGGCGGTGGCCTCGGGTTTGAGCAGGGTGTGGTCGACGACGGCTGCCACTTGCTCGCGGGTCGGTCGGCCGGGCATCAGAAACGCTCTTCGGAACCGCCGGGGTTGCATCCGGAGCCGATCATCGCGGTGTCGTCGACGACGGGCCGCCACGGCTCCAGGTTCCAGCTGACCTTGCCGGGTTGCAGGACCTCGGCCAATTCCCAATGGCAGAGGAATTGCTCGCGCATGCCCGGTGTGCCGGCATCGGGTGCCAGTGCGAGCACCTCGGACCACGCTTCGTCGGCGTCGGGCCCCGCCGAACCGAGGCTTCTGGCGGCCGCACGCCCGGACGCCGTCGGATAAACCCGCAGGCTGGGCAGGTGGTTCCACCGGGCCCACTGCGTGTGATCGACGAACGGCGGCGGGTACCGGGGATCCTGCGGCGCTCCCGCGCCGGCGGCGCCCGGATCGGCAGACGCCGGCGCGGCACCCGACAGCACGACGATCGCGGTCGCCGCCAGGATCACAAATCGCATGCCGCTATCGCGACTTGCCCTGAATCTCAAGGAGTTTCGGCCTGACGTCGACCAGGTAGACACCCGCCGCGCAGGCCCCGATGGCGGCCCCTAGCGCGCTCAGCAGCATCGTCAGCGGCACCGCGGCGCCCAGGATCAGCAGCCACACCGGCTTGGTCATCTTGTCGGCGGCGGTGTAGGCGTCGGGTCGTTGCATTGCCGCGTGCACGAAGGCATAGAGCGCGGTCATCGCCACGGCAACCTGCAAGACGAAGACGACGGTAAGCGTTAGGTCGGTCACCGAACAAGCGTAAGCGGGCGGTGCCGAAAACGTCGACTCCGAGCCGCCTACCTGGGCGACTCGGAGTCGAGGTGGAGCAGGTCCGCGCTGCCCTTGCCGGGCAGCGCGGACCGCGTCTTACTTCTGGGTGACCTTCTTGGCCGGAGCCTTCTTGGCCGGAGCCTTCTTGGCCGCAGCCTTCTTGGCCGGAGCCTTCTTGGCGACAGCCTTCTGGGCCTTCTTGGCCGCGGCGTCGGTCTTCTTCGGCAGCTCGATGCCGACCAGCTTGGCGGCACGCTCGCCGACCGCGCGGGTCTGCGAGGCAACGGTGCCCAGCGCCTCCTGGGTCAACTCGACCGCCTGGTCGACGTAGCCCTCGGCACGCGCCGACGCGTCGTCGAAGCCGGCCTGGCTGCGCAGCCGCTCGAGAGCGGCCTCACCGCGCTCGACCAGCTCGTTGTACCGAGAGGTCGCGGCCTCGACATAGCCTTCCGCGGCGCTGCGCAGCTCGTCAGCGGTGAACCGCTCGCGCAGCTCGCGAAGCTGATCGCGCAGTTGCTCGGGCAGCTCCTCCCGCCGCTTGGTCAGGCGGGCACGGCGCTCCTCAACCCGGCTGCGGGTGTCGGTGCGGGTCTCTTCGGCGCGCTCGCGCAATTCGAGAAGTAGGTCGTTGACCGTGGCCAGGGCCAGGTCGGCGGCGCCCAGCGCGGCAAGCAGCGGGGCCTTCAGGTCGTCAATGGTGGGGTTTTCTGCCATGGTGTTTCCTTTCGTGTTTTCCTATGTGTCAATGGTTGGCATTGCTCAATCACGAGCTAGGCGGGGTTAAGCAAGGTCTACGCAGGGGCTGTCTCCTCACGGGCAGCTTCGTTCTGCTGGATGAAGGACGTGTAGATGTCCAGCAGGACCTGTTTCTGCCGCTCGGTGATCGCCGTGTCGGTGATGATGGCGTCGCGGACTTCGCTGGGCTCGCTCGGCTCGAGAATCCCGGCCTGCACGTAGAGAACCTCCGCGGAGACCCGCAGCGCCTTGGCGATCTGGTTGAGCACATCAGCGGATGGTTTACGCAACCCGCGCTCGATCTGGCTGAGGTACGGGTTGCTGACACCGGCCTTTTCCGCCAACTGTCGCACCGACACTTGCGCCGCCTCGCGCTGCGCCTTGATGAAGCTGCCGATGTCGGACGCAGCGGTAGACACCACGGCGGCGAGCTTCTCCTCCTGCGCCACAGCGACTCCTTGCGTCAATCGTCGGTACGAACGTAACCCACAGTAAAACCTAGTGCTAACTTTTGCAAGCACTAGTTAGCAGTGCTCAGAACAGCAGCTGTGCGATTGCGTAGATGACCAACCCCGCCAGCGAGCCCACGACGGTGCCGTTGATCCGGATAAACTGCAGGTCACGGCCGACGTGCAGCTCGATGCGCCGGCTGGCTTCCTCGGCGTCCCAACGCTCGATGGTGTCGGTAATAATCGCGGTGATCTCGACGCCGTACTGGGCGACCAAGTGCTCGGCGGCCCGCACGATCCAGTTGTCGACCTTGTCTCGCAGATCGGCGTTGTCGCGCAGCGATTCACCGATGCGTGCCACCGCGTCGGTGATGCGGGTGCGCAAGGCGCTGGACGGGTCGTCCACCCCCTCGAGCACCAGGCGTTTCAGCGTCTTCCAGGCCGTCGCCGCGGCGTTGGTGACCTCCTCGCGGGCCATCAACTGCTCTTTGACCGCCTCGGCCCGCGCGATCGTCGCCTCGTCGTGCTGCAGGTCGTCGGCGAACTCGAACAGAAAGCGGGTCGCCGACCGGCGCAGCTCGTGATCCGGGTTGCGGCGCACCTTGTCGGTGAAGTCCATCAGCTCGCGGTGAATGCGATCGCCGACGAGATGGTCGATGAACCGCGGCGACCAGGTCGGCGAATCGCGCTCGACTACCCGCTGGATGACCTCGCCGGCGTTCAGCGACCACTGAAACGCCCGGTCGGCGAGCAACTGGATCAGGGCTTCCTGCCGGTTCTCGGCCAGCAACGTGGCCAACACGCGGCCCACGGGCGGACCCCACTGCGGCTCGGCGAGGCGTCGCACGATCATCCGGTCGATGACGGTCTGGACGTCTTCGTCGCGCAGCAGCTCCACCATCACCCGCAGCACGGTGGCCGTCTCGGCGGCTACCCGCTGGGCATGCGAGGTCTCCGAGAGCCACTTGCCCAGCCGGCTGGGGATCTCTGCGTCGCGAATCTTGGTCCCCACCACCTCCGGCGACAGGAAGTTCTCCCGCACGAAGGTTCCCAGGCCCTCGCCCAGCTGGTCCTTCTTGCGCTTGATGATCGCGGTGTGCGGTATCGGGATCCCGAGCGGGTGCTTGAACAGCGCCGTCACCGCGAACCAGTCCGCCAAGGCACCGACCATGCCGGCCTCCCCGGCGGCGCCCACATAGCCCACCCAGGTGGCGGTGACGCCTGCGGACTGCGCCCACCGGCAGCCCAGGAACACCGCGGTGGCGCCGACGAGAAAACTCAGCGCCACCACTTTCATTCGGCGCAGTGCCCGACGCCGCTCGGCATCAGCCTGCGGATCGGCCCCGGCGAACGACTCGGCTAAGGACGCGGGTTTGCGGGACTCCAGCGCCGGCAGGGTTGCCAGATCCCTGCGCGCCGCCTGCGGGCCCCGCGAATCGGCTCGGTGTTTGGGTCCCGGATTGGGTCTGTCGTTCAGTCCCAGTGCCACCACACCATCATCCGCTATCGGAGTTGCTCTTCGGCGACAATGCGGGCCGTTCACGGCCCGAGAAGGAGCCGAACAAGAGGGCGGGGCGGCAACAATGCGCGGCCTGCGGGTTCGCTGGCCGCGACACCAAAGCCCGACGATCGGGGCCGGTAACTGTTACCGGCCTGACGACGAAACACCATCATAGGAGGTGCAGGGCGAGAAAGCTGCGTCGATAAGCCGTACTATCAAGAAGATCGAGTGAATGGGAATCGGCAAATAGTGGCAAAGCACGTCTCCGCCGGGACGGTAAAAACCGATGGCCGGAAGCGACGTTGGCACCAGCACAAGGTGGAACGCCGCAATGAGCTGATCGACGGGACGATCGAGGCGATCCGACGCCGTGGTCGCTTCGTGAGTATGGATGAGATCGCCAGTGAAATCGGCGTCTCCAAGACCGTGCTCTACCGATACTTCGTTGACAAGAACGATCTGACGACCGCCGTGATGATGCGCTTCGCGCAAATCACCCTGATCCCCAACATGTCGGCGGCCCTGTCGTCGAACCTGGACGGCTTCGAGCTGACTCGCGAGATCATCCGGGTGTACGTGCACACCGTGGCAAACGAACCCGAACCGTACCGGTTCGTGATGTCCAACAGTTCGGCCAGCAAGAGCAAGGTGATCGCCGACTCCGAGCGGATCATCGCCCGCATGCTCGCGGTGGTGCTGCGCCGCCGGATGAAGGCGGCCGGGATGGACGTCGGCGGAGTGGAGCCGTGGGCGTACCACATCGTTGGCGGCGTCCAATTGGCCACTCACTCGTGGTTGCTCGACCCACGAATGAGTGCCGATGAGCTGATCGACTATCTGACGATGTTGAGCTGGAGCGCGTTGTGCGGGATCGTCGAGGTCGCCGGCTCGCTGGAGAAGTTCCGCGGCCAACCGCACCCGTCGCCGATCGTGCCGCCGCTAGGTTCCTGACTATGGCTAACGTGACGGTCCGCTCCCGGCTCAGCTCCTGGGGCTATGCCCTGCGCACCACCAACCCGCCACCGGACGGACCGGTCGACCTGGTCACCCGTTGGATCGTCGTCACCCGCGCCGCGGTGTTGCCGATGACCCTGTTCGCCGGCTTGGTCGCAGCGCTGCTGGCAATCGGTCGACCCGGATTCGATTGGCGCTGGCTAGTTCTCGCAATCGTCGGAATCCTGTTGGCGCACACCGTCAATAACTTGATGAACGACCTTTTCGACACCCAGACGGGCCTCGACAGCGACAGCTACCCGCGCGCCCTCTACGCGCCGCACCCGGTGCTCTCAGGGCTGGTCAGCCGCCGCACCCTGCTCGTCGCGATCGGCGTGGTGAATCTCGCCGACCTGGCGATCCTGATCGTGCTGACCTGGGCACGCGGCTGGCCCGTGGTGGCGTTCGCGTTGTCCGGGTTCGTGCTCAGCGTCGCCTACACGGCACCGCCGGTACGACTCAAGAAGCGTGGCCTCGGCGAACCGGATGTGCTGGTGGTCTGGGGTCCGCTGATGGTGTGTGGAACGTACTACTCGGCGGTCGGCAGCGTCGGCTGGGACGTCCTGCTGGCGTCGCTGCCCTACGGGCTGTTGTGCACGACAGTGCTGATGGGCAAGCACATCGACAAAATCCCGTACGACGAGCCCCTTGGCATCCGCACGTTGCCGGTGGTATTGGGGGAAGCGCGTGCTCGCGCGGTGACGCTCGGGATGATGGTCGGGTTCTACCTGCTGATTGTGGCGGCGGTGTTGGCCAAGGCGATGCCGTGGCCGGCCTTGCTGGTCGTCGCCGCGCTGCCCCGGCTGGTCAAAGTGTGGCCGTATTTCCGCCGTCCGCCGCCGGACGAGCCGCCGGCCAAGTTCCCGGTGTGGCCACTGTGGTACGCGGCGTTGGCCTGGGTCCACGTACGCCTGGCGGGTGCATTGCTGGTGGTAGGCCTGGCCATCGGCGTGCTGCTGCGGACTGTTTGAGGCAGCCGCTATTTGATCAGGGTGAACTGACCGACATTGGTGATGCCTCGCCGGAAGAAGTCCGCGCAGCCGGTCAGGTACCGGATATAGCGGTCGTAGACCTCCTGGGACTGGATGGCGATCGCACGTTCGCGGTTGCCGCACAGATTGGCCGCCCACATGTCTAACGTGCGCGCGTAGTGCGGGCGCAGCAACTGGATCTTCTCCAGAACGAAGTTGGTGGCCTCCGACAACTCGAGAATGTCTTCGACGGAGGGCAGCTCGCCGCCAGGGAAGATTTCTTTCCCGATGAACCGCATGAACTTCAGGTCGCTGATTGTCACTGCTATGCCGTTGTCTCGGAAGTACCTAGGCGTATGCGCCAATATCGTGTGCAGCAGCATCCGGCCGCCATCGGGAAGGATGTCGTATGCCCGGTCGAAGAAGGCGGGGTATCGCGCGGCTTTGAACGCTTCGAAGGCGCCGATGGTGACGATCCGGTCGACCTTTTCGTCGAACTCTTCCCAGCCCTGCAGCCGCACCTCAACGTTGCGTCCCGTGGGGATCTTGGCCAGCTTGGCCGTGCTGTACTCGTACTGGTTGCGGCTGAGCGTGATGCCGATGACGTTGACGTCGTACTTCTCGATCGCTCGCTGCATCGCGCCGCCCCACCCGCAGCCGATGTCCAGCAACGTCATTCCCGGCTCGAGGTTGAGCTTGCCGAGGGCCAGGTCGAACTTGGCGTTTTGTGCCTCTTCGAGGGTCATATCGTCGCCCTCGAAGTATGCGCAGGTGTAACCCATAGTGCGGTCAAGGAATAACGAGAAGAACTCGTTCGAAACGTCGTAGATCGATTGCGATTCGTCGTAGTACGGCGTCAACTTTGACATTTGCGACAGTTACCTCACCCTTAACCAGTGTGAACCTGACGTCCAGCACGCCAATCCAGCAGAACGTCCTACGTGGCAGCCGTGTCGCTCACTACGAGCGATGTATTAATCCGGGCTTGGCCTCATAGCCAAACGGGAACTGTATCAGGTTTGACGCCCGGTGCCCGGTGTCGCCCGCCCGGGCGAACTCGGCCCTAACCCTTGACGAGGGTGAACTGTCCCACCTCAGAGACGTTCCGATTGAAAAAGTCAGAGCATCCGGTCAAGTAGCGCATGTAACGGTCATAGACCTCGGTGGAGGTCACCGCGATGGCCTCGTCACGAGCGGCTTCCAGCTTCTGCGACCAGGTATCGAGTGTGCGAACGTAGTCGGCGGTCATTTTTTGCAGACCTTCTACCGAAAACCCTGCGTTAGTTGAGTATTCGACGACGTCTTCGTCGCACGGCACTGCGCCGCCAGGAAAAATCTCTGCGGCGATGAACCGCATAAACCGAAGATCGGTCATGGTGATCGGGATGCCCATCTCCGGCCAGCGCTTGAGCGGGTGACCCATGATCGTCTGCAGCACCATTCGACCGTCGCTGGGCATAAGGCGATAGCACAAATCGAAGAAGGCCTTGTAGCGCGATTTGGGGAAGGCCTCGAATGCTTCGATGCTGACGATGCGGTCGACAGGCTCCTCGAACTCCTCCCAGCCGCGCAGCAGCATTCGCCGGGAGCGGTCGGTGTCGATCTGATCGAGCAGCTGTTGGCCCAGAGCGCGTTGGTTCCTGCTGAGGGTCAGCCCGACGACGTTGACGTCATACCGTTCGACTGCGCGCCTCATCACCGAGCCCCAGCCGCAGCCCACGTCGAGCAGAGTCATTCCGGGCTGTAGGCCAAGCTTGCCCAGCGCGAGGTCGATCTTGGCGATCTGAGCCTCTTCCAGCGTCATGTCGTCGCGTTCGTAGAACGCACAGCTGTAGGTGCGCGTCGGGTCCTGGAATAACCCAAAGAAATCGTTGGAGATGTCGTAATGGGCTTGAACGTCCTCGTAGGCCGGCCGCAATCTCGACGAGCCACCCGCCCCGCTGTCCGTCATGAGAAATTGACCCTTCAAGTGAATCTGTTCGGTCGCCAGGCTGCGCTGTTGCACACGAACTGTATAACGTCCTTCCTCGGATCCTGCTACACGGCGTCAATATTTTCCGAATGCCAGAGCGACGTTGTGGCCGCCCAAACTGAACGAATTATTGATCGCATACCTGTAGTCACCTGCGCGCGGCTCGTCGGCCACCACATCCAGATCGGCTTCCGGATCCAAATTGCGCAGGTTCAACGTCGGCGGTATGACGCCGTCCCGCAGGACCAACAACGTCAGAATCGCTTCCACCGCACCGACGGCGCCGATTGAATAGCCCAGCGCCGCCTTCGGCGCGTATACCGCCGGCCGGTGGGCGCCCAACGCGTTGTTGATTGCCTTCGCCTCGGCCAGGTCGCCGACGATGGTACCGGCCGCGTGCGCGTTGACGTGATCGATATCGCCAGGAGTCAGCCCGGCAAGCTCAATCGCCCGGACGATCGCGTGGCTGGCCCGTGCACCATTAGGATTGGGAGCCACGATGTGATAGCCGTCTGAGGTGATGCCAGCGCCCATCAGTCGACCAAAGGCCTTGGCGCCGCGCGCTTTTGCGTGGTCCTCGGACTCGACCACCATCAGTGCACCCGCTTCGCCAAATACCAAGCCGTCGCGGTCTCTGTCGAACGGGCGACACGCGCCGGCCGGATCGTCGTTGTTCATCGACAGCAAACCCAACTGAGCAAACGCAGCGATGGGGACGGCCTCGATCCTGGTTTCAACACCCCCGCAGATTGCGATGTCCGCCTCACCGACCACGATTGCGCGCCACGCCTGGGCGATGGCCTCGGCCCCGGAGGCATCGGCGGACACCGGGGTGGTGATGCCAGCTTTCGCGCCACGTTCCAGCCCGACAGCGGCGGCCGCGGCGTTGGGCATGGCCTTCTGCACACCGAACGGGGAAATAGCTCGAATACCGCGTTCGCGGATCTCGTCGTAGGCGGCGATCCATTCCTCGGTCGAGCCCATCCCGGTGCCGATGGACACCATCAACCGGTTGGTGTCGACCTCGGGCGAGCCGGCGCTCGCCCATACCCGCCGGCCGAGCCGTGTCGACATCTTCTGCAGGAACAGGTAGCGGCGCAGTTCGATCCGCGTCAGTTCATGGTCGAAATCCTCGAGCAGGTGTCCACCGATGCGGACCGGGAGGTCGAACTCCTCGACAAATGGATCATCGAGCTTGCGGATCCCGCTCTGTTTGTCCAGCAGCTTCTTCCAGGTGCTGTCGGCATCCGTAGCCAGCGCAGTCGTCATCGCGATGCCGGTGACAACCACATCGGGCAAACCATTTCCGGTTGAGAGCCCCGCCATAGCGTTGCCCGCCCTCTCCTTTCCCGGCCTCGAAGCTCCTTTCCCGGCCTCGACGCCCCTTTCCACCAATCCGGTCCCCTTGCGAGTCCGAATACAGCGTAGATCCGGTGGCGACGGGTCGCTGGATTCTGAGCACAGCAAATGGGCTAACGTCGGCACCGATTGCCGCGGCTTGACGAGGGGTATACGTTCGCGATGATGACACGCGCAAGTGAGAACACCGGCGACACGGCTCTGAAGCCGAACGTCGATAACATCCAGTCGCACTACGACCGGTCCAACGAGTTCTTCAAGCTGTGGCTCGATCCGTCGATGACCTACAGTTGCGCGTACTTCGAGCGCGATGACATGACGCTGGAAGAAGCGCAGCGGGCCAAGATCGATCTGTCGCTGGGCAAGTTGGGGCTGCAGCCCGGTATGACGCTGCTCGACATCGGCTGTGGCTGGGGCTCCACCATGCGACGGGCGATCGAGAAGTACGACGTCAACGTGATCGGGCTGACGTTGAGCGAAAACCAGCTGGCCCACAACAAACAGAAGTTCGCCGAAATGGACTCACCGCGTATCAAGGACGTGCGGCTGCACGGCTGGGAGGAGTTCGACGAACCGGTCGACCGCATCGTGTCGCTGGGCGCATTCGAGCACTTCGCCGACGGCGTAGGCACTTTCGAGCGATACGCCGACTTTTTCAAGATGTGTTACAACGTGCTGCCCGACGACGGCGTCATGCTGCTGCACTCGATCGTGGTGCCCACTGAGCAAGAAGGCCAGCAGATGGGGCTGAAGCGAACGATGTCGCTGATCCGGTTCATCAGCTTCATCCGGAGGGAGATCTACCCCGGCGGGCGGTTGCCGACAATTCCCGTTGTCGACGAATACGCGACCGCGGCCGGCTTCGACATCACCCGTCATCACATGATCGGGCACAACTACGTTCGCACCTTGGACACGTGGGCCAAGGGGCTCGAAGCGCATCAGGACCGGGCGATCGAGCTCAAAGGCGAAGACGAGTACAACACCTTCATGAAGTACCTAACCGGTTGCCGCGAGCTGTTCCGCGACGGTTACACCAACGTGTGCCAGTTCACAATGGAAAAACCAGCCGCCTAGCTGGCGTCACTTGGTCAGGGTGAACTGGGCGACCTCCGTGATTCCCCGGCGGAAGAAGTCGGCACAGCCCAACAGGTAGCGCATGTAGCGCTCGTACACCTCTTCGGGCTGGATGGCTCGGGCGCGACCGTGGTTGGCCTCGAGATTGGCTGCCCAGGTATCCAGGGTCCGTGCGTAGTGCGGGTGCAGCATTTCGACCTGCTCGCAGGCGAACCCGGCGGCACGGGAATACTCCTCGATGTCTTCTTTTGACGGTAGCTGGCCACCAGGAAAGATTTCATGCTGGATAAAGCGCATGAATCTCAGGTCGGTCATCGTCACCTTGACGCCGTGCTCGTGCCAATAGGTCCAGGGATGCGTATAAATGCTGTGCAACAGCATCCGCCCGTCGCCGGGCATTATGTCGTAGGCGCGTTCGAAGAATGCCGGATAGCGCTCCTTCTTGAACGCGTCGAAAGCCTCGACGGTGATGATCCGGTCGACCTTTTCGTCGAACTCCTCCCAGCCCTGCAGTCGTGCCTCCGCGCTCCGTTTGGTGGGGATGCCGGACAGCTTGGCCTGGCTGTACTCGGCGTGATTACGGCTGAGCGTGATGCCAATGACGTTGACGTCGTACTTCTCAACGGCTCGGACCAGTGCACCGCCCCAGCCGCAGCCGACGTCGAGCAGCGTCATTCCCGGCTCGAGGTTGAGCTTGTTCAACGCCAAATCAAGTTTGGCCTTCTGCGCCTCTTCGAGCGTCATATCGTCGCGCTCGAAATAAGCGCACGTGTAGGTCATGGTGGGATCGAGAAATAATGAGAAGAACTCATCAGAAAGGTCGTAGATCGCCTGCGACTCTTCGTAGAACGGCCTTAACCCACTCATTCCAGCACTACCTATCGAGTTTGCCCCGACCCGTGCATAAGCACCATACCGCAGCGGGAACAGGCAGCACAGCCGAATGCCGTGGCGCCCAACGCAACTCGACAACCGTTAGTAAGAGTAGAAGCCCTTACCGGATTTCTTTCCCAGCAAACCCGCCTCGACCATCCGCAGCAAAAGGGGCGGCGGCCCGTAATGCGGCTCCTTGAATTCCTCGTACAGCTTGTCGGCGATCAGCTTGAGGGTGTCCAGACCAATCAGATCGGACAACCGCAGCGGGCCCATCGGATGCGACAGCCCGGCGACAACCGCCTTGTCGACATCCTCGACGGTGGCAAAACCGGCTTCAACCATCCGGATCGCCGAAAGCAGGTACGGCACCAGCAACGCATTCACCACGAAGCCGGAACGGTCCGAGCACCGGACAACCTGCTTCTTCAGAACCGCGCTGGCGAACTCCTCGGTGCGTGCGGCCGCGGCCTCGTCGGTGAGCAGCGTGCTGACCAACTCCACCAGTGGCAGCACCGGAACAGGGTTGAAGAAGTGCAAACCCAACACCCGGCCCGGATTGGCTGTGGCGGCAGCAACTTTCATGATCGGAATGCTCGACGTGTTCGACGCCAGGACGGCGTCGGGGTCGGTGATCACGCGATCCAGTTCGGCGAAGATGGCGGTCTTGACCTTCTCGTCCTCGACCACCGCCTCGATGACCAGCTGTCGGTCGGCCAACTCGGCGAGATCGGTGGTGAATTTCAGCTTGGCGACCGCAGCGTCGCGCTCGCGCTCGGTGATCTTGCCGGCGCTGACACCGCGCTCGACTGACTTGACGATCCGATTGCGCCCGGCAGTCGTGAGTGCCTCAGTCGGCTCGTACACACGCACGTCAACCCCTGCGCGGGCCGATACTTCGGCGATGCCGGCACCCATTTGGCCGGCTCCGATGACTCCCACTCGTTCGATCGGCACGTTTCTCCTTCAGGCTCCGCGGTCCCATTGACCCGGCGGATAGGAACAGGCCCCGCCCAGGTTCGCCGGGCGGGGCCTGCGCTGTCAACTTAGCGGGATCAAACCGCTCAGAAGCTCGTTTGTCACGCTCGTCCTCAGTGGCTCAAGCCCATCGGTTCCACTTCGTCCTCGCCGGCAAGCCCGCTCGTCCTCAGTGGCTCAAGCCATCAGTGGAACTGACCCTCTTCGGTCGAGCCGGCCAGGGCGGTGGTCGACGAGGTCGGGTCCACCGTGGTGGCGATGCGGTCGAAGTAACCGGCACCGACCTCACGCTGGTGCTTGGTCGCGGTGTAACCGCGCTCCTCGGCGGCGAACTCGCGCTCCTGCAGCTCGACGTAAGCGCTCATCTGGTTGCGGGCGTAGCCGTAGGCCAGGTCGAACATCGAGTAGTTGAGCGCGTGGAAGCCGGCCAGCGTGATGAACTGGAACTTGAATCCCATTGCGCCAAGCTCTTTTTGGAACCGAGCGATGGTCGAGTCGTCCAGGTGCTTCTTCCAGTTGAACGACGGCGAGCAGTTGTAGGCCAGCATCTGGTCCGGGAACTCGCTCTTGACGCCCTCGGCGAACCGACGGGCCAGGTCCAGATCCGGCGTGCCGGTCTCCATCCAGATCAGGTCGGAGTAGGGCGCGTAGGCCTTGGCACGAGCGATGCACGGCTCCAAGCCGTTCTTCACCCGGTAGAAGCCCTCGGACGTGCGCTCACCGCTGATGAACGGGCGGTCGCGCTCGTCGACGTCGGAGGTGATCAACGTGGCCGCCTCGGCGTCGGTGCGGGCGATGACGACCGTCGGAACACCGGCGACGTCGGCCGCCAGGCGAGCCGAGGTCAGCGTCCGGATGTGCTGCTGGGTCGGGATCAGCACCTTGCCACCGAGGTGACCGCACTTCTTCTCCGAAGCCAGCTGGTCTTCCCAGTGCGAACCGGCGACACCGGCGGCGATCATGGCCTTCTGCAGCTCGTAGACGTTGAGCGCGCCACCGAAGCCGGCCTCACCGTCGGCCACGATCGGGGCGAGCCAGTTCTCGACGGAGGTGTCGCCCTCGACCGCGGCGATCTCGTCGGCGCGCAGCAGCGCGTTGTTGATGCGGCGCACCACCTGCGGCACCGAGTTGGCCGGGTACAGGCTCTGGTCGGGGTAGGTGTGGCCGGACAAGTTAGCGTCGCCGGCGACCTGCCAACCCGACAGGTAGATCGCCTTCAGGCCGGCGCGCACCTGCTGCACTGCCATGTTGCCGGTCAGCGCGCCGAGCGCGTTGACGAACTCCAGGTCGTGCAGTTGGTTCCACAGCACTTCCGCGCCACGGTGGGCCAGCGTGTGCGCCTCGACCACGCTGCCCTGCAGGGCGACGACGTCGGCGGCGGTGTAGTTACGGGTGACGTTCTTCCAGCGGGGGTTGGTGTCCCAGTCGTGCTGGATTTGTTCGGCGCTTTTCGGCGTGCCAACGCTAGACATTGGGCTTGCTCCTCAAAGGTATCGAAAGGTTATTGAGCTGAGGGTCGGATTTCCAGGCTTGTTAAGGCCCTCAGCGTCTTTGCTCATCTGCTAAGTCGAAGATGGCACAGGTTAGCTTCGCAGGTCCACCGATTTCTTTTGCCAATTTTGGCTAGGACTTCGCGCCAATTTGCAAAGGTTGCGAAGACCGGGAGAACTGAACCGTTTCAGTTTCTACCGACCAGTAACATGAATGCGCAGGTCAATGCTTACGTTTGCGTGACGGGCGTACTGCTAAAGCGCGAAGATCGACGCGACCGCTTTGGTCTCGTCACCGACGGCATATGTGAGCGTTCTAACAGTGCGATCAGCCAGGTCAGCGCCGAATCGATCGGTCGATCCGGCCGGGTGTACGTGCGAGATGATCTCCAGCTTGTCGCCCAGCGCCGCCGCGGCGTCATGCTCGATGGTCACCCGCAGCGGCGCCTTCAGTAGTTCGGGATACGACGCCAGGTAGTCCTCGACCACGCTCCAGTACACGGAGTTGTTCATGTGGTCGAAGAAGTCGATGTCGGTGAATCGAATTGGAAACTCGCGGATTTCCTCGGCGTCGTCGCGACTGCCGGCGCGCAGATAGGCTTTCCACCGCAGCCGGTCGACATCGGTGGTGCGCCGCAGACCCTCGAGGAAGTCGTCGGCGATGCGTGCCGGCGTCTGGGTGTCGCGGTTGAAGTTGATCCAAAAACCCTCGGACTCCATCAGGCCGCCCTTGCGTCCGTCGATGCGGACCCGCATCTCACACCATCGGTTCGACGTTCCGGAACACCACCGGCGCATCCGCAACATGTCGCCGAATTCGATCGGGCGGATCAGGTCAATCATGGTCCGACGCACGATCCACAGCGGATGGGTTTCCTCGTAGCCCATCTCGCGAAGCTGATCCTGGCCGATGTCCACGATGTGACGGGCCGCGGAGTCGAAGCGCAGCCGCCCATCACGGTCGATGTCGGCGACGCGCAGCGGCCACTCAAGGTCGAAGACGTCGGGATGGCCGTCCGGAACCGGCATCATGACTTTGTCCAGGGTCACCGTTTCACTCCCCGCTGCTGCGTACGCCGGCCCGATCCGTCGCATTGCTAGACGGCCTAGCTAGCTACCCCCAACCGAGAATCATGCCAAACGTCGCTGCTGCGACGCCAATCCAGAGCACCGTGCCAACTCTGCTAACCACATCTTCGCAACGCAGGTAGGCTGGCCAGGTGTCCAAGACCTTCGTCGGATCGCGGGTTCGCCAGCTGCGCAGCGAGCGCGGCTTCAGCCAGGCCGCGCTGGCCCAGATGCTGGAGATCTCACCGAGCTATCTCAACCAGATCGAGCACGACGTCCGTCCCCTGACGGTGGCCGTGCTGTTGCGGATCACCGAAGTCTTCGGGGTCGACGCCACGTTCTTCGCCTCCCAAGACGACACCCGGCTGGTCGCCGAACTGCGCGAAGTGACCATGGACCGCGATCTGGACATCGACGTCGACCTGTCCGAAGTCGCCGACATCGTCAACGGGCACCCGGGGTTCGCGCGGGCCATGGTCAACCTGCATCGCCGCTACCGGATCACCACCGCGCAGCTGGCCGCCGCCACCGAGGAACGGTTCTCCGACGGCAGCGGCAGCGGGTCGATCACCATGCCGCATGAAGAGGTGCGCGATTACTTCTACCAGCGGCAGAATTATCTGCACGAGCTGGACACCGCCGCCGAGGACCTGACCACCCGGATGCGGTTGCACCACGGCGACCTGGCCGGCGAGTTGTCCCGCCGGCTCACCGAGGTGCACCGCGTGCACATCAACAAGCGCATCGACCTCGGCGACACCGTACTGCACCGCTACGACGCGGCCACCAAGACGCTGGAGATCAGCAACCACCTCTCGTCAGGCCAGCAGGTGTTCAAGCTGGCCGCCGAGCTGGCGTATCTCGAGTTCGGCGACCTGATCGACAGCATGGTCACCGAAGGCAAGTTCACCAGCGACGAGTCGCGCACCCTGGCCCGGCTCGGGCTGGCCAACTACTTCGCCGCCGCCGCGGTGCTGCCGTACCGGCAGTTTCACGACGTCGCGGAGAATTTCCGCTACGACGTCGAGCGGCTCTCGGCCTTCTACTCTGTGAGCTACGAGACGATCGGACACCGGCTGTCCACACTGCAACGGCCGTCCATGCGGGGCGTGCCGTTCTCCTTCATCCGGGTAGACCGGGCCGGAAACATGTCAAAACGCCAGTCCGCCACCGGTTTTCACTTTTCGTCCAGTGGCGGAACTTGTCCGCTGTGGAATGTTTATGAGACGTTCGCCAACCCGGGCAAGATCCAGGTGCAGATCGCCCAGATGCCCGACGGCCGTAATTACATGTGGGTGGCCAGGACCGTGGAGCGGCGGGCATCACGATATGGTCAGCCCGGTAAAACCTTCGCGATCGGGCTGGGCTGCGAACTCCGGCACGCCCACCGGCTCGTCTACTCGGAAGGACTGGACTTGTCTGGCGACATCGCCACACCGATCGGCGCGGGCTGCCGGGTCTGCGAACGCGACAACTGCCCGCAGCGGGCGTTCCCCGCATTGGGCCGGGCACTCGACCTCAACGAGCACCGCAGCACGGTCTCCCCTTACCTGGTCAAGCAAGCATGACCGGCCCAACGGAGACCGGTCAGGTCGGTCGTATTCCGCCGGCACGGTTCCGCGACTTGGGGTTGATCAACTGGATTTTGGCGAAGTCCGCCGCCCGCACGGTCGGCGCGCCGCAGATGCACCTGTTCACCACGCTGGGTCAACACAAGCGGCTGTTCTTGGCGATGATGCCGTACGCCGCGGCGCTGCTGCGGGGCCGATTGCCGCTCGTCGACACCGAGTTGGTGATCCTGCGGGTCGCGCATCTGCGCGATTCGGAATACGAGCTGCAGCACCACCGCAAGATGGGGCGCCGTCGCGGACTCGACGATCAGACCCAGGCCGCGATCTTCGCCTGGCCGAATTCCACCGGCGAGCTGACCGACCGGCAGCAAGCGCTGCTGAACGCCACCGACGAGTTCATCAACAACCGCGCGATCAGCGACGAGGTCTGGCAGCAGCTGTCCCGCCACCTCGATCGGCGTCAACTTATCGAATTCTGCATGCTCGCAGGACAATACGACGGCCTGGCCGCCACCATGTCGGCCCTGCACATTCCGCTGGACAACCCTAGCTAGCCGGTCCATCACAGGTAGGTGCGGAAAAGCACGCCCAACGACAGCAGCACCGGAAGAACCGGCAACGCGAAGACAAACGACGCCAGCGCGAGGTTCCGCTGCCGCCGCAGCCGCCGTCCCCGTAACACCGCCCACAACGCGAACATCGCCGAGACGAGCAGCACGACCAGACTCCACATGCTCACCGTGCTGACGGCGTCACCGATCGAGATCGCGACCAGCCACAGGACATAGCCGACGATCACTCCGCCGATGGCGGTCCAAATCGATTCGGTACGCATCGGCGTCAGAAGTTGATCATGTGCCCGGTCAGTCCGTGGAAGCACTCCTGCAGCGCCTCCGACATCGTCGGGTGGGTATGCACGTTGCGGGCCAACTCGTTTGCGGTCAGGTCCCACTTCTGCGCCAGGGTCAGCTCGGGCAGCAACTCGGACACGTCGTGGCCGATCAGGTGCCCGCCGAGCAGCTCGAGGTGTTTGGCGTCGGCGATGAGCTTGACGAAACCGCTGGGGTCGCCCACGCCGTGCGCCTTGGCGTTGGCGGTGAACGGGAACTTGGCGACCACCACGTCGTAGCCCTCGTCGCGGGCCTGCTCCTCGGTGAGCCCGAAGCTGGCCACATTCGGCTGGCAGAACGTCGCGCGGGGCAGCATACGGTAGTCGCCGAGTGCCAAAGTTTCTGCGCCGGCGATGGTTTCGGCCGCCACCACGCCCTGGGCCTCGGCGACGTGCGCCAGCTGCAACAGCCCGGTGACATCGCCGATGGCATAGATGTGCGAGACGTTGGTCTGCATGTAGTCGGTGATCCCGATGGCCTTGCGGTCGGTCAACGCGACCCCGGCCTTGTCCAGGCCGTAGCCTTCGACATTGGGAGCAAATCCGATGGCCTGCAACACTTTCTGAGCTTTGAGCTCCTCGGATTTACCGTCCTTGCTGACGGTCACCGTGACAACGGATCCGTCGTCGGCGATCGACTCGACTTTGGTGCCGGTGAGGATCTTGACGCCGAGTTTCTTGAACTGCTTCTCGATCTCCTTGGACACCTCGGCGTCTTCGTTAGGCAGTGCGCGCGGCAGGAATTCGACGATGGTCACGTCGACGCCGTAGTTCTTCAGCACGTAGCCGAATTCCATGCCGATGGCCCCGGCCCCGGCGATGACGATCGACTCCGGCAGCTCCCGCGACAGGATCTGCTCCTCGTAGGTGACGACGTTCGCCGACAGCGACGTGCCGGGAACCAGCCGGGTGCTGCTGCCGGTGGCGATGATGACGTTGTCGAACGTGACCGTCTCGGTCCCGCCGTCGTTGAGCTCGACCGCCAGCGTGTGGGCGTCGGTGAATCTGCCGTATCCGTGGATCTCGGTGATCTGGTTCTTCTTCATCAGGAAATGCACGCCGGCGACCCGGCCCTCGGCCACCTTGCGGCTTCGGTCATAAGCGACGCCGTAATCGAATGTCGCCTCGCCGCTGATGCCAAAGGCCTTGGCCTCTTTATTGAAAATGTGGGCGAGTTCGGCGTTGCGCAGCAAGGCTTTCGACGGGATGCAGCCGACGTTGAGACAGACTCCGCCCCAGTATTTGGGTTCGACGACGGCCGTTTTCAATCCCAGCTGCGCTGCGCGGATGGCCGCCACATATCCGCCGGGTCCGGCTCCGAGGACGACAACGTCATAGTGAGAAGTCACGGCCCCCACCCTAGTGGCTCGGCCCGCTCGTCAGCTGGCCAGCCAGTTTTCGACGTTGTGGTTGTAACCGTCGGCGACGCGCAGGCTGCGGCCGCGTCCGCGGGTAAGCCATCCGCGGGCGAGGAAAACGCTGGTGATCGCGGCGGGCAGCGCTCCCGCCAGGTGGACCCGGCGATCGGTCCAGTCAACGCATGAGCGGGCGAACACCCGTCGGCTGGCCCGCAGCGTGGCCAGGTCGATGCCCAGCGCGTCGACCAAATGCTGTCCGCGGTCGGTGAGCTCGTGGTCCCGGTCGTCGAGGCAGCGGATGGCCCCGGTGACCAACAGCCGATCTCGAAGTTGCACACCGCGACGGCCGGCCAGGTGGTCGTAGCAGGTCCGCGCCTCGAACAGCGCCCGGGCGGCGCGATGCTGACTTAGCGGGACCGGAGCCGGCGGCGCGATCTGGGCGATGGCCTCCAGCACGGTGGCCACCTCCGGGTTGACGATTTCGTGGTATCGATGCCGGCCCTGGGCTCGGACCCGGATCAGCCCGCCTTCGGTCAGCCGGCGCAGGTGGGTGGAGGCGGTGGCGGGATGCACGCCGGCCCGCCGGGCCAGCTCCCCCGCCGGTAGCGCCCGGCCGCCGGCGAGGGCCGCGAGCATCGCCGCGCGCGCCGGATCTTCGATCAAGTCTGCGATTGAGGCGAGGTTGCGATCGGCCGGGGTGTAGGAGGCCGACGTGTCGCTCACCCCGCCAGCCTTGCACAGCCGCCATCGACTGGCTCAGTGCGGGAAGACGCCCATCAGGCAAGGACGCTGGCTGTGGTCGCAGTAGAACGCGCCGTAGAACGGGGCCGCGGCGACGACCGAGGCGAACACCGCCGAGATCACCCCGATCGCCAACGCTGACACCAGCGGCCGGTCGGGCACCATCGCCAGCATCAAGCCCGCGACCACGCACACCACGACGTAGACCAACACCACGAACACCACCGCGGTCTTGTGTGCGGAGTGGTCGTGGGTCCACCAGTAGAACAGGCCGACACCGATCGTCCCCGCCGGAACCCACACCGCCCAGAGCATCAGGATGAACTGCCACCACCTCAAGTGGTGGTAGCGGCCGGGCACGGCGATCGGCGGTGCCGGCGCGGGCAGCGACCCGGACGGCGGCGCTTCGTCCGTCGCGGCCTCAGTCACCGGAGCGGGGCTGCTCGTCGGCTCGTCCGGTGTCTGGGTCGCCGACGTGTCCGACCGTCGTTGCCACCACCTGCGTCGCCGAGCCTTCGGTTCCGGTTCGATGACCGCCGGTTCGGCCTTGGGATGTGCGCCGGTGTCGAAGATCGGCGTGTACGCCTCGGTCTTCGGCATCGATGCGGTATCCACGCCGTTCTCGTCAGCCACGGGTAGTCACCTCGATCACCGCCAGCACCCCGAACCATCCCGGCGCCAGCGCCAGGATGAACGCGCCGAGTGCGGTCAGCCATCGGCGCCGGGACAACAGGATCACCAGCAGCCCGACGGCGCTGGGAAACCCGACGACCAACGCGATCGCGACGTCCGGGCGCATGCGACCGTGATCCACCGTCATCGCGGCGGTTCCGCCCAGCACCCCGACCGCGACGCCGAGCAGCATGGCGCTGGTGAGCAGCCAGGTCCGCGGCAGCGGGATCACGCTTTGACGATACTGCCGCGGCTGCCCGCTACCGCTTTACCGGCGCGGCGCGCCCTGCGGGTACTGAGCAAGCGTCCGCGGCGGCAGCCACCACCGGTGAACGTGCCGGCGGGCGCGCGCCGCGCTCGTAATCGGCCCCGGCGATCACCGCGGTGGCCGTGAGCTCCGCGTTCTCGGCGTCGCTGAAAGCGCGACCGCGGGATAAAAACCGCATCCCCTCGGGTGCTTCCAGGCTGAATCCGCCGCCGCGGCCGGGCACCAGGTCGATGACCAGCTGGGTGTGCTTCCAGGCCTGAAACTGGGGCCCGGAGATCCACACCGGCACCCCCCCATCCACGTCCAGGACACCGAGCAGCACGTCGCGGTCACCCACGATGAAGTCTCCGTCCGGGTAGCACATCGGCGACGACCCGTCGCAGCAGCCGCCGGACTGATGAAACATCACCGGGCCGTGCCGGTCGGCCAGCTCACCGAGCAGCTTGGCGGCAGCGGCGGTGACCACCACCCGCGGCGTCATCAGAAGAATCCTTGCGCCTTCTGGGAGTACGACACCATCAGGTTCTTGGTCTGCTGGTAGTGGTCGAGCATCATCTTGTGGTTCTCTCGGCCGATACCGGACTGCTTGTAGCCGCCGAACGCCGCATGCGCCGGATAGACGTGGTAGCAGTTGACCCAAACCCGGCCCGCCTGGATGTCACGGCCGGCCCGGTAGGCGGTGTTGCCGTCGCGGCTCCACACGCCGGCGCCCAGGCCGTAGAGGGTGTCGTTGGCGATCGAGATCGCGTCGTCGTAGTCCTTGAACGACGCCACCGACACCACCGGCCCGAAAATCTCCTCCTGGAAGATCCGCATCTTGTTGTTGCCGGCGAAGATGGTGGGCTGCACGTAGTAGCCGCCGGATAGGTCACCGCCCAGCTCCGCGCGCTCCCCGCCGGTGATGATCTTGGCGCCCTCGTCCTTGCCGATTTCGATGTAGGACAACACCTTTTCCAGCTGGTCGTTGGACGCCTGCGAACCGATCATCGTCTCGGTGTCCAACGGGTCGCCCTGCCGGACCGCCTTGGTGCGGATCGCCGCCAGTTCCAGGAACTCGTCGTAGATGTCGGCCTGGACCAGGCTGCGCGACGGGCAGGTGCACACCTCGCCCTGGTTGAGCGCGAACATGGTGAACCCTTCCAGCGCCTTGTCCTGGAAGTCGTCGTTGGCGGCCATCACGTCGGAGAAGAAAATGTTCGGGCTCTTGCCACCCAGTTCCAGGGTGACCGGGATCAGGTTCTGCGACGCGTACTGCATGATCAGTCGCCCGGTGGTGGTCTCGCCGGTGAAGGCGACCTTGGCGATCCGGTTGCTCGACGCGAGCGGCTTGCCTGCCTCGGCGCCGAACCCGTTGACGACGTTGACCACGCCTGGCGGCAACAGATCGTCGATCAGCGACATGAAATACAGCACCGACGCCGGGGTCTGCTCGGCGGGCTTGAGCACCGCCGCATTGCCGGCGGCCAACGCCGGCGCCAGCTTCCAGGTGGCCATCAGGATCGGGAAGTTCCACGGGATGATCTGCCCGACCACACCCAGCGGCTCGTGAAAGTGGTAGGCGACGGTGTCCTCGTCGATCTGCGACAGCGAACCCTCTTGGGCGCGAATCGCCGCGGCGAAGTAGCGGAAATGGTCTGCCGCCAACGGAATGTCGGCCGCCAGCGCCTCACGAATCGGCTTGCCGTTGTCCCAGACTTCGGCGAGTGCCAGCGACTCGCGGTTCTCGGCGATGCGGTCGGCGATCTTGTTGAGGATCGCTGCCCGCTCGGCGGGCGCGGTCTTACCCCAACCCGGTGCCGCGGCGTGGGCGGCGTCGAGCGCCTTGTCGACGTCGGCCTCGTCGGAGCGCGGTATCTCGCAGAACGACTGCCCGGTGATCGGCGTCGGATTCTCGAAATAGCGGCCGCCGACCGGCGCGACCCACTCGCCCCCAATGAAGTTGCCGTACCGCGATTCGTACGACATCAACGCCCCCGCGGAACCCGGACGTGCGTAGACGGTCATCGGATCAGCTCCTCGTTTGACGGTGTTATACAAGTCACACTACCGCCGCAGCCACAATCTCTTCTATGACGAGCCCCGCGCCCTGTGACGAGACAAACGACCCCTATCTGTGGCTGGAAGACATCCTCGGCGAGGAGCCGCTGGACTGGGTGCGCGCCCGCAACGAGCCGACGGTGGCCGAGTTCTCCGGCGAGGAGTTCGAGCGCATGCGCACCCAGGCGCTCGAAGTGCTCGACACCGACGCCCGGATTCCCTACGTGCGCCGTCGCGGCGACTATCTGTACAACTTCTGGCGCGACGCCGCGAACCCGCGCGGGTTGTGGCGGCGTACCACTTTGGACAGCTACCGCAGCGATAGCCCGGACTGGGATGTGCTGATCGACGTCGATGAGCTGGCTCGCGTCGACGACGAGAAGTGGGTGTGGGCCGGCGCCAACGTCATCTACCCCGAGCTCACCCGAGCCCTGATCAGCCTGTCCCGCGGCGGGTCCGACGCCGCTATCGTGCGGGAATTCGACATGTCTACCCGCGAATTCGTCGACGGCGGGTTCGCCCTGGCCGAGGCCAAGTCCGGAACCAGCTGGGCCGATCCCGACACGCTTCTGATCGGCACCGACTTCGGCGCCGACTCGCTGACCGAGTCCGGCTACCCGCGGATCGTCAAACGGTGGCGCCGCGGGCAACCCGTCGCCGATGCGCAGACGGTATTCGAAGGCTCGCCCAGCGACGTCATCGCGACCGCCGGGGTCGACCGCACGCCCGGCTTCGAGCGGACCATGCTGCGACGGGCCATCGACTTCTTCAACGACCAAGTCTACGAGCTACGCGGCGAAGAATTGATCCGCATCGACGCACCCACCGATGCGTCGCTGTCGGTGCACCGCGAGTGGTTGCTGGTCGAGCTGCGCACCGACTGGCTCACCGGCAGCGCCAGCTATACCGCGGGCTCGCTGCTGGCCGCCGACTATGACGAATTCCTCACCGGCACAGCACAGTTGCGGGTGGTGTTCGAGCCCGACGAGCACACCAGCCTGCTGCACTACGCTTGGACCCGCGACCGGCTGGTGATGGTCACGCTGGCCGACGTGGCCAGCCGCTTGGAGGTCGTCACACCGGGCAGCTGGCAGCGTCGGCCGGTGACCGACGTGCCACCCAATACCAACACCGTCATCGCCGGCGCCGACGACACCGGTGACGAAATCTTCTTGGATTCAAGCGGATTCACGACGCCGTCGCGGCTGCTACACGGCGCGGTCGACGGGCCACTGGAACAGATCAAATCCGCACCGGCTTTCTTCGACGCCGAAGGAATGACCGTCGCACAACATTTCGCTACATCCGAGGACGGCACCTCGATCCCGTATTTCGTGGTGCGCCCGCCTGGTGCGACGGGACCCGGTCCGACACTGCTCGGCGGCTACGGTGGATTCGAGGTGGCCCGAACTCCGGGGTACGACGGCGTATTGGGCCGGCTGTGGCTGGCGCGCGGCGGCACCTTCGTGCTGGCCAACATCCGCGGTGGCGGCGAGTACGGCCCCGGCTGGCACACGCAGGCGATGCGCGCGGGCCGTCACGTGGTCGCCGAGGACTTCGCCTCGGTGGCAACCGATTTGGTGGACCGCGGCATCACGACTGTGCAGCAACTCGGGGCACAGGGCGGCAGTAATGGCGGGCTGCTGATGGGCATCATGCTGACCAAGTACCCAAAGCTGTTTGGCGCGTTGGTATGTCAAGTTCCGTTGCTGGACATGCGCCGCTTTCACCTGCTGCTGGCGGGCGCCTCCTGGGTGGCCGAGTACGGCGACCCGGACAACCCTGACGATTGGGAGTTCATCGCCGAATACTCCCCGTACCAAAACATTTCGGCTGACATCGATTACCCGCCGGTGCTGATCACCACGTCCACCCGGGACGACCGGGTGCATCCCGGCCACGCCCGCAAGATGACGGCGGCATTGGAAGCCGCGGGTCATCGGGTCTGGTACTACGAGAACATCGAGGGCGGCCACGCCGGTGCCGCCGACAACGCGCAGACCGCGTTCAAGTCCGCGCTGAGTTTCTCGTTTCTGTGGCGGATGTTGGACACTTGACCGACCAGGCGACGAAGGTGGGGTGTGGTGCGATGCGGCTGCCGTGCATGCTGTCCGCGACGGTCGCGGCTGTGGCCCTGTTCGCGGTGCCGGGCTGCACCAGGGTGGTGACCGGAACACCCCATGCCGGCACTCGGACCGCGGCCACCGCAGCGCCGAAAAGCACGGTATGCAATCAGGTTTCGGTGCCGATGACAACGGTTCCGGCGCACGCGGCCAATGAGCCGCAGCTGCGGATTCCGCAGCCGCCCGGGTGGCAGCGCACCAAGATGCTCGATTCAGAGATCATCCGCTTTGCTATGGGAAACCCGGATCTGGCCGGCAACCACTTCGTGCCCACCGCCGTCGTCACCCTGGAATCCGCCCCCAGCACGAACCAGGATCAGGACAAGATCTTCGATCAGGAACGCGCGGCGTTGGCCGATCGCCTCGGCGTCAACAACATGCAAACGACCCACACCACCCTGTGCGGCCACAAAGCGGATCTCGTCAGCTACGACGCCCCGGCCATGGGTCAGATTCCGCCACGGAAGGCCAAGACGCTCATCGTGGTCGCTGAGTTTTCCGGCAACGACTACGCCGTGACGGTCACGGTCCAGGCAGCCGACCCCGACAACCCCGGATACGTCCGCGATACCCAGACCGTCCTGACCGGGTTTCAACTGTTGCCACCAGAAAAGGGCTAGTGGACGGTGGGCACGAATAACTTTTCTAGAACATCTTGGAGAAAATCCGGCGGTTTGGCTTTCCTGATCGCGGACTAGAGCGTACCTTAAATTTACCTAAGAAAGATGTATGGGGGCGGTTAGGGTAAGGGGAGGAGGGTGCGACGACTCCACTCATGGTGGCATGCCTATTCATCGCCGCTCCGGTCGCCGGGCTGGGCTTTCTGGAGTTTCAGGCTCGGCTTGAGCGATGGGATCAGCGACGTCACGCTGACGATTAGCGCAGACACCCGATAACCCGGCAGCTGAGCTCAGCTGTCAGCATTCAGCTATGCCAGCTGCTCACTTCGAAACTCTGCTGTACAGCACGGCCGGGCCGGTCGCCACGATCACGTTGAACCGCCCCGACCACCTCAACACCATCGTTCCGCCCATGCCCGACGAAATCGAGGCCGCCGTCGGCCTGGCCGAGCGGGATCCGGGCATCAAGGTCATTGTGCTGCGCGGCGCCGGCCGGGCGTTCTCCGGCGGCTACGACTTCGGCGACGGCTTCCAGCACTGGGGCGAGGCGATGAACACCGAGGGCCGCTGGGATCCGGGCAAGGATTTCGCACTGGTCACCGCGCGTGAGACCGGGCCGACCCAGAAGTTCATGGCCATCTGGCGGGCGTCCAAGCCGGTGATCGCCCAGGTGCACGGCTGGTGTGTCGGCGGGGCCAGCGACTACGCGCTGTGCGCCGACCTCGTCATCGCCAGCAACGACGCCGTCATCGGCACCCCGTATAGCCGCATGTGGGGCGCGTATCTGACCGGGATGTGGCTATATCGGCTCAGCCTCGCCAAGGTCAAGTGGCACGCGCTGACCGGTCGGCCGCTGACCGGTGTGCAGGCCGCCGAGGTCGAACTGATCAATGAGGCGGTCCCCTTCGAGCGACTGGAGGCCCGCGTCGCCGAAATCGCCGCCGAACTGGCACGAATCCCGTTGTCGCAGTTGCAAGCTCAGAAGCTCATCGTCAACCAGGCCTACGAGAACATGGGGTTGGCATCTACCCAGATGCTGGGCGGCATCCTCGATGGCCTGATGCGCAACACCCCCGAGGCGCTCGACTTCATCCAGACCGCCGCCACCAAGGGTGTGCGGGCCGCGGTCGAGCGGCGCGATGGACCATTTGGTGACTACAGCCAGGCACCGCCGGAGCTGCGGCCCGACCCATCACACGTCATCACGCCGTAGCGCTGCCCGAAACTGCGGGCCGAGCTAGCAGGATCTGGTCGACGCCCATGCGGCCTTGCGCGAACGCGAGCCTCCCCCCAGCCAGATACAGCCGCCAGACCCGGGCGGCTTCCTCGCCGATCAGCGCTACCGCTGTGTCCCAACGGGTTTCGAGATTGTCGATCCAACTGTCGACCGTGCGTACATAATGTTCACGCATCGCCTCGACCTCGATTGTCGACAAGCCTGCCTCTTCGAGCAGCGCAATGGTCTGGCCGAGCGGACGCATGTGCATGTCGGGTGCAATGAACGATTCAATGAACGGCCCGCCGCCCGGGAGGCTGCCCCGCCGTGACATCTGCTGGATCAACACCCGGGCGCCGGGGCGAACAGACCTGTTCAGGATCCGAGCGTACGTCGGATAGTTTTGCCGCCCAACGTGTTCGCCCATCTCGATCGACGCCACCGCATCAAACGGCCCGTCCGTGACGGTGCGGTAGTCCTGGACCCGGATCTCAACTCGATCGCCCAATCCCCGTTCGGTCAGCGTGGATTCGATGTAGGCCTTCTGCTCGGCTGACAGGGTTATACCCAAAACCCGTGCACCATAACGCTCGGCGGCGTGCAGACTCAGCGAACCCCAACCGCATCCGACGTCGAGCAGCCGCATGCCGGGTCGCCCATCAAGGCCGAGCTTGCGGCAGATCCGGTCCAGCTTGTGGCGTTGCGCACGCTCGAGAGTGACGCCCGGGCAGGCTGGTTCCCAATAGGCGCACGAGTAAGCCATCGACGGGTCGAGGATCAGTTGGTAGAACGCGTTCGACAGGTTGTAGTGGTGACTGATCGCCGCCCTATCGCGGGACAAACTGTGCAGCCGGCCTTCAACCCGCGCTTGAGTGGCGGGTGGCGGCAGCGGCCCGCCGAGCGCACCGAGCCGCACCGCGACGGAACACAGGCGCGCCAGCGCCCCGGGGGATGGCCTTGTCGCCCTCAGCCGACCTTGCGCGATCTGAGACCACACGTAGGCCAGCGCCGAACCCAGGTCGCCGTCGACGTCGAGATCGCCGCACACATAGGCCTGCGCAACACCGAGTTCGCCTGGGCGCCAAAGCATCCGGCGCAGTGCCGCTACGTTGCGCAGCCATACAACCGGCGCGGCCGCAGGCCCGGCGACGCTGCCGTCCCAGGCGATCAGCCGGATCGGCAGCTCGCCACCGATCAGTGGCTCGATAGCCGCCGCCAGCATCGGCGCAACGGCCGCGACAGATGAGGTGTCGTTGGCGAACCTCACTGGCCGGGTGGCATCAGCACCGTGTCGATCATGTACACCTGTGCGTTGGCGGTCGGCACGCCGCCACAAACCAAGCCGGCGTTGTTGACCTTGAGGCCGTCACCCCCACCGGTCACATTCACCGGCGCACCCTGGACGCTGTTGTGTGAGCCATCGACCTGGCCCGGGCTCAGCTGTCCCGGAACGACGTGGTAAGTCAGGATGCTCTTCAACATGTCTGCGTTGGTTTTCAGCTGGTCGATGGTGCCGGCGGGCAGCTTGTTGAAGGCGGCATCGGTGGGCGCGAACACCGTGTACTGACCGCTGTTGAGGGTGTCGACGAGGTTAACCTGCGGGTTGAGCTTGCCGGACACTGCCGAGGTCAACGTCGTGAGCTCAGGATTGTTCGACGCCGCCACCGCGACCGGGTCTCCCGACATCCCCGATACCGAGGCCGGACCGTTCGGATGCATCGCCGCGTAGTCTGCACAGCCCGCGCCGATCAGATTGGGTGCGGCCGCTGCGGGTGCACAGGTGGCCACGGCGAGACCCACCGCGGCCGCACCCGCGAGGCCAATTGTTGTGATCGTCTTGTCGTGAATCTTCATTGCTTTTCGGCTCCTTAGTGTCGATGGCTATGCGATTAGTTCGGAGCCGGACACGTTCTGGATTGCCGATCAGCCGTAGGTGAAGGAAAACACCTGCAGCCCTTTGCTTAAACGCACATCGACTAATCCGCGAGCCAAGTCCTTGCGGTCGACGATCTGGTGCGAGGTTGGCGGCCCACTGATCGGGACCACGGTCGTTTTCCCGTCGCGTGTCACCGTGAGGTTCCCGGTTCCGCCGACGACGATGTAAACGTTGTTGGCGTAATAGTTCAGCTCGATGCTCGAGGTGTCGGTGTCGGCCGTCGCACCCTCGTAGTCGAGTGTCCACGGGCCCTGCAGGGCGAAGGTGTCGTTCGGCAATGCGGGCGGGTAGGTGAAGTCCGTCTGCCCCTTGTCGTAGACACCGTTTCCGGCATAATTCACCATCTTGCCAACGCCGAAGTATGTCTCGGGAGTCAGGCTGCGCTGCGGGGTGGTATCGGGCGCGTCCACCGGCGGCGGCAGCGCAACGTTGGGTCGTGCGTTTGTGATCAGCTCACGGATCAGTTTCTCGGTGCCGTCATAGTCGCCCTCGCCGTATTTGATGTGCCGCACGACCCCATTGGCGTCGATCAGATACTCAGCGGGCCAGTAACTGTTGCGGTAGTTCGTCCATGTCGAGTAGCTGTTGTCCTGGGCGATCGGGTACGTGATGCCGATGTCGGCGGCGCCCTTTTCGACGTTGCCGGTGACCTTTTCGAAGGCATACTCCGGCGTGTGCACGCCGATGACCTCGAAACCGTCGTCGTGATAAGCCTTGTACCAGCCTTCGACATGCGGGATGGCACGCTGGCAGTTGATGCAGGAATAGGCCCAGAAGTCGATCAGCACTACCCTGCCCCGCAAGGCCTTTAGGTCGATCGGCAAGGCGGCGGGGGTGTTCAGCCACGCGGTGATGCCCTTGAGGTCGGGCGCGGGCCCGCAGTTCTGTAGCTGCGGGGAGACACTGGCGCAGTTCGACAACTCTTTGTTCTGGTCGTTGACGATGCCACCGAGCTTTTGCTGGATCTGCTGGCCGCCAATCTTATTCTGCAACGAGCTGGTGTAGTCCGGAATGGCGCGCTGCAGCGCCGCAGGCAAGTTGAACACCAGCGCCACCGCCAGCAGCAGAGTGACAATCCCCGCCGTGACGCGGATCTGGCGCTGGCGACGACGAAAAGCACTGACCCGCTCGGTAACTCGTTGTCCAGCGAGCGCGAAGAACAGCAGTGGCACCGCCGTGCCCAAGGCGAATGCCACCGTGAGGACGACAACGGGCAGACCGATGTTCGCGGTGGCCCCGGCTACCACGATCGCGGCCAGCACCGGGCCCGCGCAAGGAACGTAGAGCACGCCGAGCGCCAGGCCCAGGCCAAACCCGTTGGCGCCGGCGGCGATCTGCATCTGCGGGATGCGGGCAAACGGCATTTCCAGCAGTTGCTCGAAGCGCGGGAAGATCAAACCGAGACCGATCGCCACCAGCGCGGCCAGCGCAACCCAGCGGATGGCGTCTTGCGGCAGGTGCAGTAGCGAGAGTAATGCCGAGCCCACCAGCGTCACCAGGCTGAAACTCAGCACCAGGCCGCCGATCACCCGATATGGCCGTGAGACTTCACGTTTCGACTTGACCGCAACTGCACCATCGCCTGCGGTGGTGCTCTGGGTGCTGGAGAAGAAGATCACCGGCAGCACGGGAAGGATGCACGGCGAAATGCCGGTGATCAGTCCTCCGACCAAACCGATCAGCGCTAGGGACAACATGATCACTATTCGCTACCACACGCGTCTTGGATCGGTGCGGTCGGGTGGGCACATAAATGCGACAAGGCAGCCCGGCGGACCGGGCTGCCTTGTCTGGGTGACGATCTACGGCATCACTGGCTGGGTGGTGTCAGCACCGTGTCGATCATGTAGACCGTCGCGTTGGCGGTGTGCACCCCTCCGCACACCAGGCCCGCGTCGGCGACTTTGAGGCCGTTGCCCTGGCCGGTCACGTTGACGTCGGCCCCCTGCAGGGTTTTGTGGTTGCCGTCAACCGTGTTCGGGCTTTCCTGCCCTTGCACGACGTGGTAGGTCAGGATGCTCTTCAACATGTCTGCGTTGGTCTTGAGCTCGTCGATCGTGCTCGCCGGCAACTTGTCGAATGCGGCGTTGGTCGGTGCGAACACCGTGTACTGGCCGCTGTTCAGGGTATCGACCAGGTTGACATTGGGGTTCAGTTTGCCGGAGAGCGCGGCGGTCAAGGTCGACAGCATCGGGTTGTTGGACGCCGCCGTCGCGACCGGGTCCTGTGCCATTCCGGCCACCGAAGCCGGACCGCTTGGATGCTCCGCGGCATAATCCGCGCAGCCCGTGCCGATCAGATTGGACGCGGGCATCATCGCGCTCGTGCTGGCGGGCGCCGCCATGCTGGTGGCCGGACTCGCGCTGGTCTGCGGCGCGGACTCGGATTTGTTGCTCGAACACGCCGAGAACCCCACCGCCGCGAACGCCGCCAGGCCCACCGCGAGCGTCTTTCTCTGATAGTCCTTCATTTCACTTCGGCTCCTTTGACATCTGTGCCAGCGGCGGATGGCGCCGCTCGTTAGGGGTCGGACGGTTGTTCTTCGGAGCGGCTAGCGTCGTGGATGGCCATCATCACAGTCGTCCGCTCGAACTCCGGCTCCGAATACCCGATGTGCAAGGGTCATTGGGGTGGTCGATTGCGGTCATCGGTAGCGGTGTCGCTGGTCTGACCGCCGCCTACGCCATGTCCGGCCGCGGCCGAGTCACCCTCTATGAGGCCGACACCCGACTGGGCGGGCATGCCCACACCCACTTAGTCGACCGGGGCGACGGCAGCATCATCGGCGTCGACTCAGCGTTCCTCGTGCACAACGATCGCACCTACCCAACGCTGTGCCGGTTGTTCGCCGAGTTGGGCGTTGCCACCCAAGAGTCCGAGATGTCGATGTCGGTGCGGGCCGAGCAGACCGGCCTGGAATACGCGGGAGCGCTAGGCATCCGGGGCCTGTTCGCGTCTTGGCAGTCGGCCAGGCCCCGTTATCTGCTGATGCTCACCGAGATCCTCCGCTTCCATCGTGCCGCGAGCCGGCTGCTGTGCGACGAAGACGCCGACACCATGGAGACGTTGGCAGAATTTCTTCATCGGCAACGGTTTTCGGCGTTCTTCGTCGAGCACTTCATCACACCGCTGGTGGCGGCGGTGTGGTCGTGTGGCAGCAGCGACGCGCTGCGCTACCCAGCGCGGTACCTATTTGTCTTTCTCGACCACCACGGCATGCTGTCGGTCTTCGGCTCACCGGCATGGCGAACGGTGAGCGGAGGCTCGGCACTGTATGTGCACGCCATCGCGTCCCAGCTGCACGAAGTCTGCGTCGGCACTGCGGTGCACTCGCTGCGCCGGCTGCCCGATGGCGTGCTGGTGCAGGCCGGTGCCTGCGCGCCGCGATTTTTCGACGCTGCCGTTGTCGCCGTGCATCCCGACCAGGCGCTGCTGCTGCTTGACGATCCCACGCCGGAAGAGCGGGCGGTGCTCGGGGCGATTCCGTATTCGGTCAACCGCGCGCAGCTGCATACCGATGAGTCGGTCCTGCCCCGACGGCGGCGCGCCCGCGCGTCGTGGAACTACCTCATCACGCCGGACAACGGTCAGGTATTGGTCACCTATGACGTCAGCAGGTTGATGCGGATCGACGCCGACCGTCGGTTCCTGGTAACGCTCGGCGGCCAGGATCGGGTCGACCCGAAATCAGTGATCGCCGAAATGACCTACGGTCATCCACTCTATACGCCGGAATCCGTTGCCGCACAACGCTTATTGCCAATCTTGGATGACGACCGGGTGGTATTCGCCGGCGCCTACCACGGCTGGGGGTTTCATGAGGACGGCGCCGCTTCCGGGTTGCGGGCGGCTCGACGGTTGGGTGCCGAGTGGCCGGCAAGCTTCGCGCCGACGGAGGTATTGGCATGTTGACGCCGGCGATTTATCGCACGACGATCACCCACAACCGGCAAACCCCGGTGCACCACTTCTTCGAATACCGCAGCTACAGCTGGTATGTCGACATCGACGAGCTGCCGTCGCTGCCATGGTGGCTGCGGGCGTTCGCGCGGTTCGACGCTCGGGATCACCTTGCCGGCCGTCCCGGTGGGTCGCTGCGGGAACGAGTCGACGCCTATCTGGCCGACCATGACGCGGCGCTGCCCGGCGGTCGCATCACCGCGCTCCTGCAGGCGCGGGTGCTCGGTTACGTCTTCAACCCGATCAGCGTTTTCTGGTGTCACGACCACGGCGGAACGCTGCGCCGAGTGATCGTCGAAGTGCACAACACCTACGGGCAGCGCCACGCCTACCTGCTACCGCCGGCCAATACACCGGTATTGGTTACCAAGAAGTTCTACGTCTCGCCGTTCAACTCGGTGGCCGGCCATTACCAGGTGCTGGCACCGCGCCCGGATCGGCAGGTCGACTTGGTGGTGTCGCTGCACGGCGACGGCCAGCCGGCCTTTGTCGCGACACTGCGCGGCAACCGACGACCAGCGACCGTGGGCCACGTCGTGCGGATGCAGATCCTCTCGCCGCTGGCGCCGCTGGTGGTGGCGCTTCGCATCCGTATCCAAGGCATCGCGTTGTGGTTGCGCCGAGTCCCGGTGATGCCCCGGATGACCGTACCCGGCGACAAGCGTTTAGCGGCAATAGATCCGGAACGCTGGCCCGCGATTGTTCGGGTATCGTCCGGGCCGTTTGCCGCGGCAGCGGCGTTCATTGCCAAACGGTTGCTGCACCGTGCCGCCGCCCGGCTGCCGCTGCGACTCCGCTACCCCGACGGCACCGTGATCGGCGCCGGTGACGCGGCGTCTCCAACACTGGTGATCAACCAGCCGGACCGACTGGCCCGCCGGATCGGACGCCACGGTCTGATCGGGTTCGGCGAGTCCTACATGGCCGGCGAGTGGGAATCGGATTCCCTGACCGAGGTGCTGACCGCACTGGCATCCGGCATGGACGATTTGGTGCCCAGGGGGCTGCAGTGGCTCAGGCCGATCGTCGTTGCCTCCCAACCGCGTTCGTCAATGTCCAGCCAGGAACAGGCCCGCCGCGACGTCGCCGCGCACTATGACATGTCCAACGATCTGTTCGCGGAATTCCTCGACGAGACAATGACGTACTCCAGCGCAATGTTCGCGAAGCTGCCGGCGTCCTGGCCCGATCTCGCCGACGCGCAACGATGCAAAATCGACCGGCTGTTGGACGCGGCCGGAGTCGGCCCCGGCACCCAACTTCTGGAAATCGGTACCGGGTGGGGCGAGCTGGCCATCCGCGCGGCACGACGCGGAGCGCACGTCCGTTCGATCACACTCTCGGAGCGCCAGCAGTGGTTGGCTCGGCAACGGATCGCAGCCGCCGGCCTGTCCGATCGTGTCCAGGTCGATCTGCGCGACTACCGCGACGTCGGCGGAAACTACGACGCCGTGATATCGGTCGAGATGATCGAAGCGATTGGATTTCGCGCGTGGGCGGATTACTTCCGCACCACTGAACGGCTGCTGACGCCGAACGGCAGGCTGGCGATCCAGTCGATCACCATGCCCCACAACCGGATGCTGGCGAGCCGCAATACCCACACCTGGATCCAGAAGTACATCTTCCCCGGCGGGCTGATTCCGTCTACCAAGGCTATCCTCGACATCACCGAGCGCCAGACAGGGCTACGCGTTGTAAACACGGTGTCGCTGCGCCAGCATTACGCAGAGACACTGCGACTCTGGCGGGAGCGGTTCATACAGCGCCGAAAGACGCTGACGCACATTGGCTTCGACGAGGTGTTCAGTCGGATGTGGGAACTCTACCTGTCGTATGCGGAGGCCGGATTCCGGTCGGGATATCTCGACGTCCATCAGTGGACGTTCGTCAGCGAGGCCGTGCCGTGATTGTCGACTTTGCAGTCATCTCGGTCGCATCGGGTGCCGCACTGATCGTGGCTCACGCGATCACTTTCGCGATCGGCCGGCGGATCGGCCGTTACAACGTCGTCGATGTGACCTGGGGACTGGGTTTCGTCGCGGTCGCGGCGCTCGCCGCGATCTTCGGCGACGGCGATGCATTCCGCCGCTGGCTGCTGCTCGCGCTGGTCGCGACGTGGGGCCTCCGGCTCAGCTACTACATCTACCGACGGTCGGCGGGCCAGGGCGAGGATCGGCGCTACGCCGACCTGTTGCGTGGCGCCTCAGTGGGCCAGGTAATCCACAAGGTGTTCTTGGTACAGGCCTTCGCGACCTGGTTCATTTCGTTGCCGCTGCAGCTCTCGGCGGTCCTCGGTCCCACCCCGCGGCGCTGGCTTGGCATCACGGTGGTCGGCGTCCTGGTGTGGGTTGCGGGCTTCGTCTTCGAAGCGCTCGGCGACCGTCAACTGCGAGTGTTCAAATCCGACCCGGCGCATCAGGGCGTGGTGATGGATCGCGGCTTGTGGGCGTGGACACGTCATCCGAACTACTTCGGCGACGCGTGTGTGTGGTGGGGAGCGTGGCTGATCTCGATCGCCGGGTGGTGGTCGCTGACGACGGTGCTTTCGCCGCTGCTCATGACCTACTTCCTGGTCCACGTCACCGGCGCCCGGCTCACCGAGAAGTACATGGCGGGCCGCCCGGGCTTCGACGAATACAAGACACGGACGGCGTTTTTCGTGCCCCGGCCACCCCGATGTACGCCCCGATCGGCGCAAAATGACGACCGCCGTCGCTGAATCGCTAAGCTACTGGTCGATGACCGGACCGCGGCACAGCAGCCACCTGGACGCATTGCTGCAGCGGGTGGCGCGTCGCGATGCGGACGCGTTCGCCCGGCTCTACGACGACACCAGGGCGCGGGTATACGGGCTGGTGACTCGCGTGTTGCGGGACTCCGGCTACAGCGAAGAGACCACCCAAGAGGTCTACCTAGAGGTGTGGCGGACCGCAGAGGCTTACGACTCGGCGAAGGGCTCCGCGCTGTCCTGGCTGATGACGATGGCGCACCGGCGCGCCATCGACCGAGTGCGAGCCGAGCAAGCCGCCACCCAACGAGAATCGCGATACGGCGCGTTCACCCTCGAATCGGCCGGCGATGTCGTCGCCGAATCGGCGATCGCCGCCGATGAGCGCCGCCGGGTGGTCGAGTGCCTTGATGGGCTGACCGACATTCAGCGTCAGTGCATCGAAATGGCCTACTACGGCGGTTTGACTTACGCTGAGGTGTCACAGCGGTTGTCGGCCAACCTGTCGACGATCAAATCGCGGATGCGCGACGCGCTGCGCGGTCTTCGTAATTGCCTGGGTGTGCCATGACCGAGCCGAACGATTTCGAGCTGCTCGAGCTGGCCACGCCGTACGCGTTGCACGCGGTATCCGATGACGAGCGTGCCGCCATCGACCGGCAGCTCGACGCGGCGCCGCCATCGGTCGCCGCGGCCTTCCGCGACGAGGTACGCGCGGTCCGGGAAACGATGACGGCGGTTTCGGCTGCGACGGCCGCCGAGCCACCGACCCACCTTCGCGCGGCGGTGCTGGGCGCGGTGCAAACCGACACCGCGCGTCGATCTCGCTGGCGCACAGCGCTATTGGCTGCCGCAGCCGCAATTGTGGTGGGTTTGGCGGCCTTCGGCGCCGGAATCGCGATGCGACCAGCGCCCACGCCCAGTATGGCCCAGCAGATCATGGCGGCATCGGACGTGCGAACGGTCTCCGGCCAGCTAGGCGGCGGGACCGCGACGGTGGTGTTCTCGCGGGGCATGAACGCCGGTGTGTTGATCATGAACAACGTGCCCCCGCCCACGCAGGGCACCGTGTATCAAATGTGGCTGATCGGTGACAAGGGCCCGACCTCGGCGGGCACGATGGACACCGCGGCCGTCGCGCCGTCGACCACCGATACGCTGACCAACCTTGGCACTTCCACCGCGTTGGCGTTCACCGTGGAACCCGGCAACGGGTCACCGCAGCCGACCGGGAAGATCCTTGCCAAGCTGTCGTTGACCTAGCCGGACGACGATGACCTAGCCTGGCGGGTACGGGGAGGACCGGGGTGGAAAGAATCGAGACGGATTACCTGGTCGTCGGTGCGGGGGCGACGGGCATGGCGTTCACCGACACTCTGATCGCCGAGACCAACGCGCACGTGGTGCTCGTCGACCGTGGCCATGCGCCGGGTGGGCATTGGAACTCGGCCTACCCGTTTGTCCGCTTGCATCAGCCGTCGTCGTATTACGGCGTCAACTCCCGGACGTTGGGCAGCGACACCATCGACCGGGTCGGCTGGAACGAGGGGCTTTACGAGCTGGCCACCGTGGGCGAGGTCTGCGCCTACTTCGACCAGGTCATGCACCAAGACCTGCTGCCTAGTGGGCAAGTGTCCTACTTTCCGATGGCGGAGTACCTCGGCGACGGCCGATTTCGCACGCTGGCCGGCGGCGACTACACCGTCGACGTCCGCAGACGAGTCGTGGACGGCACCTATCTCAAGACCGTAGTGCCGTCCATGCGTCCGCCGCCCTATCACGTCGGCGATGCAGTCGATTGCGTCGCGCCCAACGACCTGCCGGCCTCGGCGGCGGGCCACGACCGCTTCGTCATTGTCGGCGCGGGCAAGACGGGTATCGACGCGTGTTTGTGGCTGCTACGCAACGGCATTCAGCCGGATCGGCTGACGTGGATCATGCCGCGCGACGCCTGGCTGATGGATCGGGCCAACATCCAACCCGGCCCACAATTCCTGGAGCAGTTTCAGGCCGGATTCGGCGCACGCCTGCTCGCGATCGAGGCCGCCACCAGCATCGAGGACTTGTTCGACCGGCTGGAGGCCTGCGGCAATCTGCTGCGGCTGGATCCCGCGACGCGCCCGAGCATGTACCATTGCGCAACCGTGTCGCAGGCCGAACTGCAACAGCTGCAACGCATTCAAGACGTCGTGCGAAGGGGGCGGGTGCAGGGTATCGAGCCCGGCAAGATCATGCTGGACGACGATGCGATACCCGCCCACAGTTCGACGCTCTACATCGATTGCAGCGCCAATGGGCTGGAACGACGTTCGCCGGCAACAGTTTTCGACAGCCACCGGATCACGCTGCAGAGCCTGCGAGGCTGCCAGCCAGTGTTCAGCGCCGCCCTGACCGCCCACGTTGAAGCCGCCTACCACGATGATGCGCGGCGCAACGATCTGTGCGCACCGGTGCCGCACCCCAACACCGACCTCGACTGGCTCACCACGACGATCGCCGAGCATCGCAACCAGATCCGCTGGCTCGAGGACATCGAGCTGATGGAATGGATTTGCGCGGCACGGCTGGATCTGATGCGGCACATGTATGCCCCGCTGATGGGCAAACCGAAGGTACGCGACAAGGTATTCGGGCTGATCAAGGCCGGGCTGGAATCGGCTAATCAGAAGCTGGACGCGCTAAGCCTTTCGCAAACTGCCGAGCATTGCCGCTAACACGCCGAGCGCTACCAGCGCGCCGCCGGCGGCCAGCGTCAGGTCGAGCCATTGGTGCAGGCTGCTTTCGGCTTGACCGACCATGACGTCGGCGATGCGGCGGATGTCTCCGGTGGTGTCGTTCAGCGCATCGTTGATACGGCGGCGGCCGACTTCGATTGCCGCCCAACCGCCGGCGCCGACCAGCAGCGCCGAGATACCCAGGCCGGCCAGCGCCCTGCCGCGGCTGCGGGCGACGATTAGTGTCAGCAGCGCGCAGATGCCGGTCAGCCCCGCCGCGGCGATGCTCACCCATGGACCCCAGGTCGCCAACAGCCGTAATTTGCCTGGCTGCAATACCTTTGGCGTCGTCACCGTCACCGGCACCCGCAACGTCTCGGGCACCTGCACGTGGTAGTTCGACAGCATGGCCGTAAACGCGCTGTCTTTCAGCATCCCGGACAGGTCGACGACCCACTGATCGCCTTGCGACTGCGCGTTAGCGCCGGTGAACATCCAGCTGTGCGCCATGCGGTTGGCGTCGGCGAACTGCGGCGGGAAATCCGGGCCGGCGGTAAAGCCGGCGGCGACATCGTGGACCGTTGACGAGTCGACCTTGTAGCCGCGCTGGTTGATCAGCACCATCGCCCGAGTGGTCAACTCTGATGCCACCGCGGCCTGCAGCGCCGGATCACCTGCCGCCCTCTTGGCCATTGCCGCGTAGCCGTTGACGTCGATGATGTGCGTCTGCGCCCACGCCGTTGGCAGCGCAACCGCCAACCCCGCCGTCGTAAGCAGCCACAGCAGCATCGTCACCGCGAATCGCACGCGGTCAAGCCTACGAGGCTATTTGGCGACGCGACGCGGACGTGCCAGCGCCATCCGGGCCATCATCCGGTTGATGCGCTTCAGCGCTTTCAGCGAGTTGTGGTAATAGTTTTGGCCCGCGCCGACGTTGGTGCGCGGCCCGACGACGGTCTCGATGCGACAGAACTTGCGCAGCCCGTCGGCGCCGCCGAACCGCGCCCCGATGCCCGACGTCTTCCAGCCGCCCATCGGCGCCGTTGTGCACATCAGGTTGGTGATCACGTCGTTGATGTTCACCGCGCCGCAATCAAGCTGCAGCGCAACCTCTTTCGCCTGCTCAAAATCACCAGAGAACACCGAGGCACTCAACCCGTATTCGCTGTCGTTGGCCAGTCGGATCGCTTCGTCCGCCGAACCGACCTTCATGATCGGCAGTGTGGGACCGAAGGTTTCCTCCGTCATGCACGCCATCGAGTGGTCCACGTCGACCAGCACCGTGGGCGGGTAGAAGCTGCCCGACGTGTTCGTGCGCTGGCCACCTGTCAATGCGCGCGCACCGGCCGCCACCGCGTCGCGGACGTGCCGCTCGGTGACCGCCAGCTGCTGCTCGTCGATCAGCGCCCCGAAATCGTGTCCCTCGCCGGCACCGACCCGCAGCGCCTGCACGTCACGGACCACGGCCTTGACGAACTGGTCGTACACCTGCTCGAGGACATAGACCCGCTCCACCGAGACGCAGGTCTGCCCGGCGTTGAACATCGCGCCCCACACCGCGGCGTGCGCGGCCAGATCGACGTCGGCGTCCTCGAGAACGATCATCGGGTCCTTGCCGCCCAACTCCAGGCTGACCGGCGTCAATCGACGGGCGGCGCGCTCCATGACCTTGCTTCCGGTTGCACACGAGCCGGTGAACTGGACGAAGTCGACGTGGTCGACGACGGCTTCGGAGACCTCGCGGGCGCCCTGCGCCACCGCAAGCACGTCGGGCGCTCCGGACTCCAGCCAGCCGCGCCGCAGCACCTCGGCGGTCAGCGGGGTGCGCTCGGACGGCTTCAGCAGCACCGAACACCCCGCGGCCAGCGCGCCGATGCCATCCATCAGCGCGTTGGCCACCGGGTAGTTCCACGGCGCGATGATGCCCACGACGGGCCGCGGCCGGTAATGGACGGTGATCTTCTTGATCGCCATGAACGGCAGCGCCGCCGGCCGGCGCTCGGGCGCGAGCGCCTTCTCCATCGTCTTGATGTAGTACGACAGGATCATGATCAACAGCGGCACCTCTTGTGCCGCGTCCACCGCGGATTTGCCGGTTTCCTTGATCAGCAGCTCTTCGATCTCGCCGCGGTGCTCGCCCAGCCACACCGCGAAACGAGCCAGCACCTTGGCGCGCCCGGCGGGGCCACGCTGTTCCCATTCGCGTTGGGCCGCACGGAGTCCGGCGGCGATCCTGGGCACATCGGCCGGGTCGGTCCAGTGCACCTTCCCGGCGACTGCACCGGTAGCCGGATTCAGGATGGTGCCGGTGCCGGAAAACTCAGGAGCGCTGGTGACAGCCGTGTCATGGGGTGTGGTCGCAGTCATAGCGGCCATGGTAATCGCGCCGTGTGATCAAGAGCACAGCGCCCTCGACAGGTGTCAAGTTTCAAAGGCTAGGGCACGATGCCGAGCAGGTAGGCAGCTTGGCCGAGGTGCTGGGCACAGTCGTCGATGATGCTGACCAACCGGGCACTCGCGGTCACCGGCGGATCCCAGTTGCGGTCCACGACGCGGGCCAAGTCCTCGGCAGTGACGTCCGCGACGAATTCCAGCGTCACCTTGTGCACGGCGTGGTAGTAGCCGGCCAGCAGGTCGATCGATGCCGTTACCTTGGTCACCTGTCCGGGACCGTGGCCATAGCCGGTGTCGTTGCGCGGCAGGTCCAACCCGAAGCGGTCGACCCACCCGTCCTGGATCCACACCTGCTCGATGCCCGCGATCGGGGCCAGCTGGATGTCCTGCACCCGCGCGCTGTGCCAGATCAGCCACGCGATGCTGTTGGCCTCGGGGCTCGGCCGGTAGTTGGCCCGTTCGTCGGTGAGTCCGTCGGTGAGCTCGTCGACGTGTTCGATCAACCGAGTGAACGCGTCACGCAGCAACTCCCGGGCGGCGGCATCCGGACTCTCCATACTCGGCGACCCTACGCGTGGCAGACCGCCTCGACGTTGTTGCCGTCGGAGTCACGGACGAAGGCGCCGAAGTAGCCGGGGTGATATTCCGGCCAAAGCCGCGGCGCGTGCAGCGACTCGGCGCCTAACTCGACGGCGGCTTGATGGAACGCCCGCACCGCGTCGTGGTCGGCCGCGGCGAAGGCGAGATGCACTTCCCGGTTGGGACCCATGCCGGCGCCTTCGGCGATCCAGAAGGCGGGCTTGCCGTCACGGCCATAGCCGATGGCATCCCCGAAATCCGCCTGCCGCGAATAACCCAGCACGCCCAGCACAGCGTCGTAAAACTGCTGCGATCTGGGGTAGTCGAGGCAGTTGATTGCGAAATGGTCCAGCATCAGCGCCGCTCCTCCTCATCGCTTTGCTCCGCATCGTCGTCGGCGCGCACGAACTGCTCCTGGCATCATCGCGCGGCTCGGTCGTAGATTATTTAGGGGTACGTTGATGGCCTCTGAACTGCGGTGTATCGAAGTTAGACACAGCACTGGACACAGCGGTCGTGTATCGTCCCCGGTCATGGCATCCATCGCACCCCAGGCAAGCAAGCGATTCCCCGATGGACACAAGGTCCGCTACCGCCATCCCGACGGCACCGCCGGGGCGCTCACGTTCCCCGACGGCCGCAGCGCCGAGAAGTTCGTCAAGCTGATTGACGCGCTCGGGGTGGCCGACGCGCTGGAACGTGTCGGCCGGACCGCGCCGCAGCCGGTAGCACCGACCTCGCCGACCGTGGCTGCCACGCTGGAACGCTACGCCGCCAGTCGCCCATCACTCGATACCGTGAACAAGTACCGCATCATTGCGCGGCGCACCATCAACCCCGTGCTGGGTGATGTCCCTATCGCCGACCTGACAGTCGATGACGTGCAGTCGTGGCTTAACGGTCTGACCATCGCGGGCCGGTCGATCCAGCAGGCACACATGGTTCTCAAGGCGTCACTGTCAGCCGCTATTGATCGGGGCGAGCTGACGATCAATCCGGCGCGGAAAGCGTCACGCTCGGGCGGCTCAGGGGTGCGCCTCCCCCGCCGTCAACCGGGCAAGCAAGCGGTGTTCCTGTCACGCGAGGAAACGGCCCTAGTGTTGGCAGCCGTCCCCGAGCGGCACCGCGTGCTGATCGAGTTCCTGCTGGCTACCGGATGCCGCATCGGAGAAGCGTTGGCGCTCACCCCAGCCGACATTGGTGACGGGACGGTGACATTCAGCAAGTCCTACAGCAGGCGAGCCGACGCCGACGGTAACCGCCCATTCGAGCTGGGAGCCGCCAAGACCGCAGCCAGTGAGCGGACGATAGCGGTGTCGCGTGAGGTGCTGGCCGAGCTGGACCTATGGGGCACGTTCGTGTTCACCAACGACACGGGCGGAGCGATCAACGCGGACAGCTTCCGCAAGAACGTGTGGATTCCGGCGATGGTCAAAAGCGGGCTACCGAAGCACCGTCGGCCTGCGCTGCACGATCTCCGCCACACCCACGCCTCCCGGTTGATCGACGCAGGGATACCGATTGTTGCCGCCTCAAAGCGCCTGGGGCACTCGAACGTGTCGATCACGCTGTCAACCTACGCGCACGTTGCCGGGGACGCTGACGAGCGCATCCTTGCGGCGCTGGCGTGAGTTGGGCACAGGTAGGTCGTCGTCCCTGGCGACCGCGCACGCCCTGATGATGTTCTCGATATCGTCCACGGAGAAACGTAGGTGACGGCAGACGCGACGGGCGGGAAACGCGCCGGAGCGCACGCGGTCACGTAGCCAGTCTTCGCTGTCGCATTGGAGCAGTTCGCAGACTTCGGCAACGCTGTACAGCCGGGGCGCTTCGACGGGTGCTGCGGTCACGGCTATTAGAGAAGCACGCCGCTGCGGGCGTGAAACTGGTTGCAGTTCAGGGCCGTAATCGGGCTGCCGTGTCGGTGGTCGCTGCGGTCACGCTTCTAAAGAATCATGCCGACAAGGGCGTGAAACGGGTGCGAGGCCAAGGCCGTGATCTGCTTGCGCGTCGGGATGGTTGCTGCGGTCATGCCCTACATGTCACCACGATCCGTTCGACGGTCTGCCGGAATCTTTTCGCCGCCCGTAGTTTTCGCCCGTTTACGTGAAACTGGTCTGCCTAAAGTGAAGGCCGTTGGCAAGACAACGACAGCCACGACAGATTCGATCGAAGCATGACATCCGTTTAGATCTCTCTGCGAGAAGGGTTTTCACGCGTCGATGACTGGCTGGGCTGATCGCGATGACAAGATAGGAGCGGAACAATGTCCCACCTGGGTTCAAACACACAAGGCGAAGAGAGCCGGGGGTTGCGTGCAGTGAGCGGACCCCCACACATCCCGGAACCACCCGAAGCGGCATGGACCGGGGAGTGGGAGTGCTTCAAGGGGAGCCGCGGCCACCGGTACTGGATACGGTACTTCGGAGCCGGAACGTGGACGGTCGATACAAGCGCACCTGATCCGGTAGAAGTCAACATAGCCGGCTCCCAATTCTCAGACGGGTCCATCGACATGTGGATCTGCCTAAATGGCCACACTTGCGGCCTAACGGTGGATGAGGCACTGACGCTTGCAGCAACGCTCTCCAGAGCATCAGACGAACTGGAGCGCATTCAAGGCAGCAGCCTGTGAGCAAGCCCCACATTCGCGAACCCATCAAGTGGCACGGCGGGACGAGCGCCAGCAACATCTGAGCTGAGGACTGGTAGGGGGGCGCTACGCGTCCCCCTACTGGCCTTCCCATCCTTGGCGTACACCGGGCCGACAGAAGGCCGTACATCCTGCCTTGCCTTCGACTTTAGCTATCCGCGTGCAACAAGCACAGGACTTCAGAGAGGACTGAAGACCATTACCGACGAAAGCACCTTGGACGCGCTGGCTCCACTGGATTGGATGAATCCACCCACCAACACCGCGAAGACGGTCATCCCCGCCATCGTCAATGCTGGCCAGATTGTCTCGCTGGTTGGCCAAGGCGGAACCGGTAAGTCCCTGCTCATGTTCGACATCGCAATGGCCATGGCTGCAGGGCAATCCGTCCTGGGGCATCCGACAGCCGAAGCGATGTCAGTTCTGTACATCGACATGGAAAACCCGATCGGCGACGTGTACGCACGCCGTACCACCCTCGGCTACGAAGACAACAGCTTGGAGAGGCTGACTTATTACCACATGGCGGACATGCCCGCTCTGGACACCAAGGCGGGCGGAAAGTTCATCGAAGCAATGGCTGGTAGGCACTCACCGGACCTGGTCATCTTTGATACGATCTCGAAACTCGTTGCGGGCGAAGAGTCGAAGTCTGACACTTGGCAGGACCTGTACAGGTACTCGCTGATTCCGCTGCGCCAGAACAACTGTGCCGCAATCATCTTGGACCACCAGGGGCATGACTCCAGTAAAGGTGCCCGTGGCTCATCCGCAAAGCGGGATAACGTCGATCTGCAGTGGATCCAGGGCTGCAACGGTGACCTGATCACTCTGAAGCGGGACAAATGCCGAACGCTGCACGACACTGAGACGCTGAAAATCCGCCGAGGTGG